>Ga0184608_10000510_pt1 | contig 10497 bp, 7 predicted proteins | sample PLM1_30_coex_FD_133010 | JGI IMG/M metagenome (GOLD analysis project Ga0184608, IMG submission 133010) | Groundwater sediment microbial communities from an aquifer in East River, Colorado, USA - PLM1_30_coex | ecosystem: Environmental > Terrestrial > Soil > Riparian zone | place: USA: East...
ACCCCGTCATCCTCGCGGTCCCGGTCGGGCTGGTCCTCTTGGGCGTCTTCCTGATGTCGCCGCTCGACGACGCGATCATCGATGTGCTGCGGAACGCGCCCGCGCCGTCGGAGACGGGGGTGCAACGGCCCGTGCTCGCGCCGGCGCCATTCACGGTGCCGCCGCTCAGCGCGTATGGCGCCACATTCGAATCGCAGGGGCCGTATCCGACGACCACTCCGAACGGGACCGTCGAGTGGGTCGTCGCCCTCCGCAACACGGGCTCGGCGGGTTGGTACCGCGGCATCGATGGCGCGCAGGCCGCACTGGCGCTGCCCAATGGCGCTGGCGTCGCCGTGCAGACGACGGAATACGTAGCGCCGGGCCAGGTGGGCTGGTTCGTCGTGAAGTTCCGCGCGCGCGCGGAGCTCGGCACCTACACCGTGGAGCTCTTGCCGCGCATCGACGGTCGCGGACCACTTCAGGACCTCGGCATCTTCACGGTCGTCACGGTCGCAAAGAACCCGTAGCGTCGCGTCATGCGACGCGTCTCCACCGTTCTCACGCTCCTCCCTTTCGCGCTCGTCGTGGTCTTGGCGGTCGGTCTCGCCATTGCCGGCCGGCTCTCCACTCCAGATGCGGTGAGGGTCGCATCGTCGACACCAACGCAGGCCACCGTCGTTTTGCCGACGCCGAGCGCGGCATCCTCCGAGACCGCGAGTCCCACCGCCGCGTCGCCGAGTCCATCGGCGACCGCGTCAGCGAGCCCAACATCGGGCGCGACAACGTCATCGCTTGCCAACGATGCGAGCGAGATGTTGCGTGTCCACAACGCGTTGCGTGCCGCGGTCAGCGCGCCCGCGGTGCGCGCGGATGACCGCGTCACGATCGCGGCGCAGCGCCACGCGGAGTACCTCGCCCGCAATGACGCGCTCGGTCACGACGAGATCCCTGGTGCGCCGGGCTTCAGCGGCGTGTTCGTGCGCGATCGGCTCGCCGCGCAGGGTTTCAACGACGCGAACGCCAGCGAGGTCGCGACATCGTTCAGCTCCGGAATCGACGGCGTGCGCTCGCTCTGGGTCCTCCCGTATCACCGGCTCGGCCTCATGCATCCGCAGGCGATCGTCGCCGGATGGGGGCACGCGGAGGTCGCCGGGCGTTCCATCACCGTCGGCGTGATCGTGTACGACTTCGCTGCGTCCGCACCCGATCACGTGCGTGCCCCTGCACCCGACCAGCGCGTCGCCGGCACGTACTCCGGCGAGGAGATCCCGGACGTATTGCCCGCGGGCGCTGCGCGACCGGTCGGCTACCCGATCATGGTCGTGTACTCGAGCGCGCGAGCCGTCGATCTGCGCAGTGCGCGTTTGACCCAGGTAGGCGGACCTGATTTTGCGTACCACGTCGTCCCGCAGCTCTACGAACGTGATTACGTCGCGGTCATACCCGCGGCGCCGCTCGCGCCGGGCGCGCGCTACCGCGTGCGCCTCGAGCTGACCGTCGCTGGCGCCGATATGGTGGAGGAGTGGGAGTTCGAAGCGGAACGCTGAGGAGCTTCGTCCTTGTCGCTGCTGCGGTGATGCTCGTCGCTGCGACGCCTGAACCGGGGCCGCCCTGCCCGAGCCCGGTCCCGCCCCGGCCCGAAGCGCGGCACGCCAACGGTCTCGCGCTCCCGACGCCGCTGCTGTTCTGCTACGGCCGCCCGGTGTACGAGCCGCTCAACAAAGCACAGAGCGATGCGTGGCTTCTTGCCGAAAGCCATCCGAACGATTTCGGATATCCGTGGGGGGACCACGTCAAACGCGAGCTGACCATCTCGGTCATCGGCCCGACAGGCGAAGCGTTCGCGCGCGCGTGGATGGCGTCCGGCGCGACGTACGCGCCGCCGGGCGGCACGAAGAGCTCGTTCCTTGCCCAGCCTGTCGTCCCTGTCCGCTTTCGGACCGTGACTCGCAGCTTCGCGCAGCTCGCGAAGCTGCAGGACGACCTCATCGAAGCATTCCGCGCCGGTCTGTTGTCCGACGCCAGCGTCAGCAGCTTCGGGCCCGACAACGAGTACAACCGCATCGTGATCGAGGTGCAACGACTCACAGACGCGTCCGCCAATGCGCTCGCAGCGCGCTTCGGCACGGAGGCTGTCGCGGTGCGCGTCGATCCCAGGTCGGGGCCGTTCACCAATCTCTCGCGGCCGCTCGACTCAGGCGCAGTCGATCCTGTTCTCGTCGCGGGGCTTCTCGGCGCGTCGGCGATCGCGCTCGGGCTCGTCGTGTTCGTGATGAAGCGCCGCGCGCGCTAGTCCCTCTATTTGACGGTCACCACCGCGTGGATGCCGAGATCCGGTAGCGGGCCGCGGCCGTTGATTGCCGGACGCAGACGGATCGTGTGCGCGCCGAGCTGGCTCGGCGCACGAAAGTGCGCGACGAACCACCCGACCTGGCCGGGCCCGACGTACTGCGTCGATTGCACGGCGACCACCGTGCCATCGTCGAGGATGAGCGACGCTTGCGCGCCGTCCACTCCGCGATACCAACCGGCCGAACCGGTATTGCGGAGCGCGAGGGTCCATTCGACCGTGCCGTTCGGCGACGCGTTCGGATACGGCGCCTGCGACTCGAATGTCGCGCCGTACGCGCCGAGTGGCGGGACGTCGAACGCGGGTCGCACCAGAGCGGGCATCGTGCCCGCGTTGGCCGCGTCGGCACCGGGATGCGTCTGCTGGAGGAGCACGCCGGCGACGATGAGCGTTGCCGCCGCGACACGGAAGGAAAGCTCCGGACGCGCTTTGAAGAACGCGACCGCGCGACGCGCGCCGCCACGCGAGAGCAGACTCGCGACCGCCACGCGCGATCGGCGCGTCACACGCTCGAGGACCGCCAGCTCTTCGTCGATCACCACCGCGAGCGCGACGCCGTACACGAACGTGCGCGGACGGCCGTAGCGGCGGGCGGGATCCGGCTCGAGACCGCGACGCAACACGCTCGCGACGCGCGGCGTCGGATGCGGGCCGAGCAGCTCCTTCGCGATCGCCGCGAGCCCGTACACATCGCTCGCGCGAGATGCGGCACCACCCGCGGTCACCTCGGGCGACGCGAAGCCGGGCGTGCCGCGCACCACCACAGGTGGATGACCGATCGGCTCGGCGATGCCGAAGTCGAGCAGCCGCGGGCGCCCGTCAGCCGCGATGAGGACGTTCGCCGGCTTGAGGTCGAGGTGCACGAAGCCGTGCGAGTGGAACGCCTCGACCGCGTCGGCGATCTGGATCAGCAGGAGCGCGACCTTGCGCGGCGGCAGCGCGGGGCTGGTCCGTGCGATCTGGTCGAGCGGCTCGCCCTCGACGTGCTCGAACGCGATGAGCGTGTCGCCGAGCGCCTCGTGGATGCCGAGCACCGGGACGATCGATGGATGGTCCAGCGTCTCGAGACGGCGCGCCTCCGCCAGGAAGTGGCGTCGCGCGTCCGAATCCTTCGGGTCGCGGAGGATCTTCACGGTGACGGCGCGGTCGCGCGATTCGTCGTAGGCGCGCCAGACATCGCTCGTACCACCGGTGCCGATGTGCGCGGCAAGGCGGTAGCGTCCGGCGACGACCGCGCCGATGTCGCGACCGGAGGGTGAAAGGATCTCGGTGACGTCGGACCGCCTCATCCGAAGCGAGTAACGGACGAAGACGTCGCGCGCTGCGTTCCGGCCGAACGGGGCAGTACCTTCTTATCGCAGGGGGAGAACCCCCTGCTTATCGGAGGGGGAGAACCCCCTGCAACCCCCCTGCAACCCCCTAGCTCGCGAGTCCGATGTCGAACGTCGCGGCGTACGCGTCGCCGCTCTTCGTGACGTTCAGGGTCAGCTTGCCGCCGCTCTGCTGGAAGATGCCATCGCCGGAGTTCCGCGTGATTCCCTGCGTTCCCTTCTGCGAGTACGGCGTCTGCGCGAAGACCTGCGTGCTCAGCGCATCGTCGAAGAAGAGCTGCGAGGTGAACTCGCTCGAAGACGTCGGACGGATCTTGAAGTGGATGTGCACGGCCCGGCCCTGGTACCAGCCGGGATAGACCGTGGTGAACTTTGCGCTGCCCGACGCGTCGGTGGCCTGGTAACCGCGCAGGAATTTCTGACCGCGTGCGTTGTCCACATCCGAGTACACGCCGAGCGCGTCGCAGTGCCAGACGTCGACGACCGCGCCGTTCAGCGCGGCGCACGCGCTGCCGCTGACGCGCGAGACGAGGAAGTTCAGCGTCAGGAGGGCGCCGGGTCTCACTGCGCCGGTCGCAGGATCCGAGCGGATGTCCGAACGGTCGAGCTTCTCGTCTACGAAATACGGGCCTTCGGTGAGTGCGGGACGCACGATGCACGACGGCAGTACCGTGGCGGCCGCGGACGACGCGGCGGCTGCCGCCGTCGGCGCAGTGCTCGTCTGCTGCGCCGCGGCCGTCGGCGATGCCGAGGTGAGCGCCCCCGGAGCGCACGCCGCGAGGAGCGCGACACTCGATCCACCGAGGAGCGCGAGGATCTCTCTGCGGCTCAGGATGCGGCCGACCTGCGCGTCGTCGGCGTCGAGCGTGTTCTTCGATCTCATCTCTTCTAAGCCTCTTTCAGTTCTGCGCCTTCAAGGTCGCGACGAGGTCGACGACGACGCGGATCTCGTCGACGACGCTCACGACACGGAAGGGCACGGACGGTGCAGACATCCCGAAGTCGGCGAACTTCCAGGTCGGCGCCGCTGTTGCGGTCGCCGTGAGCTCGTTCCCGCTCCGCCTCGCCACGACGTCAAATGTCACTTCCTTCGTCTTGCCGTGGATCGTGATCTGGCCTGTGAGCTTGAAGGTGAACTCACCGCTGGCCGGCATCGGAAGCGTCAGCCCGCTCGTCTTCGTCGGAACGAAGTCCGCCATAGGGAACTGACGGGTCTGGAGCGTGTCCATCTTCACGAAGTTGTCGCGGTCGCGCTGATCGCTTGCGAGCGTCGTCAGATCGAACGTGAGCTTCGAGTCCGCGGAGAACGTGCCGTCGTCCTTCAGGACGAAGGTCCCCGTTGCGCCGGTCGCCACGAGCACCGCATCCGATGGGAGGTTCACGCCCACCAGCTGCTCGCGTACGCGTACGGTCGCCTTCGAGGTGTCGCTCACGGTCCACGTTCCGGTGGTGACCGTGCTCGCGGTCGTCGCGCTCGTCGCCGCGGTCGCTGTCGTCGATGTCGTTGCGACGGCCGTCGGTACGGGGGTCGCGCTCGGTGCGACCGCCGCTCCGCCGCATGCGGCAAGCAGGAAGCTCGCGGCCGCAAGCGGCAAGGCGATGCGGTTCAGTTGTCGAAAGGTCATCGGGTCCTCCGCGGTGTGTTCGTCCGACCTTACACGCCGGAAGGATGGTTGGTGCTAAGTGTTCGCTAAGAACATCGGTCGTCAGAACAGCGTTGGACCCGATGGCACGTAACGCTCCAGATGGCCGAACGGCCCTGTCCTCAGCAAATGGGAATAGCCGGCGAGCCGCAGTCCGCTCGCAAGCGCGAATCGGATCGTGTCGTGATTTACACCAAGGGCGCGCAGCCGCACGATCGCCGACTGCGCGTGCGCGTCGGCGAGAGCGTGTCCCAGGACGGCGTCCGCGTCGGCGCTCGTCCCCCTCCACGCGGCGGGGCCGATGGTGCCGGAACGAACGTAGTAGTAGCCAAGTGGTCGTCCGCCTCGCACGATCGCACGACCGATCCGTCCCGGCTCGGTCAGCCAGAAGCCGTGGTCGACCTCACGCGGTGTCCCGATCACGTCACGATCGAGCGCCGATGCGATATCGAGCGTGAGCGGCGCGACGTCGGTGGCATCGCCCGTCGTCTGCGCTGGCTCGCCCACGAAGTTCAGGATCGGATAGCCCGGAAGCATGCCGCGCCGGAGGTAGCTGGCCATCGCGGTGATGTCGATCGAAGACCAGGTGAAGAACGTCGACGCGCCGCGCGCATGTCCTTCGTCCCACACCTCGCGGAGCAATCGGCCGCCGATGCCGCTCCGCTGCCGGTCGGGCCGGGTCCAGAACCCCGAGAGGAACCACATCGGTCCGCGAACGATCGCGTGACAGATCGCGACGAGCTCCCCGTCATCTTCGGCGACGCGGAAGATCCCGGAGCGGAAGACGTGCGGATAGCTGTGTTGCCATTCGTCGCGTTGCAGCTCACCGGGATCGATGCCGTTACGCGCGAGCATTTCGCGGAGCGTACCCATGAAGAGATCGATCGCCGGATCGACGTCACCTTCACGCGCGGCGCGGTGGAGCACGGTCACGCGCCTGGGATCACTGACGCATGAATTCCGCAAGCAGTCGGTGGAAGTGGTGCACTCCGCCTTCGCGGGTGGGCGAGTACCGGCCGCGGTCGTACAGCCGCGACCGCACCCCGCGCTGGACGGCCTCGACGATCGCCTCGTCCTCGCGCTCTACCCGATCGAGGCCGCCTCCGGCGCCCTGTTCGCGCTTGCTCGCGTCCCACACGAACGGAAGAAAGGACACACGCGTGCGGTCGATGGCGAGCGGGACCACGACATTCACCGAGACGCCCCACGGGTACACGTTGAACATCGTCGTCGGGAACAGCCAGTAGTAGTACGCGCCCACGAGCTTCCCCGCGTCGCGGTGCGAGTGCGGCGCGCTGAACGCGCTCTCGCCCGGCTTTGCGATCGCGACCTGCAAGACGGCATACCGTTCCAGCTCGACCGCGTACGCGCCGTAGTCGATGACCGCCGCGAGGCTGTTGTGCACGTAAGGGATGTGGAAGCCTTCGAGGTAGTTGTCGATGTACAGCGCCCAGTTCGCGTTCACCACGTAGTCGCGGACACCGACCGTGTCGAGCACGAGTTGATCGAACGGGAGATGGCCGATCCGCGCGCGCATCGGAGCCACGACGTCATCGAAGGTCATCGCCGGCGCGAGGGAGACCATCAGGAAGCGCTCCCATGTTCCGAGCGCGACCTGCGGCAGGTCGTCACTCGTTGAGGGAAAGTCCGCCGTGTCTTCGAACTCCGGCATGGAATGGAAGCGGCCGTCCAGCGTGAATCGACGGCCGTGATAGCGACAGCGCAGCTGCTGCTCGTGCCCCGGTCCGCTGACGACGAGCGTTCCGCGATGCGTGCACACGTTCGAGAGCGCATGCACCTTGTCCTGCGCGTCGCGCGTGAGCAGGAGCGGCTCGTCGAGCGCACCCGGCAACAACGTGAACGGATAGACCTGTCCAGCGACCTTCACGACATCGTCGTGCGCGGCGTACTGCCAGGTCCGCGCGAAAACGCGGTCGCGCTGAGCGCGAAAGAATGACGGATCGGAATACACACGCGCGGGAAGCGTCCGCGCGATGCGGATGTCGGGATCGATGGTGAATCCGGATCCGGGTCGTTCAGGTCCATTCATCGGAATGCGGATGCTATCGAATGAAACACGATGGTCCTGCCCCGTTATCTAGTACCTGCGACTAAACCTTCTATCTCTACTTACCCATGGCGACGCCAGGTATTCGCGCGTTCCATGGCTGCGTGGCATACACGACACAGACGTTCGACCAGCGCCGCGGCTTCAATCTCCTCCGCCTGATCGCGGGCGTGCTCGTCACGACGCTTGTCGCGGCGGTCGCGGCCGGCGCGGTCATGCTCTCGCCTCTCTCGAACAACGCGCGAGCTCTCGCGTTCCACAGCTCGGTCGTCGACCGCGGATCGCTGGTGACGCTCGCACCGGGCGCGGCGACCAGCGTCACACTGCGCTTCCGCAATTCCGGCCTCACATCCTGGGAACGCGGTGTCGCAGGCTCGCAGGTCGATCTCGGCGTAAAGAACGACTCGAGCGAATTCGCGCGGGCCGGCTTGGCGATCGGATGGCTCAGCGACAGCCGGATCGCGACCACGATCGAACCCTTGGTCCCGCCCGGTGCGGTCGGGACGTTCACCTTCTCCGTACGGGCGCCGGCACTTGGCGTCTACCGGATGCCGGTGCAGCTCGTCGTCGACGACGTGACATGGCTCGACGATCAGGAGGTCTTCGTGGTGATCGCGAGCGACTTCGGGTTCCACGGCGAGCTCGTCGATCAGTCGCGCCACCCCACACTGCGCGTCGGTGAGACGAGCGGGCCGATCACGGTCCAGCTCCGCAACACCGGCAAGCGTGCCTGGGTTCGGGGGGTCACGGGCGAGCAGGTGAATCTCGGTCTTTCCGGTGTGGACCGTTCGCCCACGGTGCTGGGTGTCGGTTGGCCATCGGCCGACCGTGTCGCGATCCAGAGCGAGGAGCGCGTCGCGCCCGGGGACGTCGCGACATTCGCTTTCCGTGTGCGCGCGCCGATGACACCGGGCACGTACCCGCTGCGCCTGCGCCCGGTCGTCGATGGTGTGACGTGGCTCGAGGACGTAGGCGCGATGAGCCTCATCACCGTCACCGCCGCGTCGGGACAGGCCGCGCCGCAGGCGGCGCGAACGGCCGCGACGACGTTCGCGTCGAGCGCGTCGGTCGCTCCGGCGAGCCTGCCCGCGGGCAGTGCCGCGAGCATCTCCGCAGCGCTCACGAGCACCACCGCGACGAATGCGCTCATCGGTGTCGAGGTATACACGCCGGGCGGCGCCTCGCTGGCGTACCAGAGGTGGTTCGAAGCTCAGACCTTCACGGCGGGCGAGACACGCTCGTATCCCGCGATGTGGCAAGTCCCGACGAGCGCCGCGCTTGGCACATACACGGTGACGCTTCGTGCTTTCGCGCCCGGGTGGACCACGCAGTTCAGCTCGCAGGATGTCGCGACGTTCGCCGTCTCGGCTCCAATCGCCGCGGCGCCCTCCGCAACAACATCGACGGCGACGGTCCCTACGGGCGGAGACCAGGGCGGGGCCAACGTGAACTCGAATGCGAATGCGAATGCGAATGCGAATGCGAATAAGAAGACTCCCTCGCCGACCGCGTCACCGAGCTTCACGACCAGCGCGACAGCCGCGCCGACCTCCGTCAATCCGAACAACTCCGTGAGCGTGAATGCATCGTTCACGAGCGCGACCGCGACAACCGTCGCACTGGTCGTCTCGATCTTTGCCCCTGACGGCGCGCTTCCCATGCATCAGGAGTCGTTCACCAACGAGGGCTTCGGCGCTGATCAGCAGCGGAGCTATCCGCTCACGTGGCCTGTCCCGTCAAATGCGTCGCTCGGGACGTACCGCGTCGGCCTCGGCGTCTATTCGACCGACTGGGTGACGGAATACAAGTGGACCGAGTCCGCGGCGACGTTCACGGTCGCAGCGCCCGCGCCGTCGCCAACGCCGGTGCCCACCACGGCGCCGGTGCCCACCTCGTCGGCAGTGCCCACAACAGCGCCGGTGCCCACCGCGACGGCGGTGCCCACCACGGCTCCGCTGCCCAGCTTCACGCTGAGCGCGACCGTGAGCCCCTCGAGTGTGGTCGCCGGCGGAGGGGTCACGATCACCGCAACGGCGGTAAGTGCCACCGAGTTGAGCGGTGTGATCGTCGACATCTACGTCTACGCGCCCGATGGCGCGACCTTGCTGAGCGAGTTGCCCTTCAGAGACCAGAGCTTCACCGCGGGCCAGCAGCGCACCTACTCGATGAGCTGGATCACAGGCGTCGGCGCGAGCCCGGGCACCTACGTCGTCAAGGTCGGCGTCGCCTCCGCTGGCTGGGCGCAGACCTACAGCTGGAACGGCCGTGCCGCGACCTTCGCGGTGACGGCCGCGGCCGCGACGCCGACACCGACGACAGCACCGACGCCGACAGTGGCGCCCGGCACCACGCCGGCGCCCACGTCGAGCCCCGCGCTCGCGACGATCGCGTACCGGGGTGGCAGCATGAACTGGACGCCGAGCGGGCTCTCGCTCTCGCTCACCGTACCCGCGGGCGTACAGAACGGTGATCTACTCGTTGCGACGGTCGTCGACTGGCCAGGCGTGCTCACTGGTCCGAGCGGCTGGACGCGCGCGCTGCTGCCGTCCGCCAACCAGGGCTTGTGGTACCGCGTCGCCTCGAACGAACCAGGGAGCTACACGTGGACCGGCTCGCTCAACGGGAGTTGGTCCGGCGTCATGGACGCCTTCTCGAACGTGAGCAGCTCCACGCCGCTCGACGTGACGCCGCTCGCGAACAGTGGTGCCGTCGCGTCGGTCGTGTGGCCGGTCATGACAAGTGCGACCAACCAGGCGTGGCACCTCGTCGTGAGCACCGAGAACAACAACACCGACACGATCAGCGTGCCCGCGGGCTATACCGCGCGCAGCGCGACAGCCGGGAGCGCGTTCATCCGCAGCTCGACGCGGCTCATCACATCGGCCGGCTTGGTCGCGGCGACCTCGACCGAGACTTCGACGTCGCCGAGCTGGCACGCGTTGAGCGTGATCCTCCGCCCGGGTGTGGCCGGCGCGCCCGTGCCCACGGCAGCACCGACGACGGCCCCGACGTCAACACCCGCGCCCACCGCGACACCGGCGCCCACGGCGACGCCCACACCGGCGCCGACGGCGCCAGCGTCGGGTGCCGTGTCCGCGTTGCGTGTCCAGGGAAACCAACTCC
>Ga0184608_10000512_pt1 | contig 10476 bp, 17 predicted proteins | sample PLM1_30_coex_FD_133010 | JGI IMG/M metagenome (GOLD analysis project Ga0184608, IMG submission 133010) | Groundwater sediment microbial communities from an aquifer in East River, Colorado, USA - PLM1_30_coex | ecosystem: Environmental > Terrestrial > Soil > Riparian zone | place: USA: East...
AAACCGGGCCTCCCCTGAGGTCTGCAGCCCGGTCACCTTGGCGTTCATCGGGTGAAGGTGAGCCACATAGACGGTCTTCGAATCACGCTCATGGGATGATCCCTGGGCTGCGGCAGGAACAGCAAACAGGCATGCCATCGCCGTAAGGGCAATCATCGGGAACGGTGGCGTCTTCATGCTGATTACCTCATAGCGCGGGTTGAGCCGTTCCATCGTCATTGTCCCACCCTGACGGCCGGCAAGTACGGCGAACGGGATCGCTCGCCATCGCAATCACAACGATCACCGTTGCCGGATGAAAGAACTGTTAAGCCGCTGTGAGGTTCTGCCCATGCAACGGACCAGTCCGAGGTCAGGGGGCGTGGGGCACGATGTGCTCCTTCATGACCCGTGCGATGCTCGGAAACGCGCTACGGGCCGCGGCAGGCACCGACAGCCAGTCCTCGGCGTTGGGCCGGCCGACGAAGTAGTCGAAGGGTTTGCTGCCCGGGCCCGTGGCCTCCCCCACAATGATCCGGCCGACCATGCCGGCTGCCTCGTGAGGCAGACAGAAGTAGTCGTAGACCCCGGGAACCGTGAGCGTCACATCGAAGTGATCCCCTGGATTCACCAGGAACCCCGAATCCCAAGGCTCTGCTCCAGCGGGAATACGGAGGGAGCGGCGGCCGTTCTTCGGGTGATAGGCCGTGGTGGTATGTACGTTCTCGCGCACCACCCAGCGAAGCGTGGTCGCGGAGGCGACGAAGACGCCCACCGGGTCAAACCAGACCTTGCTTCCCAGCGGGTCGCTCCGCATCGCGATCTCAACCACCTTCGTCGCTCTAGGCTGGGCGACCCACCAGGGTGGCAGCACCAGGCCGGCCACAACCGCCCCACCGGCCTGGATGAACCCCCGTCGCGTGGTCATCTCGCGCCTACTTCAGTGCCGCTGCCTTGGCGGCGGAGATGTACCACAGGACGATGTGGTAGTGCGGCTCGGCGACGCCCGGATGCCCGGCGTTGTACACCACGTCGACGTGATCCACCTGCTCGCCTTGCCCGGTCTTGAGACCGGCGAACGCCTTCTGCGCGTTCATGTCCTTGAGCGGGATCATGTAGATCGAGCTCACCAGCTTGCCCTGCCGGTCATAGGCGAGGAACGGTCCAGCGGGCAGAGTCGCCGGATCCGCGTATAAGGTGCCCATCCCGGGCAGGAAATCGGGGAGCTGGACCAGGGTGCTGACCTTCTTGTACCCGTCGCCCGGCGGGGCTTTGCGTTGAGCTGCGGCATTCTCTGCCGTGGTCAACAGGAGCCCAAGGCCGAGAGCGGCACCCAGCGATCCGAGGAGGAGGCGTTTCATACAATCCGTACTCCCTGCGAGTGAGACCGTTCTCCGAGCTCGCCGACTCGCGCGGAGAGCCTGGGGGGCTTGGCAGGTCCCCAGCGACAGACAGTCTATCACCGATGGTGTGAAGCTGATTTGAAAGCAGCGTGAAGCCGCTTTCATCGGACCACTACCTCAAGCTTCGCGGCCCTTTAACCATTTCTTCATGACTATCTGATTAGGGTGTGAGCATGGAGGTCGTGAATGCGCGCCGAGATCCGGACGGAAGGAGTATTCCATGGTCAAACTCAAACGTGCTTACGATCGTGCCAGCAGGGACGATGGCGTGCGGTACCTCGTGGAGCGGCTCTGGCCTCGAGGTATGACAAAGAGCGGGCTCAAGTTGGACGGATGGCTCAAGGATGTGGCCCCGAGTCCTGCGCTCCGGAAGTGGTTCCGCCATGACCCGAAGAAGTGGCCGCAGTTTCGACGCCGGTACTTCAACGAGCTGAAAGCGCACGAGCAATCGCTCGAGCCTCTGCTCGAGGCGTCCCGTAAGGGCCCCGTTACGCTCGTATTCAGCTCGCACGACACCGAGCATAACGCGGCGGTGGCGCTCCGCGAGTACCTCGCCCGTTCGGGCTGAAGATGGAGCGCGGCGGCCCACGAGTCAGGCCGCGCCCAGACCGGCTCGGCCCCGGTGTGGCTCGAGAGAACCGGTACCGGGTACAATGAGAGCCGGCATCTGGGTTCCCCGCAGGACCAGACGGGCGGCCGATCCGATCTCAGCGGAACCGGTGGCGTGGGCGCCATTGCGTCCGAGGACAATGAGATCGGCTCGAACGGCGCGGGCGCGCTCCAGGATAACCGGACCCGCTGCGCCAACGGCAACAATGGTGCGGGCCACAGGCGGTCGTCCGTCTGACCGGCCCAGACCTCGTAGCCACGCATGCGTGGGAGCGACCCAGCGGAAGCTGCTGCCCAGTCTCGCGCATCCGCTTTCCGAGCGGGCACCCGCTTCCCAGAGCCAGTCGTGCGCCAGAAGGGTATCGCTGAGCACGTGCAAGAGCGTGAGCTCGGCTCCGAAGTGGTGAGCGAGGGCTGCTGCCCAGTCCACTACCTGGCGCCCGATGGGAGCATCATCCACCGCCGCGAGAATGCGTCGCGGGCGCTCCTCGGCGCCACCTCCGATGACAAGGGCCGGCACGGTGAGCTGCCGGATCAAGCGCTCGAGCGTCCGGCCCCTGCTCCCGTCCAGGGCCTTGCGGCCCAGAACCACGACATCTGCCTCGAGGCTTCGGGCTGCGTCAGCCAGGCTCTGGACGGCGGACCCTACGCGCACCTGCACTGAGAGGTCCTGGGCGCCAAGCGTTGCCGCGAAACCACGCAGGCCGGGGAGTGGGCTACCGACCGCTATCTCGAGCCGCTCGTCAAGCGCCGGCATCATTGGCTTCAAAAATCCAGGTACTTCAGGAACCGAAAGTACGTGTGCCAGCTCGATCCGCGTGCAGCTCCCAAAGTGGGTGGCGGCCCACCTGGCGGCTGCGAGTGCGGGCTGGCGAAAGTCCACACCCACCAGTATGCGCTCGAGTACCGGCAGAGAGATCCCTCTTTCAGGAGGTCTAGGGACGTGGCTGACTTGTGTCATGTCCTTTCCTCCTCCTCTCAGCTACACCGCACGCACGTCTTCGTCTCCGGTATGACGGAGAGACGATCGAACGCAATCGGCGACTGACAGATCAGGCAGGTCCCGTAAATCCCCGCTCGGATTCGCTTCAACGCCTCCAGGATGAGTTTGATCCGGCTGTCCGTCCGGACATCGTGGCGCCTGACTCCGAGCGTAGAGCCAGGCGTCAAGCGGCGCAGCTCCGTTAGCAGTTCCGCGTTCAGCTCTCCCATCTGTGCGTCGGTCAGATCCGGAATTCGAGCCGGCGAGTAGGCAAATGACGCAGTCATGATCCTCTCCCTGAGAGCGATAGGTGCAGTGCGACGAGACTCCGTCTCGACGCAGAATCTGGAAATGGTGGTGGACTAGGCAGAGGTCAGGGGCTGCGTACCGAACTGTTGCATCCGGCGATCGATTCCGGTGCCCCGGAGTGCTCGCCAAATGACGCGCGCTCGGGCGATGGCAAAAACTTCGAAGCGTTCCTCCGGCAGCAACTCGATCTCAAACCCCCAGCTGCCGACTTCTGAATCTTCCGGTGCTGGCGGAAGCAGTCTGGCCAGAATCCCGGCCCGCGCGATGACGGCCTGAGTCGACCCCTGGTCTACGACCAGGGTGTCTTTGGGCTCGTCCACTGAGTGTGGCTGCTCTCCCCGTCGCCGGGTTAACGCCCGGTGCGCCACCGATGCCGCCAAGGCCGCGTCATCCCGGGTAGTAAACCCTCGGAAACTCACCCTGGTACCGTCCACGTAGCCGATCTCCTGTTCGTCCTGAAGCAACCGGAACTCGGATCCCGCGTCGATACGTCGTGCTCGCATGTTTGCCCTCGCTTCGCGTTGAGCGCTGCTACGTCCTCACCAGCGCCGCTGGTGATCGAGGCACCAGTTTATCATCGAATGGTTGAAGTGCGTCAGAAGAAACTCTGAAGTTGCCTTCATTGAGGCGCTGGCCAGCCGTTGGGTCGAATCTTGTACAGGAGCGCCAGGCCGTGAAGCGTCAAATCGTGGGATACCACCAGGACGAGGAGCAGCACTGGGTCGCGGAGCTCGAGTGCGGGCACTCGCAGCATGTCCGCCACGACCCACCTTGGCAAATTCGGGCCTGGGTCACGACCGACGAGGGCCGGCAGAGCCGCTTGGGCAGCACCTTAGAATGCCGCCGCTGCGATGAAGGAACCTGACTCGGGGCCAATGGTCACCGTTCAGGCGGCGGCCTGCGTCGCCTGCCGGACAAGCTCGACTTCGATCGAGATCTCGACTTCATTGCTGACGAGGACCCCGCCCGTTTCGAGCGTCTGGTTCCAGGTGAGCCCAAAATCAGTGCGGTCGATCTTTGCGTGGGCGCTGAACCCTGCCCGCTCGTCGCCCCATGGGTCCGTCAGTCGTCCCTCTGGTGAGACATCCAGCGTGACCTCGCGCGTGACGCCACGGATCGTGAGATCGCCGGTCAGCCGGAAGCGGCCTTCGAGTGGGGCCCCCTGGACCCGACGGCTGCGGAAGGTGATGGTGGAGAACTTCGCCGCGTCGAAGAAATCCGGGGAGCGGAGGTGCGCGTCGCGTTGCTCTTGACGCGTGTCGATGCTGGCGACTTGGATTACGACATCTACAAGGACTGTCCTGGCGTCGGACTCATCCACCCAGACTGTTCCCTGGACATCGCCGAAGGCACCTTTGACACTCGAAATCATGAGATGCCTGACGGCGAACTCCACGTGTGAGTGCGCGGGGTCGATCCGCCAGCTGCTTCCCCCAGCTAAGGCGCCGGGGACGTGCGCTGGAACGGTAGAAGTGGATCTCATCGTTGCATCTCCTCTCACTCAATCTTGCTCCTGGCTCTTAGCGTGGAGTTTGGGCATGGGCCTCGACCAGCCATAGCAACTTCTCGATATCGCGGCAGACCTCCGTCAGGATGTCAACAGTGACCGGATCCACCGCCTGCTCTGCCTCGGCGATGCTGCCCCGCATCTTGGCAGCGAGGGCGGCAAGCGCACGAGCTAGGGCCCTCACGTGGTCTACCCCTGCGTCGATCCGTAACGGGTACGGTGATAGCTCCGAGCGCTGCACCACAGCCTGTACCGCGCCCTCAGCCACCCCGCCAAGTTGTACTGCTCGTTCAGCGATCAGGTCGGCGTGCCCCGCTACTTCCACGGCTATCTTCTCGAATAGCTGATGGAGTGCGAAAAAGCTCGGCCCCTTGACGTTCCAGTGCGCGTGCTTGGCCTGCAGCTGGAGATCAATCGCATCCGCCAGCCGCTGGTTGAGAGATTCCACGGCCGCGGCGCAGACTTGGGCCGTGAGATCATTTCTCATCGAGTAACTGTTTATCGGTTGCCGCAACGTGGTTGCCATCGTGACCTCAGTAACAGGAGTATCGTTTAAGCAACTGTTCGTTTGCTTGCCTTCAAGCCTTTGTGGGGCCGAAGGTAGGGCGCTTCACGCCTGGATCCACCTTCAGCCAGATCCACATTCCGGAAAGGCCGTGGCCGGGCACCCCGCAAACAACCCGATAACTGCCGTTCTCCGGGACGGGGAAGCGCATTACGTCCGTCGCTTCCTGAGGCAGGCCTTCCAGCACCTTGGTGGTATAAGCCCGTGGAATTGCTGGATCGGTCGGCGCGTTCGGAATCGCTCCGTCACTGGCAATCACAATGGCACTATGTGGCGTCCCGTCCTTGTTGGCGAAGTTCATAACGATCTTGGCATTAGAGGGGACAACCAAAGTGGCTCCGCCATTACGATGGCCGTTGAATGTGAACGGACCAGCGATGAGCTCGAAGGTGACCGTGTTGGTGGCGGCATCATAGGACAGCCAGTCGTCGACCGCGGCCAGGGACGCGTTGACAGGATTTGTGCCGGGCAGTAGACCACCCAGGAGAACGCTCAGGAGCAAGGCTGTAGTCATTATGACCTCATTCAAGTGTGGTGGACGGAGCAGCGCTTCTGATCCGTTCGCGAACGCGAAACCGCCTGTTCACACCGTGAGGAGGCTATCCCCCAGGAAGGCGGATCGCTCGCGGGGAAGGACTGTTCCGCCATGTCGTCGATGAGAATCTCAACCGACTGCTGACATGCCAGGTCGCGTACCCGGCAGTCCTGCGCACCGTGGCTGGTAAGAACGCTCTCTAGCGGTGTCATGACGCCTTCTCCTGCCGAACGTATCTATCCTCGACGAACTGCGACCTCAGCCAGCGCAACACATCACCCCGGCTCAGCATTCCGACAAGCACGGGCCGGCCTTGCTGCCGTTCTACCACCGGAAGACTCCGTAGATTCGTCACCACCATCAGGTTACCAGCTGTGGTCATCGCATCGCGCGGGCCGACAGAGACGGCTTGTCGACACATTACGTCTGCGACCTGAGTGGTGGTACTAACATCCGTGGCCCCAGGCGTTGATCTGCGATGGCCTAGAAAGAGCTCCAGCACGTCCAGCTTGGAGACGATCCCTAAGAGGCGGTTGCCCTGGCCCACCACCGGAAAGGCGTTGAAATCGTACCGGTCGAATAAGGCCAGCAGCTGACCGATAGAAGTCGTTAGCTCCACCGCGACAGGGCTGGTGCTCATGATATCGTTAACGGCATTCATTTCACTCAACTCTCCTTGAAATCGTCTGGAGTGGTGCCCTTCAGGCAAGCTTCCCTGTCGCGACTGCGTGTACGATGTCTGTCTGCGAGACCACGCCCACGAGGGCGCCCTCTTCCTCGACGAAGAGACGGCGCACATCCGCGTAGAGCATGTGCCTTGCTGCCTCTCGTAGCTCCGCATCCGACTCGATCGTGAGCGGCTTCCTCGTCATGAGATCCTGCACGGAAGTCTGTTCCAGGATTTGCCGCTCCTGAGCGCTTCGGGTCTCAGCCTGCGCGGCGATCAGGTCCGTGGTGGAGACGACGCCAACTACCCTGCCTCTAGTATCCACGACAGGAAGTCCGCTAACCCGCGCGTCCGCTAGCGATACGACGACGTCCGAGACTGGAGTGTCGCTGGGTACCGTCCTCACGGCGGTCTGCATGATGTCCGCTACTTTCATCGTGTTCCCTTCGTGGTTCCTTCCTGCGTGTCACAAACAGAGGCCCGGTAAGGCTGCACCTACTCCCCCGGTCTGATGGAACACCAAGATGGTGGCGTGGGTATGAAGGCTGCATGAAGCGAGTTCGAAACGAATCTCATGTGCCGGGTAGGATGCGAGGCGGGGATGGACTTCAGGGCCTGCCGTTCTGTTACTGCTGTGCTACGAGGGCCTGGATGCGGTCCAACAAGTCGTCGAACCGGAAGGGTTTGCCCATATAGTCATTGACACCCGCCGCGCGGGCGCGGCGGACGTCCTCAGCCGAATCACGCGCGGTCAGCATGAGGATGGGGGTTTCCTGGCCTAGACACCGGATATCCGCCGCGACATGAAGCCCGTCCTTCTTTGGCAGCATGAAGTCCAGAAGAATCAGGTCGTAAGCGCCGGCGCCGGCGAGCTCGACGGCCTCATCTCCGTCGTGCGCCCAGTCTACGAGAAACCCCTCCTGGCGAAGGCCCTCCTCAAGGAAAGCGCCCACTTTGCGATCGTCCTCGACCAGCAAGATCCGCATTTGAGAAACCCTATCCCTCCGCCTGCCAGGAAGAATGCTTCCTTCGTGCTTCACATGCACTTCATAAGGCTGGTGCTATTCTATCTCAGACTTCTCAAGCGAGGGATGTGGTACTCATGACCAGCGCCATCCTCACGACGGAATGGGCCCTTCGTACGACTCCACGGAGCATCGCTCCGCCGCTTAGCGCCACGCTGCGCGATATCCACCGGCTATGGATGGATGACATTTCAGACTGGCTGGGCCCTACACTGGCTCCTGATGCCGACTTCTGGAACGGGTGGAGCGCGGTCCGGTATATCAATGATCAGTTTGCCCGGCAGTACCGGTGGGAGTGCACGCTGATTGCGGCCATACTCCCGTTCTTGCGGCCGAGCGATGCTTTCATCCTGTACGCCACAACCGCGGTCCTCGAGCGGACGCGTCGCGATCTTGACCACATCGGACGCCGGCAGGGCATGACTGAGGTGGTGTCAGCACTTGCCGACCGTTTTCTCAGGCTCCTTCGCACCTGGCTCTCGGAGATCGAGCGGGTCACAGAAGGGCTCACCATTGATGAGCTTCCGCCGGACGGGCGGCGAGTCCTCGCACAGCTCGAGGCCGCTGCCGCGGCCGGCAGTGAAAGCCGCCCTCATGCGCCGAGGTGGATTAGGAGCCATGCTCGCTTGGACGCATAGTAGTAGTACGAAAGCTCTTGGATGGCTAAAAACGGATGCTAGGATGCGGCTGCTCGAATTTGACCAGCCGGGCGCTAACTAAACCTCCTCCGAATCCCCGCCCTGGCGAAGGCTGAATCCGACCCCTCGGACCGTCGTCAGCAGCGGCTCGCCCGCCGCGCGTGTCAGCTTTCGGCGCAGGTTTCCAACATGGACGTCGACGACGTTGCTCTCAGGGTCGAAGTGCATATCCCATACTTTCTCTAGAAGCGTAGTGCGGCGGACGACTTCCTCGGCGTGAAGAAGGAAGAACTCAAGGAGCTGGAACTCCTTTGGTGTGAGATCCAAACGTCGGTCCTCCACCGTAGCTACGTGACGGAGCCGATCGAGGGTCACCGCGCCGTACCGCAACACGTCGAGGCGCTCAGCGCCTCCACGACGGTGGAGCGCTCGGATTCGGGCAAGCAGCTCATCGAAGCGGAATGGCTTGGAGAGATAATCGTCGGCGCCGGCATCCAGTCCACGGACCACGTCCTCGGCCGCATCGCGAGAAGTAAGCATCAGGATAGGAGTGTTCCGCCCCTCGCGCCTGAGCTCGGTAGCGATCTGGAAGCCGTTTTTCTTCGGGAGCACCACATCCAGAAGCACCATGTCGTAGTCGTTGACGTGCGCCAGCATCGTGGCTTCTTCCCCGTCACGGGCTAGGTCTACGACGTAACCCTCCTCCTTTAACCCCTGTTCGATGAATCCCGCGACCTTACGGTCGTCCTCCACCACGAGAATCTTCATAAACGAAACTTAAGACCTATCGCTGAGGCCGATTGAAAGCCTATATGAAGATCTCTTCATAATGCAGCGGCGGGCACCTCAAGAACAAAACAGCCACCCTTCCCGGGTCGCGCTACCGCGTGGAGCTTGCCTCCGAGCAACTCGGCCAGCCGCCGCGAAAGGGGGAGGCCGAGCCCAAGCCCGCGGCTCTCTTCACCCACTTTGGTCACGTAGATGTCAAAGATCCGCTCGACGTCGCCCGGCGGCACTCCCGGCCCCTCGTCTTCGACCTGGTAGACAACACGCCCTTCACGGGGCGTGACGCTGAGCTGCACGGTGCTTCGCTCGGGAGCATACTTGATGGCATTTCCGAGCAGATTCACCAGGATCTGCTCGACCCTGTTCGCGTCAGTCTCGCAATTTGGCAGCCTGGGACTTGGTGCAAGTTTCAGTGTGACTTGCTTGAGGTTTGCTGCGGGTGTCACGAGGCCCATCGCGCGATTTGCCATGGACAAGGGCTCGACGGCCCGAATGACAGGCTTCAATCGGTCCTCGTCGAGACGGCTCAGATCCAGCAGGTCGTTGATTAGGCCGACTGCGTACTGGGCCGAGTCCAGGACCTCGAACGCGGCCCGAGGAACGGTCGCCGGGTCTTTCTTCCGCACGAGCATCTCCGACCAGCCGTAGACTCCCGCGAGTGCATTCCGGAGCTCGTGGTTGACCATCGCGAAGAACCGCTCACGGCTGCGATGGAGCTGCTGCACCTCCTCCAACAGGCGGGCGCTCTCCTCGTGATGCCGCACATTCTCGACCGCGGCAGCTGTCTGAGCCGCGAGCAGGATTGCGATATCCTCATCCTCCTCCGTGAACAGCTCGCCATTGGCCTTCTCGGTGAGGTAGAGGTTTCCGAAGACGCCACGCCCGCCGATGATCGGAACGCCGAGAAACGAGCGCATGACGGGATGGTGGGGAGGAAACCCGTAAGATTCGGGGTGCTTGGTGAGATCGGGTAGCCGAATCGGCTTGGCCTCGCGGATAACCAGACCAAGGATGCCATGGCCACGGGGCGGCGCGCCTATGCTCGCCCGGAGCTCAGGGTCAACGCCGTAGGTGGTGAAGCTCTCCATGACCCTACCGCCGGGCCCCAGCACTCCAATAGCTGCGTAGCGGGCGCCGATCACCTCCGCGGCTGCCTGCACGACCTGACGGAGGACTCCCTCCAGAGAGACCTCGGTGATGAGAGCCGAGGTGGCCATCACGAGCCGCTCGATACGCTCCTGTGGTGACAGAGGACCGGCAACCGAGGTTGAAGACATACTGGAACATATCGCCGACCCTCAAGCTTCGCAGTCCTTTAACCATTTCTTCATGCCCGCCTGGCTATTCTTGCAACTGGATCAAGAGGAAGCGATGAATCCTCGCCTCCTACATCTAGGAGCAGAAACAATGTTAGAGATCACCGAACGGGCGGAACGGGAGAGTTTCCCAACGCTGGATCAAGCGCCGATAA
>Ga0184608_10000522_pt1 | contig 10383 bp, 13 predicted proteins | sample PLM1_30_coex_FD_133010 | JGI IMG/M metagenome (GOLD analysis project Ga0184608, IMG submission 133010) | Groundwater sediment microbial communities from an aquifer in East River, Colorado, USA - PLM1_30_coex | ecosystem: Environmental > Terrestrial > Soil > Riparian zone | place: USA: East...
ATCCGCTTGCGCCCAGGGCTCGGGCGCGAGCAGAGCCTCCTGCCGGGCGAACGCGTTGAGCGCGACGCCGTTTTGCGTCTTCACACCGACGAGAGCCAGCGTCGGGGCGATCGAAGAGTGAAAGGAATCATGGCTGGCCGGAGACTGACTGACCCCGAAGCCCGCCGAGGAAATTATTGCTGCTGCCGTGAGTAGTGTTCGCATTGTCATTGAAGTGGTCTCAGCTACCGCGCTGCGGGCCCGCGGGAATCGCGGTGCGCAGCCTCGTCATTACGTGGTCCTGCCGCAAAGTCTTCTCGATCATTTCCCGATCCTGCGGCGTGCTTCCGGGCGATAGCTGGACGATCTGGACGAGCACGAGCTCGAGATCTTCCAGCAACGGACGACGCTGTGGATCGTTGGCGACGGGTGAGTCCAGTAACAGGCGAGTATTGCTCAACAGATCGCGCGCCCATGATCCGAGCTGCGCGTCCATCTGCTGATCTGTTGCCGAGCGTGTTCTGAAGGAAGTGAGCAGCGCCTCTGCTTCACTGAGGTGCCGGACAGCCGCCAGCTGGTACGCAGGTGCAGAAGTCGAATTCGGCGCGGCATCACCGGTTGTGACGCGCGTTCCGTTGCCACCGGTCAAACCGGTCCGCTGACCTCCACCGTTCCGAGCCACATCGCGAGGAATCGAAGTCTCGACTCCGGTACGGGCGCTCTGCACAGCACTCGATGCGTCGGTCGAACCATCGGGAACCGTGCTCGACGGCTCAATCGTAGAAGACGAATTCGATCCAGTCGGTTTCGCTGTTGCAACCGAGCCTGAAGTAGTAGATGACGCCGTCCAGCGCCCAATGCCGACCCCGGTCGCGAGGAAAAGAACGGCCGCGGCGGCCGCGCCCAGCCAGATTTTCGAGCCGAATCTCCGCACTGACGATTCGGGAATCGTCGATCCTCCGCCGTACACGACTCGCGGTCCAGCCGCGCGCTGCGACTGAATCGCGCTCCACATGTCCTCGCGGGGAGTACGAGCCGGCGGCTCGTTGTAGCTCTGCGCCGCCTTCTTGAGGAATTCCTCGAAATTGTCTTCAGTCATGACACCCACTCCGGTGCAAAATCGGCCAGTGCGACGCGCAGCTTGCTTCGCGCCTGAAAGAGGTGGGACTTCGACGTTCCAACAGGAATGTTGAGCGTCCCGCTTATCTCGTCGTGCGTGTAGCCTTCTACGTCGTGCATCACGAATACCGTCCTGTATTTGTCCGACAGCGAGTCGATTGCCCTCGCCAGCATTTCCTTCAGATCGGGCTCTGCTTCAACCGGCATCGCCCCGACCGTCAGTCCTTCTTCCATCGGAGCTTCACGAGTCCTGAGTCGCTTCGTCTTACGGAGCCCGTTGAGCGACACCGAAACACCGATTGAATGAATCCAGGTCGAGAGCGATGACTCGCCGCGAAAGCTTCCGATCTTTTCAAAAGCACGGATGAAGGTTGCCTGCGTGAAATCCCGCGCGAGCTCATCGTCACCGGCCAGACGAAAAGTCAGCCGGTAAATGCGATCAACGTATGTCTCGTATAGCTCACGCTCGGCGGCAGCATCGCCCGCAACCACCCGCGCGATCAATTCGATATCGTTCACCGAGCTCCGAGACTCGTAGGCAACCAACCCCATTGTCGACCTTCTGACACCCGTTGCCTGGAAAGGGTTGAGGACTGGCGTAAGGCCCGTTCTATGCCCCTAAAGAGGTACCTCGCCCGGACGCGCATGACCAGTCATCAACAGCCCAATATCTCCCGTCAATCGCCGTGGCGGCTCCTTGGGCGCGCGCTGCTACTGCGGTGTCCCAACTGTGGAGGGGGGAGGCTCTTCGAGGGGTTCTTTCAGATAAAGCAGCGCTGCCCGACATGCGGGATGCTGCTGGAGCGCGGCGAATCGGACTACTTCCTGGGCGCCTACACGTTGAATCTGATCGCCGTTGAGATCCTGCTGGCGCTTGGCTTTCTCGTGGTGATGCTGGCTACCTGGCCGAATCCGCCGTGGGACGCGATGCAGTACGGTGGAGTCGTGCTGTCCATTCTCGGCGCGGTGCTTTGCTACCCGTTCGCCAAGACTACCTGGCTCGCGTTCGATCTCATGTTCCGCCCGCCACACCGCGAGGATTTCATCACCCGCGTCAAATAGCCGGCGCTACTCTCCCGCGGGGTAATCTTCGGACGGAGACGGCAGGCGCCCGACATTTACATCGATCGGGAGTCTCACTCCGTTGTGGGTTTCGACGACATCGAGAAGTCCCTGCCACACCTGCGCGAAAGCGTGCCCTACTTCTTCCGGAGCCTTGTCGATCGAGAATCCGCGCTCGCTGGCAATCCAGAAAGGTGGGTCGGCCGAAACGCCTGCACCAGCGAGAACCTGTTTCACATCGCGGTAGACCAGATTCGCGTTGAAGCTGTGGGCGTAATACGCGGGCCGGAAGCGGCCGTCCTCGAGCACGCGCTGAGTCCAGGCGCGGTAGTAGTCACGCATCGCCGCGGGGACGGACTCCATCCGCTCGAGGTCGAGGAAAATCACTGTGCCCCGCGCAAATCCCTCGGCGGCAGTCTTGGCGATCGCGTCGTTCGCGTCCGCGGTTCCGCGAGCCGCGCTCACAAACTGAGTCGAGCAGCTCGCACCCTTTGATGCGCGTGGAACGACGAGCACGCGCACGGGCACACGCTTGTTGACGTAGCGAACGACGCGTCTGCCATTGCGCGTCTTAACCTGCTTGACGCGCTTCGTGATGTAGCGCGTGACGGCGACTTTCTGTCCCGGAGTGCGGCCCCAGGTCTGTTGGCCGACATAGATCACCGCCATTCCCCAGCCCATGGTCGACAGGGTCTCGCGCTTTCCTACCCAGGAGTCGTCGTTGTGGCAGGGAGCGGAGAGATAGTAGCCGACCCAGCGATAAGGCTTGTCGGCGGTAAGCCACGCACGCATGGCGTCGTCGCCCGGATATGAGAACGTGTCGAAGCCGAGGTGCGGTCCCTCCGACAGGTTGTCGGCAATGGTGGCGGACGCGCCGGCGACGGCATCGCCGATCGAGGGCGCGCCAACCAAGGGTGACCCGCTACCAACAATCACCGCTGCGGACAGCACAGCGAGGATCGAGCGTACGTCGACTTTTGGCACTCTGCGCCTCCGGGCGTGGGTGCGGGAACAATAGCTATACCCTGTTCGCGAGGATCGTTCCTCTCTGACCTCCACAATTGTCCGAGAAAGGTGACAATAGGATGTTTACTGCCGCAGGCTCGCGGTTTAAGTCGTTGCCAAATAGCGAGTTAATGGACCGGCACAGCTTGGTACTCCTAATGCCCTACAAGGCCCCAACCTCTTCAGTGGAGTCGCTATGCACTTGCGACGCTTGATAGGTCTCTCTGGAGTCCTATCGTATTTGGTGGTACCCGGCGGCCTCGCAGCCCAGGTTGCCGGTGGAGTCGAGCTGTACGGCACCCTCGTCAACGCCGAGCCGGTCGCGAGGACGATGGGTGGTCTCGCGCTAAGTGTTGGAACCCCATACGTCGGCATTCGAGGTAGCGGCGGCCTGGGAATCTCATCCCTCGGAACGCAAGCGGGGGCGACGCCGGGACAATCGAACCTGGTGTGGGCCACGAACGCAGATCTGTTGCTCGGGCCGGTCAATGCCCGGCTCGGTGAGGGCTTCATGCCCTACGCGTTTGCCGGGGTCGGTTTGGAAAGCAGCGCCCAACCCGCGAGGTTCACCGACGCCATCCGCACTTGGAGCTTTGGCGGCGGAATGCAGCTCGCGCTCGGCAGCATGCTCTCCGTAAATGGAGAAGCGCGATCCCGCCACCTGGCCGCCATGGCGACGCCAGCTGACTCGCAGTTCGTGCGGGGCATCGAGTACCGAATAGGCATCGGCATCCATTTCGGCGGCGGACGACAGCGCTCGTCGGTTTACTCGAGACGAACCTCCGACGCCGGCCGAACCCCCGCCAGCCGAAGAACTTCCGACACCCCTCCTCGCGCTCCGCGATCGACTCCATCGACGCGAACGACCTGGCCGGTGAGCAATACCTCTGCGAGCGGCGCCGCTCGCAGGGTTGTGCCCACAGCGGAGCAGTACATCGGCACACCGTACCGCTACGGCGGAACGTCGCCGCGAACCGGATTCGACTGCTCGGGATTCGTGCAGTACGTGTATGGAATGCAGGGAGTCAGATTGCCGCGAACCTCGCGACAGATGGCCGGCGCCGGAATCGCAGTCGACCCGTCGAGGCGGTCACTGGCGGTGGGCGACCTTATGCTGTTCTCGCAGGGCGGACGGATTAGCCACGTCGCGATCTACGCCGGAAACGGGCGTTTCATCCACTCTTCGTCGAGCGGCAATGGGGTCCGATACGACGACCTGGGTACCCGGCGGGGTCAGTGGTTCGCTAATCATATGGTTGCGGCTAGACGAGTGACGGGTGATGGCCGCATATTAGTGAACGCATTTACGGGCGTGAACGCATTTACGGGCGGATCTTCGATCGCCTTTGATGAGCTCGACCCACCTGACAGCGCACCCCCTCCGTCCAGATGAGCTACCGCAAAGATCTTCCCAAGTCGTTCGGCGACATGGAAAAGCCGCACGAGACCGTTGCAGATTCGTTCGGCGACGGTCCCGACGTCGAGCCGTTGACCGTTCGACTGGGCGACTTGTGGAATGATCTTTATCGCGTGGCCCATCAGCGTCGCGATCCAGAAGTCCCACAGCATGGTTCGACAGTGCCACTTCTGGACGACATGAAGGGCATCCGTCACTGGGACTAGCTCGGCTCGGGTCTCCGGTGTCGCCGGCGGCGTGACCCCTTGATTCCTCCGGGGTGATTCGGCTCCTCGTCCAGTACCGAATCGTCCCCGGGAGCTCTCAGCCAGCGAAGCACACTCTCTATCGCCTCCTCATCGGTGAGTCTCGTTCTCACGCGCGCGGGCGTGACGCCGAAAACACTCACCCAGTGCTGCGAGAAGATCCGCGCCGATTTGTAGCCCAGCTTGATCGAAACGTCGAGCACCGAATAACCTGGATCGCGCAGATAGCCAAAGCCGCGTAGGACCTTGGCGGCAATCACGAGCCTCTTCGGCGATCCGAGCTGAGCAGTGTCGAGATTCCGGTACACGCTTACGATCGCAATCCCCGCTTCCATCCCGAGGTCGAGCGCGCTCATGTACCGGTGCGGATGATCGAACAGGTTTTCGACTGTGACGGAAAGCTGACGCGGGAGTTGTCTGAGACGGTCGGCGATCGCCTGGATCACGCTGTGGGTCAGTGCATTCCCCTCGACCTGCTCAACCCTTTCCCGGAACCGCTCGGGTGCATCGTCGAAATGGTGAAGCACCACATCCTCGAGTCCCATCCGACCAAGCTGCGCCACCGCGTTGAACGCGGGAGCGTTGAGCGTGACATAGGCTATGAGCGGAAGGGACGGGTAACGCTTAAGGAGGCCGGCGACGGCACTAATGTTCATGATCCCGTCCGCCGACGGGTCGAGGACTACTACGCTGACTGGCTTCCTGCGAATGAAAGACTCGAGCTCTTGCCAGGACGAGGCAACCAGCAATTCGGGCTCGTCGGCGAAGACGTGCTTGACGTGGGTGAGGAGGCGCGCCGGCAGGAACGCCGCGACGCTCAAGTGGCGGTTCCGCTCATGATTCTATGAAACTTGGCGCCCGAACCTCTTCAGCGCGAGGGCAAATGATAAGAAAAGCGCTGTTTTTGGTAGGAAACAAGCATTTTGTGATAAGAAAACGGCATTTCGCGGTCCCCTGACGGTGGTACGTTGGGGCGTGTTCAATCCCGCAGCGCCCTCTACCTCACGTCAGGAGATTCCAAAATGATCCGCCGCCGCCTTCTCATCGCCACCGCCATCATCGCTTCCGTCGTCCTCGCCGCTTGCTCGGACATGACAGCTCCGAAGAACGACGTGGGCTGCCCGATGACCAACGGCTCACAGACCTGCTAGGCAAGACTCAGCGACGGAGCTGCCCGACTAATTAGTGGGCAGCCACCGCCGCTTTGCGCAGGTCTGAAATAGCGTGGGCGACCGAGACGACTTCTTCCGGCACCCAACTCGGAGGTGCGACGAAGGAGGACGCGGTGCTCCGTGGAGCAGATAGGAGCGCGGATAGCGCAGCCTGAGCTTTGAATTCGATTTCGTGGATCTGATTCAATCCAGCGAAAGCGACGGCTTCTTCAAGTGCCTTCTCGGCTTCGTCGAGGCGGTTCAAGCGCTCCAACCCTTCTCCGAAAAAGAGAAGGAAGTGTGAGCGCACCCAGGTTCCGCATTTCGCGGACGCAAGCTCGCTCGCGTAGGAGTCGAACGCGTCTTCCATACCGTCGACGCCGGCGAGCTCCATCAAGTTGATGGTTGCTGTCCAGCGCACGAGTTTGGTTTGGGAAGTTGCCGCAAGAACTAAGTGGGTGTCGCGGGCGGAATCGCGCATTCCAAGGCCGGTGAAAATCGCGCCGATATCTTCAAGAATGAAGTCGCGATCCGTCGGTTTGGTGGTGAGGTTGAAGGCATCGTAGGCGAGCTTCAGGCCGTCCGCATAGCAGCCTCTTTTTTGTGCGATAACCGCGCGGCTGTGGAGGGCGATCGCCTGAACTTCCGGGATGTTCTGGTCGCGGGCCTGAACTATGACATCGTCGAGAATCGTCTCCGCCTGCGGAAGGTTTCCCTTCGCAAGGTAGGTATTGGCGATACCGACCTGCACCGTCAGAACTCCCTGCTTGTCGCCGAGGGTGTCGGCGATGTACGCGGCCTGCGAATAGCCGCGGGCTGAAGTCTCCCAGTCGCCATTGCGTCGCGCGGCACCACCGACAGCGATGTGTGCCTCCACCGCAAGGCGGGCGTTTTTCTCAGGGCGGGCGAGCTTCGCAACGGTCGAAAAGACATCCGTGGCAAGCCCCCAGCTCGCCTCGTAGTCCAACGAACGGCCATAGGCGAGGAGATAGCCGCAAACGGTATCGTCGACCGCTCCACGCTTGGTCGCTTCCTCGAACACGGTGGTCAGGACACCTCGAACGGGATCGCCCTCGTTGACGCCGTCGATCGCCGAGCGCACGCTATGGAGCAGCCCCCAACCGGCGGGATCGATAGGCGATCCAGAGTCGACCAGGGTATCGACCAGGCGCAAAACAGAGAGTCCGGCGAACACGGAACGCCAGGACGCGCTGTCTTCCTTCATGGAGCCAAGTGTGTCGAAATAGACCTGATGCCGGATCATAGAGGCCCGTTTTGGGGGGATTTCAGTCCTGTAAAATGCTACTATTCCACGATTTATGAAATGCCTGTTTCATATCACCATAGGGGCGGTTTCGTGTCACCTTGAAAGAGTTAAGTCCCTGTAGGCTGGGCTAACGCTCCCGATATAATCGGTCTCTCAGGGTTCGCTCCGAGGGCTTAATGGACCAATCGGCGAGCGAAAACCACCACGCATCGGGGCGCGTTCGGGTGGTCCGAATTCGACGGTGTAGGCCCATTATGGCTTTCGGTTCATAAAGCCATGCGGCCGGTGCATCGTCGTTGATGGTCATGTAGGCCGCGGTGAATTTTTCGCGGGCATGGGCTGGATCCGATGAGAGCGCACTGTCGAGCTGGGCGTCAAAAATGTGGTTCGAGTACGACCCGTAGTTGACTCCATCCTTCCCCATGCCGGCGGTGGTCCAAGCTGCCCTCGTTCCGTCCGGGCTCGCGCCCATGGTCCACGAACCGAGAGCGGCATCGAAGGCGTGAGCGCTCTCCCTCGCATCGAACGTCCGGGACTCCAGCGGCTCGAGGTCGACCCGAACCCCCATTCTGCGCAGCTGCTCCTGAATGAGCACTCCCATTCGGATCCTGTTCATGCTGAAGTTCGGCACGAGCAGCGGAAAGGCGAGATCACGTCCGTTTTTTGACCTCATCGCGTCCGGGCGCCGGCGTGTCCAGCCCAGTGAATCGAAAATCGCGGCGGCGCGCACGGTGTCGAATGGCAGCTGGACGATCCGTGGGTCGGTCGTCGGAAACGCACGCGTTGTCGGGCCGGCCGGCACCACTCCGAAAGTGTCGAGCACACTTTTGACGAGAGAGTTGCGATCGATCGACATCGTGATTGCACGCCGGATGTTGCGATCGCCGAACAGCGGGTGCGGCCGGGAGTGGTTTGCGGGATCCCGCAAATTGAACAGCATGAAAACGTAAGCCGTTCCGGGCAGAATGATCGTCTTGAGATTGCTCTGACGCTGCATCCTGGCCTGATCTTCGACCCGGAGGCCGTCGTACAGATCGGCGTCGCCACCAAAAAGCTTGGTCACCGCCGTCGGGTGCTCTGGCGCGACGCTCCAGATGACCCGATCGAGCATCGCCCGCCCGCGATAGTTTGAAGTGTCGGCGACGATTTCAACAGACGCCCCTTTGTTCCGGGTACGATACCGGAAGCGGCCGCTTCCGATCGGCGTAGGCGGCGACTCACGGAGCGAGTCGACAGAAATCTTTTCGAGCTGGTGCGCAGGGAGAATGAGCATCTGTGCGGCGGCGTCGAGGAACTGCGACGGCGCCCTCTGGTGGAACCAGAAAACCGCCGTCAGCGAATCGGTCACCGTCACGGAATCGATGTTGGCCAGCTCGGTGCGTGATCCTCCTCCCAGCGCCGGATTCTTGTACAGTGACAACGTGAACTGGACATCACGCGCCGTTACGTCGCGGCCGTCGTGCCATTTTGCCCGCGGGTTGATATGAAACGCGAGCATCAGTGAATCATTAGACCACCGCCATCGATCACTCAGCTGGGGACGGAAGCCCTCATCGCTGAGCGTGTTCATATCGGGGCCGACGTCGGCGAGATAATCGTAGATCTGTTCGGTGATCTGCTTCGCCGACGTGAAATGCATCATCGGCGGAAAGAGAGTTCCCGGATCCGCTGTTGTCGCAATCACGACCGTACCACCAGGCTCGCCTTCAAAACCGCGCGCGCCTTTGTCACTGCACGCAGCAATACACGGAACGAGCAGAAGTGCGAGACGCTGCCTCATTCACAGAAGGTAGCGGCGTCGTCCCCGCGTGGAAGCCGTTAATTCACTGAGTGATAGAAAAACGACAGTTGGATGATAAGAAACCGACATTGACGTCTGCGGGCATAGGTGGAAACATCCATGAGTCATGGGAAACCCGGCTACGAAGACCATGGATACAATGCCCACCTTTCAGGTGGCACATTTGAGACGAGACGGCAGGGACGTGATCATCGTCCCGGTAGATCGCTCTTTCGGGGTGCGTTCGCCGGCGGAACAGGCGCGCATTCAGGAAGCCTTTCAACGGAGCGCGGCAGCCGTGGACATCCCCGGAGTGGTGGTGCCCGTTTGGGAAGATTCTTCCGGCAGAATGGCATTCCGCGCCCCTCCCCCCTGGCACGACTTCTTCAAGAGCATCGACATGGTGTACGTCGCCACGGCGCTCAACCGCAGTTTGAGTCTGGAGTAGAGTCGCCCGCGCGTCTCCATCGGAGATGGTTCTGAAATTCAAGGATCATTTCTCCGATCGCGCGGCGCTCTACGCCACCTTTCGCCCGCTCTACCCCGATTCGTTGTTCGCGCTCCTGGCCGGATTGACGCCAGAGCATCGGGTTGCGCTCGACTGTGGAACGGGCAACGGACAGGCCGCGCTTGGATTGGTGAATTATTTCGAGCGCGTAATCGCGATCGATCCGAGTGCCGATCAGATCAACCACGCCACCGCGCATGCCAGAATCGATTACCGGGAGTCGTGCGCCGAATCGCTCGCCGTGGCCGATGCGTCAGTCGATCTGGTGACGGCCGCGCAATCGCTTCACTGGTTCGACGCTGCCGCATTCTTTTGCGAAGCACGAAGAGTGCTCAACCCCGGGGGCGTCATCGCGGTGTGGGGTTACGGCGACCCGAGGCTCGACAGCGAAGAACTCGACGAAACGCTGCGCCGGTTCAACCACCGTACGCTGTAGGACTACTGGTGTCCCGAGAGAAAGCTCCTGCTCGACGGCTACCAGACTGTGCCGTTTCCGTTCGACGAGATCACTCTTCTCCCCATGGAGCTGGAGATGCGCTGGACGCTGGCGGAGCTCATTGGATACCTGCGAACGTGGTCCGCCACCGCGCGCTTTGTCGCCGAGCGCGGATTCGATCCCGTTGTCGAGGTCGAACGATCTCTCTCGAGGGATTGGGGTGATATCAGACGGTCGCGGCTTGTTCGCTGGCCGCTCTACATCCGCGCCGGGAGACTCCCCGGGGCCTGACAGAAAAAAAAGACACGGTTGAATCCGGGGTCGCAGCCGGTGATAATCCGTTCGTGATCATGCATTCACCGGGGAGCGCGCGGTTCAGTCTCGCTGCACTTGTGATTTTTCTCGCGCTGGCGG
>Ga0184608_10000531_pt1 | contig 10306 bp, 8 predicted proteins | sample PLM1_30_coex_FD_133010 | JGI IMG/M metagenome (GOLD analysis project Ga0184608, IMG submission 133010) | Groundwater sediment microbial communities from an aquifer in East River, Colorado, USA - PLM1_30_coex | ecosystem: Environmental > Terrestrial > Soil > Riparian zone | place: USA: East...
GCGCACAGCGGCTGCCCCAAATGCTGAGCCATCTCCTCGGCGAGCGGCCGGTTGGCCGTCCCGGCGAGCAGCAAGAGCTGGCTGCGCGACAGCGTCAAGTCGCCCATTGGAGCCCCGGAAAGTAGCGGGCAACACGCTGGAAGCCAAGGGGTTGGGGACGGCGCGGGGGCGCGCTGGCCGGGGTCGCGCCGCGCCCCTATGCTAACGCTTGTGAGCGATGTCCAAGCCCTGCTGACAGCCACCCTCGCCGGCCGCTACGCCATCGAGCGCGAGCTCGGGCGGGGGGGCATGTCCATCGTCTTCCTGGCCAACGACGAGCGCCTCAATCGTCAGGTCGCCCTGAAGATCCTGCGACCGGAGTTGGCGGCCACGCTTGGGCCGGAGCGGTTCCTCCGGGAGATCACGGTCGTCGCCGGTCTCACGCATCCGCACATCCTGCCGCTGCACGACTCCGGCGAGGCCGCCGAGATGCTGTACTACGTCATGCCCTACGTGGAGGGCGAATCGCTGCGCCACCGGCTGCAGCGCGAGGGGCGGCTGCCCCTCGACGACGCGCTCGAGATCGCGCGCCAGGTCGCGGACGCGCTCGAGTACGCGCACCAGCACGACGTCGTGCACCGCGACATCAAGCCCGAGAACATTCTGCTGCAGGCGGGGCAGGCGGTCGTGAGCGACTTCGGGATCGCGCGCGCCATCAGCGAGGCGCGGGGACGCGTCACCGGGACGGGCGTGGCCGTGGGCACCCCCGATTACATGAGCCCCGAACAGGCGAGCGGCGGCACCGTCGACGGCCGGACCGACGTGTACAGCCTCGGCTGTGTCCTGTTCGAGATGCTCACGGGCCGTGTGCCGGGCGAGGGGGCTCGGACGGTCAGCGTCCTGCAGCCCGCGATCCCGATCGAGGTCGAAGCCGCGATCGAAGAAGCGATGGCGCTGCGTGCCGAGGAGCGGTTCCCGCGCGCGGCCGACTTCGCGCGCGCCCTACGTGAGCCCGGCGCAGCGACGGTGTCGGGCGCGCGGCGCCAGCGGCGCACGCGTCGGCGCTGGCGGGCGGCGCTGATCGGGGTGGCGGCGGTCGCGGCGGCCGCCGTGCTCGTGCTCCCGCAGGTGCTGGGCGCGCGGTTGAATCCGTCTCTCTACGTCGTCGTCCCGTTCGGGCACCGCGAAGGCGCGGCCCCGACGCTCCTCAAGGGCGATCAGTGCGAGCTGCGCGTGTACGAGGAGCTGGACCGCTGGGCCGACGTCCAGGTGGTCGATCGTTTCGTGGTGAGCAGCGCGCGGCAGCAGCGAGGAGCGCCCGTCCCCGACTTCCGCGAAGCGATGGACATCGCCCGCGGGGTCGGTTCCGGGATGCTCATCTGGGGCGAGCTGTCGCAGGACGGGGATTCGGTCGTGGTGCGGGCCGGTCTGTACGACGTCGCGCATCGCGGGCGCCTAGTCCGGGCGCACACGATTCGCCTCGGGCCCGGACTCGGCGATCTCGACAGCCGGTTCCGCGAGCTGGCCGACTCGCTGCTGCTTGGCCGCGTGCCGTCGCGCGCTGCGCGGGCCGCGCGAAGCGCGGGTTCCGTCACGGCGTGGCTCGCGTACGCCCGCGGCGACGAGGCGCTCCAGCGCTGGGACTTGGAGCCGGCGGCGGCCGCGTTCAGCGAGGCGCTTGAGGTGAACCCCGAGTTTCCGCAGGCGAACTTGTGGCTCGCGCAGTCGCGCGCCTGGGCCGGGCGACCGACGTCCGATTGGCTCGTGTTCGCGACGCGGGCGCTCGCGGCCGTCGACAGCCTCGGCGAGGCCGACCGCGCCCTCGCGCGCGGCCTCGTCGCGATGGCGCAGGGGCGCTTCCCCGACGCGTGCGACGCCTACCGGCGCCGCTTGGCGTTGGACGCGAACGACTTCGTCGGCTGGTTCGGTCTCGGCGAATGCCAGGCGCGCGATCGGTTGGTACTACGCGACGCCGCCAGCCCGTCAGGATGGGCGTTCCGCTCGAGCCAGCACGCGGCGATCGGCGCGTACCGCCGCGCTCTCGAGCTGGTGCCGGCCGTGCATCGCGCGTTCGCTGGGCCCGCCTACGCGCGGCTGGCCGGATTGTTTTACGTCGAAGGGCACCGCTCGCGCGGCGGATATGCACTGACGCCCGACACCGTCCGGTTCGCCGCTCGCCCGGCGCTGGCGGGTGACACGCTCGCGTTCGTCCCGCATAAGCTGGCCGCCTTTCTCGCCGCCGCCCCCGGCACGGACCCGTCGAGTTGGCCCGACGCGCTCGCCCACAACCGGGCGACGCTGCGCGAGATCACGCGGACCTGGATGCGCGCCTTCCCGGAGGATGCCCAGGCGCTCGAGACGCACGCACGCGCGTTGGAGACGCTCGGCGAGCTCGCCGGTGCCGCGCCTGACCGCTCCGCGCTCGAGGCTATCCGCGCGGCGCGTCGGTTGGGCGGCGATGCGCTGTCGCAGCTCACACGAGCTGTGACGGAAGTGCGCATCCTCCTGAAGCTCGAGCGGTTTGTCGAGGCCCGAGCGCTGGGGGATTCTGTGCTCGGGGCGTGGCCCGGTGCCGACCCGGCGGTGGCGAGGCGCCTGGCGGGCCTCGCCGCGCTTACCGGGCGGATCCATCGTGCCGCCGGCCTGCTTGCCGCCGCGGCCGACGGCGAGCCGTTCACGACGCCCGAAGGCGTCCCCGTGCCGTTGCCCGAGCCGGTGGCGGCCCCCGCGCGAGCCCTCGTCGCGTACGCCGCCGTCGGCGCGCCGGCCGAGAGTCTGTCGGCCATCGAGCGTCGGGTCACGGCGCTCGTGGGCAGTTGGGTGGCGCCGGCGCGCCAAGCGACGGCGCGGCGGGCAGCGTTGCACCTGGCCGCTGCTCTGGCCTTTCCGCAGATGGGGATCCGCGACGCCCACCGCGGGCCGGTGGGAGGCAACTACCTCTTGTCCCTTCAATCGGCCCTGGAGCGCGGCGATGTGGCCGCCGTCCGCAGCGGGATCGCCGCCGTGGACCGAGCACGTGGAGGGGTGCGCGCGGGTGACGTGACCATTCAACATGTGTTCCACGAAGCCTGGCTTCTCGTAGCCGTGGGAGACACGGCCGGTGCGATCTCACGTCTCGATCGTGCGCTCGGCGCTCCCGCGTCGCTCGGATTGGCGCTCGTGGACGAAGTTCCCCAAGCGGCGGGGTTCGTGCGGGCGATGGCGCTACGCGCGGACCTCGCGGCGGCGATGGGCGACCAGCCCCGTGCGGTACGCTGGGCACGGGGAGTCCTCGCGTTGTGGCGCGACGCCGACCCCGATCTCGGGGTCGTCGTTTCGCGGATGGAAGCGATCTCGAGCGCACGCTAACGGCGCCGCCCGAACGCTCAGCCTCTCTCACGCCCTGGAGGGCTCATGACTCGCAAGATCGGATGTGCCGCAGGTGTCTTCGCCGGGGCCCTCGCCCTGGCAGCGGCCTGTGCTCCGGTGCGGCCCAGCGCCAGCGGCACGGAGGCGCCACCGGACTCGATCACGAATCCGTTGGCCGACAGCCAACGTGCCGCAGTGCTGGAGTACGCGCGCCGTCTGAGATTCGACAGCTTGCCGCACGGTGCCGGCGACCGTCAGCGCCTCACGACCCTCGACCCGATCGCGCGGCGCGACGTCCTCGGGCCGCTCGCCCAGCTCCTGCCCGAGCGGCGGGCGCGGGGCAACACGTGGCCCTCGCTCGAGCGGGGCCGTATCGTCGCCCGCATCACGACCGATGGGCCCTACGCCACGCTCGGCCTGCCCGCCGGGGTCAGCTACGTGTGGATCGACAGCCTGCGCCCATCCGATTCCACGTCCATTGGGCGGGCGATCGTGATCCCCGAGAATCCCTCGGTCGCGGCGACGAGGCTGAACGTACTCTATTGGCACGATCCGTACGCGGGCCACGGCCGCGAACCCGCGGCGCGGTGGATCTACGTGGCGGGACACAGTGAATATCCCTGGCTCACTTGCGTCACCAGCGGATGCTGCGTCGTGGGGGAGACCAGTCGGGAACGACTGGCGCTTTAACGCCACGCCCCACGTTCTCGTATAGAGGCTGACCCCGTAAGGAGCTGCGCATGTTTCGAGTTGCTCGCACCGCATTGCTGCTTGCCATAGTCGCATCGCCCGCCCTCGCGCAGGACCCCGGCGCGATGGGTAGACAGCCTCGTTTCCAGCCGCCCCCCGATCATTGGATGACGATCGACTCGCTCGCTCAGGCGCTCAGCCTGACGGCTGACCAGAAGACCAAGGTCGGCCAGCCTTACACGGCGTTGAACGGTGTCATGCACGACGCCGCTGCGCGCCGCCAGGCGATCCGCCAGCAGATGCAAGGCAGCTTCGTCCAGGGTCAGGAGCCGACCCCCGAAATGCGCGCGCGAATGGACAGCGTGCGTGCCGAGATGGAAGGGTTTCAGGCTGAAGCGGATCAGTGGGTCGCCGCGATCCGGAATCTCCTGACCCCGGCGCAACAGACCAAGTTCGACGCGCTGCAGAAGCCCCAGCTCGCGCGTCGCGGGCCGCCGCGACAGTAGCCGTAGCCGCCGTGCGCGAGGCCGGGTATCCTATGGTATCCCAAACCCGGTCCTCTCGATGATCCGTCGTCTGCTTTTCGTCTGCGTGCTCACCGCGACGCTGGGCGGCTTCGCCGCCGCCCAGCGTACCGCGCCTGCCGCCTCGACTGCGTCCACCGCCCCCGACTCTACGCTGCTCACGGTCGATCGCATTTACGCGAGCCCCGAGTTTCGCAGCGGCTCATTCGGTCCGCTCGCCTGGCTGAGCGACGGCGCCGCGTACACGACGCTCGAGCGCTCCGCCGAAGCCAAGGAAGGCCGGGACATCGTGCGGTACGACGCGCAGACCGGGGCGCGCACGATCCTCGTGCCCGCCGCGCGGCTCGTGCCGTCGGGCGAGACGGCGCCGCTCGAGATCGAGGAATACTCCTGGTCCGACGACGGCAATCGCCTCCTGATCTTCACCAACTCCGAGCAAGTGTGGCGCACCAACACCCGCGGGGACTACTGGGTGTTGGACCGGACGACGTGGACCTTGAAGAAGCTGGGCGGTGCCGGCCCGGCGTCGACGCTCATGTTCGCCAAATTCTCACCCGACGGTCGACGCGTCGGCTGGGTGCGGTACGGCGAGTACAACCTGTACGTCGAGGACCTCGCGACGGGCGGGATTACCAAGCTGACGACCGACGGCTCGCGCACTACGATCAACGGGACTTTCGACTGGGTGTACGAGGAGGAGTTGGGTCTCCAGGACGGCTGGCGCTGGAGCCCCGATGGCCAGTCCATCGCCTACTGGCAGCTCGACGCCACCGGTGTGCGCGATTTCCCCCTCTACAACACGACCGACTCCCTCTACGCGTACGACGTCGAGGTGCAGTACCCCAAGGCGGGGGAGACCAACTCGGCGGCGCGCGTCGGCGTGGTGGGGGCCAATGGGGGAACGACGCGGTGGCTCGCCATCCCGGGCGACCCGCGCAACAACTACATCGCGCGCATGGAGTGGGCGCCCCCAGTGGGAAAGGGGCCGGGTTCTCAGGAGCTAGTGATCCAACACATGAACCGCCTGCAGAACACGCTGCACGTAATGCTGGCCGACGCGAAGAGCGGCGCGGTACGCACCGCGTTCACCGAGCAAGACAGCGCCTGGGTCGAGCAGTTCGACGACCTGCGCTTCGTCAACGGCGGGCGCGATATCCTGTGGCTGTCCGAACGCAGCGGGTGGACACATCTCTACCTGTTCCCGCGCGCGGGGAGTGGCGCGCCGAGAGCCGTGACGAACGGCGCGTTCGACGTGCTGAGCGTGGCCGGCGTCGACACGGTGGGCGGCTGGGTCTACTACACGGCCTCCCCCGACAACCCGACGCAGCGCTACTTGTACCGCGCCAGCTACACACGCCCCGGGCGAAGTGCTCCCGAGCGCCTGAGCCCAGCGGCCCAGTCGGGCGTACACGGCTACAACCCGTCGCCCAGCTTCCGGTACGCGGTGCACACCTACTCGCGCTTCGGCGTGCCGCCGACCTCGGAGGTGATCAGCCTGCCGGACCATCGCTCGCTGCGCACGCTGGTCGATAACGCGGCGCTCAAGGCGAAAGTCGCGGGGCTCCGCCTCGGCGCGACCGATTTCACGCAGGTGGACATCGGCAACGGCATCCGCTTGAACGCGTATCTCATCAAGCCGCCGGGGTTCGATCCCTCGCGGCGCTACCCGGTGTTTTTCACCGTGTACGGTGGGCCCGGGTCGCAGACGGTGCTCGACGGGTGGGGCGGACAGAACTTCCTGTGGCATGAGATGTTGGCGCAGCGCGGGTACATCGTGGCGAGCGTGGACAACCGAGGCACCGGGGCCCGCGGCCGCGCGTGGCGCAAAGTGATCTACGGTCAGATGGGCGTGGTGGAGACCAAGGATCAGGCGGCGGCCGCGCGCGCCATCGGCCGGCTCCCCTACGTGGACTCGACCCGCCTCGGCATCTGGGGATGGAGCTACGGCGGGTTCATGGCGCTGAACACCATCACGCAGGCACCGGACGTGTACCGCATGGCGATCGCGGTCGCGCCGGTGACGCACTGGAAGTACTACGACACGATCTACACGGAGCGCTACAACGGGTTGCCGCAGGACAATGCGGCAGGGTACGACCGCGGCTCACCGCTCACGTACGCCAAGAACCTGCGGGGCAAGCTGCTCATCGTGCACGGCTCGGGCGACGACAACGTGCACTACCAGAACACCGAGGCGATGGTGAACGCGCTGGTGGCGGCGAACCGGCCCTTCCAGCTGATGGTGTATCCGAACCGCACGCACTCGATTGCGGGGGGCGCGACGCGCCAGCACCTGTTCACGCTGCTGACGAAGTTCGTGGAGGAGAATCTGCCGGCGGCGACGGGAGGCGCGACGGTACAGCCGTAACGAGTTGGCCCCCTTGGATTCGAACCAAGATTACCGGATCCAAAGTCCGGTGTCCTGCCGTTGGACGAGGGGCCAGCGGCGGTGCCCGGAGAATGTAACTAATGAAAAGCGCCGGTGGGCCTAGGGGAGAATCCGCACCGTATCCGCAGGCCACTCGAGGCCGCCCAGCCGGCTGACGACGCGGTACAACCCTGCAGGCAGCGGACCCGTGACGATGATCCCGTCCTGGTTCTGGTGTCCGATACCCGTCCACCGATACGTCTGCCGCAGCGTATCGAAAGGCACGAGCGGCACCGGTGGAGGGGTCTCGGGGATGCAAATGAGGTGTGCCGGACCGCCGCCCACCACTGTGTCGCCCTGCGCGTTGATCACGAAGAACGGATCCTGGCAGTCGAACTGCACCTGTTGGATCAGAGGGCTCACGTTGGCGACGCGCAGCGCGATCGTCGCCGTGTCACCCGACGCGATCGCGTGCGGCGTCACCGACAGATCGAGTGCGAACGGTCCCGCGCCGGTCACGTCGCCGCAGCCTAACACCAACGCCGCGGCGACGGGGAGCGCGAGTCTCATGGCGTCGCCGGCGCTTCGACCTCGATTGTGTCCGGTCGCGAGCGCCTGCCCTCCACAGTGCCGTACACGCGATAGACTCCTGCCGCAACCGGTTCGGTCACCCACGTTCCGCCGTTGCGCCGCTGCCGGTATCCGGTCCACGTGGCCTGCCCATCGATGGACTCGAAGGGTCCGAGCACCGTCGGCGGGGGGAAATCCAGTGCGCAGATCAGGCCCTCGTTGCCAACGACGACCTCCCCTTGCGCGTTTGCGATCTGATACCGACGGCTGCAGCGGGTAGGGATCTCGATGGGGGTCGGCGTCGGATTCGTGAGACGCACGGCGATCACCGCGGTGTCGCCCGGGACGATGCGATCGGGCGTGACCACCACCGTGATCACGAGGCGGTCGAGTCCGGTGACATCAGTGCATGCGGCGAGGGCGAGGAGGAGAACGAGCGACAGACGGAAACGGAGCATTGAGCCTCCGCGAGGTTGGGGTTGTCTGAAGAATTGCACCGGCGGGGCGCGCGCTGTCAATCCTCGAGCGGTTGCGGCGCCGGCGCAACGTCCGCGCGCGTCGCCGTACGAATCAGGTGCTGTTGTCGCTCCCCAAGGCGTACCGCGGCGTCATTCCGCTCGCTCTCCTTCTTATAGACCGCCGCCACCGCGCTCCCCGATCCACACAGTCGCACCCACACCGGTCCCGTCCCGGCCAGCCGCTCGTACAGCGCCCGCAGCTCAGGATGCTTCGCGAACACCGGCGACTCGAAATCATTCCCGCCCAGCCGCCCGATGCTCCCCCACGTCGCGAGTGCCTCGGCGTCGAGCGCCACAGGCCCGCGCGGGGACGGCGCCGGGTTGGCCTCGTCCCACCAGCGGTACGCGTCGGGTGTCGCGACTGGGATTGCAGGCACGGCGATGAGCGCCGGCGCAGCGGACGGGGCCGGAAGACGGAACAAGCGCTCGCCTCGTCCCCAGCCGAGCGCGAGCGGGGCACCGCTGGCACAGAACGCCACGTCGGCGCCGAGCCGCGCGGCGAGGTGGAGCAGCTCATGACGCGGGACCGCATTCCCCGCGAGAGCGTTCACCGCGTGCAGCGCAGCGGCGGCGTCGCTCGAGCCGCCCCCAAGTCCGGCGCGCACGGGGATGCGCTTGGTGAGACGCAGCGCCACACCGAAGCGGTTACCGGTCGCCTCGAGCACGGCGCGCGCGGCACGCACGGCGAGGTTCTCGTCCACCGGCCCCAGGTCGGCACCCTCAACGTTCAGGGCCACCCCCGATTCAATGCGCCGCGCTTCGAGGTCGTCCGCCAGCTCGAGCAGCGCGAACGCCGTCTCGATCTGGTGATAGCCCGAGGTTTCGCGCGAGAGAATCCGGAGGAAGAGATTGATCTTGGCGTGAGCGGCGACGCGTACCGCGAGGGGCGCGTTCACGCGCCGTTCCCCTCCCGCAGCTCGCCGAGACGCAGGTGCAGTCGCGACAACGACCAGAGCCCGAGCAGGGTGATCGGCAGAAACGTGGTCACATGGTACGTGAGCGCGTAGCTGACCGCTCGGCTCGGGTCCACGGCGTACACCGCCAGCGTGACGCGCGTCGCGGCTTCGAACACGCCGACGAACCCCGGTGTCGAGGGGACCGCGACGCCGAAACCGATGATCCCCTGAAGCAGCAGCGCGGCCTCGAGCGGCACATCGAGGCCGAATGCCCGGAAGCAGACCGCGAACGCCGCCGCGTTCACGCCCCACACGACGATCGACCACGCCACCACCCCCGCAAACCGCGCGGGACTCTTCAAGACGGCGAGGCCGTCGACGATCCCCTCAGCCCAATGCGTCAGGCGGTCCGCGAGGCGCGCCGGAAGGAGCCGATGCGTCACGCGGCCGAGCAGGGCGAGCCAGGGGGCCGGTCGATGCACGACGAGGAGTGCGACGACCAGGATCGCGCCGAAGAGCAGGGCCGCGGCGCTGGCCAGCCCCGACAGCGAGCGGCCCCGCACGACGGTGTTGGCCGGGAACGATGGGGCAACGATCGCGATGGCCATGAGGGCCAGCATGAGCAACGCATCGAACACGCGCTCCACGCCGACCGAGCCGAGGGCGGTGGTGAACCGGACCGGGAGTTGATGCTGCGCGACGTAGGCGCGCGCGACTTCGCCTGCGCGCGCCGGCAGCAGGTTGTTGGCCATGAAGCCGATCGCCGTGGCGTGCCACAGCGGCGTCCATGGGAACCCGCGACCCTCCGCGTCGCGCAGGATGAGGCGCCAGCGGATGGTGCGGAGGGGAAAGGTGGCGGTGGCGAGCAGGACCGCGAGGAGCAGCAGGCCGGGATCGGCGCCGCGCGCGTATGCGACGACTTCGTGGAGGTTGACGTCCTGCAGCACCCACGCGAGCAGCGCTACGGTGACCGCGAGCCCGATCACCCAGGCCCAGCGATGCGACACGGGCGACGACCGGCTGCTACGCGGGTTCGATGGCGAGGACAACGAGGTCGCAGACTTCGTCGATGATCGCGCGGAGATCGTCCCCGCTCACGCGCTTCGCGGCTTCGCGCAAGTCCTGGGCGCGTTGCCGGGCTCGGGCGCCGCGATAGAGCAGGGTGCCGATGTCGACGACGGCTGGTTCCGAGCCCCGCCGGGGGGCCTCGGTCGCCGCCCCGGGGTCAGCCGAGACTCTTGGCCGACCGGTGTCGGCCGACGGCCCCTGGAGTAGGGCGTCGAGAGACGCGGCACCGAACCCGGGAGCCGCGAGGCGCTGGTACGCGACCGCCAGCACCAGCAGCGCCGCGGAGATCCAGATCGAAACCGCGAGGCCGCGCGGCCGGCGAGGAACGGGCGATCCCATGGGCGC
>Ga0184608_10000532_pt1 | contig 10306 bp, 10 predicted proteins | sample PLM1_30_coex_FD_133010 | JGI IMG/M metagenome (GOLD analysis project Ga0184608, IMG submission 133010) | Groundwater sediment microbial communities from an aquifer in East River, Colorado, USA - PLM1_30_coex | ecosystem: Environmental > Terrestrial > Soil > Riparian zone | place: USA: East...
AGCTACCTCGGCGGACGCATCGCTCCTGAAAAGTTTTCCACCGGTGGTCTCGAAGGCGCCGGGAAAAGCTACGGACCTGCATTGATAGACGACGCCACGCCCACCCCTTCGCACGCGCTCTTTCGCTGGGCGCACTTTGCTCGCGTCCTCGCGATTTTCCTCGCGATCTGGATCGCGGCGCTTGGTGCACTCGTCGCGTCATTCGGATGGGACAGCACGCTCGCTCAGATGGGTTGGTTCTTCACCAAGGCGGCGCTGCTCACCTTCGGCGGCGCTTATGCGGTGCTGCCCTATGTCTACCAAGGCGCCGTGGAGCATTACCACTGGCTGACCGCGTCGCAGATGATCGACGGCCTCGCGCTGGGAGAAACGACGCCCGGGCCGCTCATCATGGTGGTCGCTTTCGTCGGCTTTGTCGGCGCCTGGACGAAGGCGGCGCTCGGTCCCGAGGCGCTTGCGCTCGCCGGATGCGCAGGCGCTGCAGTTGCGACCTTCTTCACCTTCCTCCCCTCGTTCTTATTCATCCTCCTCGGCGGGCCGCTGGTGGAATCCACCCACGGCAAGCTGCAGTTCACCGCGCCACTCACCGGGATCACCGCAGCGGTAGTCGGGGTGATTCTCAACCTCGCATTGTTCTTCGCCTGGCACGTGTTCTGGCCGGAAGGTTTCTCGGGCCGGTTCGAGTGGTTCTCGCTGCTCGTCGGCCTCGCGGCGATCATTGCGCTGTGGCGCTACAAGAGCGGGATGATCCCGGTGATCCTCGGGTGCGGCGCGTCCGGACTGATCTACCGGCTGATCGCCGGCTGAACGCAAGCGCCGCCGTGGAACCGCGCCGTGGCGCCCTCTCCTTCTGCCGGAGGCCGGCTAGCCCTTCTGGATCACACCGCAGGCGACGCGCGCTCCGGCGTTGCCGGTCGGTTGGGTCTTGTAATCGTCCGGCTGGGCATGCACGATGAGGCCTCTACTGATGATGCCGGTCGGACCTTCGGACACGGTAATCACGTCGAGTTCAATTGAGAGCGCCGCGTTGCCGTAGTCGTCGGCCTTGAGCGCGAACAGGTCCCCGGCATGCCGGTCAGGCGTGGACGGATGCGCGTGCGGCTTTCCGAGCGGGTTGAAGTGCCCGCCGGCGCTCATGCCGTCGCCCGAGCTGCAATCGCCCTTCTCGTGGATGTGAAAGCCGTGCTCCTGATTGGGCTTTAGGCCGTTGATATTCGCCGCGAGCTGGACCTTTTCGCCCTTCTGGGTGAAGGTCGCCGTTCCTTTTACGCCGCTGTCCTTCGTCGGTTCCAACGTCGCCCTTGCGGTCGGGCCGCCTCCGGTCATCGACTCCATCATGGCGCACCCAGCGAGCAAACCGGTGATCGCGGCTGCCGCAATTACAATTCTCATTGCTACCTCCGCGTGGTGCTGCACCGCTATTTCTTCCCCGCCGTGGGGGCTGCCCCTCGGATTCCCTTGTTCTTGCGATAGTTGGCTACCGCCTTGTCCTGATACTTACCGAGCAAATCCGCGTCCTTCTTCGCCGCTTCGTCCGCTTTCGCCTTGGCTTCCGCGGCCTTGGCAGGATCAGCCGGAGCGGCGGGCAGCTTCGCCCACACTACGCCCGCGCTCGCTGCCATCGCGACACTCATTATCAGAATGCGAAAATCCATGGCGTCCCTCCTCAATGCTGGGCCTGCGGCGCGTCGGGCTGGCCCATCGCCGTCCCGGCCTTGATCTTTCCGGACTTCACGTCGTTGTACCAGTACTCGTGGTGTTCCCTGGCCCAGGTTTCATCGACGTATCCGTTGCGCATCGCCTCGTACGCGCCGTCCAAGCCGATCGTGCCGAGGTAGATATGGCCCAGAGAAATGGCCATCACCGCGCCGCCCGTGACCATATGCACCACGTTCGCCTCGATCATGACGGCGCGTACCTGGTCGAAATTCGGAAATAGGAGCACCAGACCCGACGCACTCACGAGCAGGCTCAACACCACCACGCCGACCCAGAACCAGAGCTTCTCGCCCGCGTTGAATCTGCCGGACGGAACGTGCTCGCCGGAGATCATTCCGCCCAGATTCGCAAACCACTTGATATCGTAGAGGCGCGGGAGATTGTCCTTGACGAACATGACGATGAACATCAGCAGGCTCACCACGAACACCGGCCCGACGAAATTGTGCAAATGCTTCGAAAGCTGCGCGAGCCAGGCGAACAGCGTGTACCCGATCACCGGCAGCAGAACATACTTCCCCAGCATCATGACCAGGCCGCTGGTGCCGAGAATGACAAAGCTGACTGCTACCACCCAGTGCGTATAGCGCTCGAAGGGAGTGAAGCGTTCGATCAGCCGGCCGCTAGGCTCGCCGTGGACCTTGATGCTGCCGCGCCACTTGAAAAACGCCCCGATTACGACCACGACAGCGGCGATCAGCCACCCGGCGATAGGCGTGATCCAGCCGTTCCTCAGCTGTCGCCAGGTCTCTCCGTAAGTCTGGACCAGCACGCCCGTTTCGCGGCCCTTGATCGAGGTGTACTCCTCTTTCCCGGAGCGCACGTCGCGCCATACCGGCGCGTTGTTGCCAGGCTGGCTCTGCGCGCGCTGCTGCTGGGTTTCGCCCTGCTGCGCGATCAAGGTACCGGTGAGCGGCAGGACCAGGGCCAGCGCAACGGCCAAAGAACGCCCCCAAACCGCAAACGGTTTCATGAGCCGTGCTCCTTTATTCTGCCCGCGTGTATTCGTTCTGCGCGAGATTGCGGGTCCTGACCGCGGATTCCCAGCTCGTCCTGTCGCCTTTGTTCCACTTGGAGCCGGGGTAAGGATTTGCGGCCGAATCATTTTCCCAGGGCTTTGTATCGGGCTTGCCCTGGTACTTCCCCTGCTTGTAGACGATCACCTGCTCGCGCTCTCCGCAGGCGCCGAGGCAGAGTGCGAGGAGGAGCGCGGCGCCCGCGAAGACGAACTTGCGGGCCGTCATGACTTCGCCCCTGCCGGCGCGGCTTTCTGGTCGGGTTTTCCGTACGCCGTGCCCCAGCCCCAAACCTCGGACCCCTTGCCGCGCTTGAGCACGCGCTGGCGGTAGATGTCGGCGATGACGTCGCCGTCCCCGCCCAGGAGCGCCTTGGTCGAGCACATCTCGGCGCATGCGGGGAGCTTCCCTTCGGCGAGGCGATTCGACCCGTACTTGCTGAACTCTTCCTTGGAGAGATCCTTCTCAGGACCGCCCGCGCAGAACGTGCACTTGTCCATCTTGCCGCGCAATCCGAAGGCGCCGGCTTGCGGGAACTGCGGAGCCCCGAACGGGCAGGCGTAAAAGCAGTAGCCGCAGCCGATGCAAAGGTCCTTGTCGTGCAGCACCACGCCTTCGTCGGTCCGGTAGAAACAGTCGACCGGGCACACCGCCATGCAGGGCGCATCCGAGCAGTGCATGCAGGCGACCGAGATCGACTTCTCGGCGCCGACGATGCCGTCGTTGATGGTGACCACGCGGCGGCGGTTCACGCCCCAGGGAACCTCGTTCTCGTTCTTGCAGGCGGTGACGCAGCCGTTGCACTCGATGCAGCGCTCGGCGTCGCAAAGGAATTTCATTCTGGCCATGGTTGTCTCCTCTCCTCGCCTATGCCCGCTCGATCTGGCAGACCGTGGTTTTTGTTTCCTGCATCATCGTCACCGAATCGTAGCCGTAGGTCGTGGCGGTATTGACCGCCTCGCCGCGCACGATCGGCGCTGCACCGTCGGGATAGAAGGGCAGCATGTCCTTGCCCTGCCACCAGCCCGAGAAGTGGAACGGGATGAAGGCATGATCCGGACCGACGCGTTCGGTCACCAGCGCCTTGACCTTGAGCCGGGCGCCGGTCGGCGTCTTCACCCAGACGTCCTCGCCGTTCCTGATGCCGCGGTCGTTCGCCGACTTCGGATTGATCTCGACGAAATTGTCCTGCATCAGCTCGGCCAGCCACGGATTGGAGCGCGTTTCCTCGCCGCCGCCCTCGTATTCGACCAGCCGCCCGGAAGTGAGGATGATCGGGAACTGCTTGCCGATATCCTTGTTCTTCTCCTGCACCGACTTGTAGAGGGTCGGCAGGCGCCAGAACGCCTTCTTGTCGTCGTGCGTCGGGTAATCGGCGATCAAATCTGGGCGAATACCAAACAGGGGCTCGCGGTGCTTCGGGACGCCGTCGGGGAAGTTCCAGACGACGGCGCGCGCCTTGGCGTTGCCGAAGGGGTGGCAGCCGTGGTTCTTCATCACCACACGCTGGATGCCGCCGGAGAGATCGGTCTTCCAGTTCTTGCCTTCGGCTTCTGCCTTCTCGGCGTCGGTCAGCTCGTCCCACCAGCCGAGCTTCTTCAGGAGCACGTGATCGAACTCGGGATAGCCGGTGGTGATCTCCGCGCCTTTCGAGTACGACCCATCCTCGGCGAGCAGGTTGACGCCGTCCTTCTCCACGCCGAAATTGGCGCGGAAGTTGCCGCCGCCGTCCATCACGTGCAGATGCGTGTTGTAGAGCACGGGCGACCCCGGATGCTTGAGCGCCGCGTTGCCGAAGCACGGCCACGGCAGCCCGAAGTAGTCGCCGTCGAGAACGTAGCCGGTCTTGGCGTCCTTGCCGCCCCTGGCGCGCAGCGTTTTCACGTCGAACACCTGCATGTTGCGCATGTGAGCCTGCAGGCGCTCGGGCGATTGGCCGGTGTAGCCGATGGTCCAGCTGCCGTTGTTGAACTCGCGGGTCATGTCCTCGACGTTCGGCTCGTCTTTCTCCACCTTGATGTTCTGCTTACCGTCCTTCTTGCCCACCAGCTGGTCGGCAAAGCCGAGCTTCTTGGCGAACAGGTACATGATGGTATGGTCGGGCTTGGACTCGAACATCGGCTCGATGACCTTCTCGCGCCATTGCACCGAGCGGTTGGACGCCGTCACCGAGCCGGAGGTCTCGAGCTGGGTCGCAGCGGGCAGCAGGTACACCGCGCGATCCGCCTTCGCTTGCTTGCCGGCGTCCTTCAGAATCTTGGTTCCTTGCTCGTCGAGCGGCATCGCCGCCATCGCGGCGGTCGCCGACGGATAGGGATCGATGACTACGAGGAGATCAAGCGCGTGCATCGCCGCCTGCATCTCCAGGCCACGCGTCTGGCTGTTCGGCGCGTGGCCCCAGAAGACCATGCCGCGGATGTTCGGATCCTGGTCGATGTTCTCGTTCTTCTCCAGAACGCCGTCGATCCAGCGCGACACCGTGATCCCGGGCTTGGTCATCATCGCCGGTGAGGCGAACTGGTCCTGCAGCCACTTCAGATCCACGTTCCACACCCGCGCCCAGTGCGCGTACGCGCCCGGCGCGAGGCCGTAGTAGGCGGGAAGCGAGTCGGGGTTCGGGCCGAGGTCGGTTGCGCCCTGCACGTTGTCGTGCCCGCGGAAGATATTGGCGCCGCCGCCCGCCACCCCGATGTTGCCCAATGCGAGCTGGAGAATGCAGGAAGCGCGCACCATGGCGTTGCCTATGGTGTGCTGCGTCTGGCCCATGCACCACACGATCGTGCTCGGCCGGTTCTTGGCCATCGTCTCGGCAACCTTGTACACCTCGGCTTCCGGAACGCCGGTCACCCGCTGCACCTCGGCCGGAGTCCAGACCTTCATCACCTCTTCCTTGACCTTGTCCATCCCGTAGACGCGGTCATGGATGTACTTCTTGTCCTCCCAGCCGTTCTTGAAGACGTGGTGCAGGACACCGAACAGGAACGCGATGTCCGTTCCCGAACGGATGCGGATGTACTGGTCGGCCTTGGCTGCCGTGCGCGTGAAACGCGGGTCGGCGACCATGATCTTGCAGCCGGTCTCCTTCGCGTGCAGCGAATGCAGCATCGACACCGGGTGCGCCTCGGCGGCATTCGAGCCGATATAGAGCGCAGCCTTGCTGTTGTGCATGTCGTTGTAGGAATTGGTCATCGCGCCGTAACCCCAGGTATTCGCGACGCCGGATACCGTGGTCGAGTGGCAGATGCGCGCCTGATGGTCGGTGTTGTTGGTCCCGAAGAGCCTGACCCACTTGCACATCAGGTAGGCCTGCTCGTTGGAGTGCTTGGAGGAGCCGACGAAGTAAAGCGAGTCGGGGCCGGACTCCTTGCGAAGGGCGAGCACCTTGTCGCCGATCTCGTTGATCGCCGTGTCCCACGAGATGCGCTGGTATTTGCCGTTCACCAGCTTCATCGGGTATTTCAGCCGGTGCGAGTGCTCGGCCATGCCGTGCTCGCGTATCGAAGCGCCCTTAGCGCAGTGCGCCCCGAGGTTGAGCGGCGAATCGAACACCGGTTCCTGGCGCACCCACACGCCGTTCTGCACTACCGCGTCGATCGCGCATCCGACCGAGCAGTGCGTGCATACCGTGCGCTTCACTTCGATCTTGCCCGCCTTGTCGTCGGCGGCGTCGGCCTTGCCGATCATATTGAACGGCAACTGAGTCGCAAAGGCGCCCGCGCCCGCCGCCAGCCCGGAGCGCTTGAGGAAGGCGCGCCGGTCGATCGTCTTCGCCAGCATCCCGGAGAGACTGCGCGAAAGACGGCTGTTTCCGGAAGCAAGATGAGCGGGAGCGCCAGCGGATTTCCTGGTGAGCATCATGGTTGCCCCTCCTCGGGTCAGACTTTTGCGGTGTTGTAGTAACTGCGAACGTGGGCAGTTTCCTGATAGCCCCGCCCGCGCCTCTTGTCGTTGTTCGTTGCAGGTTGCGCGGTGGCCGGGCTGACTGCCTGGGCGGCGATCGCAGCCGCCGTTGCGGCGCTGCCGGCGCCGACTGCAAGTAGGAAGTTTCTGCGGCTGAGCCTGGATTTAGTTTCGCTTTTCATATGCGGTCTCTTTCCTATCGTCGACGCCAAATCATGCAAGCTATTGGATGAGGGAATTAGAACACCTTTAAGGCCTCGGATTCAACCGCTAAAAACGACGAAGCAAAGCGGGAAACGTCCTTATAAAACTTGGCGTTCTCGCTTGCTGATACCGCACGGCAAAACTCCAAGAAGGAGCGCTCGATATAGGCGCTGAAAAAGCCACGCTGCTTCTGCAGCGCAGCATCGTCGGAACCCTGTGAAATCAAATGTCTCATGACCTCGAAGAGCGCGGCGAAGTGGTCCTCCGGCTCCCGGGCGGCGCCCGCCTTGCCCAAACCGAGGGAGGCGAGGTCCTGCTTGAGCTGAACGAGGATTTTCTCCCGGCCGGTCGCAGCCAGATAAAAGCTGGCGTAAGGAGTCACCTGGGCCTTGCCGGTTCCGACGAAGAGCTCGTCATACTCCGCGCGCGCTGCCTCGGTATCCATTGCTCTTGCCGCCGCTGCCAGGGCGTTCCAAGGGCCGGCCAGTTGGCCGCCGGCGGCAATCTCAGCGGACCCTGCTATGGACTGGAGCAAGTCGGCGTCGGGCCCCGCGTAGAGGAGCCTCCCGAGCAGCGCGTAGTATCCGGCGCGCGCCTCATCCTCCTGGACCAGGGGCGCGTGAAATCCGAGCGGAGCGACGGTCGGGCTCACTTCTTGACTTCCTGTATTGAGATTTCGTCCTTGTTTTCCATCATGTCCACCACGCGGCAGTCACCGCACATCTGCAGCCGTTTCAGTGAGCCGTCGCCCGCGAACATCGAGTGGCCGGTGAGCTTCCCGAGCATGTTAGCCACCATCTGCCGCGTGCCGAAGGGCCTGCCGCAGCGCACGCAGTTGAACGGCTCGGCTTCGTTGAGAACGACCTCCTGCTTCGCCTGCGCGGTGAGCAGCAGGCGCGGGGCGAGCGTGATCGCATTTTCCGGGCAGGTCTTCTCGCACAGCCCGCACTGCACACAGTTGCGCTCGATGAACTTCAGCATCGGCTGGTCGCGCCCGTCATGCAGCGCCGATTCAGGGCACGCGCCCACGCAGGCCATGCACAGCGTGCAGGTCTGCTTGTTGACGAGCACCTGGCCGTACGGGGCTCCGGCACCCAACGCTATACTCTCCTGCGGCTTGGGTGCGAGTTTTACGAGGTGGTCGAGCGCGAATTCGAGCGTGGCGCGTTTCTCGGGAGCGAGATTGTAGGTCGCCGGCTTCGATGCCGTCGCTGCCGGCTGGAGCGCCCACACCTCCTTCTCGAGCCCCGCAACGCTGTCGGTCGCGAGCAGCCTGAAATGGGCGCCGCCGTAGCCGAGGGCGTTGACAATGGTCTCGGCATAACCCATCTGCTTCCTCAGCGCGTCGCCATACTCGCCTGCCTCCTTCGGCGTCGCGAGCACGAGCACTTGGCTCGCTCCGTAGGCAAGGGCCGCAAGCAGAACGTCGATGCCGATCGAAGCGGGATGATGGACTTCGAGCGGGATCGCACGCGCGGGCAAGCCCGTCCCGCGCCGCGCGAGCTTTGCGATGAGGGCGCGGCTCTCGCTCGCGTTGTGCAGCAAGAGACACGCGTCCTTGCCACCCGCCTGTGCGTAAACCGAAAGCAGGCGCTTCAGCCGCGCGCCGAAGTCGGGCACGCGCGGATAGGCGTAGGTCATCGCGCCTGAAGGGCATACGGTGGCGCAGCCCCCGCAGCCCATGCACAGATGCGGGTCGACCTTGACGTGATCGCCGTCCGGCGTGATCGCAGCAGTCGAGCACGCGTCGATGCACTGCTTGCAGCCGATTTTGCTGGAGCGGCTGTGCGCGCATATCTTCTCGTTGTAGGCGAAGAACCGCGGCTTCTCGAACTCGCCGACCATCTGCGCAAGCTGTGCCGCCGCGAGCGCCTGCTCCAGCGGATTATCACCGGGCGCGAGATAGCCTTGCGGCGGTTGCGGCGTCCTGACGAACGCTTCGCGGGAAAGGTCGAGCACCATGTCGAAGCGCTCGCTCCTGGCGCGGTCGGCGCGCTCGAAGTCGATCGCGCCGATAGCACCGCAAGCCTTCACGCACTCGCGGTGCGACTTGCACTTGTCCATGTCGATCTGGTAGGAGAAATCGATCGCCTGCTCCGGGCAGGCGTGGATGCAGGCATTGCAGCGCGTGCAGACTTCCAGATCGATCGCGTTGTCCTGCTGCCAGGTGACCTCGAACGCGCCGAGATGGCCCTTCACCGCCTGCAACTTTCCGGACCACACCGGGTAGCGCCGCTCGGCGGGCAACTCTCCTCCGCGCCCCGGAGTGAGCAGTACATTGACGTCGAGCTGCTCGGCGAGCTTCTCGGCCCAGGAAATCGCCGCTTCAGCCGGCCCGACGATCAGCAGCTCGCCGCCCGACTTGTAAGAGACGCCGGCCACCGGTTCGGCCTCGGGCAGATCGGCAAGGGCAAGCAGCGCCGCGATTTTGGGCGTCGCTTTCGCGCCCTCTTTCGACCACCCCGCATGCTCGCGGATGTTGACGAACTTGATGTCCGAGGTGGAGCCCGCCTGATCCGCCAGCTCCGAGAACAGTGGCGCCTCCTGCGTGCACGCGATGACGCAGGCTTCGTCCTTCAGCACCCCGTGGAAACTCGCGACCTGCTTGCGGCACAGCTCCGTGTGGATTTCAATCGGCTGCTTGAGCCTGAGCGCTCCCGCGAGCGCCTTGGGGTCCAGCGCCATGGTCCGGTTGCAGTTGCAGAGCTTGAGGGTCTTGTCGTCTAGCGCCATGAAGAGGGCTGATGTGAAAGCCGGTGCAAGCTAGCAGTGAGCGCGCGCCAGACCCGTGATCAGGCGGGTTTTGCCGGAGGCTTTGAATCCAGAGCGCGTGCAGACTCGGGTTCGGGCGCCACGCGCTCGTCGTCCGCAGCAACCTGAAGAGTCGGCGCCTCCGCCGCAGGCACGGTTCCCGGGGCCGCGACGGCCGTTCTGGGGATTTCGGCTTCGATCTCCCCGTCCTTTTCCGCGATTTCCTCCGGGAAGAGCAGCCGGTTCGCTTGCTTCAGCGACTTCAGCATCTCCTCCGGAATCGGGTCCGGCTTGGAATAATCGTCGATGTACGTGTCGAGCCCGTCCATCACGTTGAAATGCGGATCGTGGAAGAGTTTTTTCAGCGCGGCCCGGCGCAGGTTCTCGTCCACTCCAGGGCGCAAGAAGTCCTGGTACTCGGAGGCTAGCCCCTCCAGCGTATCGACCGGCGGCAATTCCGTCTTTGCTGGGGGTCGCGCGGCGGCGGGTACGCCGGCGGCCGGGGGCGCCTTGGTTTCGGGCGCGATTGGCGGCGGCGCAGTCTGATCGCTCGCCGAATCGAGCTTGCGCCGCGACCAGCGCGACAGGAACGGCTCCTTGTCCGGGCTCACGCGGCGTCTCTCTTCGCGCCCTTGAACGAAGGCGGGCGGCTGCGTTTCTTCCTGGGCTCGGGTCTGTAGTGCTTCTCGACGTACTCGGCGAGCCAGGAAACCCAT
>Ga0184608_10000534_pt1 | contig 10297 bp, 8 predicted proteins | sample PLM1_30_coex_FD_133010 | JGI IMG/M metagenome (GOLD analysis project Ga0184608, IMG submission 133010) | Groundwater sediment microbial communities from an aquifer in East River, Colorado, USA - PLM1_30_coex | ecosystem: Environmental > Terrestrial > Soil > Riparian zone | place: USA: East...
ATCGTGATCGTCGCGACGGGCCTCGTGCTGGTCGCGGCGGCTCGGCGGGACGGTCGCGCGGACCTGGACGAGGCTGCCGAGCGCGTCAGTTGAATCCCGCGACAGACCCGTCCGGCCGCGGTGGGGGGACGCTCGCGCGGGCGGACGGCATCTTCGCGCCGCTGATGGTCAAGATCACGCCGGCGGCCAGGATGACGAGACCGGCGATGAGCAGGCCGATGCCGATCGGGCCGAGCGCCGGGAGCGTGATGGACCCCGATGCGACGACCGATACCGGGGCGGTGCCGCTCGCGTTCATGATCACCAGCGTCCAATCGCCGGCGTCGACGGGCCACGTCAAGGTCGCCGGGGACCCGTGCGCCTTGGCGACCCAGAACGGTCGTGTCTCAGGTGGTGCCGGCCGCCTCGTTCCGGGCTCGGGGTCCGTTTTCATACCCCCCGGCCAATTCACCTGAACGATCCGATCGACCTGGACATGATCGAGGTATCGCGCCACGTCGGCGGCCCGACCGATCCCGACGAAGACGTCGCCGTCCGCGCCGTTCCCCGTGACCGTGACACCCACGGTCGCGGCGAAGCTGCCGCTGGAAGGGAGCGCTTCGCTCAGGTCGAGGGTCTCGAACACGAGTGCATGCCCGCTGCTGTCGCCCTGCGCTTGCGGCAACGTGAACGAGCCGTCCGTCCCCACGAGCACCACGACGGCGATGCCACCGATCGTCATGAACAGACCGAGCAGGACCAGAGGGATCCCGAACCCGAGCTTCAACCCGCGCTTCATGCGAGCCATCCTCCCATGGGGAGGATGGCTCGCATGTTGACCCGGGTATCCCATCGGAGTAGGTGGAGCCCTGGTGGGTGAGACAGGTGGGTGAGGCGGTCCGGCTCGACGACATCGTCGCCGGCACGCCGGCGACCCGGGACCGCGTCGTCGACTTCCTCCGGGCCGCGAGCATCGTCGCCGTGGTCTTCGGCCACTGGATGATCGCGATCGTCTGGTGGCAGGACGGGGTGCTGCGAACGACGAGTGCGGTCGGCGTGACCACCGGGCTCTGGTTAGCGACGTGGTTCTTCCAGGTGATGCCGATCTTCTTCTTCGTCGGTGGGTTCTCGAACCTCGTCTCCCTCGAGGCGTCGCGACGACGAGGCGATCCCGACGGGCGCTTCGTGAAGACCAGGGTGATGCGGCTGCTGGGGCCCTCGCTCGTGTTCTTCGCGGTCTGGAGCGCGGTGATCATCGGGATGCACCTGTTCGACGTCGGAGCGCCCACGGGTCCGAGGATCTGGGACGGAACGACGCTCCTTCGCTCGTTCCTCCCGCCCGGGGCCACCCTGCCGTTCGGGCCGCTCTGGTTCCTTGCCGTCTACCTCGTGGTCGTCTGCATCGCGCCGTGGATGGTCGATCTGCATCGCCGGTTCCGTTGGTGGGTGCCGGCCGTCATTGTGGTCGGCGCGTGCGTCGCCGACGTGATCGGCTTCGCGGTCGGGATCTCGCCCGTTCGGTGGGCGAACGTTGCGTTCGTCCTGCTGTTGCCGCACCAGCTGGGGTTCTTCTACGCCGACGGGACGTTCGCTCGGCTCCCGAAGCGCTTCTTCTGGGCGATGGTTGCGGTCGGGCTCGGCGGGCTCGTGGTCCTCACGAACCCGCCGTTCTGGAGGCTGTTCGGAGACGTCCGGTTCGACTGGTTTCCCGATCGGCGCCTACCCGAAGAGCCTGCTCGGGACCGACGTCGAGCTGGTCTCGAACGCGTATCCGCCGACCGTCTGCTTCCTGCTCGGTGGGATCTGGTCGATCGGCGCAGTCATGCTGCTCCGGCCGTGGCTCGCGCGATGGCTCCAGCGGACGGGTCCCTGGAAGGTCACGATCGTCCTCAACAGCGTGATCATGACCTTGTTCCTGTGGCACATGACCGCGTACCTCTTCGCGGTGTTGACGCTCTGGCCGCTCGGGCTCGGCCATCAGCACGACAGCACGGCGGGCTGGTGGCTGGAACGGCCCCTCTGGATCGGGCTCTCCGCCCTCTATCTCGTGGGGCTCGTCGCCGTGTTCGGCCGGTTCGAGCGACCGAAGCGACACGAACGGGTCTCCGCCGTCGCCTGATCATCGCGATCGCGTCGCAGCCGGTCTGCGACCCACACGATGCGGGTCCGCGATGCTACCTTCGGGCATCGTGGATGTCGCCGAAGGAGGGCACGGCAGCTCAGCGATGGGCTCGCGAGCGCTGCTGCTCGCCGGCCTCGGCATCCTGTTCATGGCGATCGTCGCGGCGACCCCGGGCTCCCCGTACCAACCGCCGCTCCCGGCGGGCGGACAGCCCCACGGGATCCTCCGCGACGTCGCCGTGGCGCTCCACCTCGATCGTCTCCAAGGCGATCCATTGCTCGCGATCGGCGTCCTGGCCACCCTGCTGGCGACCGCCTCGTTCCTCCTGCTGTTGCGCGAGGCCTTCCGCGGAAGGGTGTCGGTCGGGGCGGTCGCGGTCGTCGTGGTCGGCGCGCACGCGTTGCTGCTGCTGGTGCCGTTGCTCTTCTCGCGCGACGTCTACTCCTACGCGTTCTACGGTCGGATCGCCGGGGTCTACGGGGGCAATCCGTACGTTCAGACGCCGCTCGATCACTCCGGTGACATGCTGTGGAACTTCGTCGGCTGGCAGTGGGTCAACACCCCGGCGTATTACGGGCCCGCATGGACGTCCCTCTCGGCCGTCCTGTCGAAGATCCTCCCGAGGCCGATCGACGACGTACAGGCGTACCGGTTCATCTCGATCGGGGCGAGCCTCCTAACGTGCGGCGTGATCGTCTGGGTTGTCCACCGAGTCTGGCCGCAGCGGACCGCTTTCGCGCTGGCGGCGTTCGGCGCCAACCCCGTGGTCCTGTTCCACTCGGTGGCGAGTGGACACAACGACCTCCTCGTGGCACTCGGGATCGTGAGCGCCTACGCGTTGCTCCTCTCGAAGCGCGAAGCGGCGGCGGTTGCCGTCCTCACGCTCGCGGCGCTCATCAAGGTGACCGCGCTCTTGCCGCTCATCATGCTGCTGGTCTGGTGCGTGGCGCACCGAGGACCCGAAGAGCGGCGCGCCGCGTTCGTGTCCCGGGTCGGCCTCTCCGCCGGGATCGGTCTGCTCCTCGCCGTGCCGTACTTCCAACTGCACGACCCGACGCTCGGGATGGTGGGGTTGGCGAGTCGGAGCGGCTGGTTCGCGCCCACCAGGGCGATCGCCCGCGTGGTCGACGGCGTGACCTTCCATACGTTGGGGTGGGTGGTGAGCCTCGGAGCATTGTGCCTGTTGGCGTGGGGCGTCTGGTCACTGGCCCGAGCCGTCTGGCGCCGCACGTCGATCGGGAGCATGTCGGGGAAGGAGCTGGGGGCGGTGTGGGGGTGGGCATTGGTGCTCCTCCTGCTCCTCGGTCCGGTCCTCCTCCCGTGGTACATCGTGTGGGGGTTGCCCTTGGTGTGGGCGCTCCCCAGGGTGCCGCGGATCACGATGCTCGCGGCGAGCGCGATGCTCGGCGTCACGCTCTGGTCGGAGGAGCCGCTGCGCTACCCGGGCGCGTTCGACCTGAACCTGCTGGTGGGATATCTCGTCGTCGTCCCCGTGCTCCTCGTGATGCTCGTGCTCGTGATCCAAGACCTCCGGTCACGGATCGAGTACGGTCGCGCGTTCGACGACGGGGTTCCGTCGACCGCGCCCACGATGCTCGCCGGCCAGACGGAGGGCAAGGAGCGCATACCCGGTCCCGCCGGCGAGGGCGCAGGCCACGCTGGCGACCCATCCTCGACGGGGGTCGGCGCCTAGGAGCTCGAACCCGAGCGCGACGAGCGTCAAGGTCGCCGATCCGAGCGCGGGCGAGACGGCGAGCGCTGCGGCGGCGTCACGCGAGGATCCGCCGAACGCCCACCACGCCCACCCCGCGCCGATCACGATCAGCAGGAGGAACGTTCGGATCGTCGAGCGGACGATCGTCGACGGGTCGGACGGGGCGAGCTCGCCGGGATCGGCTGGGGGCGATCCGGTCACGGGGACGTTCGTCGCGATCGTCCCGTCCCACGTCGTGAGACCGGGCGTCGTCATCGCGGATGGATCGCGGTCGAGCTCGGGTGCGACGAAGACCGCGCGCGGACCCGGCGGGATCTGGGCGAGGGAGTCGGCAGACGCCCGGTCGAACACGGGATCGCCGCGCACCGTCGGCCGCCCCGCCAGCAGGTCCTCCGCGCGTCCGAGGTAGATCGACACGTCTCCCGCGCGATCCGGGGGGATCGCTGCGCGGACCGTGTTGAGCCCGTGGGAGAGGTGGAACAGCGCGTAGTCGATGCCTGCGGGGTCATCGGCAACGAACACGAGCGGGGTCCCGGGCGGGGTCGTCGCCGCGATCCGGCCCGCGGTCGTCAGCTCGTTGAGCTCGTCCGGCGAGACGTAGGTCGGCTGCGCGCGCCAGTCCCGCATCGCCGGGTAGACGATCAGCGTGACGAGCACGATCGCGATCGGCCACGCGAGCGCCGGCCGGCGGAGCCGCTCGCCGATCCACACGAGACCGAAGCCCGCGAGGATCGGGAGGCAGAACGCGAAGGTGAGGATCCGGTCGGGCGGGAAGAGGCCGGTCAGCATGCCGACCGGCAACGCGAGCGCGCTGACGACGGCCCACGCGACGAGGAACCGCCGAGCGAATCCGCAGGCACGGAAGCTCCCGGCAACGGCGAGCGAGGTGGTCATGATCGGGGCGTATCGCCGCCAGTTCCGGACGAGGCGATCCAGGTACAGGCGGCGGAGCTCCGTCCATTGCCCGGTCCGTCGGAGCATCGCGTCGAGGGAGGTGTCCCCCGGGAGTCGAGCGGGGCCGATCAGGCACGCGAGGATCCCCCCGAGAACGATCGCGGCGCCACCTCCGAGCGAGGCGAGCACGCGGCCTGCGTCGGCTCGGGCGGCCGATGGATGCCCGCTCGGCGCCTCGCGGCCGGCCCACCACGACCACGCGGCGGCCGCGACGAGCACGGCGACCGCAACCAGGAAGAACTCCGGGTGCGCGAGGCCACCACCGCCGAGGAGCAATCCCGCTGCGATGGTTCCCCGCCGCGTGCGGCGGGCGAGGGCCGCCGCCGCGGCGAGGAACGCCGCGACGAGCGCGAGGTTCGCGAGGTAGCCGCCGCCAAGGAAGGTGGTCCACGCGGCTGCCAGCACCGCCCCGGCGAGCCACGCGAGCCGGGGTGTCTCGCCGCGGCCGCGCGCCAGCGCGGCCGCGGCGAGCGCGCTCGCCGGCATCAACGCGTACTGCACACCGGCGACGGCGGGCACCAACCCGATCCCGAGCGCGCTCGCGACGGTCGGGATCAACGCCGGTGTGCCCGGCCGCTCGCCGACCAGGGACAGCCCCTCGGCGGCGCCGACCCGAGACCACCAGAGGTAAACGGGCATGTCGGGCCCGACCGCGAACGCGTACTGGTGGACCAGCGTGGGCCAGACCGCGACGCGAAGGAACACGGCTCCGAGCACGACGACGAGCAGCAGGTCGATCGTCGCGCGGGCGGACCCGGTCCGGATCTCGGTCGATGCGGTCGTCGCCGTTTCGGTCGTCGTCACGTCGCCGGGCGACCGTATCACCGCGGCTTAGTAGCATCGCCGCCATGCTCGACCGCGAGCTCGTCACCGAGGTCCTCGCCGCCGCGCGCCGCAAGGGTGGCGACTTCGCGGAGGTCTTCGTCGAGGAGCGCTCGTCCACCTCGATCCGTCTGGACGACGGGCGGGTCGAGGAGCTGACGACTGGCCTCGATCGTGGAGCGGGCGTCCGGGTGGCGCAGCGCACGAGCTACGGGTATGCCTACTCGAACAAGCTGGACCGCGACGCCCTGCTGGAAGCCGCCGCGGCGGCGAGTGCGGCGCTCCGCGGCGACGCCCCGGGCACGGTCGTCGACCTGACCGACCGGTTCGGGCCGGGGACCAACCGTGCGGGCCGCGCCGCCGATACCGTGGCCGCTTCGGACAAGGTTGGTTGGCTCCGCGAGGTCGACGAGGTCGCGCGTGGGCACAGCCCCGAGGTGACCCAGGTCACCGGGATCTACTTCGATTCGCTCCAGCGACGGCTGATCGCGGCCTCGGACGGCCGGTGGATCGACGAGGAGCGGCCGCGGATCCGGCTGGTCGCGCAGGTCGTCGCGAAGCGCGGTGACGTGATCCAGACCGGGTGGGACGGGCCGGCCGCCTGCGCGGGCGTCGAGTTCCTCGACGCCCATCCGCCGCGCGTCACCGCCGAACGGGCGGCGACGCGCGCCGTCACGATGCTGGAATCGATCCCCGCGCCGGCCGGCGAGATGGCGGTGGTCGTCGCGAACGGGTGCGGCGGGGTCCTGTTCCACGAGGCGGTCGGGCACCCGCTCGAAGCCGATGCCGTCGACAAGGAGGCGTCGGTGTACCGCGCGCTCGTCGGCGAGCGGTGCGCGAGCGAATTGATCGACGGTGTCGACGACGCCACGATCCCGAACGGCTGGGGTTCGTACGATTTCGACGACGAAGGCGAGCCCGCCCAACGGACCGAGCTGTTCCGCGACGGCGTCCTCCAAGGCTTCCTGCAGGACCGGCTCCGGGCCGCCAAGATAGGTGTCCAACCCACCGGGAACGGTCGGCGCGAGTCCTACGCCTCGCCGCCGATCGTGCGGATGACGAACACGAACATCCTCCCCGGCAAGGAGGATCCGGACCAGATCCTCCGTTCCACGGCGCACGGGATCTACGTCCGTGGGCTCGGCGGCGGGCAGGTCAATCCCGCGACCGGCGACTTCGTCTTCGGGGTCTCGGAGGGCTACCTGATCGAGGACGGTCACGTCACGACGCCGGTCCGCGGCGCCAACCTGATCGGCCGGGCGATCGAGGTCATGAGCTCCGTCGACGTGGTCGGGAGCGACTTCGAGACCTGGGAAGGCGTCTGCGGCAAGGACGGCCAGAGCGCACCGGTGGGGAGCGGCTCGCCGACGCTCCGCATCGCCAAGATCACGGTCGGAGGCACGGGTGCCTGAGATCGGAGCGTTGGTGCGCGCCGCCGTGGAGGCGGCGGACGGAGACGAGCAGGTCGAGGCCTACGCCGAGGAGGGGCGCCAGACCGAGGTGAGCGCGCTCCGGAACGAGATCGAGGGCATGACTTTCGCGGAGTCACGCGGCCTCGGCGTCCGCGTGATCCGCGACGGGCAGCTCGGCTACGCGTGGGCGGCCGATCCCTCGGAGGACGAGGCGCGCGAGACGGTGTGGCGGGCGCGCGAGAACGCCGCGCTCTCCGAGTCGGACGAGCACAACGGCCTGCCCGCGGCGGAGTCGTTCGAGGCGATGCCGGAGATCTTCCGAGAGCAGAGCGCGACCGTCGCCGCCGACGACAAGGTGCGGATGGCGTTGGAGCTCGAGGCGTACAGCGTCTCCCGCGATCCGCGCGTGTCGAAGGTCGACTTGGCGCAGGTCGGGGACGCGGTCTCGCGCGTGGCGATCGCCTCGACGACCGGGGTCGACGTCGAGTACGCAAGGACGGACGCGTGGGCCGTCGTCGTCACGCTCGCCGTCGACGGCGACGAGACCCAGACCGGCTTCTCCTACGCCATCACGCGCGGGCTCGACGCGCTCACGTGGGAGCCCGTCGCCGACGAGGCGGTCGAGCGCGCGGTGAAGATGCTCGGCGCCGTCAAACCGCCGACCGCCAAGCTGCCGGTCGTGCTCGACCCGTTCGCCGCATCGAGCTTCCTCGGCGTGCTCGCCGGCGCGCTGAACGCGGAGGCAGTCTTGAAGGGCAGGTCGCTCTTCGCCGACATGGTTGGTCGAGCCGTCGGTTCCGACGCGTTCACGCTCGTCGACGACGGACGTCGACTCGACGGCCCCGGAGCGTGCCCGTTCGACGGGGAAGGGGTTCCGAGCGGCCGGACCGAGCTGTTCACGGACGGAACGCTGAACGGGTTCCTCCATGACTCGTACACGGCGCGCCGGGCCGGCGATGGCCAACGATCGACGGGCAACGCCAAGCGCGGTGGCTACCGGTCCACGCCGGGTGTCGGCACGTCGAACTTCTTCGTGGATCCCGGAGAGCTCTCGTACGACCAGCTCCTGACGAAGGCCGAGGGCGGCGTGCTGATCATGGACGTCTCGGGGGTGCACTCCGGCGCGAACCCGATCAGCGGCGAGTTCAGCGTCGGAGCGACCGGGTTGCGGTTCCAGGGCGGAGCCACGGGCGAGCCGCTGCGCGAGATGACGATCGCGTCGACCCTGCCCCAGATGCTCGCGGGCATCGCGGGGGTGGGGAGCGACCTCCGCTTCTTCTCGAGCGTCGGCACGCCGTCGATCCTGATCGGTGAGATGACGCTCGCCGGCGTCTGAGCCGGCTCGATCTCAGATCGTCGCGGACCGAACGCCGGTCGCGATCAGCAGGAAGACGAGCGCCGCCACCGCGAGCCGATAGACCATGAAGATGAGGAAGTCGTGGCGCCGGAGGTAGCGCAAGAGGAACCAGATCACCACGAAGCCACTGATCGCGGAGGCGACGAACCCCCAGAAGAATTGAGCACCGTATCCCTGGAACCCGTCCTGCAGCACGCCGACACCCTTGTAGAGGCCGGCGCCCGCGATGATCGGGATCGCCAGCAGGAACGAGAAGCGAGCCGCGGCCTCACGTTCGATGCCGATGGCGCGCGCGGCGGTGATCGTCACGCCGGAGCGAGACACCCCGGGTTGCAACGCGAGCGCCTGGGCGAGCCCCAAGAACAGGCCGGTCTGGGGCCGGACAGAGTCCAGATCGCGATCGCTCCGGCAGATCCGGTCGACGACGTAGAGGACTACCCCGAAGACCGCGAGCATCACGGCGATCAGCCACGGCTCACCGAGCGTGTCCTCGATCGCGCTCTCGAACAGCGCTCCCGCTATCGCTCCGGGGATCGTGCCGACCACGAGCGCCCATGCGAGTCGTTCGTCCGCCGATCGGATCGAACGAGCTCGGACCGACGCGATCCAGGCTTTGAAGTAGCGCCAGAGATCGGTGCGGAAATAGATCACGGCCCCCAGCAGCGTCCCGACGTGAAGCGCGACGTCGAAGGTCTTGTTGAGCGCCGGATCCTGGACGATGGACCACCCGAACAGCCACGGGACCAGGATCAGATGTCCACTGCTGGAGACCGGAGCGAACTCCGTGATGCCTTGGGTGATCCCCAAGATGATCGCCTGCAGGATGGTCACGCGCGCCCTTCCGGTCGGGAGGCGCGGCGAGTCTATCCCGAGGCGGGTTCGGTTCCGGACGAGGGTGATGGAGATGGTGTAGCGCCGGCGTCCGGACCGCGAGCGACGAGCGCGAGCGTGCCGGTCGCGTCCGCCTGGAGCAACTGACGCGCGGTCGCGGCGTCGACATCGAGGGTGACCATGGTTCCTTCATCGCCCAGCGGGTCCTTCGTGGGGTCGATGCGCAACACGCGAAGGTCCTCGCCGACGAGCACGGTGAACGGCCGAGCGCCACCGAACGTGGCGAAGACGTCGACCCGGTCCGCGGTCGTGAGTCCCAGGGGGACCGACGCGAACCCAGCGGTCACGACGAGGCGTCCGGGTCCTACGCTCCCCGCGAGCATGCTCCGGCCGAGCCGCGAAACGGACAGGGGTTCGCCTTCGGCGATCGAGGTCTGGGCGACCAGGCCGAGGGCCGCATCCACGGCGGGAACCGACCCCGGCGGGGCGAACGCTACGGGCATCTGCATCAGCGCGAGGTCGCCGGCCGAGAGCGTCGCCCCGGCGTCGATGTCGTGGGTAGCGATCGTGACGCCCACCTGTGGCCCGGGCAGCGCTGGTCCGTCCGAGGCCCGCGAAGCGTCCGCACGAACCAGGAGGAACGAGGCGATCGCACACGTCGCCGCAACGCTGAGGAAGATCTTGGAGGACAGCGGCAGCTTGCGTCGGAACGAAAACGCCGGGACGATGCGCATCCGCGGAACGTACGCGGCGCATGCCCAGCCGGCCGTGACCGAGGTCACATCAATCGACCGGTCGGAGGTGGTCCTTCCTCTTGTCGTCGAGCGGGAGCGCCCGAACGCGGAACTCCTCGAGCGCCTCGCGTCCCACGATCATGGCCACGGATTCGCGGACGCGCTCGCCGAGCTGCTCGCCGTCTTCTTCGGTCACGAAGGCGAGCTCGACGCGGATCAGCTGTCGAGCCATCAGTCGTGCCCCGAGCCGCCGAGGGCATGCGCGCAGTCGCAGCCGCTCCGATCCTCCGGCACCCGGGGGATCGCCGCGAACAGCAGATCGCGCAGCTTGTCGATGTTCTCGCCGAAGACCTTCAGCACCTCGGCGTGCGA
>Ga0184608_10000535_pt1 | contig 10286 bp, 8 predicted proteins | sample PLM1_30_coex_FD_133010 | JGI IMG/M metagenome (GOLD analysis project Ga0184608, IMG submission 133010) | Groundwater sediment microbial communities from an aquifer in East River, Colorado, USA - PLM1_30_coex | ecosystem: Environmental > Terrestrial > Soil > Riparian zone | place: USA: East...
ACTTCAAACTCGGGCTTGCGGAACTCCGCCACGAGGAAGCTGTTGCTCGCGACATTCCATGCATTTCCGCGCGTGAACGTGATGTTGACGAAGTAGTTGCCCGTCGGTGCGTCGCTCGGAAGCACGAAGCTGCCGGCGAACGAGCCGAAGTCGTTCGGATGCGCCGAGACATGGCTCACCTGCTGTCCGCGCGCGTTCACGATCGCGATCTCGAAGGCCACATCCGTCGATGGGAGGCTGTACGCGGCGTCGTCGTCGCGGCGAACGACGCCCTTCCACTCGACCGTCTCGCCGGGCCGGTAGATCGGCCGGTCGGTGTAGAGGTGCCCGACCCACTCGCGCGCGTAGTAATCGCCCGGCAGTGAGAACTGGAACGCGTTCATGCTCGGCCAGCGCGTGCTCGTCACCGCGCTCCGCCCGCCGCCGTCGATCCAGAGGACGTAGGAGCGATCGCCGGAATAGCCGAGGACCGGCACCGGAACCTTGAACGAGGCGAGGCCGTTGGCATCGGTGCGGATCTCGGTGGGCTCGAGGCCCGGTCCATTGCCACGCACGTTCACGCCTTGCAGTGGGGCGCCGGTGTCGTGGTCGAGCGCCCACGCCAGGAGCTCGTCGTTCGCGAGCTTCGTCACGAGCACGGTGTCGACGACCGCGAAGGCGAAGCGCGACCCGTACTGGCCGCTCGTGTTCAGGTAGTAGTAGCCCTTCGTCAGTGCGCTCTTGCTCCCGGAGAGCGACGTCGAACCCAGCACCACTTCGTCCTTTTCGCCGCGGATCGTCTCGGTCCAGGTGCGGAGCTTCTGCGTTGGGGCGAATGCCTGCATCGAGCCGGGGTCGTGCATGAGGCGCCGACCCTCGTCGGCGGTCAGCTGCCACAGCGTGAAGTCGACGGACGGCATGTTCGTGGTCTGGAAGTAGAGGATCTGTTCGGCCGACGACGAGTAGACCGCGGCCGAGCTGTATCCGGGCAGCGCGAGCGAGACCGATGGGGTGGGCGCGCCGGTGGTGAATGAGAACTCGTGACCGCCCATGGCCTGGCCGTAACGGTCGGTCGCGCCCGGCAGGAGCGTCACCGTATACGCCGTCGACGACTTGAGCCCGAGGCTGACGCTGATGCCGTTCTCGCCCGTGGAGACGGCGTTGTCGACGTCCTCCGCGCTGAACCCCGAAACGCGCACTTTGTTCTCGAGGCTCGCGGGATCCATCGGGGTCGCAAAGTTGATGCGGATGCCGTAGCGGGACGCGGTCTTGTCGCCGTCAGATGGCTGCGTGTTGGCGACCGACGGCGCGCCGATCGTCGTGAACGTCGACGTGCGCGGATTCACGCTCACGCCGCCGTGCGCGCCCTTCAGTCCCTTGTCGAGCGTGACCGTGTACCGGGTCTTCACGCCGAGACGCTCGCTCGGGTTCCACGAAAGGATGGTCCGAGCGTCGTTCCACTTAAGCGTTCCCGGCGGGACGGCACTCGTGTCGGCGTTGCGGATGCTGAACCCCGCCTGCGCCGCCGGGTCCATCGGCTGGTTGAACGTGACGTCGACCTGCTGCCACGGGCCGGTGTAGATCCAGTTCGTGTCGGGCTGGATCGAGTCGACGGCAGGCATGATCGTCGTGAACGTCGCGTTGAAGTCCTGCTGCAGCACGCCGTCCGCGGCGGAGGTGAGTCCCCTCGCCACTTTCAGGTGATATGTCGTCGCGGGCGCGAGGTCCGACGGCAAGAAGCGGTAGATCGAGGTGTTGAGCCATTCGCCCGTCCCGTGAAGGGCCGGCTCGAACGTCACGACCGGATCGGTGCGCTGCGCCGAGAGCGTGGTGAGGGGCGCGACCGAGCGGCTGAACTGCACGAAGAGCTGCGCGGCGAGCGGGACCTCGGTGTCGCCGTCGCCCGGGATGATCTGCTGGACCGTGAGCTGTCCGGACACGGTGAACTTTTTCGTGATCGCGCTCAAGAGGCCAGCGTCGGGCCGTGCCGGTACGTTGACCGTGTACGTCGACCCGCGCACGAATCCGGGGAAGTCGGGCTGGAACAGAGCGGTGCGCGCGCCGAGCCACGCGTAGGTGCCGGTCGTCTCGGGGATGATCTGGAAGAGCGCCTCCGGTGCGCGTTCCTCCGGCGTCTTCGCGAACGTCACGGTGACCGGGCCGAGGCGCGAAACGTCCTCGCCCTGCGGAAGCACGGTGAACGTGGGCGGCTCCGCGCTCGACGTACTCGGCGCGCGGCCGACGGTCTGCACCACTCCCGCCAGCAGTCCGAGTATGAGGACCGTCGCGATCGCGGGCCTGTAGGTCCGCACCCATCTCTGAAGAATCGCGGCGTTCATCTCTTCACCTCGAATACCGACGTGACCGTCGCGAAGGAGCCATCCGCGAAGCGCGCGCTCGCGCGGAGCGTGTGCCCGCCGAGCTCGAGCGGCCAGAGGAGGGCGGGGTCCGATCCGGGCGCGTCGCCGATGACGCGACCGTCGATCGCGAACGTGACGTTCTCGATACCCCGTGCCGCGACCACGCGCAGGAGGAGCTGGGACGAGGCGATCTCGGGCGCGAAGTGGATCGTGGTTCCCGCGACCGGCGCCACGATCCGCAGCACGTCACGCGAGGCGCTCGCGCCGTCCGAGCGCAGCGTCAGGCCGGCCGCGCGCGCCCAGTCGCGTGCCTCGATCGGCGGGTCGATCGTGATGCGCCCATCGGGATCCTTGAAGTAGTAGGTCTCGTGGACTGTCGGCACCGTGCCCGTGGCGAAGATCTCGCTCGTCGGCGACGCGCAGTCGGGTCCGGGGAGAAGGCCGGTCGGAGCGCAGATGGTCGCGTCGACGATGCCGGCGGGCCGAACGAACGGGCTCATCGGGCGCGAGAGCGAGGCGGCCATCATCGCGTCGCGCCAGATGGGGCCCGCTCCTTCGACGCCGGCGAGGTCGAGCATCGGCGCGCCGTCAGCGTTCCCGACCCACACGCCGATCGCGATGTTGGGCGTGTAGCCGATCGTCCACGTATCGCGGAAGCCGGTGCTCGTGCCGGTCTTCACGGCGGCGGGGAACGGGACCTCGAACGGAGTGACGCCGCCGAACCCGGGAATACGCGCGTCGGGATCGCTCAGGATGTCGGTGACGAGGTACGCGTGCTCGGCGCTGAGGACGCGCAGCGCAGCGACCGGTGCGCGCTCGAAGAGGATCCGGCCCGATGCGTCGCGCACTCGCGTGACCGCGAACGGCGCCGCGAGCATTCCCTGCGCGCCGAAGGCGGCGAACGCGTTCGTCAGGTCCACGAGGCGGACCTCGCCGCTCCCGAGCGTGAGGGAGAGGCCGTACCGCTCGACACTGTTGAGTGTGGTGAGCCCGAAGCGATGGCTGATCTCGAGCATCGCATCGAGGCCGATCGCGTCGAGCGTGCGCACCGCGGGCACGTTGAGGGACGACGCGAGCGCAACGCGCAGCGGCACGACACCGTGGAACGAGCGGTCGAAGTTCTGTGGCATGTATGGCCCCTCGTCGGTCGCGAAGGTCGCGGGGACGTCGAGCAGAGGTGTCGCCGCGGTGAAGCCGTGCTCGAACGCCGCGGCGTAGAGGAGCGGCTTCAGCGCGGAGCCCGGCTGGCGGGCCGTTCGCGCCATGTCGATCTCGCCGCCGTGCAGCGGGTCGCCGTCGGTCGCGCTCCCGACCCACGCGACGATGCGACCTGTCCCCGGCTCGATCGCGACGAGCGCCGCGTCGGTCGCATTGCGATCGCGAAGCGTCTCGAGGCGCAATCGCACGAGGCGCTCCGATTCCGATTGCAGACCCGCATCGAGCGTGGTCTCGATGATGAGTCCGTCGCGCCCCGCGAGATCGGGGCGCACGCGCGCGAGCTCGGCGCGCGCGAGTGCGACGAACTGATGCGCGATCGGCGGGAGCGATGCGGGAAGGATGTCGATCCGCTCGGTCGCGGCGGCGTCGGCCTGGAGTTTGCTGATCCATCCGTCTTCGACCATGCGCGTGAGGACATAGACCTGGCGAGCGTGTGCCGCCGCGTCGATCACCGAGTCGTACTCCGAGGGACGCTGCGGAAGTCCTGCGAGATAGGCGGCGTGCGCGAGATCGAGGTTCGCGGCGCCGATCCCGAAGTACACGCGAGCGGCGGCCTCCACGCCATACGCGCCGCGGCCGTAGTAGACGTCGTTCAGGTAGAGCTGGAGGATCTCGGCCTTCGAGCGATTCGCTTCGAGCTGCAGTGCGATGAGCGCCTCGTGCGCCTTTCGCACCGCGAGCGGTGAGGAGTCACCCTCGAGGTAGAGCCGCCGCGCGAGCTGCTGTGTGATCGTCGAAGCGCCCGAAGGCTGCGACGACGAGCTCGAAAGCGCGCGAGCGATCGCGACCGGGTCGATCCCGACGTGTTGCAGGAACCGGCGGTCCTCGGCCGAGATCGTCGCCTGCAGCATTCGCGGGGCGACGCGGTCGATCGTCGTCGGGATGCGGAGTCCCGCGCTCATGTCGCGCTCGAGCACGGTCCCGTGCGCGTCGAGGACCACCGTTCCCGGCACGATCCCGCGAGCCTCCGGCGCGTCGAGTGGCGCGAAGCGCGCGAACGCCACCAGCGACAGCGCCACGATGGCGACTGCGATGACGAAGAGGCGTGCTGGAGCGCGCATTGGCGAGAAGCATGTATGACCGGTGGTAGTCCCGCGTCAGATTGCTGACGCCGGAAGTACTACGGGGTCGCTAGGAGTTCGACTCGCTCGATTGTGTCGAACGCGCAACGAAGCACGTTCGGACGGACTCAGGTGCTGGGGTCCTCGAAGAACTTGATGCGATTCTCGTCTGGGTCCATGACGACTCCTGTGCGCATCCCGGCGTCCATCACGATCGTCGCCGCGATGCCGCGCTCCCGAAGGTCACCGAGCAGCTCGTCAAGATCGCGGACCGCGATCGTGACTGCGGCTCGGCCCGCGCGGTCCGGGTCCGCGACGATATATACGGAGGCTGAGTCTGCGAGCCGCCACACAGCCTCCCCCTCCGTCGGGACCATATCCGGTCCACGCCCAAGAAGCCGCTCGTACCACGCCAGTGCTGCGGCGTGATCGGCCGCCGCGAGGGCCATGAACACGTGCGTGACTTTCATCGGGCGAAGAGGCGGTCTGCCGACAGGAAGCTGATGGGGTGGCGGGTCTCGCCGTCGAGCACGAGGTCCGCGAGGATCTCGCCGATCACGCTCGAGAACTTGAAGCCGTGTCCGGAGCACGCCGACGCGACGACAACGTTCGGATGATCGGCCAATCGATCGACGATGAAGTTGGCATCAGGCGTGTTCGTGTACATGCAGACCTTCGCGTCGCGCCTCTTGCCGTTTGCGAGCGGCATCCGGCGTCGGAGCCAGACGCGAACTCGCTCCTCGTCATGCGCCGATGCCGTGCGGTCGACGGTATCGGGATCGGCTTTGTCACCGAAGTGGAGGCCCGCGACCTTCAGGCCCTGTCCTTCGATGTAGGGAAAGCCATAGAAGATGCGGTCGGTATCGTCGACGATGTACACCGGCAGCCGCGCGAACGCGTCGCGCTCGGCGGTCGGTTCGAACCAGAGGAGCACGTTGCGTTCGACGGAAAGCTCCCGTGCGAGTGAGGGGGCAAGCTGTGACTCCCACGCGCCCGCCGCGATGACGAGCTGCTTCGCCCCGAACGTCCCGGTCGCGGTCGTGACGCGTACGCCATCGCGCGTGGATTCCCAATGGTCGATCGGCTCATCGAAGCGGAGCGTCGCCCCGTTCCGCTCCGCGAGCCGAAGATGCGTCTCGATGCAGAGCTCGGGCGCGAGCCAACCGGCCTGCCGCTCGAACAGGCCCTGCCAGCCGTCCGGCCAGTCGAAGAGCGGGTAACGCGTGCGGAGCGTCGCCGCATCGAGTACCTCGTGCTCGAGCTGATGCGCGCTTGCGCTTTTGAGCGCCCCCGCGACGAGCTCGCCGTTCGGATCGCCGGCGTAGAGCCCGCCGGTTTGGGTGAGAAGTGTCGCGCCGCTCTCGCGCTCGAGGTCGCGCCACAAAGTCCACGCGCGGCGGAGGAGCGGCACGTAGTCCGGATGCTCGTAGTAGGAGAGCCGGATGATCCGCGAGAGTCCGCCGGACGAGCCGAGTGTGTGCCCGCGCGGAAAACGATCGAACCCAAGGACCGACGCGCCACGCGCGGCCAGCCGGTACGCCGCCGAGCTGCCGTGCGCGCCGAGTCCCGCGACGATCACATCGAGCGGTCGCGTCGGATCGAAGGTCATGACACGTAAGTCTTAGCGGATTGTCAGGACCTTCGCCGGAGCACGGCTTCCGCGTTCGCCAAGGTCGTCGGTCGCCAAGTGGCTCGTTACGCGATCTGGCGGATTACCTCAGTACCGAAGCGGCGGAGGATCGCGGGGTCCGCATCGATGTTGACGATCACGTGGTCGACGCCCCGTTCGCGCCACTCTCCGAGTCGTCGCACTTCCCATCGCGGGCTCCACTCGTACCCGGCGATCTCTTCGCCGCGGAGGTCCTCCGGATCGAGCGCCGTGACCTCGAGCTCGTCGAACGATCGCCCGATCCGCTCGCACTCCGCGCGCAGCCGGTCGCGATGGAGGTCGATGCGCGACGGGCTCGTGATCACGTTCCATGCGTCCGCGTACTTCGCGACGAGCGGGAGAGTTCGCTTTGGCCCGTCCCCGCCGACAAGGATTTTCGGCCGTGGCGACGAGAGCGGCCGCGGATTGCTGAGCGGATACGCGGCGCGCACGCGCTTCCCCTCGAACGGCGACGTATCGCCGGACCAGGTCTGCCGCGCGAGGCGCAGCGTGTCCTCGAGTAGTGCGTAGCGGTCACGGAGCTCAGGAAATGCGATGCCCAGAGCGTCGGCCTCACCTTTGAACCAGGCCGCGCCGACACCGAAATACGTGCGCCCGCCCGAGAGCACGTCGACCGTCGTCGCCGCCTTGATGAGCACCGCGGGCGGCCGGTAGATCACGCCGGAGACGAGAACGCCGAGACGGATCCGCTCGGTCGCGGCCGCGAGATAGCCGAGCGTCGAGTAGGCCTCGAGCATCGGGTGGTCCTCGGCCTTACCCCACGGCGGGATCTGAAAGTAGTGATCCATCACCCACAGCGAGTGGAAGCCCGCTTCCTCAGCCGTGCGCGCGTTCTCCTCGAGCCGACGCGCGATCTCCGGCGCGCCACCGGGCCAGGTGAACGAGGCGAGCTGAAGGCCGACCTTCATGCGGTGCGCGAGAGCGCCCGCAGGATGCGCGCGCGGATACCGCGCGCATCGAGACCGTGCGCCGCGTTGTGTTCCTGCCAGGTGCCGTACTTGCGGTGCTCGACGTTCGGGACGCCGATCGCCGCGATGCGATGCGGCTCATCGGCCAGGGCCATCGCCACTTCGGCGGACGACGTGCCGGCGAGGTACGGCTCGACGAGGACGACGAGGTCTCCGGTGAGCGACGCGCGGAGTGTGTCCGCGTCGAACGGCCGCGCGGTCGTCATGTAGAGGACGGTGACGTCCAGGTCCGCGGTCGCCTCGAGCGCCGCGTCGAGGAGCGGGCCTGTCGCGATTACCGTTGCGTCGCGCCCGCGCCGCTCGAGGTGGAGGCGTCCCGGCGTGATCGGCCGGGCGAGCTGGTTCGATTGGTCGGAGAGCCGCAGGTAGACGCGCTCGTCGGTCCGCGCTGCGGCTCGGAGCAGCTGGTCCGCTTCCGTGGGATGGCCCGGCACGTAGATCCGCCATCCCGGCAACGCCGAAAGAAGCGTGACGTCCTCCGGACTTTGATGGGTTCGGCCGTAAACGGCCGTGTCGTACGAGGCGCCGACGCTCACGACGATCGCACCGACGTCGTTGTGACCCAGGTCGAGCTTCAGCATCTCGAACGGTCGCTCCACCGCGAACGGCGCGAAGGAATGCACGATCGGCCGAAACCCGGTCATCGCGAGACCTGCGGCGACGCCGACCATGAGCTGCTCGCGGATGCCCACGTTGATGACGCGATCGGCGTGCGCGCGTTCGGCGTCGGGCATTCGTCCCGTGCCGATGTCCGCGAGCACCACGGCGATCCGCTCGTCAGCGTCGACGAGCTCCTCCGCGGTCCCATAGAAGCGGTCGCGCATCGTGCCGCTCATGCCTTCGACTCCACCACGGCGACCACCGCGTGCGGTCGACCGTCGCGCTCGAGGTTGAACGCCTGCTCGAGCGCGGCATGATCGCGCCCGTCGACCGTCGCGCTGGACCAGCCCTCGAGCGCGAAGCGCGCGGCGATCCCTCCCGGCCACCCGTAGAACGACGACCGGTTGTCCACGGCGACGACGTTCATGTTGGCCAGGCCCACCCGCCCGGCGAAGGCGATCGCTTCGTGGTTGCTCCCCTCGTCGAGCTCCGCGTCGCCGACGAGACAGAACACGCGCGCGGCGCTGTGGCGCGCGCGGAGGCCAAGCGCCATGCCCACGGCGATCCCGAGTCCGTGTCCGAGCGACCCGCTCGAGATCTCGATACCCGGCACGAGATTGCGGTCGGGGTGATGGCCGAGCGGCGAGTCGTAGCGGCCGAAGGTGCGGAGCGTCTCGACGTCGATGAAACCCTTCGCCGCGAGGACGGCGTAGTACGCCATCGGTCCGTGCCCTTTCGAGAGGACGAAGCGGTCGCGATCGGGATCATCGGTGCGATCGGGTTTGATGCGGAGTATCCGGTCGTACAGGACCCAGATGACGTCGAGGGTCGACGTGGCGCTCGGCGCGTGCTTCTCGTCGCCGAGCTGAAAGTCCATCAGGCGGCGGAGGTCGCTGTACTCAAGCGCTGGGATCGTCACGGTCACGGCCGGACGTTAGAACTTCAAGTGCCCTTTAAGTCAACTGTTATCGTCGCGACATACCCGCGCTGGACACGGAGATCACCATCGGGGAGCTCGCGCGCCGCAGCGGCGTGGCGACGTCCGCGCTGCGCTTCTACGAATCGCGCGGGCTCATCTCGTCGGCCCGGACGAGCGGCGGGCAGCGGCGTTTCGCCCGTCCGACCCTGCGACGGGTCGCCTTCATCCAGGCGGCGCAGCGCGTCGGTCTGTCGCTCGACGAGATCGCGACCGCGCTCCACACCCTTCCCGAGCGGCGAACGCCGACGAAAGCCGACTGGGCGATGCTGTCGCGTTCCTGGAAACGGCTGCTGCGCTCGCGCATCGAAGAGCTGGAAACGTTGCAGACGCGTCTGACCAGCTGCATCGGTTGCGGCTGTCTCTCGCTGAAGACCTGCGGGCTCCTCAACCTGGACGACCGTGCCGCCGAAGGCGGGAGTGGCGCACGATATCTCCTCGGGGACTCGCCCGAAGAAGCGGGTTAGCGGCCGGGGATCGGAGGCGGGATCGGGATGCCCGTCGGTAGCGGAAGCAGAGCCGGTGTGGGAAGGGGGGCCGCCGAGCGGATCAAGACAGGAATCGTGGAGAGCGGACGGGCGGAGGCGACAGGAAGCGGCGCGAGGCTCGGGATCGGAAGCGAGCTTGGCAGAGACACCGCCGTCGGTATCGGAACGAGACTCGGAATCGGAGCGACGAGCGGCGGGACGCTGATTGTCGGAAGGGGCTCCGACGAGGCGATGGCGGGAAGCGCCGGCGCAGGGACGAGCGTCGGCACGAACGTCGGGACCGGCTCGGGCGCACGAACTCCGCCCGTGCAGGCCACGGAGGCGGTCAGCGCAATGACGAGCAGCGCACGCACCCCAAACTCCCCACCAGCCGAACGGGCAAGTAACGGGCCAACCGACCGCGTCCAGGCGTAAACAGGTGGTGGTCGCGGTGCAGAGTGCATCGCCAGGTTTGACCGGTCTGGAGGCCTCTCCGTAGGCTGCTTTTCAATGCGTTTCGCCCTTATCCCGCCGATGCCGATCGCCCCGATGCCGGGGCTCGCATTGCGTTCGGGGGGCTAGCCGCACCAACTCACACGTCACCGGCAAGCATCGAGGCCTCCCGAACGGGAGGCTTCTTCTGTTTCTAGAGGAGGACGCGATGGCGACGACGCTGGAACGGTCGAGTACGAGCCGCCTGAGTGGTCTGCGCTGCCGCGCGTGTCACGTGCTTCAACCGGCCGACGAGCGGTACATCTGCGCGGAGTGCTACGGCCCGATCGAGCCGGACTACGACCTGGCCGCGTTCGACGCCAAGAACCTTCGCGACGAGATCGAACGCGGCCCGCTCTCGCTCTGGCGCTACGCCCCGCTCCTCCCGGTCGCCGCCCCGCGCGGGCATTTCGCCGTGGGCTGGACACCCCTCGTGCGGGCGCCACGCCTCGGCGCCGCGATCGGTGTCTCGCGGCTCTTCCTGAAAGACGACTCT
>Ga0184608_10000536_pt1 | contig 10281 bp, 5 predicted proteins | sample PLM1_30_coex_FD_133010 | JGI IMG/M metagenome (GOLD analysis project Ga0184608, IMG submission 133010) | Groundwater sediment microbial communities from an aquifer in East River, Colorado, USA - PLM1_30_coex | ecosystem: Environmental > Terrestrial > Soil > Riparian zone | place: USA: East...
CAGCAGGGACTCGCCCAGAGGTTGCGGGAGGCCCAGACCGAAGCCGAGCCCACCTCGCGGTTGGCGGTGCAAGCGGGTGGCGGCAACTGGCTGCTCAAGCTGGACGACGCCGGGGAGATGCTGCCGCTGCCTGAGTTTTCCGGCGTTCCGCTCACCAAGGCCTGGTACCTGGGCCTGGCGAACATCCGCGGGGTGCTCGCGAGTATCGTGGATTTCGCCGCCTTCATGGGCGGGGAACACACGGTGCGTACGCCCGATTGCCGCTTGTTGCTGATCGCCGAACGCTTCCATTCGTTCAGTGGACTGCTGATCAGCCGCATGCTCGGGCTAAAAAGCGTGCAAACCATGCAGCCGGCGGAGAAGGCGACCGAAAAGTCCTGGGTCGGAGCTGCCTACCACGACGAGGATGGCCGGCTCTGGCACGAGTTGGACATGGGCGCGCTCGTGACGCACGACGATTTTCTTCAGGTGGGCGCCTAGCGCGCAACCACTCTAATCCGAACAGGAGAGACCAATGGCATTTCTCAGATTTCCAACCAAGGCGGGAACCAAGAAGGACGGGACGCCCGTCACGCAGGCTCCGAGAGCAATCCCTCGGGCCGTGCCGAAGCCCGTTTCCAGGCAGGCGCCTGGCCCGACAACCGTCATCGAAGGGCCGAAGCAGCGGATGGCCGGTGTCGGAACGGCCCGCGTCGGCCGGCAGTACACGATTCTCGGCGCCACATTTGCGGTGCTCTTTGTTGCGGCCGCATACATCGTGTTCACGGACAACCGCGAAGCGACCTACGGCACGATCTACGTCTCCACTTCCGCGCAGATGCGCATGCTGTCCCAACGCATCGCCAAGGCGGCGCAAACCGGGCTCATCGGCAGCCCCGAGGCGTTCAAGCAGTTGCAGCAGTCGCGCGATGAATTCATCGCAGCGCTGAAGCTGCTCACGCAGGGTGGGCAGGCGAGCGATGCGTCCCTGCCACCGACATCCGATACGGTCAAACCGCAGCTTGATGCGTTGACCAAGGAGTGGGAAAAGACCGACCGCAGCGTGCAGCTCGTGCTCGCGCAAAGCAAGAACCTCATCGGCCTCGCCACCGCGGTACGCCTGATCAACACCAATAATCCCTTGCTGCTCGATCTTGCCGAGCAAGTTCAGGCGCTCAAATTGCAGTCCCAGGCCCCCGCGCGCGAGGTCTCCCTTTCAGGGCAGCTGGTGATGTTGACGCAGCGGCTCGCGCGGAACGCGAATGCCATGCTCGGTGCCGACGTGATCGACCCGGAAGTGGCGTTTCTGATGGGAAAGGACACCACCACCTTCCGCGAGTTGCTGCAGGGTTTGATGAAGGGCAGTGATGTCCTTCGCGTCACCGCAGCGAAGGACCCGGAGCAACAGGCAAAGCTTGCGGAACTTGACAAGGCCTACCAGGAATTCCAGGGGGCGGTGGCCTCGATTCTCGGAAATCTGCAGTCGCTGGTGAATGCAAAGCAGGCCGGCCGCAAGGTCGTGGACGACTCCGAACCGCTGCTCGCCGCGTCGCAAAAACTGGCTGACGCCTACGAGGAGGAACTTGGCGGGCGCACCACCAACTTCATCGTGCTCGGGTCCCTGATCCTCGCGGGCATCGCCGTGATCTCGCTCATCGTCTTGGTGTACTTGGGCGATACGCGCCGGCGCGCCGAAGAGGCCGAGCGCCTACGCGCCGAGACCGAGCGAACCAACCAGTCGAACCAGGACGCAATTCTGCGACTGATGAACGAAATGGGTAACCTCGCTGAAGGCGACCTCACCGTGAAAGCGACGGTGACCGAAGAGATTACCGGCGCCATTGCCGACTCGGTGAACTTCACCATCGACGAGCTCAGAACCCTCATCGGCCGGATCAACGCCGCTGCGGCGCAGGTGACGAGCGCCACGGAGTCCGCGCAGCAGACCTCCGCGCAGCTGCTCGCCGCTGCAGAAAAACAGTCCGTCGAGATTCGCCAGACGAGTGCCTCCATTCTCAGCATGGCAAAGGCCATGAACGCGATGTCGGAAAGTGCTTCGCAGTCGGCCAGCGTGGCGCGTCAATCGCTCGCCGCCGCGCAAAAAGGCACGCAGGCGGTGCAGAACTCGATCTCGGGCATGAACGAAATCCGCGAGCAGATCCAGGAGACCTCCAAGCGCATCAAGCGACTGGGCGAATCCTCTCAGGAAATCGGCGAGATCGTGGAGCTGATTTCGGACATTACCGAGCAGACGAACGTTCTCGCGCTGAACGCCGCGATCCAGGCGGCTTCGGCGGGTGAAGCCGGGCGCGGCTTCACGGTGGTGGCCGAAGAAGTGCAGCGGCTTGCGGAGCGCTCAGCCGAAGCGACCAAGCAGATCGGTGCGATCGTCAAGACCATTCAGACGGACACGCAGGACGCGGTCTCCGCCATGGAGAAGAGCACGCAGGGCGTGGTCGAGGGCGCGAAGCTCTCGGACGCCGCGGGCCAGGCGCTTTCGGAGATCGGATCGGTGTCGCAGCAGCTCGCCCACCTGATCGAAGGCATCACGCTGACCACCGAACAGCAAGCGAGATCCGCAAACACCGTGGCGACCAGCATGCAGGACATTCTGAGCATCACTCAGCAGACCACCGAGGGCACCAAGCGCACGGCAGTGTCGATCGGCCAGCTTGCCGAGCTCGCCAAGGAGCTGAAAGGTTCGGTGTCGGGCTTCAAGATTGTTTGAGGCGGGAGAGAGCCGGGTCGGGAGCAATGACTGCACGCGCCGATTTCGACGTCGGACCGCTTTCCTGGGTCAAGGGCGAGATCGACCACGCTATCCAGCGCTCCCAGGAGGCGCTGCGCGCATTCGCGGCGAACAGCGCTGACGCTGGACAGCTGAAGTCGAGCCAATCGCACCTGCACCAGGCACACGGCGCGCTTTCGATCGTCGGTCTGGAAGGCATCACCCGCGTATCCGAAGAGCTCGAAGGCCTGCTCGCCGGGATCGAAACAGAGGCCTCCCTAAGGAAGAGCGAGATCTTCCGGCTGGTCGAGCGCGCCCTCAACGGAATCCGCACCTACCTCGACCAGCTCATGGCGGGAAACCCTAATCAACCGCTCAAGCTCTATGCCCTGTATCGTGACGTCGTTACAGCGCGGGGCGGGCATGCCGACCCGACCGATCTCTACTATCCGAATCTCGCTTTCCGCCCGCCCAAACGCGACAAGCTTGCGGGCGCATTGAAGACGGGCGAATCGGACAAATACCTGCGCGAGCAGCGTGGCCGCTACCAGCGCGGATTCCTCAAGTGGTTCAAGAACGATGCCAGCGGAGCCGAGGACATGCGCGCCGCCATCGAAGCGATCGAGGCGGCGCAGGGTCCTATCTCGCAGCGCGCCTTCTGGTGGGTGTCGCTCGCCTTCTTCGATGCCCTCGCGCACAAGGCGCTGCCCCAGGATCTCGACGCCAAACAGCTGTGCAACCGCATCGAACAACAGATCAAGCGTCTTCTTGAAGGCACGCCGAGCGTCGCCGAGCGGCTGATGCGCGAGGTCCTCTACTACGTGGCTCGCGCCAAACCGGCGACCGCGCGCGTACGCGAAGTGCAGGAAGCCTACCATCTGAGCCAAACCATCCCGCTGGCCGAGAGCAGTGGCGACACGGTCGAGGAAAAGCCAGCGCTGAAGTCGGCGCGCGAGCACCTCACTCATGCGAAGGATGCCTGGAACAAGTTCGCATCAGGCAATTCTCCGTCGCTGCTCGCATTCCGCGACAGTGCAGCCGCGCTCACGGATGACGCGGAGCAACTGGGCAACGCAGATCTCACGGCGCTCGCCGGGGAAGTCGCCGAGGTCGCCACGTGGCTCACCTCGAACCGCGGAAGCATGAGCGAGACGGTCGCGCTAGAAGTCGCAACGGCACTCCTGCTGCTCGAAAATGCATTTGCCGGTCTCGCGCATCTCTCCGGCGAATTTGCCCAGCAGGCGCAACTCCTGCGCTCTCGCCTGGAAGATTGCATGCTCGGCAAGCTCCGGCGCGGCGCACCGGAGATCCCCTTGCTCGACGAGATGTCGCGCAAGGCGCAGGAACGGCTGCTCATGAACCAGGTTGTCTCGGAAATGCGTGCCAACCTGCGCACCATCGAGCAGGTTCTGGACGCCTTCTTCCGTGATACGACGAAACGCGATGAGCTCGCGTCGCTCGACAAGCCCGTGCACCAGCTGCTCGGGGCGCTCGAGATGCTGGGCGAGCAGCGCGCGCGCGAATCCCTGGCTGCGGCCGCGGAGGAGATCCGCCGCTTCTCCGGCGCGTCGCACAGCGCGGGTCCGCAGGATTTCGAGCGTATCGCCCAGATTCTCTCGGGCCTTGGTTTTTACATCGAGAGCCTGGCCCACGGCAAGATCGACTTTGAAGCTGCGATGCAGCCGATCGCGGCGGCAAGAAAAGAGGATGACGACGCCGCCCAACCGGTCGCCACCGTCGAGGCGCAAGTCGCCGAGCAGCAGCGCGAGACGGCGAGTCTGTACGAGGAATGGAAGACCAAACCCGAAGACGGAGTCCTTCGGGCCGAGCTGAAAAAAAACCTCGCCGCACTCCAGAAAGACGCAGGACTCATTGCCGACCAGAAGCTGGAAGATTCCGCGGGCAAGGCGCTCAAAGCCCTCGACAAGACGAGCACCATGCCGCTTACGCCATTCCTCAGGGAAGCCATCGAGAAAATCACTGCGGCGGCGCCCTCACCATCTCCTGAAGCCGCCAAGCTCATCGACGCAAGCGCCGAGGCGATCGACGCCGAGCTCCTAGGGGTCTATCTGGAGGAGTCCGACGAGGTGCTCGCAACGATCCGCGAACACCTCGATACGATGCGAGAACAGCACGCCAGCAAAGAAGCGCTCACGACGATCCGCCGCGGGTTCCACACCTTGAAAGGCAGCGGGCGCATGGTGGGCCTCATGCGCCTCGGAGAGGCCGCTTGGGCCGTCGAGCAGACCATGAACGTGTGGGTGCAGGAAGAACGCGCCGCAACACCGGGGCTGCTGCAGCTGATCGGGCTGGCGCACGAATACTTTTCCGACAACGTCAAACGCCTCAAGGCGGGCGGAGTGTCGAGCGATGAGCGTTCGCTCGTCGCGGCCGCGGAGCGCGTGCGTCGCGGCGAAGCCACGGAGCAGGCATCTCACCAGGCGCCCGGAGCACCCTCGGCCCCGGTGGCCAAAGCTGCCGCTTCGGCGAAGGCCAAGTTCACGCCCGCAGCCGCAGCCCCCGTCCAGGTCGCGCCTGCAGAACCCGAGGAGTTCGTCCAACTCGGCGAACACCGGGTCTCGACGACGCTCTTCGCGATTTTCAGCGGGGAGGCGCGCGCGCACACTATCGCGATCAGGGAGGAGCACGAGACCCTGCGCCAGCACGGCGTGGTCAGCGACGGCTTGCTGCGCGCGGTACACACTCTCGCTGGCACTTCGGGAACGGTGAAGATCTCGGCCCTGTCGGACCTTGGCTATGCCTTGGAGAAGGCGCTGCAAAAACTCGCGACCAGCGAGCTTTCCGAGGACGAACAGTGGCTGGTCGGAGAAGCGATCGACACGATCGAGACAATGGTTACGAGCGTGGCCGAATTGCATGTGCCGCGAGCCGTTCCGGAGCTCGTCGCGCGGTTGGAGCACATCGGGGAACAGGCGGACGTCTCTCAGGAATCGACGATGCCCGGAGAAACGCAGCCGACTCCTCAGTCCCCGCCGTCCCGCGAAACCGAGAACGGTGCGGCCGAAGAGCTCGTCGAAACCGGTGCAGGCGACAGTTCCCTGGATGACCTCGATCTGGACATTACGCTGGAGCGCCGCCAGCGGCGGCTCGACGACGACATCGATCCTGAGCTCTTGCAGGTCTTCATCGACGAAGCCCATGAGCTGATTCCCGCGGTAGGCTCGGCCATGCGCGACTGGCGCGACAATCCGGACAGTCCCGCGCTCGGCCAAGCCCTGCAACGCGTGCTGCATACCCTGAAGGGGAGCGCGCGCATGGCGGGAGCCATGGCGCTGGGCGAGCTGACGCACCACATGGAGACGCGCGTCGAGAACGCCATGTCTGTCAAGACGCTGCCGACGGCCCTGTTCGAGGAGTTGGAGACGTCGTGGGACCGCATGGGTATCTTGTTCGAGCGTCTGCAGAAGCCCCGTGCGCCGGAAGAAAGCCTGCCCGCCGTGGCGCTGGCCTCGAAGCCGGCGGCCGTCGCTATCGAGTCGTCCGAGGCGACGCCCGAGCCCGCGTCCAGGGCACCGGCGGCCGCGGCGAAGCCGGTACCGCTTGCCGAGCGCGAGTTGCAACCCAAGGCGCTGTTGCGGGTGCGCGCGGACATCGTCGACCGCTTGGTCAACCAGGCGGGCGAAGTCGCCATCGCGCGCAGCCGGATCGAAGGCGAAATGCGCGCGCTCAAGGCGGCCATGCAGGAGCTCACCGACAACGTCTTGCGCTTGCGCGCGCAGCTGCGCGAGATCGAAATCCAGGCGGAGTCGCAGATGCAATCGCGCCAGGAGCTCGCCAGGGAATCCATGCGCGAATTCGACCCGCTCGAATTCGACCGCTTCACCCGCTTCCAGGAAGTGACGCGGCTGATGGCCGAGAGCGTCAGCGACGTATCGACGGTGCACGGAAACCTCGTCAACGCGGTCGACGAAACCGAGAAGGCGCTGCTCGCGCAGGCGCGGCTCAACCGCGACCTGCAGCAGGACCTGATGCGCGTGCGCATGGTCCCCTTCGGCAGCCTCCAGGAACGCCTCTACCGCGTCGTGCGCCAGACCGCGAAGGAAGTGGGAAAGCGCGCCAATCTCGATATCAAAGGCACCCAGGTCGAGCTCGACCGCTCAGTGCTCGAGCGCATCACCGGACCGTTCGAGCACCTGCTGCGCAACGCCGTCACCCACGGCATCGAGACGCCGGATAAACGCCGGGCCGCGGCCAAGCCGGAAATCGGCGAAATTCGTCTCGAGCTGAAACAGGAAGGCAACGAAGTGCAGCTCTCCCTGTCCGATGACGGCGGGGGCCTCGCGATCGACCGGATCCGCGAGAAAGCGATCGAAAAGGGACTCATTGGGACCGGTACGACACTCTCGGAGGCGGAGATAGCCGATTTCATTTTCAACGCGGGATTCTCCACCGCCACCGAGGTCTCACAGGTGGCCGGGCGCGGCGTCGGCATGGACGTGGTGCGCAGCGAAGTCGCCGCCCTCGGTGGACGCGTGGAGATGCGCTTCACGCGGGGGCAGGGCACCCGCTTCACGATCTACCTGCCGCTTACCCTTGCCGTGACCCAGACGGTGCTGGTGCGCGCGGGCAGCAAGATCTACGCGATTCCCTCGGTGATGGTCGAGCAGGTGCTGCAATTGAGGCAGGAGCAACTGGTTTCCGCCTATGCGTCGCGCCAGACCGAATGGCAGGATCGGCGCTACCCGTTCCATTATCTCCCGCATCTACTCGGTATATCCGACGCGATCGCCGAACAGAAGCGCTTCTCCCCGACGCTGTACCTGCGCAGCGGCACCAACGCCATCGCGCTGCACGTGGACGAAATGGTCGGCAGCAACCAGGAAATCGTGGTGAAGTCGATCGGTCCGCAGCTGCAGCGAGTCACGGGCATCACGGGCGCCACAGTGCTCGGCACAGGGGAGATCGTGCTCATCCTGAATCCGGTGCTGCTCGCGCTGAAGGAAGTGGCTGCCCGCCCGGCGATCGTTCATGAAGCGCCCAAGCCGCAGGCCGCGGCGACGCAGCCCACGATCATGGTGGTCGACGATTCGCTCACCGTGCGCAAAGTCACCGGGCGGCTGCTCGAGCGCCATGGCTATCTCGTGGTGACAGCGCGCGACGGCGTCGAAGCGATGGAGAAGCTGCTGGAGGTCGTCCCCGACGTGATGCTGGTCGACATCGAGATGCCGCGCATGGACGGGTTCGATCTCACGCGCAACGTTCGAGCGGACAAGCGTCTCGCCCGGGTGCCGATCATCATGATCACATCGCGCACTGCCGACAAGCACCAGAGCTACGCGAAACAGATCGGCGTCAGCTACTTCCTCGGCAAGCCCTACCAGGAAGACGATCTCGTCGAGAAAATTTCCGGGTTCCTCAAGGACCGGCGGGCCGCCGCCTGACAATCCCGCGCCCGCACGACACCTGGGCGCAGCGCAAATTGTGCGTGACCCTGTCGAGGGATTACAATACGAACTTGCCTCCATGGCCCAAGTCAATCTCACCAACCATTTCTTGATCGCCATGCCCAACATGGTCGATCCCTATTTTGCCCGCACCCTGACGTTCATCTGCGAGCACAATGAACAGGGGGCGCTCGGCGTGGTGGTCAACCGCCCGATCGAGATGACTCTGGGAGCTTTGTTCGAGCGCCTGAGCCTGCGGCTGACGTCTCAGATCCTGCTAAACGAGCCAGTCTATTTCGGTGGGCCGGTGCAAACCGACCGCGGTTTTGTCCTGCACCAGCCCCTCGGCGAGTGGCAGTCCACCCTTGCGGTGCGCGACAAGATGGGTCTCACCACGTCCAAGGACATTCTGGAAGCGGTCGGTCAGGGCGCTGGCCCGCACAAGCTCCTCGTCACGCTCGGCTACGCGGGCTGGGCGGCGGGACAGCTGGAGAACGAAATCAAGCAAAACGCCTGGCTCACGGTCGAAGCCAAGGATGGGATCATTTTCGATACGCCGACAGAGGAACGGCTGCCCGCGGCGATGAAGCTACTCGGTATCGACTTCGCCAGATTGTCCGAGGAGGCAGGGCACGCGTGAGCGAGGCGGCCGTGGCCCCGTCAAAGGTCTCCGGCCACACCGTACTTGCTTTCGATTTCGGCGCACGCTGGATCGGCGTCGCGGTGGGTGACACCGAAACGCGACTCGCCAATCCCCTGGGAATGTTCGAGGCGGCAAGCGCCAGCCGGTGCATGGCGGAGGTCGAAACGCTTGTGCGCGAATGGCGGCCCGAACTGCTGGTGGTCGGCCTGCCGCTCGCGATGGACGGGAGCGAGCACGACATGACGCGGCGCGCGCGGCGCTTCGCGCGTCGGCTCGAGGCGCGCTTCCGCCTTCCGGTAAACCTCACCGACGAGCGGCTTTCCTCGACCGCCGCCGAAGAGACGTTCCGCGAAACCGGCCTCGGCGAACGCAAGCGCAAGCAGACGATCCACGCCCTCGCCGCTCAAATCATCCTGCAGAGTTATCTGGATGAATCTGCCCGACGCTGAAGCGCTGTGCGAGGAGCTGGCGCGGAAGCTCCGTTCCGGCGTCACCGAATCCACCGGGCTCGTCGGCATCCGCACGGGCGGCGCCTGGCTTGCCGAGCGTCTGCACCGGGAGCTGAAGCTCTCGACGCCGATGGGGGCGCTCGACATCTCCTTCTATCGCGACGATTTCGATGCAGCCGGACTCCACCGCGAAGTGAAGCCTTCCCAGATCCCGTTCGACGTCAACGGCCGGCATATCGTTGTGATCGACGACGTTCTCTACACCGGGCGCACCGTGCGCGCCGCGATGAACGAGCTGTTCGACTATGGGCGCCCCGGAAAAATCGAGCTTGCGGCGCTGGTCGATCGCGGCGAACGGCAGCTGCCGATCGCGGCGCAGTACGTCGGCGCCACGCTTTCGGTGGCCGCAGGCAAACTCCTGCGCTTGGCGCGCGACGAGCGCGGCAAATTCTTCTTGCGACTCTCCGATGCGAAACCCGCAGCTTAGCGGCGACGGAAGGCTCCAGCACCTGCTCACGATCGAGGGGCTCCCGCGCGAAGTCCTCGTGCACATCCTGGACACGGCCGCGTCCTTCGTCGGCGTAACCGAGCGCGAGGTGAAGAAGGTGCCGCTGCTGCGCGGCAAGTCGGTGTTCAACCTGTTCTTCGAAGCTTCAACGCGCACCCGTACCACCTTCGAGATCGCCGCGAAGCGTCTGTCCGCCGACGTCATCAACCTGAACATCGTGGTGTCGTCTTCGACCAAAGGCGAGACCCTGCTCGACACGGTCGACAACATTTCCGCGATGTACGCGGACATGTTCGTCGTGCGGCATTCCTCCAGCGGCGCCGCCCACCTGATCGCAAACCACGTCGCCTCGCACGTGCACGTGATCAATGCCGGCGACGGCCGCCATGCACATCCGACGCAGGGGCTGCTCGACATCTACACCATCCGCCATTACAAGAAGGACTTCAGCCGACTCACCGTCGCGATCGTCGGCGACGTGCTGCATTCGCGCGTCGCGCGCTCCCTCATCCACGGCCTCACCACGCTCGGCGTGCCGGAAGTGCGCGTGATCGGGCCACAGACGCTGA
>Ga0184608_10000539_pt1 | contig 10263 bp, 8 predicted proteins | sample PLM1_30_coex_FD_133010 | JGI IMG/M metagenome (GOLD analysis project Ga0184608, IMG submission 133010) | Groundwater sediment microbial communities from an aquifer in East River, Colorado, USA - PLM1_30_coex | ecosystem: Environmental > Terrestrial > Soil > Riparian zone | place: USA: East...
ATGGATTGGGAATGATCCGAGCCCCGCGCGGGAATTCCCCCATCTTGAGGCGCTGCGGGGTGATTTCCATGTCGGTGCGCGAGCGGATCGCCGCCTCCGCGTCAGGATGCAACGCAAGCTCCACCCCCGCAGCGTCCGCGGCGCACTGGCGCGTATGATCGTCGGGTGTCGCGCCGATGCCGCCGAAGCTGAAGACGATGTCCCCTGACGCCATCGTGCGCCTGAGCGTGGCGGTGATCAGGTCGGGTTTGTCGCCGAGGTACTGGCACCAGTCGAGCCTCATCCCGCGGCCCGCGAGGATTTCGATGAGCCTGGGAAAATGCTTGTCCTCGCGCTTGCCGCGAATGATCTCGTCGCCGATGATGATAGCCCCGATCCCCATCTCAAACCCGCATCGCCGACCCCGCTAGCGGCTCGCTGCGCAGTTCGCCGAGGCGCCCGAGGCCGTAGTGGATGAACGCGAGCCCGCCAAACACCGGCATGAACAGCCCGAGCAGGGGTACGTGGCCGATGAGCGCGAGCGCAGCGCCCAGCAGAAACAGCTCGCCCCGATGGCGGCGCACGATCTCGGCGATCTCGGCGGCGGAGGCGTGCTCCGCCAGAGCATCGTAGCGGAACACGCGCTGGTTGAAATACCCGAACAGGACGACGGGCAGCACCGGCCATAGCAGAGGAACCAGCCAGAGCGGCGAGGTCAACGCTAGGAGCAGCGCGAAGAGGCCAAGCGAGACGAGCGCGTTCCAGAGGCTGCTTGCAAACGTGCCTCCCCTGAGCCGGGCGAGTCCCGGGTAGTCGCGCTGTCCAACATGAGCAGCCATGGCCGGCATGGCCACGATGGCGATGATCAACACCGCCGTGATCAGGACCATCGGAACAAACAAGAGCAGCAGCAGAAGCCAGCCGAACCACGCGGCGACGAGCGTAAGGGGCCAGATGGAGACGGCCCACTCGTACGCCGGCCACTGGTGAAGCTGCACATCGATCCACTTCGCCGCCTCACCCCAGTAGAGCGCGGCCAGCGTCACCCATAGGGCGAGCGCGACGATCATCGGCCACACCATGAGCCAGAGCATCTTCGGATGCAGCAGGCTGCCGAACGCCTTCAACAGCGCGCCTATGATCTTTTCCATTCGCCTCTCACCGGCTCATAGTCTGCCACATCTTCGACAGCCGCTTGACCGACACGGGCACCGGCGTTTTGAGCTCTTGCGCGAAAAGCTGCACGCGCAGCTCCTCGAGCAACCAGCGGAACTGTTCGAGCTGCGGATCACGGCTGCCAGATTTCACCTGCTTGGCCTGTTCCCGCAGCCATTGCGCGGACAGCGGCGCGAGTTCCGCGGCGAGGCGCGCGTCGCGGCCCGGATCGGCTCGCAGTTTGTCGAGCCGCAGGCCTGCGGCTTTCAGGTAGCGCGGGAAGTGATGCAGCCGCTCGTAGGGCGTCTGCTCGATGAACCGCCTGGAGAGAATACGGGCCGTGCTCTCCTGGATGTCTCGGCAAGGGTCGGGAAAAGCCTTGGACACCTGCTGAAGCTTTTTCTGCAGCGCCGCGTGCTCGGCGAGAATCGTTCCCGCGAGCCGCGCGATTTCCTGCGCGAGCAGCGTGACGCGCGAGCGCGCTTCGTCGCGGCGACGCTCGAACTCGGAGCGCGAGCGCGGCCAGGGCTCCTGCATGCAGGCACGATCGAAAGCCGCGGCAAGCAGCTGCTCCTTCAGATCGGCGACATCGCCGAAAACGGCGAACTGAAGCACCATGGCCTGCGACCCGGGTAGATTCTTCTCGATGTGGCGAGCCTGCTCCTTCAACTGCAGCCTGAACAGCCGGCGCAGCCCCGTGCGATGCGCTTCGCGGGCCTTCTGCGCGGAATCGAAGACCTCGAGGCTGACGGAATCTTCGTGGTCTGCCAGACCCGGATATCCGATGAGTGTCTGGGATCCGTGCCGGACTTCCATCACCTCCTCGAGATCCCCGAAATCCCAGGCAGTGACTTTCGCTGCCGGCGCATCCGAGCGCGCAAGCTCGGCGAACTGCTTTCCGGCTCTGTGGCCGAACTCGGCGCGCAGCTGGGCGAGGTTGCGTCCCATCGCGAGCTGCCGCCCGTGCTCGTCGACGATGCGGAAATTCATCGACAGGTGCGCGGGGAGCGTCTCCGGCCGGAAGGCATCGAGCGGAACGGCGAGATTCAGCTCGCGGCGCGCGTAGCGGGCGATGGCCTGCGCGGGCGGCGCATCCGAGTGCTCGTTCGCTCGGAGGAACGCGTCGACGAACTCCTGCGGCGGACCGAGCTGGTGGCGGAGCTTCTGCGGCAGCGACTTGGCGAGCCGCGTGACCTTCTCGCGCGCGAGCCCCGGAACGAGCCAGTCGCACCGCACCGCATCGACCTGGTTCAGTGCGAGAAGCGGCACGGTGAGCGTCACGCCGTCGCGCGGCGAACCGGGCTCGTGATGGTAATCGAGCGCAAAGCTGCGTCCCGCTATCTCGAGCCGGTGCGGAAACCCGCTCGTCGTGATCCCCGCCGCCTCGTGGCGCATCAGGTCTTCGCGTTTGAGGAACAGCAGCTTCGGATTCGCGCCTTCCGCTTCGCGGCGCCAGCGGTCGAAATCCGCGCCGTTGTGGATGCCTTCGGGAACGAGGCTCTCATAGAACGCGCAGATCAGCTCGTCGTCCACCAGCACGTCGGGCCGGCGCGACTTGTGCTCGAGCTGCTCGATCTCCTGGATGAGCCTACGGTTGTGCAGAAAGAACGGCGCGCGCGTGTCGTAATCGCCCTCGACCAGCGCATGGCGGATGAATATTTTCCTCGATTCGGCCGGGTCCATGGGCCCGTAGTGCACGCGCCGCCTTGCATACAGCAGCAGCCCGTAGAGCGTTCCGCGCTCGAACGCGGCCACGCGAGCCGGCTGCTTCTCCCAATGCGGCTCGTACTGGTGGCGCTTGAGGAGATGCGCGCCGACCGACTCGAGCCACTCGGGCTCGACGGTGGCGACGCAGCGCGCGTACAACCGCGTGGTCTCGGTAAGTTCCGCGGCCATGACCCAGCGTCCGGCCTTCCTTCCCACACCCGAGCCGGGATGAATCCAGAACCGGATGCCGCGGGCCCCCAGATAATTTCCGTCCTCGGTCTTCGTGCCGACGTTGCCGAGCAGGCCCGCGAGCAGCGCCCGATGGACTTGCTGATAGGTAGCGGGCGTTTCGGAAATGCGCCAGCCCAGCTCGACGACCAGCTCTTTCAACTGCCCGTGGATGTCGCGCCACTCGCGCATGCGGTTGAAGGAGAGGAAACGCTCGCGGCAGGCCTCGTGGAGCTTGCGGCTGGATTTCCTGTGCTCGAGCGCTTCCTCGAAAAACCTCCAGAGCTTCAGCCAGGAAAGGAAATCGGAATTCTCGTCGTCGAAGCGTTTCTGCGCCTCGTCGGCGGCGGCAGCGCGCTCGCTCGGCCTCTGGCGAGGGTCCTGCACCGAGAGCCCAGCGGCGATGACGAGCACCTCGCGCAGCGCGTTCTCCGATTTCGCCGCGAGAACCATCCGGCCGACGCGCGGGTCGACCGGCAGCCTCGCAAGCTGCTTTCCGATTTCTGTCAGCTCGTTGGCTTCGTCCACGGCCCCCAGCTCGGCGAGCAGCGCGTACCCGTCCTGGATCGCCTTGGACGCAGGCGGATCGATGAAGGGAAACTCCTCGACCGTGCCAAGGCCGAGCGATTTCATTCGCAGGATGACGTTGGCGAGCGACGAGCGCAGCACTTCCGGATCGGTGAACGCCGGGCGCGACTCGAATTCCTCCTCGGCGTAGAGGCGGACGCAGACCCCGCTCGCGACCCGGCCGCAGCGACCTGCGCGCTGCTTCGCGGAGGCCTGGGAAACGTTCTCCACTCGCAGCTGCTCGACCTTGTTGCGGTAGCTGTAGCGCTTGACGCGCGCGAGGCCGGCGTCCACGACATAGCGGATTCCCGGGACGGTGAGCGAGGTCTCCGCGACGTTGGTCGCGAGCACGATGCGCCGGCCGGCGTGCGGCTTGAATATGCGCTCCTGCTCCTCGGCCGAGAGCCGCGCAAACAGGGGCAGGATCTCCGTATGAGGTGGGTGGTGTTTGCGCAAGGTCTCCGCCGCCTCGCGGATCTCGCGCTCGCCCGGGAGGAACACGAGGACGTCGCCCTCGCCCTGGCGCGCCAATTCGTCTGCCGCGTCGCTGATCGCTTCGTTGAGATCGTAGTCGTCGTCCTCCGACTCGACCGGGTGGTAACGGACTTCCACCGGGTAGAGCCGCCCGGAAACCTCGATGACGGGAGCGCTATCAAAATGCTTCGAGAACCGCTCGGCGTCGATGGTCGCCGACGTGATGACGAGCTTCAGCTCCGGGCGCCGTGGCAAGAGCTGCTTCACGTACCCGAGCAGAAAGTCGATGTTCAGGCTGCGTTCGTGCGCCTCGTCGATGATCAGCGTGTCGTATTGCCGCAATTCTCGGTCGCCCTGCGTCTCGGCGAGCAGGATGCCGTCGGTCATGATCTTGATGTAGGAGCGCGGGCCAACTTTGTCAGTGAAGCGGATCTTGTAGCCGACTGCGCCTCCGAGCTCGGTATTCAGCTCCTGGGCGATGCGCGAAGCGGTGGCGCGCGCAGCGATCCTGCGCGGCTGGGTATGCCCTATGAGGCCGTTTATGCCGCGACCCAATTCAAGGCAGATCTTCGGAAGCTGTGTCGTCTTACCCGAGCCGGTTTCGCCGCACACGATGACGACCTGATGCGAGGAGATGGCCTTCGCGATCTCCTCGCGCTTCGCGCAGATCGGCAGCTCGGGCGGAAACTCGGGGCGCGGCGCAAGCGCGCGGCGCTGCTCGATCTCGGCCGGAGAGAAAGCCATTACCAGGTCGTCACTCCCGCGGAAGCGGGAGTCCAGGAAGCGATTGCTCTCTGCAGCTCACTTTTTCCCGAGCAGGCGTTCCGCGTAGCGCGCGAGCGGGTCCACTTCCAGATTGACGCGGTCACCGACCTCCAGATACCTCAACGTGGTCACGGCAAGCGTATGCGGGATCAGATTGACCTCGAACTCGGCGCCTCGCGCTGCGTTAACCGTGAGGCTCACTCCCTGCACCGTGACCGAGCCCTTGCGTGCGATGTAGCGCGCGAGTCCCGACGGCGCGCGCACGCTGAGCAAACGGCTCTTTCCAGCCGGCTCGAAGCGTGTCACCTTCCCGACGCCGTCGACGTGACCGAGAACGAGGTGGCCGTCGAGCCGGTCGGAAAGCCGCAGCGCCTTCTCCAGGTTGACCTCTCCCGGTTTGTCCAGCCCGGCGGTGCAGCGCAGAGTCTCGCGGGAAACATCGACGCTGAAGTTTTTTTTCCCACGCTTCACCACGGTGAGGCACACGCCGTTGACCGCGATGCTGTCGCCGGCCGCAACGTCGCTCAAGCCCAACGCGCCCGCGTCGATGGCGAGTCGAAGACCACCCTTTGCGGACTCGATCCGGCTGATTTTGCCGACGGCGGCTATGATTCCGGTAAACATGGAAAAGAATTCTACTTGGCTTTGTCCAGGGAGTCGCCGCAGCGAACCCGGGTTGGCTAGACGTCCGGAGGCAGAATGACAAAGACGAAGACCGCTCCCATCCCCATCGCGGGCCTCGCCCACATCGGCATTCGCGTGCACGACCTCGAGCGCTCGGTGCGCTTCTATGCCCTGCTCGGCTTCACGAAGACCGCCGGCCCTATCGGTCCGGAGCCCGTCGCCATTCTCGATCACCCGTCGGGAGTGGAGCTGAACCTCATTCTCAACGCGCCGGGCGCGAACGAGCCGAACGTCCTTATGGTCGTCCCCGAGAAGCAACCCGGAATCACGCACTTCGCCCTCTTGTGCCCCGACATCGTGGCCGCGAAGGAGCGGCTCGAGGCGGCCGGCATTCCCTTAAGCGGCGGGCCTGTCCGCTTCGGACCCGGGGCACAGGGAATCTTCGTGCGCGATCCGGATCGCAACGTGATCGAGCTGCACCAGCGCGGCTGATGAAGTTCCCGAAGGCTGTGCGGCTCGACGCTTCCGACGGCGTTGTCTATTCCGAGGGCGGAGCCGCCCGGGACGGAGAGTGGCTTGTATCGGGCGGATATGCGGTGTGCGATCCCGCCGGGTCGAGCCACCGCACGCCGAAGTGCCATTGCCTCACATCCTTCGTCGGCGTGGAAAGCCACGGGCGCTGCACCATCGCCGAAGTCGTGGAGATCGAAGCGACGGAGTATCGGCAAATCATCGAGCGCCTGACGCGGCATTTCACAGACGACCTCGGCGCCCCCACCGTGGAGGCGGCGCGCGCCGCAGCGGAAGACGAGGCTGGGTATACCGCAGACCTGTGCGAAAGTTTCAGCCCGGAGGTGTGGATCACGGTGAAGCGCACCCCTTCAGATGACGGCGTCAAGGAACACTATTCAGTGTTCAAACGACTGATGATCGGGGGTCACAAACTTTGAACCGACCTGAATGGCCGGGAACGACCCAAAGCGGACGTGTTTGTGTATTCGAGGTTGGACGCCTCACGAAAGGCTCCCCAAACACTCGTCACCGCTGCTCAACGGCGAATTCCTTCGCCGTCGCCGTGGAACAAGTAAGGGTACGGACCTGGCACCAATGATCTCGATGCCGTGCTGCGGTTCGCGAAGCAGAAAATATGCTGCGGCGCTCCCGGAAATATAGTGCATGTCTTTCGTGGAAGCGCAGAGTTTTTTCTTGCCCACAGTTGACATTCGAAGTTGGGGAAGCGCAAGATTTTCAGCGATTCATTCCCATTCCCATTTCGCTCAAGTCAGGAGGGACTATGCGAAAGCCCATGTTTTTTTCCCTGCTTCCGATTCTGCTTGGTTCCGCATTTGCAGCACCCGCATCAGCGAACGACAAGAAGGACTCGCCGCCGCCACCCGTCAGCTGCGCCGAGCTCGCCACCGATCCTGCCAACGGCCTCGCGGGCAATCCGGACGTGAAATCCGTGAACAGCCAGATCATCGCGGCGGCCGGCGCAAACGTTGCGTATTGCCAGGTCAACATTCTGTTCGGCACCAATCCCAACCAGAACATCAACATCCGGGTCGGCCTGCCTCTGAACGCGAGGGACGGGGGCACGGGCGGCGTGCAAGGCGCCTGGAACGGCAGGACGCAGGGAATCGGCGGGGGCGGCTGCGCGGGAAGCCTCAACGTCAACGCTCCGGTGAACGGAGGCTACGTGGGTTCGGGGAATGATCTGGGGCACAGCGGCGGGAATTGCGAGCCGGGGGTGAACGCCGACGGCACGTACAACCTGCAGTTCATCAACGACTTCATCCGTAACGGCATCAAGGAGCAGATTCTCTTTTCGAAGGCGGTCGCAGCCAGGTATTACGGCGCGAAGCCCGCGTACAACTACTGGAACGGCTGCTCGACGGGTGGACGCCAGGGCTACTTGCTCGCGCAGGAGCTGCCCAAGGAGCTCGACGGCATCCTGGCGAACGCTCCCGCGATTTACTGGACGCGGTTTCAAACGGCGCAGATGTGGGGCCAGATCGCCATGAAGGACCGGGTAGGCGCGCCGATCACGGCAGCCAAGCTGAACCAGGCCAGCGCTTCTGCCGTCGCGGCCTGCGACGCCGCGGATGGAGTCGCCGATGGCATCATCGACGATCCGCGCACGTGCAAGTTCAGCGCCACCGCGAACATCTGCGGGGCGCCGACCGCTCCGGCGACGAACTGCCTCACGCTGCAGGAGGCTGACGCCATAGACAAGATCTGGGACGGGCCGCGCAATGCCGACGGCAACAGGATCTGGTTCGGTCTGGATCGCGGAACCGCCCTGACCGGCCTGAACGGCACCAATCCGTTTGCCCTGGGTGTAACGCAGTTCCACTGGGACGAGCACGATCTCCTGTTCGACTGGAAGACGGTCACCGGAGACGGGTATCCGCAGGTAGCGCAGGACGGATCGAGGAACATCGCCGATGTCACCGACACCTTCGGCCATCTCGACCGCTTCAAGCACAACGGCGGGAAGTTGCTCACGTTCGTGGGCGCGAACGACCAGCTCATCTATCCGCGGGGCGTGATCAACTACTACCGCGTGGAGGCGTCACGCCACGGGCGTCGCGACGAGGCGGACTTCGACCGCCTGCAGGACTTCTATCGCCTGTTCCGCGCTCCGGGTGTCGGCCATTGCGGCGGCGGCAGCGGGCCGCAGCCGCAGAACCTGTTCGGCGCTCTGGTGAATTGGGTCGAGAACGGTGTCGCGCCGGAGACGATCCTCGCGACGAATGTGACGGGCGGCGTGGTCACGCGCAGCCGGCCTCTGTGCCCGTATCCGCAGACGGCGATCTACAACGGCAGCGGCAGCACCGACGACGCGGCCAACTTTCACTGCGGCGGAAACCTCGAGAAGCGGCGCGTCGTCTGCGCCGACGTGCTCGTGAAATACAAGCACGAGGTGGACGGGCGGCTCGATCCCGAAGGAAGTGGAGTCGACCGCGACGCTTGCGTCCGTCATCACGACCACGATCGCGACGACGATGACGACGACCAGGGTGACGGGCGGTAGCGAACCAAGCCTACTGAGTGCTCACGAAGCCCCGGGTAAGCCCCGGGCTTTTTTTTAGTCCACCCTAATCCCAGCTTTCCTGACCACTTTCGCCCAGCGGGATCACAGCGCGGATCGCATCATTTCGCCTGCAGCCGATACACGTATTCGATAAGTCGGCGAATGACCGCTTCTGGCCGTATCCAGCCGTCGTGCCGGTCGCAGGTTTGCGGCCGATTTATTTCACGTCCAGTTCCGCATGGTGCCGGAAAAGCCCCTGCTTGTTGAACGGCAGGCGCCGTTTCGATTTCAGGTAGGCGGCGACGCGCGGACGCGCAGCAACGGCTCACGTAGCGCCATCGGGCGCGGATATCCGGGTGCGAGCTGCAATCCGTCCCCGGCCGCTTCAAATCCTCGCCAGGATGCGAAGGTCTTCGCCCACGCGCTCGACCTCGCGAATCTTCAGCGCCGTGGTCTGCGAAAGCTCGGTCAACTCGGGCAGGTGGAACATTCCCCGCCCCGAATCGCCGATGACGCTCGGCGCGAGATAGACGAGCAGCTCGTCCACCACGCCCGCCCGTAAGAGCGAGCCGTTGAGTTTCGTGCCTGCCTCGACGTGGACCTCGTTCAGCTCGCGTCGACCCAGTTCTTGCATCAGCCCGAACAGTTCGACTTTGCCGCGGTCGTTGGGGATGACGATCACTTCGGCGCCCGCAGCTTCGAGCGCCAAGATTTTCTTCTCCTCGTTCACTGCGCCTACGACGAGCGTCTTCCCCTCTTTCAGGAGGCGAGCGGAAGGGGATGTCTCGAATTTCGAATCGACGACGATCTTGAGCGGCTGTCTGGACGTCTCGACGCCACGCACGTTGAGCTGCGGGTCGTCGTCCCTGACGGTGCCGAAACCAGTCAGAACCGCGCAGGCGCGTGCCCGCCAGCGATGCCCGTCCTGCCGCGCCGTTTCTCCCGTGATCCACTGGCTCCTGCCGTTCGCGAGCGCAGTGCGGCCGTCCAAGCTCGCCGCAATCTTCATCCGCATCCAAGGCCGGCCGCGCGTCATGCGGGCGACAAAACCTATGTTGAGCTCGCGCGCTTCGTCCTCCATCAACCCGGGTTCGACCGCGATCCCTGCTGCGCGCAGCCTCGCGAAACCCGCACCTGCGACCCGCGGATTCGGATCCTGAATCGCCGCCACCACGCGTCCGACGCCGGCATCGATGATCGCGTCCGCACAGGGCGGAGTGCGGCCGTGATGGCTGCACGGTTCCAGGTTCACGTACAGCGTTGCGCCGCGCGCACGCGCTCCGGCTGCTTTCAGTGCCAGCACCTCCGCGTGCGGCATCCCGGCCTTCTCATGCCAGCCCACGCCGACGATCGTCCCGTCCCTGGCGATGACGCAACCGACGCGCGGATTGGGTGTCGTGGTGCAGAGGCCGCGCCCGGCAAGTTCGAGCGCCTGTCCCATGAATCCATGGTCGGCGGCCGTAACCATCATTTCTCGATGCGGCGCGCGCGCTTCGTGCCCGGCTTCTTCACCTCGAGTATCGCGTCGCGGAAGTCGTCCACGCGCTGAAAGTCCTCGTACACGGAGGCGAAGCGGATGTAGGCGACATCGTCCATCTTCTTCAGCTCGCGCATCACCATCTCGCCGACGCCCGGTGCCTATTCGGCGGCGATTCAAGTTTCGCTGAACAAGGCCAATCCGGCGGACAGCGCCTACTATCGCTTCAATGGCGGCGAGTGGAATCTCTATG
>Ga0184608_10000540_pt1 | contig 10261 bp, 10 predicted proteins | sample PLM1_30_coex_FD_133010 | JGI IMG/M metagenome (GOLD analysis project Ga0184608, IMG submission 133010) | Groundwater sediment microbial communities from an aquifer in East River, Colorado, USA - PLM1_30_coex | ecosystem: Environmental > Terrestrial > Soil > Riparian zone | place: USA: East...
AGAGCTGCCCCAGCGGCCGCGTCGCAAACGCGGCCGTCAGTGCGGCCATGTTGGGGATCGACGGCACGCGCTCCACGTCTACCTGCACGGTGCTGCCCTTGCCCGTGAGCCACACCAACCGCCCCTGGCGATCGAGCCGGAACGTGAACGGCCCGAGTCCCGCCAATTGGCCCGCGGTGAAATTGAAGACGAGCGTATCGCCGCCGCGCTTCTTGACGTAGCCGCCGCTCGTCTGGTTGCCCGACGTGACGGCGCTGAGCGCGATGCTGTCGCGCCCGGTGGCGCGCGCCCAGCGCCCAATCTGCTCGACCAGCCCGTAGATATGCAGTGCGTAGGGGAACGTGCCCCGAGGCACGGCGACGCGCGTGGTGACGGTGCTGTCACCGCGCGGGTTCGTGATGATCGCGCTGTCGCCCACGAACTCGAGCGTGCCCTTGGTTTCGGCGGGTCCAGGACCCCCGCCGATGTTATGCGAGATCACTTCGATGCGGCGAATCGACCCATCGGGGTTCAGGTCCGCCGTGTAGATGCGATGCACGCTGCGGGGCGAGCGATTCACGAAATCTCCGCGCAGCTGAGTCGCCGTGCGCTTGTACTGCTCGAGCGCCAGGGTATCGGACCCGATCCGGACCACGAAGGCCCCGCTGTCCTGCGCGGTGAAGAGACTGGCTGCGACGATCAACGCGAGCATGGTCGTACCCCCTTCACGAGACACGAATGGTTTTGACTTCGTCGTTGCCTTTGATGGCATTCACGACGTCCATCCCCTTGGTGACCTGACCGAACACCGTATGGACGCCGTCGAGGTGGCGCTGCGGTGAGTGACAAATAAAGAACTGGCTGCCGCCGGTGTCTTTGCCCGCGTGCGCCATCGAGAGCGTTCCGGCCACGTGCTTGTGCGTGTTCTTCTGCGTCTCGCACTTGATCGTGTAGCCGGGGCCGCCTGTGCCGACGGCGCCCTTGCCGGTCTTCGAGTAGGGGTCGCCCCCCTGGACCATGAAGTTGGGGATCACGCGATGGAATTTGGTCCCATCGTAGAAGTTCGAGTTCGCGAGCTTCTCGAAATTCGCCACCGTACCCGGAACCTCGTCGGCAAACAGCTCCACCTCGACGGTGCCCTTGGCGGTCTCGATTACAGCCTTCTTGTTCGGCATCTACTTTCCCGCGTTGAGGTTGTCGTCCACCTGCTGTACGGTTTTCATCCCGACGATCGCGCAGGCGATGTCGGTGCGGTCCAGCACGAACTTGAGCGCGAGCTGGGCGGCGCTGAGCCCTGATTTCTCGGCCAGCTCTTTCACGCGTTGGCCGAGCGCGGTGAGCTGCGCGACGTAGGGCCGCGGCATGCGGGCGCGGATGTCGCCGCGCTCCCAGGTGCTGTCGGGCGCGTACTTGCCCGCCAGGAATCCGTTCGCCAGCGGCTCCCGCACGATGACGCCGACGTTCGCGGTTTGCGCGGCCGGGAAGAATGCATCCTCAGCCTCCCGGCGCGCCAGGCTATACACGATTTGTACCGTATCGGGCATGGTCGCGTTGACCGCGGCAATGCCTTCTTCCGGCGGGTGCACCGACACGCCGTAGAACCGAATCAGCCCCTCGCGTTTGAGCTGCTCCAGGACCTCGTAGGTCCCCATCGTTGAAATGAGATTGATGGGCGGGTTGTGCAGCTGCAAGAGATCGATGTAGTCGGTGCGCAACCGCGCCAGGGAGCGCTCCACGGCGAAGCGCACGTACGACGCCGTAAAATTCACGTCATGCGTGACGGGAAGCGTTGCTCCGCGCTCGATTTCCTCGAGCGGGCGTCCGACCGCCTGGGCGATCCGCTCGCGCAGCAATGGGTGTACGTCGCGATTGTAGAAGTTGCCGCCGACCTTGGTCGCCACAATCACCTTTTCGCGGATGCCTTGGAGCGCCTCGCCCATCATCTCTTCGGAGTGGCCGTGACCGTACACGTCTGCGGTATCGAAGAAGGTGCACCCCAGATCGTAGGCGCGCCGGACGGCGCGCTTCGATTCGGCGTCGTCGGTCGGGCCGTACGAGTTCCCGAAGGCGTTGCCGCCGATCGCCCACCCGCCGAAGCCGATCTCGCCGACCTGCAGGCCGGTGCGTCCGAGCGCGCGGGTGTTCACGCGAGCAGCTCGGTGAGGCGAGCGGGGGCGTCGACCGGCAGGGAGCAGGTCGTGCCCACGCAAACGGTCGCAGCCGGCGCGGCCGCGATCCTCCGGACCACGACTTTGCGCGGGCGATACGTCTGCAGGGCGATCAGATGCATAGCGCATGCCGGACCCTCGCCGGCGGGGCCCGCCACCTCGATGCGCGTGACCGGATGGACGGCCCAGTCGACCGCGCGGAGCAGCGTCGCGCCGTGCAGCGACAACTCCCCCGCGCTTCCCGCGAACGCGCCGAGCTGGCCGTCGAGCTGCGTGCGCCACTCCGGCTTGTCGGTGATGGCCCAGAGGCGCGCGAGGACCAAGGAGGCGACGCCGTTCGGTGACGGCGTCGGCGCGTCCTGGACCGGCTTGCCGCGTGTGGCGAGATAGGCGGTGCCGGCTCCGCGTTCCCCACCTTGGGCGACGTCGAAATACCCCCCGGCGGCGTCGTCCCAATGCGCGCCGGCGCAGTACGTCATGATGTCGGTGGCGCGCTCGAGCCAAACGGCGGTGCCGGTCGCCTCGTAGGCATCGAGGAACGCGGCGGCCGCCTGCACGTTGTCATCGAGCATCCCCCGCGGCTCGGCGCGATCGAGGACGTGCGACATCCCACGCCCCACGACCCACGCCCCGTCCCAGATGCGCTCGAGGACCTTCAATGCCAGCGCATTACAGTCCTCCCTGTCCAATACCGCTCCGGCCTGAAGAAACGCGCCAGCCATCATCGCGTTCCAGTTGACGTAGGCGGCGCGGTCGACGAACGGTCCTTGGCGCTTGTCGCGGGCGGCCTTGAGTTTCCGCACCGCGTCCCCGAGCAGCGACCGCTCGTCATCGGCGGGGTCTTGCTTCCACCACAACACGTTCTTCTTGGGATTGTGGTGCATCTCGCCCTGCTCTTCCACGTCGAATGCTCGACGCATCACGTTAAACGCGGCTTCGTCGTTCAACGCCTCTCGCAGCTCGTCCAGCGTCCACGTCCAGTAGTCGCCGTCGTCCCCGAACGCGAGGTCGGCGTCCTGCGACGTGTAGAACGCGCCGCGATCCTTGTCCGACAGGACCTCCAAGACCCAATCGACGATTCCGGTCGCCACTTCGCGGAACAGGGGCGTGCCGAAGGCCTGACAGGCGGAGAGGTACGCGCGGAGCAGCTCGGAGTTGTCGTAGGACATCTTCTCGAAGTGCGGCACGATCCAGCGCTCGTCGGTCGCATAGCGGTGAAAGCCGCCGCCCAGGTGGTCGCGGATCCCGCCGCGCGCCATCGCGCTGAGCGTTTTCTCGACGACTTCACGCTGCCAATCGAGTTTGGTGTCGTGCCACCGGGTCAACAGGAACTCGCAGGCGGCGGGATGCGGGAACTTCGGCGCCGTGCCGAAGCCGCCGTAGCGGGTGTCGAACATCCGCGCGATCTGGTCGGCGCCGAGCCCGACGAGGGCGGCGCTCACGGCTCCCGGTTTCGCCTCGTTCAGCGATTCCATGACGTGCTGGCGGATGGCACGCGCATTGGTCGTGATTCGTTCGCGGTCCTCACGGTAGGCGCGGCCGACCTGGAGCAGCACCGAGCGGAACCCCGGCCGGCCGTAGTGGTTGCCCTCGGGCGGAAAATAAGTACCGCCGAAAAAGACCTCTCCCTCGGGCGTCAGGAACGCCGTGAGGGGCCAGCCCCCTTGCCCGGAGAGCGCTTGCACGGCGCGCTGGTAGCGCGCGTCCACGTCAGGGCGCTCATCGCGGTCCACTTTGACGCACACGAAATCGCGATTCAGGACCTCCGCGACGCTCGGGTCTTCGTACGATTCTCCATCCATGACATGGCACCAGTGGCACCACACCGCGCCGATGTCGAGCAGCATCGGCTTGTCCTCAGCGCGCGCGCGCGCGAACGCCGCGTCGCCCCAGGGGAGCCAGTGCACGGGCTGATGGGCGGCGGACTTGAGATAGGCCGAGGGTTCGGACGCGAGCGGGTTCGGCATCACCCGGAATCTAGCCGGGGCCTTACGATGTCTGCTGCGAAAGGACGCTAGGAGCGCAGCGCGCGCCGCAGGACCTCGATCCAGCCGCCGTCCTGGGGCCCATGAGGCGCTGCCAGGTACCAGTCCCAACCAAGCAACACGACGACCCCACGACCTTGACGGATGTACGCGACGGACGCGCCGGAATTCGAGCCCAGCGTGTAGATCGCCTTGCCCCCAGGGGGCAGCGAAGCCGGGTGGATGTAATAGGTGCCGTTGTTGTCCCAGATGATCGCCGGGCCGCCCGCGAAGGGCGTGCCGGATGCCGCTGGGCTCAAGCGCGTGAATGCGCTGTCGACGCCCGCTACAATAGCGTAATCGAACAGCGTATCGAGGAGGGCGAGGCCAGGGTCGTCTGGCACGACAATCAGGACGCCCCCGGTCGAGTCTACGAACCGCCGCAGCACGGCCTTGGCACCCGCGGTGAGGGTGGAGGCGACAGGTCCTGTCTCCTCGGGTACCACAAACACTCCGCTTCCGCTCAGCTCGGTCGCCAAGGTGGTCGAGTCGATGGCATTGACCTGCGTCACGATGAGCCCAAAGCTCTTGATCGTGAACTCCATCTGGCTGGCTTCAGACCCGATCGAGCTGAGGTCGTAATCAACGAAGGCGACGTCGGTGAGCAGTGCGACCGGACCGACGCCCGGGCCGCTCGAATCCCCGCACGCCGCTGCCGCGAACGCCCCTGTGACGGCGAGTATGCCAAACCGACTGATTGAACGCATGTGTCCCTCGAGAGAGCCTCCGCCAATCTCGAACGCCGAGGGTCGGGCGTCAATCAGCGTTTGGTCACGAAGCCAGCCCCCGAACCGTGACGACGATGCCCAACAAGCAGGCGGCGGCGAGGTACGCCATGACGAGGCGCGTGTCGCCGAGGATACAGCGGCTCTGCAGCAGGCCCTGGCGCCGCGCCCGTGCGTAGGCCCAGAGACCGACACCGCCCAACGCCGCGACCACCACGGGTGGGCTCAGCACCCAGGAAAGCAGCGCAATGGTCGTGAAAATCCAGAAGCGCAGGGGGTCATACGCGGCGGAGCGCGGGGATTCCATGGGCATCCTCTGATCCATTATCCGGGCGGAACAGCGAGGGCAAGGGGTGCGGCTGGGGACGCCGCGCGCCGAGCCAGTTTCGTGCGGGCCAGCTCGGGCCAGGCTTGCACGGCGCAAAACGGTGCGCACTGATGCTGCACGTCGCTCCGCGTGCCGACGTGCACGCAGCATTGGAGCAGGCGCTCCTCCAGCATCGTGTTGACGTCCATGAACGGCTTGATCGTGATGCGCTTGATCCGTTCGGCAAAGAAGCGGCGCATCTTGTCGCGCTCGCCGAGCAGCGCCTCTTTGGTGAGGCGCAGGAGCGTCGAGAGGCCGAGGTCGCAGTTCTCGCTACGCCCCCAAGTACCTCACCGCCACCTGACTCATCAGCTCCGCCCCGATCACCAGCGACTCCTCTTCGATGTCGAATCCGGCGCTATGATGGGGCGCGGCTCTCCCGGTCTTGGGGCCCGATCCGACGAAGGCGAAGCAGCCCGGCACCTTCTGCAGGAAGTACGACATGTCCTCGCCACCCATCGTCCGCACTCCAGACGTCACGTTGTCCGTTCCGACGACTTGGGCGGCAACCTCGGCCATCAGGGCCGCCATACGCTCGTCGTTGACGAGCGGGCCGGAGAGCCGGCGGTAGCGCACCTCGGCACGCGCGCCGAAGGCGGCGGCGATCCCCTGGGCGGTCTCTTCGACGAGCGACGGTGCATCGTCCCAAAACTTTCCGCCGAACGTCCGCACGGTGCCCCGCAGGTCGGCGCGGCCGGGAATGACGTTGAACGCGTGACCGGCGTTGACCTGCGTGACCGACACGACGCCTTCCTCCAATGGATTGCGTCGCCGCGCCACGAGGCTTTGGAGGGCCGTCACGACATGCGCTGCCGTGAGTACGGGATCGACCGTCTGGTGCGGGGCGGCGGCATGGCCGCCCCGCCCCAGAATCGTGATGTCGAACTCGTCCACCGATGCCATGATCGGGCCGGGCATCACGCCCACGGTGCCGACGCGGAGGTCGTTCCACAGATGGATCCCGAACGCGGCGTCGACCTTGGGGAGGTCGAGCACGCCGTCGGCGATCATCGCCTGCGCGCCGTGAGAGACCTCCTCCGCGGGCTGAAACGCCAGTTTCACCGTCCCGCCCAGCCGCACCGCCGCCAGCCGTCGCGCCACCTCGAGCCCGATCGCCACGTGTCCGTCATGGCCGCAGGCGTGCATCTTGCCCGCGTGCCTGGAGCGGTAGGGGACGTCGTTCGTTTCCTCGACGGGGAGTGCATCCATGTCTGCGCGCAACAGGACGCAGCGGTGGCCATCACTGGGCCCGCCGGGCCGTACCGCCACTACGCCGGTCTTGCCGACGCCCGACTTGACGTCGTAGCCGAGGCTCTTGAGCCGCTCCGCGGCGAGGGTCGCGGTACGCGTCTCCTCGAAGCCCAGCTCGGGGTGCTGGTGCAGGTCGCGCCGCGTCGCGACGAGCCCCTCTCGATCGATCGGAGGGAGAGAACTAGAGGACATGGCTTTGGTCATCCCCGGGCTTGCGCCCGGGGTCAGTTTGGCATTGGACCGGAGTTGGACTGACCCCGGGCGACAGCCCGGGGAACACCGAGGGTGGGCGGCTCATACTCTGCTGCTCGGACACACCCGATTTACCACGCACTCCTCGCATTTTGGACGCCGCGCGATGCACACCTGCCGGCCGTGCTGGATGAGGGTGTGCGACCACCAGGTCCATTTGTCGCGGGGCAACAGCTCCATCAGGTCCCGCTCGATCTTCACGGGGTCGTCGTGCTTGGTGAGCTTCAGGAGCCGGCTGAGGCGCTGGACGTGGGTGTCCACCACGACCCCTTCATTCTTCTTGAACCAGGTGCCGAGAATCACGTTCGCCGTCTTGCGGCCGACACCCGGGAGCTCGGTCAGCGCTGCCATCGTATCGGGCACCTCGCCGCCGTGACGCTCCACCAGGGCCTGCGCCATGCCGATGATCGACTTGGTCTTGTTGCGGAAGAATCCCGTGGATTGGATCTCGCGCTCGAGGACCTGGGGATCGGCGGCGGCGTATTCCCGGGCCGTGCGGTACTTCGCGAACAACGCCGGGGTCACCATGTTCACGCGGGCATCGGTACACTGCGCCGAGAGAATCGTCGCGACCACAAGCTCGAGGGCGCTCGAGTGATGCAACGCGCAGGTCGCGTCGGGATACTCGCGCTCCAGGCGGGCGACGATCTTGCGCGCGCGCGCCCTTCGTTCGGCTAGTGGGTTTTTGGCTTTCGTTTTCATGCGAAGGCGGCATGCGCGAGAAACCCCTCGACGTCGCGCGTGTTCAAGACGTCCTCGGCTTCGAGCCAGCCCTTACGGGCGATGCCGACGCCCACCGCCACGTTCGTGAGGCCGGCAACCGAGTGTGCGTCGGCGCCGAGCGAGATGCGGACGCCCAGCTCACGGGCGCGTCGCACCATGCGCCAATCGAGATCGAGCCGGTGGGGATCGGCATTCACCTCGACGGCAACGCCGCGCTCGGCGGCTCGGTGCAGCACGCGCTCCAGGTCGATGGCGTACGGATCGCGGGCGAGGAGGAGCCGTCCCGTGGGGTGGCCCAAGATCGTCGTGTGGGGGTCGTCCAGCGCGCGGAGCACCCGCTCGGTCATCTGGGCTTCGGTCATCGCGAACCGCGTGTGAATCGACGCGATCACGAAGTCGAACTGGTCGAGGATGGCGGGACCATAGTCGAGCGACCCGTCGGCGAGGATGTCAGCCTCGACGCCTTTCAGGACCCGGAAGCCCGAGTAACGGCGATTCTCCGCGTCGATCTCGGCGTGCTGGCGGGTGACGTCTTCCGCGCGCAGTCCACCCGCATAGGCGGACGACTGGCTGTGGTCGGTGATCCCCATCCACTCGTAGCCCGCGCCGCGGCACGCGGCCGCCCACTCCGCGACGGTCGTCGTCCCGTCGGAGTAGTTGGTGTGGCAATGGAGGAAGCCCTTCAGGTCGCGCTGCTCGAGGAGCCGGGGCAAACGGCCGGCGGCGGCCGCCTCGATTTCTCCCATCCCCTCGCGCAGCTCGGGCGCGATCCACGGCAGGCCGGCGGACCGATAGACCGTTTCCTCGTCGGGACAGGCGCCGGGGGGGGCCGTGAAGCGCGCTTCCAGCTGTGCCACGTGGTCGGCGGATCCGGTGGCGCGCACCAGCGTGAGCCCGGCCTCGGCCTCGGTGGCGAGGTGGACCTGGGCGACCGCCCCGGAGGCGAATCGCAAGGTGATCGCGCCTTCCTTTCCCGCCAGCTCGATCACTCCGGGCGCGTCGTCCAGGCGCTTAATCAGCGCCTCGCGTATCCCCTCGCCCGCGTGCACCACGACGAAGTCGAGATCTCGGATGATCTCGAGCCTGCGTCGCACACTTCCGGCGATCTCGACCCGGCGCACGCCTTCGAGGGCGGCCAGCGCCTGGGCGATCCCCTGCGCTTCATCGAGCGCGTGATGAAGCAGGCGCAGGGCGCTCGCCTGGCGCAGCGCCGCGATTCCCTTGCGCACATTCTCGGCGGTTTTCCGCCCGAAGCGCGGCAGCGCCGCGAGCCGTCCGTCGGCAGCGGCATCCTCCAGCTCGACGAGTGATTCGATGTGCAGCCGCTCGTGAATCTGGCGCACTTTGGCGACGCCCAATCCGGATATGCCCAGCATCTCGACCAGTCCAGGCGGGATCTGTTCGCGCAGCTCGTCGAGGGTGGTCGATCGCCCGGTCGTCTCGAGCTCGCGTCGCGCCGCGTCCTGAGACGCGCGGACGCGCGCGGCGCTCTCCCCCTTGAGCTCGAGAAACGCGGCGACGTGCTCGAGGACGGATCGAACGGCGACCTTATCCATGGTAGGGACGAACGTAATCCGGGATGCGGGATGCGGGAAGCGGGATCCTAAAGGACATGGTGCGTTACGTGATGTCGAGGAAGTGCTCCATTTCGGGGAGGAGCACGAGCAGCCGGCACGTGAGCAGCAGCAACTCTCCTGCATTCGCGAGCGAGTAGAGTCCGGCCTGCGCACCGCCGGCGAGCGTCGGGCTGAATCGCTCCGTCCCGTCCTCACGGGCCGCGGCAACCTCGATCTCGCTGCCGGCCGGATCGTCCCTGTCGGCATGGCCCTCGAGGCCGACCGCGCTGAACCCCGGCCGGCCCTCGCGCATGCCGAAGATGCCGAGCACCGCGATCGAGCCCGCCTCTGGTTTTTCGGTGACGAATAGACCGTCGAGGGGCTCCGCCACACCGTCCGCCGTTGGGGTCCCCCACACCTTGAGCTCCGGCAGCTGGAGATAGAGCGCCTGACGCGGCAGATGCGATGTGATCGATGTGGCATCCACTGCGCGTCGCAACGCGGCTTCGCCGATCCGGTACACCAACCCGCCCCCCGCCCAATGGCGGTAGGCGTGGTGCAGCATGAGCATGTGCGCCTCGAGGGCGTCAGGACCGGCGTCGTCCGAGGCAACCTCGCGCAAGAGGCGTCCCACCGGCTCGAGCAACACGAAGCGGTCGCGGTCGGCCGACGACAACCCATCGTGCTCCAGCAGCTGCGCGATCGCGGGAAACCGGTCGCGAGCAAGCTCGTCGAACGCAAGCGCAAACGGCGTAGGTCTCATTGCTTGGGGAGAAAGGCGTCGAGTGCTTGTACGAACTCCTCTGTGGCTTCTACGTGGGGACAGTGTCCGACAGGAAGCTCGACGAGCGTCGCGCCGAGGATCTGCGCCAGCTCGCGAGAGCCCTCGATCGGGATGGGATCGAAGGCTCCGTGCAGAATCAGGGCGTGGGGCCTGGGGCGTAGGGCGTGGAGGCGGTCTCGCAGATCAAAGTCCCCTAGGCTGTCCCAGACTGCCTGCTGCGTGCGGGCGTTGACCCTGAACGGTGTCAGGTTCTTGGCGTCCCGAAAATCGCGGAAGTAGCCGGCGACGGACAGCTCGAACGCGCGGCGCTGATAGGCGGCGGGATCCTTGTCGCGCAGCCCGCTGGCGCGCAGCTCCTCCCGGGCCCGCACGATCTCCGGTGCTGCCATGCGTCGCGCGAATTCCGCTTCGAACTGGCGCCGGTACGCGGCG
>Ga0184608_10000542_pt1 | contig 10253 bp, 9 predicted proteins | sample PLM1_30_coex_FD_133010 | JGI IMG/M metagenome (GOLD analysis project Ga0184608, IMG submission 133010) | Groundwater sediment microbial communities from an aquifer in East River, Colorado, USA - PLM1_30_coex | ecosystem: Environmental > Terrestrial > Soil > Riparian zone | place: USA: East...
ATCCTCCCCGACAAGCGAGACCCGATGCTTCAGTTCCGCCACGCTTTTGTCGTTCCTGCCGCTCTGCTGCTCGCAGCTTGCGCCGCGAATCCGGCACCCGTGCCCGTCGTCGGAGGCTCCGCCGATGTCGCCACCCTCGCCGGCGAATGGGTCGGCGACTACTCGAGCGCCGAATCGGGTCGCAGCGGGAGCATCAGCTTCACGCTGCGTAGCGCCGCCGACTCCGCCTTCGGCGACGTCGTCATGATCCCGGCGGCATGGGGACGGCCCCTCATGCCGTGGCGCGGGGAGACCTCGGCCGCCCAGCGTCCCCAGTCCGAAGTGCTGACGATCAACTTCGTGCGCGTCCAACAGGCACACGTCAACGGCACGCTGGCCCCCTACGCGGATCCACAAACGGGGGAGCGCCTCGTCACGACCTTCACCGGCGAGTTGAAGGGGAACACAATCACGGGCACCTACACCACGCGGCTGGCGTCGGGCGCCACCCAGACGGGACGCTGGTCCGTCCAGCGTAAGTAGTCTAGCTACGGCTCTCCCGCGCCACGGTGGGCGTGGCGAACACCGGCTTCGCGGCCGGGGGAAGGCCGAGGTGCTCGCGGGCGCGGTTCAAGGCGTCGTCGATGTTGCCATGGATGTTTTCTTCACCCAGCTCGTCGTACATCCCGGCGCGCTCGAGCGCCACGACCGGCTGCGCGTGCACATCGGAGAGAATCACGAGCGTCCCTTCGTTGCGACTGCGCCGCACCACGTCGCGCAGCGCGTGCAACCCGGTGGAATCGATCGCCGGCACGTGACGCAGCCGCAGGATCAGGACCTTCGGTTTCCCGGCGATCCGGCCCACCCGATCCTTGAACATCTCGGCGGCGCCGAAGAAGAAGGGCCCCGTGATCTCGTACACCTGCACGCCTTCGGGGACCACGCGGCGCCGCACGGCGTTCGGGTCGGTCTCGAAGTCGTCGTTTGGGTCGATGAACTCGTGCGTCAGCACCTGGATGTTCGTGACCTCGGCCATACGGCGCATGAAGAGGAAGGCCGCGAGCACCATCCCGACCTCGATCGCCACGGTCAGGTCCACGAGCACGGTGAGTAGGAACGTCGCGAGCAATACCGCGACGTCGCTCTTGGGGGCACGGAACTCCGAGGCGAAGGTGCGCCACTCGCTCATGTGGAACGCGACCACGACGAGGATTGCCGCGAGCGTCGCCAGGGGAATGAACCCCGCCCATTTCCCGAAGAACAAGGTGATCAAGAGCAGCGTGGCCGCGTGTGTAATCCCCGCGATGGGCGTGCGGCCGCCGTTCTTGACGTTCGTGGCGGTGCGCGCGATCGCGCCCGTCGCCGGCATGCCGCCGAAGATCGGCGAGACGATGTTCGCCACGCCCTGGGCGACGAGCTCCATGTTGGAGCGGTGCCGCCCGCCGATCATGCCGTCGGCCACCACCGCCGACAGCAGCGACTCGATCGCCGCAAGCATGGCGATCGTGAACGCCGGGCCCGCGAGCGAGGCGACGAGCGCCATCGTGACGTGCGGCAATGAGGGGTGCGGGAGTCCCGCGTGAATCACGCCGAACCGGCCCCCGATGGTTTCCACCGGGAGCTGAAAGAGCTGCACGAGCACCGTTGTGACGATCAACGCGACGAACGGCCCCGGAATGCGGCGCTCGACCCTTGGCCACACGAGGATGATCGTGAACGTGGCGACGGCGACCACCAGCGCCCACGGGTTCACCGAATCGAAGGCGTGGACGTAGGCATCCCACTTGGCAACGAATTGCGCCGGGACAGCAGCCATCTCGAGGCCGAGGAGATCTTTGACCTGACTCGAGAAAATGATCAGGGCGATCCCGCTCGTGAAACCGATCGTCACCGGGTAGGGGATGAACTTGATCGCGCCGCCCATGCGGACGAGACCGAACACGACGAGGATCACGCCCGCCATCAGCGTCGCGACGAGGAGACCGTCGACGCCGTAGCGCTGCACGATGCCGGCGACGATCACGACGAAGGCTCCCGTCGGACCGCCGATCTGGACGCGCGAGCCCCCCAGCGCGGAAATCAGGAAGCCCGCGATGATCGCCGTGTAGAGCCCGCGTTCGGGGGTCAGGCCGCTGGCGATCGCGAAGGCGATGGCGAGCGGCAGCGCCACGATACCGACGATGACGCCGGCGGTGAGGTCCCGGGCAAACTGTGCCCGCGTGTAATCCTGGAGCGTGGTGAAGAGCTTCGGGATCAGCAAGAGGCGCCGGTCGGAATCGAACCGACGAATCGAGGTTTTGCAGACCTCTGCCTTACCACTTGGCTACGGCGCCGGGAGGAGGAAATTAGCCCTGGCCCTTGAGCAACTTCAAGATGTCCGTGCTCCCCTGGTCGGCGGCGAGGCCGATCGGACTCTTGCCGTCGTCGTTCTGCAGTTTGGGGTCGGCACCGTGCGCCAAGAAGTAGCGCGTCACCTCAAGATTCTCCTGATGCACCGCTTCGTGCAGCGCGGTCCACCCCTTGTGCTGCTGCGCGTTGATCGGCGCCCCGGCCTCGACCACGAGCTCCACGGCTTCGCGCGACCGGCCGGCGACCGCGGCGTGGATGGCCGAGATACCCATCGGATTCTTGGCCACCTGCGCGACATCGGCACCGCGCGCCAGCAAGAGACGCACGGTCTCGGCGAATCCGAAGAACGCGGCGAGCCCGAGGGGAAAGAAGCCGTCGCGGGAATAGGCGTTGACGAGCGAGGGATCCGCGTCGAGCAGCGCGGCGACTCGATCGGTGCGGCCCACCGATGCGGCGTCGAAGATGTCGAGTGTGGGTCCCGCCGCGAGCAGGACCGCTACGAGGTCGTGCTTGTGGTGATACTGCGCGATCAACACCGGTGAGTGACCCTGGTCGTTGCGCACGTTCACCACCTGGCGATCCCTCGCGAGCAAGCCTTCGAGGCCCGCTTTGTCCCCCGCCCGAATGACGTCGAAGATCTCCTGTGCCGGCTCCATAGGTCCCCCACTTGCAATAGTTAGCTATGCTAACTACTATTCAGGGGACACTACCAGGCCGCAAGGGGGAGACTCCAACATCGTGCCACTACAGAAACCCACTGGCCGCGCCCTGCGCGAGCGCCCCTTCCGCCCGCCCGAGCAAGCGGCCGACCGCCTGCACTCGGCCGCCATCCACCTGCTGCGCAGCCTGCGACGCGAGGATGCCCGCCTGGGCGTCGGCCCCGCAGGCCTCTCCGTGCTCTCCGTCCTCGTGTTCGGCGGCCCGAAGACCCTTGGGCAGCTCGCCGCCATCGAGCAGGTGAAAGCCCCCACGATGACCCGCATCGTGGCCATCCTCGAACGCAACGCCATGGCCGAGCGGGACGGCGACGCGACGGACCGCCGTCGCGCCATCATTAATGCCACCCAGCACGGACGCATGATCATGCGCCGCGGCCGCGCCAATCGCGTCCACGAATTGGCCCGCCGCATCGAAACCCTTCCCGAATCAGAAATCGCCCTGCTCGCGCGCGCCGCCGAGCTCATCGAGCGAGTATCAAAAGCTGAACCCGCGTCGTAGGGCAATCGCCCAACCTGTTCCGACACCGAACCGGTAGCCCACCGCCAGCTCGCCCGCGTCCCCGCGCACGGCGCGAGTCGGTCCGAACCGCAGCGCGATGCCGGCATCGCCGCCCAGCCGTGCCGCTTCGTCGGCGTACCAGGCGCCCCCGTAGTCGACAAATGGCGCGATGCCCACACCGACCATACCCCACAGGTCGTCGACCACGAGGATCCGGTCCTCGAACGCCAGCCACGTCATTCGCGTGCCCGTGAACGCGTGCGCCCCGTACAAGCGGGGGCCGCGCTGATCGAACCAGAGATCGAACTCCGACCCCGGCTTCGGGCGGCGCAAGGCGCCGCTCTCTAGGTGCGCGATCAGTGTCTGACGCGGAAGGTTCTGGCTTACGATCGTGAGGCGGGCTCGGGTGCGGGTCGAATCGAGGCCCGTCGCCTCCCCATACAGCAGCGCGAACCCGCCACGCCAGACCGTGGACGCCTGCCCGCGGATCTCGTATCCGACGCCCGATTCGACGATGGTGCCGAGCCGCAGCCATTGGGACACATCCACGTCTTCGCGCCGCGCGTAGGAATTGAAGTGCTCGAGCACCCGGAAGCGCACGTGCCCGATGTCGAGGGCCAAGCGCCCCGAGGTGAACGTTGACCGGGGGAACGGCGTCGTCGTCGCCAACGCGAAGTCCTCGCGCCGCCACTCCGCGCCGAGCAAGAGGCGTACGTAGTCGCGCGTCGTCGCGTGCAGCGCCACGCCACCCGTCACGCCCAGGCGCAGCACCCGACGCTGCGAGTCCGCCACCTGCACTCCGTCTCTGAACTTGAGGACCCGCTCCCGACCCGATTCCCCGTACGTCAGGAGCGCCCCTCGCGCCGCCGTCTGGTAGAAGGGCACACCAACCTGCCAGGCTCCCTTCCTGCCGTCGGACAAATCCGCGTACCGCAGGAGCAGCGCGGCACGGGGCACGAAGAAATGCGGGTTCAGGTACTGGAAATCGAGGCGCCGGCGGTCGGGCGTCCGGCCGTAGGAGACCGCCAACTGGCTCGCCGTCCCGAGGAAGTTCTCCTCGACGAAGCCGACCTCCCAGGTCTGGTCGCCGCCAGCGGTCGAGTAGTTCGCTTGTGGCTTTGAGCTCCAGCCGTCGGCCGTCACCACCCGCAGGGCCAGCGACCCCTCGACCCGAGCCGTATCCACCCGCACCAACCGAAAGACGCCCAGTGCTCGCAAAGCGCGCTCGCTCTCGGCGACGCGCGCGGAGTCGTACAGCTGCCCGGGGCGCACCAGCAACGACCGCCTGATGACCGCGGCGCGGGTGCGAATGTGGAGGGCGTTCGCGAGCCGCGCGACGAACCCCGGGCCGTCGTTGGCCTGGTCGAAGACATTCCGGTTGTCCACGACGATCGTGTCGATGGTCTGTGGGGAGGCCGAGACAAGCAGCGCCAGGAGGCCGAAGGTGGTCACGGCCGGATCCCGTGAATCCCCTGCCGCAGCCGATAGGTGGCGTGCACGCCGGCGTCGTCCCATGCCGTGAAGTACAGGGTGGCATCGATGCGGCCGGCGAGCTGCCGCACGCCCCGCGTCGACATCGTGTACGTGCCGCGCACCGAGTCGGGCCGGAGCGGCCGGCAGAAACAGGTCACCGTGGCGAAAGTGGGAATGTCGATGCCCAACCGATAGGGATGGTTCGCGTCGAGCTTGCGGGCGTCGCCGATCTCCAGGGCCACGTTCAGAGCGTACTCGTCGCCGGTCCCCTCCCCCGGATCGAACTCGAAGCGCGCGCTCACGATGTCGTGCCGCTCCGTCACACCGGCCGTGTCCACCTTGAGGCGCACCAGCGTGTACCGGGTGTCGGTCTCCACGCTCAGCCGGCCCTGCCAGTCCCACCTCCCGGCCATCTGCTGTCCGTGGGTGTCGCCGGCACGCGGTAGGATATCGCACGCCGAAGCGCCCCCCACGATACCAAGAATCAATACACGCTCAAGTACCGCTCGAGCTCCCACGCGCTCACCTTTCCGATGTACTCCTGCCACTCCTCGCGCTTGGCCTCGACGAAGCGCCCGTAAATATGCGGCCCCAGGGCGCCGGTGATCACGTCGTCCTTCTCCAACAGGTCCAACGCCTCGTGCAGGTCGCGGGGCAGCTCGTCGATCCGATACTTGCGGCGCTCGCGGTGGCTCATTTCGAAGATGTTCTTGTTCACCGGCTCGGGCGGCGTCACCTTGCGCTCCACCCCGTCGAGTCCCGCCGCGAGCTGGACCGCGAGCGCGAGGTACGGGTTCGCCGACGGGTCCGGCATCCGCAGCTCGCAGCGCGTGCCCGACCCCCGCCGATCGGGAATGCGCACCAGCGGCGAGCGATTGCGCATCGACCACGCCACGTTCACGGGCGCCTCGTATCCGGGCACCAACCGCTTGTAGCTGTTCACCAGCGGGTTGGTCACCGCGCAGAACCCCCGCGCATGTGCCAGCAGGCCGCCTATGTAGCCCAGCGCGACGTCCGAGAGCTCCCATTGCCCCTTCGGATCGTAGAAGGCGTTGACGTCCTTCCGGAACAGCGACTGATGCGTGTGCATCCCTGAGCCGTTCTGACCGAAGATCGGCTTGGGCATGAACGTCGCCAGGAACCCGTGCCGGTAGGCGACGTTGCGCACGACGAACCGGAACGTGGCGAGATTGTCCGCGGTCTCGAGTGCTTCCGCGTACCGGAAATCGATTTCGTGCTGGCCGGGCGCTACCTCGTGGTGCCCCGCCTCGACCTCGAAGCCCATGGACACCAGATCCTTCACGATCAGCCGCCGGATCTCCTCGCCGCGGTCCACGGGCGTCAGATCGAAGTAACCCCCCGAGTCGTGCGTTTCGGTGGTTGGATCCCCGTTCGCATCGAGTTGGAAGATAAAGAACTCGGCCTCGACGCCGGCCATCATCTCGTACCCCAACGTCTTCGCCTTGGCGATCTGGCGCTTCAGTGCCTGGCGGGTACACCCGGCGAACGAGGACCCATCGGGGTTGAAGATGTCGCAGATCACCCGGGCGACCCGGCCCCCCTCGTCGTCGTTGGGGAGGATCCGGAACGTATCCAGGTCCGGTTTCAGCACCATGTCCGACTCCTCGATCCGGACGAATCCCTCGATCGACGAACCGTCGAACATGATGTCGCCCTCGAGCGCCTTCTCGAACTGGCTTTCGGGCACCTCGACGTTCTTGTTGACGCCGAGGATGTCGGTGAACTGCAACCGCAGGAAGGAGACTCCCTGCTTCTTGGCGAGGTCGAGAATCTCACGCTTGGTTGTCATGGAAGTGACGGTAATGGACGGCAACGGGCGGCAAAAGGCGGCAATGGGTGTTTCCCGTTGCCGCCCTCTGCCGCCTAATGCCGTCCTAGTTTAGACGTCGTAATACAGGAAGAACTCGTACGGATGCGGCCGCAGCGCCACGGGATCGACCTCCTTGGCGCGCTTGTAGGCGACCCAGGTGTCGATCAGATCCTGCGTGAACACCCCCCCCTCGAGCAGGAAGGCGTGGTCGGCCTCCAGCGCCGCCAGGGACTCCTGCAGGCTCCCCGGCGTGTTCTTGATGTGCTTGCGCTCCGCCGGCTCCAGGTCGTACAGGTCCACGTCCATCGGCTTGGGCGGCTCGATCTTGTGCTTCACGCCGTCGAGGCCGGCCATGAGCAGGGCCGCGAACGTGAGGTACGGGTTGCTCGCGGGATCGGGCGCCCGGAACTCGATGCGCTTCGCCTTCGGCGACTTCGAGTACATGGGAATGCGGCAGATCGCCGAGCGGTTGCGCTGCGAGTAGATGAGGTTGATCGGCGCCTCGTAGCCCGGCACCAGTCGCCGGTAACTGTTCGTCGTCGGCGCCGCGAACCCCAGAATCGCGGCCGCGTGCTTGATCAAGCCACCGATGTACCAGCGCGCCGAGTCCGACAGCAGGGCGTAGCCGTTCGGATCGAAGAACAGGTTCGTGTCGCCGTTCCACAGGCTCATGTGGACGTGCATCCCCGAGCCGTTGTCGCCGAACATGGGCTTGGGCATGAACGTCGCGGTGTACCCGTGCTGATGGCAGACGTTCTTCACGATGTACTTGTACATCATGACCTGATCGGCCATACGGGTCAGGGTGCCGAAGCGCATGTCGATCTCGGTCTGACCCGCCGTGCCGACCTCGTGGTGGTGCACTTCCACGTCGATTCCCGCGGCCATCATCGCCAGCACGATCTTCGACCGCAGATCCTGCAGCCGATCCACGGGCGGGACGGGGAAGTAGCCTTCCTTGTGGCGCGGGCGATGGCCCAGGTTGGGCGCGCCGTTCGTGCCCGAGTTCCAGATGCCTTCTTCGGAATCGATGTGGTAGTAGCCCTCGTGCGCGTTCTGGTCGAAGCGCACGGAGTTGAAGATGTAGAACTCCGCCTCGGGCCCGTAGTACGCCGTCGTCGCCACGCCGGTCTTCGTCAGATACGCTTCGGCCTTGCGCGCCACGAAGCGGGGATCGCGCGTGTACGACTCACCCGTCACGGGATCCACGATGTCGCACGTGAGCGACAGGGTCGGCACCTGGAGGCACGGATCGACGAACGCGCTCGACGGATCGGGGATGAGCAGCATGTCGCTCTCGTTGATCGCCTGGAAGCCGCGGATCGACGAGCCGTCAAAGCCCAATCCTTCGGTGAAGACACTCTCGGTCAGCTCCTTCAGCGGCACGGAGAAATGCTGCCAGGTACCGGGCAGGTCGGTGAACTTGACGTCCACGATCTGCACGCCGGCTTCCTTGGCGCGACGAATCACGTCCGCCGCAGTCGGCGCGGCGGCGGCCTTCGCGCTCTTGGCTGCGGTGGGTTCCAACGTGGCGGTCATACTATTGGTCTCCTGGGAGTAGTTTTACGGAGGGCATAGGGCAAGGTACGGGCCACGCGGAGGGGTGTCAAGGATTCCGTGCACAAACTGCAAGAAAAACCCCCGAAATAGCTCTTCAGAAGCTCGAAAACGCAAACGTGATGTAGGTATTGTGCTACATTAGCGTTCCAAGGACTCCACGAAGTGGAGCAGCTCCACGGCCGAAAACTCCCCGAAGCGCTCGTGCACGTCGCGCTCCTGCCATTCGAGAAAGATCCACCCCGTGGTGCGGTGCAGCGCGCCGCTCACGAAGTGGATCCGGCCGCGCACGGCGCCGAGTTCGGCGTCCTGCTGCGCCTCGACGTACACGTCCCAGCGCTGGTCGCCCCGCTTCAGCTCCCCCATGTGCTTGGCGCGCTCTTGCCCGGGGAACGCGTTGGTCATGGGCAGTACACTACGCTCCCCCCTCGTTTCCTGCCAGTTAGATTCCCCGGCCTATGACCTGCCATGCCTGCGGTGCTCAACTCTCGGCGAACGTTCGCTTCTGTCATAAATGCGGCGCGGCGGTCGGTGGGGGTGGGGGACAGGCGACCGGCTGGCGCGTCGGCCTTCCCTGGGCCGTCGCCGGGGCGGCGCTGGGAGCGCTGGTCACCGTGCTCGCCATGCGGGTCGGGGGAGCGTCCCCCCGCGACGTCACGACGCTGGGCGGTCCCGTCGGCGTCGCCCCCGATATCAGCCAGATGTCCCCCGAGGAGCGCGCCAACCGCCTCTTCAACCGTATCATGATCCTCGATGAAGCGGGCAAGGCCGACAGCGTCAGGTTCTTCCTCCCCATGGCGCTCGGCGCCTATAGCCAGCTTCCCGCCCTCGACGTGGACGCCCGCTATCACATTGGCCTGATCCAGTTGGCCGGCGGCCAACCGGCTGGCGCCCTCGCTCAAGCCGACACGATCCTCCGCACCGTTCCCAACCACTTGTTTGCCTTCGTGCTGCGGGCCCACGCTTACCGGGATCTGAGCAACCGCCAGGCGCAGCGGCGGGCGTACGCCGATTTCCTGCGTCACGAAGCGGCAGAGCTGGCCCGCAATCGCCCCGAGTACGCGGAGCATCGCGAGCTGGCGGCGTTCCGCACGGAGGCGAGTCAGCCTTGATCCGCGTCGCGCACAGCCCCGATGCCGATGACGCCTTCATGTTCTGGGCGATGGCGGAGGGCAAGATCGACACCGGCGACCGTCGCTACGTGCACGAGCTGGCCGACATCGAGACGCTGAACCGCCGCGCCCTCGCCGGCGAGCTGGAGGTCACCGCGGTCTCGCTCCACGCCTACGCCCACCTCGCCGACCGCTACGCCCTGCTCGCGCACGGGGCCAGCATCGGCGACCGCTACGGTCCGCGTATCGTATCGAGCGCCCCCCCCCCCCCCCCCGCGGACCCACGCCCGGCGCGGGCAGGCCGGCCGCCGCATCCCGATCGCGATGTCGCCGAATTTCGCCATCGGCGTCAACGCGGTCTTCAAGCTGGCCGAGGTTGCCGCCGGCATCCTCGACCCACGCCGGGTGACCGTCTCCATCCCTGGGACGCTGACCACCGCCTGGCTCGCCTTGCAGCTCTACCAACCCGACGTGCGACCCGTCGTCGTGCCGTTTGACCAGATCGAGGACCATGTGTTGGCGGGGAAGTCGGACGCCGGCCTCTTGATCCACGAGGGCCAGCTCACCTACGCCGACCGCGGTCTGCACCTCTGGGCCGACATGGGCGAATGGTGGCATCAGGAGACAGGCCTGCCGTTGCCCCTGGGCGGCAACGTCGTGCGCCGCGATCTGGGAGATGTGTTGCTGCACGCCATCGCGCGCGACATGAAGGCGAGCATCGAGTACGGCCTCGC
>Ga0184608_10000543_pt1 | contig 10240 bp, 9 predicted proteins | sample PLM1_30_coex_FD_133010 | JGI IMG/M metagenome (GOLD analysis project Ga0184608, IMG submission 133010) | Groundwater sediment microbial communities from an aquifer in East River, Colorado, USA - PLM1_30_coex | ecosystem: Environmental > Terrestrial > Soil > Riparian zone | place: USA: East...
GTCGACGGAGCTGCTCGCGCCGGTCGACACATGGCGGACCGGAGAGGGCCCGGCGAGCGGGCGCGTCGGCGTGCGGATCGCGCCCGGCGACCGGCGCTCGATCGAGATCGACATCCGCGTTCGCTCGACCCTCCCCTCCCCCGTCGTCGCGGATCGCGACTGGGTCGCGTGGCAGAGAACGTCGACGAAGTTTGCGAGCGATTCGCCCGACCTCGACGCGTGGATCTCGCGCAGCTCTCTCGATCTCTTTCTGCTCTCCGACCACACCGAGGACGGGTTCTTCCCCTCCGCTGGCATCCCGTGGTTCGTCGCGCCGTTCGGGCGCGACTCGATCATGACTGCGCTCATGACACTGCCGCTGCGCCGCGACCTCGCGCCGGCGGTGCTCCGGAGGCTTTCGGACAACCAGGGCACACGCGACGTCCCCGAGCGCGACGAGGAGCCCGGCCGCATCCCGCACGAAATCCGACAGGGCGAGATCGTGCGGACCGGTGGCGCGTTCGGAACTCCGTACTACGGATCGGTCGACGCGACGCCGCTCTTCGTCTGGCTCGCGGCCGAGGCGGCGCGCTGGCTGCCGGAGCGCGATCTCATCGCGGAGTTCGAGCCGAACATCCGCGCGGCGCTGGAGTGGATGGAAAAGCGCGGCGATCGCGACGGCGACCTGTTCATCGAGTTCGAGCGCCAGCGGCCGACCGGGATCGCCAACCAGGTCTGGAAAGATTCCCACGACAGCTACCTCAACGCGAAAGGCAAACGGCCCGACGGCCCGATCGCCGCGGTCGAGGTGCAGGCCTACGCGATCGCCGCGCTGCGCTCGCTCGCCGAGGTCGTCGCGAAGCGCGATCCGGCGTGGAGCAAGCAGCTCGCGGCTCGCGCCGAGAGGCTGCATGAGAAATTCGAGCGGGCCTTCTGGATGCCCGCGCGCTCCTTCTACGCGCAGGCGCTCGATGGCCATAAGCGCCTTGTCCCGGACATCGTCTCGAACCCCGGGCATGTCCTCTGGGTCGGCGCGGCCACGCCGGCGCACGGCCGTGCGACGGCGCGGCGTCTGCGCCAATCGGACCTCGCGAGCGGTTGGGGGATCCGCACACGGAGTTCGCGTTCGAAGCACTACGGCCCGGTGAGCTACCACAATGGCTCGGTCTGGCCGCACGACACCGCGTTCGCGGCGGCCGGGATGGCCCGCTACGGCAACAAGGCCGCGGCGGCGAGAACGATCGCGGAGATGCTCGCGACAGCGAAGGCCTTCCCGGATTGGCGAATCCCCGAGCTCTTCGGCGGCCAACCCAAACGCTCTGGCGTGTGGCCGACGCCTTACCCGGTCGCGTGCGTCCCGCTGGCGTGGTCCGCCGCAGCCACGTTTCTTTGCATCCGGACGATGCTCGGTCTCTCGGTCAGGCCGGATGGCACCAGGGTCACGCTCGATCCGCTTCTTCCGGACGGCATCGATCGCTTCGAAGCAAGCGACCTCCGAGTGGGTGCGGGGAAGATCGACGTCCGGATCGAGCGAAAACGTGGCCGCGCGCCCGTGACTGACGTGCAGGCAACCGGTGTATCCGTGACCGTTAGCTGACGATTTGACAACCCCTGAGTAGTGGGGCAGAACGGTCGCTAGACCGCAGGTGCGGAGAAATCCCGCCGCCATTGCGCGACGCAAGGGGGAATGCGGTGAGAGAGGTGTCGACGATGGTCGCATCACGGCTTGTGCTCGCGCTCGGTCTCATCGGGGCCCTGGTGCTCGGGGCCTGCACACCCGGAGGCGGAACCCCCGGAGCTGGGACCACCACCAATGAGCAGGACGTCACTGGTGATCTCCGCGCCGCGAACTGGGGCGGCAACCCCACGGAGAACAGCCTCGTCAAGAAGTACATCGACGACTTCATGAAGAAGTACCCCAAGATCAAGGTCACGCAAGAGCAGATTCCGGACGCGTTCGAGGACAAGATCAAGACGCAGATGACCGCCGGCAGTGAGCCGGACGCCATGTACGTGAGCACGAACCTGATGAACTTTGCAGCCCCGGCGGGGCGGCTCCTCGATCTCACTCCGCTCATGACCAAATGGGGCGTCAGTAAGGACGAGTACGTCCAGAGTCTCCTCAGTCCATGGCAATACAACGGCAAGCAGTACGGGCTGCCGAAGGACTTCGGCGACCTCGTCATCTTCTACAACAAGAAGATGTTCACGGCGGCCGGTTTGCAGCCGCCGAAAACGTGGGACGAAGTCCGTTCATCGGCGAAGACGCTTAGCAAGGGTGATGTGAAGGGCATCAGCCTGCCCGACGACAGCGCCCGCTGGAACGCCTTCCTGTTCGCCTGGGGCGGCAAGGTCCTGAGCGACGACGGCAAGACGGCGGTCTTCAATGACAAAGCCGGGGTCGACTCCGTGACCTTCTACACCTCCTTCCAGCTCACGGACAAGTCGTCGGACCTGCCAAAGAACCTGGGTGCCAGTTGGGCCGGGGACGCCTTCGGCAAGGAAAAGGCGGCGATGGTAATCGAGGGCGGCTGGCTCATCCCGTACATGAAGGACACCTATCCAACCGTGGAGTACAGCGCAGTTACCCTCCCCGCCGGTCCCTCAAAGCAGGCCTCGCTGCTCTTCACGAACGCGTGGGGTTGCGCCGCGAAGACGAAGAATCCGGACGCATGCATGCTTTTCGTCAAATACATGACCGGCAAGGAAGTTCAGAAGCAGGTCCTCGAGAGCGGCTTCGCGTTACCGGCTCGCAAGGATCTCGCGAACGATCCGTTCTTCTCAACGCACCCGACTGAGAAGACGCTCTTCGACAGCGCGACGTTCGCGGTGCCGTGGACATTCGGGCCGCACGAATCCAAGGTGACGGAAGCGATGAACAACGCGCTTGGCGCGATCTTGCTTGGTAAGTCGACGCCGAAGGAGGCACTGGACAAGGCGGTAGCGGACGCGAATACCGCACTGAAGCAGTAACCAAGAACTAGAGCGGACGGGGAGACGAGACGATGGCCGTCACCGCGGCAAGGGCAAGCGGGAGAAGCGGGTTTCACGCTTCTCAGGTGCGGGCCGGCCTCGTCTTTGTCCTCCCCTACGTCATCTTCTTCCTGGTAATGCAGGCCGGGGCCTTGGCTTTCGCGTTCTGGATCAGCCTGCACCGATGGGACCTGCTCGCGCTCGAGAACCCCTTCCGCGGGATCGAGAACTACACGAACCTTCCGGAAAACGAGAACTTCGTCATCGCCCTTAGGAACACCACGTACTACGCCGTCGTCGTCACGATCTTCCAGACGATCTTCGCGCTGATCATGGCGGTGCTGCTCAACGCGAAGATCCGCGGGAGCGGATTCTTCCGCTCCACCTGGTACACGCCCTCCGTCGCCTCGACCGTCGTGATCTCGATGATCTTCCTGTGGATCTACCACCCCACCGGTCTGTTGAACTCAATCCTCGGCCTCATCGGGATCCAAACACAGTTCAACTGGCTGCAGGACACCACGACCGCGTTGCCGGCGATCATGGGCCTCAATATCTGGACCACCGCGCCCACGTTCATGATCGTGTTCCTCGCTGGACTTCAGGACATCCCTCGTTCCGTGTACGAGGCGGCCGAGGTGGACGGCGCGGGACCGATCCGGCGCTTCTTCAGCATCACCATCCCGCTGCTTCGCCCGATCATCTTCCTCGTTGTCGCGCTCGGGATCATCGGGACCTTCCAGGTCTTCGACCAGATCTCGATCATGACTAAGGGCGGCCCCCTGAAGTCGACACTCACGGTCGCCTACCTCGTCTATCAGGACGTCTTCAAGGACCAGGGTCAGGTGGGCGTCGCGTGCGCGATGGCATTCACGCTCGGCGTGATCATCTACGTCCTCACGATCCTGTCGCGTCGGTTCCTGGACGCGAGAATCGACTACTAGCGTGGAGCAGATTCCGCAGCCCATGCGCCATACGGCCGACCGGACCCTGACCATCGCCGCTCGGCCCGCCTCACGCGACACAACCGAGCGCGTGGAGCGCGCGCAGACGATAGCCCGCTACTTCTTGTACGTGGTCGTCACGGTGTTCCTCTTCACACCCTTCGTCATGACCGTGCTCTCATCGTTCAAGAGCTCGGCGGAGGTCATCGCATACCCGCCGACGTTCCTGCCGTCCCAATGGCATCCCGAGAACTACATACAGGTGTTCATCGCGAACCCGAACTTCCTCCACCAAGTCATCAATGGCTTCGTCGTCACGCTCCTTCTCGTGGGATGCAACCTCTTCTTCTGTTCCCTCGTCGCGTACGCGTTCGCGCGCCTCGAGTTCCCAGGCCGCAACCTCCTCTTCGCGATCATGCTCGGGACGATGGTCATTCCGTCCTGGGTGACGCTCGTCCCCAAGTACGTTCTGATCCAGAACCTCGGTCTCGTTAACACCTACGGCGCGCTTCTGATCCAGTCGTTCATCACCCCGTTCGGGATCTTTCTCATGACGCAGTTCTTCAGAAGCGTTCCGCGCGAGCTCGAGGAAGCCGCGATCATGGACGGCGTCGGGTGGTTCGGCGCCTTCTGGAAGGTCGTCCTGCCGGTCGCGCGGCCTGCGCTGCTCGCGCTCGGCATCCTCTCGTTCAAGGATCACTGGAACAGCTACTTCGACTGGCTCATCTACATGCAGACGCCGGACATGTTCAACATCCAGCTCGGCCTCGCCGCGTTCCGCGGCGTCTACCAGGACTTGTGGGATCTCATCATGGCCGGGTCAGTCATCGCGATCCTGCCGATTCTGATCATCTACGTTCTCGGCCAGCGCTACTTCGTCCAGGGAGTCGCAACGACCGGACTAAAGTGAGCGCGAGGTGAGACGCTGGATCGGCCTTCTGGTCGGACTCTCGCTGTGCCTCGCCGGGTGTGGCCAGAACGTGGCCCACCAGCCTACGGCGACGACGGCTGCGATCCGGTGGAGCGAAACCACGGCCCCGACGGGCGTCGATGTGCCCGGAGCTCAGTGGCTGAAGATCGAAGGCGCGGGCGGTAACAGTAAGAACGTCCAGGTCGCCGCCGTCCTGCGTCCGCAGGGCTCCGGCGCCTTTCCTCTCATCGTCTGGTTGCACGGCAGCGCGGGGGTGTTCGTGCGCGAGGTTTCCGCCGCGACGCGTCTGGCCTCTGCCGGCTTCGTGGTTCTGATCGGCTGCTGGACATTCACGCCGGACGAGGCGTTCGTCACCCCCGAGGGCGCTCTCTCACGGATCCCTTGTCTGCAGAATGTTGCCTCCACCGACGCCGCGATCCGGGCGCTCGTCCAAGTCGGGCAAGAGCTGTCTGGAGTAAGAAAAGGCGCGATCGGTTTGTACGGAGTCTCGTCGGGCGGCCCTGAGGCGATCCGGTACAAGGACGGCAGCACCGACATCGGCGCTGTCGTTTTGGACTCTTCGGCCTTCGGCCCAACCAAAGCCAACGCACCCGTGTTGGTGATCGGAGGGACCGCCGACACGTTCATCTCCGTCCAGGCGCAGCAGACTTACGAGCAGGCGCTCCGGAACTCGGGGGGCACCGTCGAGTCCCAGTATTACGAGGGCGGTATGCACGGAGTGGCTAGCGGGGACCTCCAGGAGGCTGTGATCAAGCGGATGTCCGACTTCTACCTGCGGTATCTCAGATAGGACTCGTACGCACCCTGATGGCCGGCGCGATGTTCAACGCGGTGCCGATCATCTTGCTCGTGATCTTCTTCCAGAAGTACTTCATACGGACTGCGGCCAGCAGCGCGGTAAAGGGCTAGCAGCTCCCGTCGTCAAGTTTCGGTCGGGCCGACCACGTACGGACGAACGATTAGCTCGTTCGCGACGAAAGCGTTCTTCCAGTCGCTCCGACAGCAACGCGATCGGCTGAAGAGTCCCACTCCCACGAAGTTAGAGCTCGAGCGGTGGGTAGTAGCTCTCCGCGCCCAGCCGCTTGACCTCGGTGAGCCAGTCCGTCGCGTAAAGGCGCTCGCGATCCGCTCCGGCCAGCGTCCAGGCCTGCCGCCGGTAGGTCCAGTTGTCGGGCTGCAGCCGCATGGTCTCCCCAAACCAGTACGCCGCGCGTTCGCCCTGGCCTTGCCGGTGCAGACGGAGGCCGAGTGCGAACGAGGCCGCGGCCGACGAGACTTCCGGCGGGGTGGGCCGGCTGCGACGTACGACCTCCTCGCCGGAGAGCGCAAAGCGGCTGGCGGCGCCGCGCTCCACCCAGTCGCGTAGCGCGCCGATGTAGGGCTCAGCGTCATAACGGAGCCCGCGGACGATTCGGATCGACTCGGCCCGGAGCGGCGGATCGTCGGGTCCCGGCTCGCGGTCCGCGAACGCCGGCCGCCGCGGCCACGCCGGCTCCGGCGGGCGCACGATCGTCCCGGTCTCGTCGATCCACACGCCGCTCGGCACGTTCACGATGCCCAGGAGCTCGTCGCACACGTGTCGCTCGTCGATGAGGGACGGATGATCGGCCTTGGCCGCTTCGATCCATGGGCGCGCTGCGATCTCCCCTCCGCTGTCAAGCGCGACGGTCACGATCTCGAGGCCCTTGGGCCGCAGGACCGATCGCAGCTCCTGCCACACGGGCAGGCTGAGTCGGCACCCTCACCACGACGCCCACGCGATCAGCAGCACCTTCGTGCCGCGCAGCGACGACAGGCGGAAGGGATTCCCGTCGACGCGCGGCAGCTCAATTTCCGGCAAGCTCGCGGAGGCGAGCGCGCGGCCACCCGACTCCGGTCCGAGCGCCCACAGGCCGTTGTCCGCGTCATGCACCAGCGCGCTGGAGCTCCGCTCCGCGAAGACACGGAGATCCACACGCCCGTTCCCCGCTGGGAGGCGGATGCAGCGCTCGCCGCGGCAGAGCCCCTCGGGCCTCATCGACCAGCCCGTGAGACGCTCGAAGGTCGCCGGGTCGACAGAGAGCGATTCGAGGACGGCGGCAGCCATGCGCGGAGGCTTAGGCTATCGCGTTCGTGTTCATGACCCCGAGCGAGATGGCATAGCGTGGCACGAAAGCTCGAGATCCTTCGGGACGGCGGCAGATTCTTCGAAGCACCGCGTTGGCACGACGGTCGTTGGTACGTGAGCGACTTCCATCGTCATGTGGTCCAGACCGTGGACGAACAGGGCTCGGCTGAGGTCATCCTCGAGGTGCCGGAGCAGCCGTCGGGTCTGGGATGGCTTCCCGACGGATCGCTTCTCGTCGTCTCGATGAAAGATCACCGCCTCATCCGGCGCTGGCCTGATGGACGCGTGACGCAACATGCCGACGTGTCGCGCTTCTGTGGCGGCTTCCTCAATGACATGGTCGTCGACCGGTCCGGCCGCGCCTACGTCGGGAACTTCGGCTTCGCGCTGGATCGCAAGTCTCGAGCGGCGCCGACCGTCTTGGTCCGAGTCGACCTCGACGGTTCGTCATCTGTCGTCGCCGATGATCTGCTCTTCCCAAATGGCACGGTCATCAGCGCAGACGGACGAACACTCGTCGTCGGTGAGACGTTCAGGAGTCGCTACACCGCGTTCACGATCGCGACGGATGGCTCGTTGACCGATCGCCGGGTCTGGGCCGATCTCGCGTCCGCCGGTGACCCACCGCCACTCCGCCCAGATGGGTGTGCTCTCGATGCCGAGGGCCACATCTGGTCAGCGGATGCGGGGTCGGGTCGTTGCTACCGCATCGCGCCAGGTGGCGCGATCGTCGATCGCATCGACCCGCCCGCGGATCTGCGCTTCTTCGCGTGCATGCTCGGCGGCTCCGATGGCCGCACGCTGCTCGGCTGCGCCGCTCGCGGCTACTACGAGGCGATCGAGTCCGAGAGCCGCGACGCGGTACTCACCATGACGAGAGCCGACGTGCCGCACGCAGGACTCCCGTAGAGCCTGGAGCGCGTGCATTCGTCGACCACCCAGGCCGGTGAAGGCGGTGACTCGCGCCAGCGCTCGCGCGATTTCGCACTCGTTTACGGCCACTACGGGATGAACGCGAGATCCTCCGGGAGAAGCGACGTCGGGGTCTCGAAGAACGGGCCGGGCCCGTCCGGGTCGATCGTCGCCGCCCCGTCGCTCGCGAAGAACGTTGCGATCTGGTGCTGAGCCGCGATCGCGTACGGCGCGCCCGCGCCGACGACGTTCGTCAGGAAGGTGTGTGGGTTCTTGCTCACCGCGGGGTTCGCAGCGTACGCGAGGTCGTTGCGGAAGAGCGTCGCCCGCGCGGCGAGGTGGCCGGCCCGCAGAAGCGCAGTCGTCGTCGGGTTGGGGACGGTCTTGTCGCCGCGCGCGAACTGGATGATCACGGGCCGCGTGATGAACGGCGCGTACGCCGCGGGGTTGGCGGCTTGCTGCGCCCACTCCGTGTTGTCGATCAGCGCCTGGACCGCTGACGCGCCCGGCACGATGTCCTCGAGCGGCGGCAGGTTCCGGAGCGGAATGTTCTCGACGAAGGACGTAAGCGTCGCGTTCGGCACCGTGTTGTAGAGCGAGGGGGTCCGCCTGATCAGGGAGATTCCGACCAGCGGCCGGAAGCTCGGACTGAGCCGTGCGATCTCGATGATCGGCCCTCCCGGCACGTTCGGGACGCCCGCGCGAATATCGGGCTCCAGCCCGAGCAGCTGCAGGCCGTAGATGCCGCCGAACGATTGGCCTGCGTAGTAGATCCGCGAGGTGCTGAGGTCAGCCGATCCCTCTCCGTCGACGTCGACACCGCCCTCGAGGACCTTCACGAGCTGCATCAGGTCGATCGTGGTCTGGCGGAGGCCGTCGCGATTGCCGATCAGCGACTGCGTGCCGACGGCGCTGACACCCTCCGTCGATTCGATCGTGCCGTTGCCGTCTTGATCGATCCCACGCCCCCCACTGGGCAACGTCACGGTCGCGCCGGAGTTGTTTATGACCGTGTACGTCCCGAGCGATCCGCCGCCGTGTCCGACGACGTTGATCGCGACCGTCGCGATCCCCGCATGCGCGAGCGAGGCCGCGACCACCCAGGGGGCTCCGTCCTTGCTGTCGGTGAACCCGTGGCCGAAGATCGCGGTCGGCCAGCCGCCGGCGGGCTTGGCGCCCGCCGGGAGGAACAGCGTGACCTGTATCCGGTTCGTCGACCGCGGGACCGGCGTTCCGGTCCTCGTCCCCACCGCGGGAATCACCTCGGCCGAATTCTCGTAATCGGGCGAGGCGTACGAGCCGAACGCGATCGTGCCGACCGATCCGGGGAAGATCGATAGCGCCGGGATGGGCAGGAACGACGGGGCAAATGTCGCCATGCCGACCTGCCGCTGCAACTGGATCGTGCTGACGGACGAAAGCGGGAAGACGGTCCGCTCGCCGTTCGCCCCGAGCGCGAACGTCACCGCACCGCCCTGGAGCTGCGCGCGGATCTTGCGCGAGATCGCGTCGATGCTCTGCGTCGTGAAGAGGCTCGCGTCCGCGATCTGGCTTGGGGTGGCGCCGCCGGCCATCGCCGTCGGCAGCGCGTCGAGCAGCGCTTTGCGATAGGCCTTCATCGTCGGGTCCTTCGTCTGCCCGAAGTCGAGGTCGCGCCGGAACGTCGTCGCGTCGAGCGGCTGGCCGCTCGCGTCATGGACGCCGCGCGTGACGACGAGCAGGTACGTCGTGTCCTGCGCGAGCTGCTCGTCGCTCTCGACGTGCAGTGTGTTCGTCAGCGGCTCCCATTCGGCCTGGTTGATCCCAACGACGTCGCCGCCGGGCCCGACGAGGAAGATCGTCGAGCTCGAGACGGTCGAGAGGTCGATCGGCGCCGAGAACGGGATCGAGATGCGCGGCTGGATGTTGAACCCGTCGAGCGTGTCGAGGACGTCGACGTCGGCGCAATCGGACGGGTGGGTAGCGCAGTCCGGTTTCGGCAAGTCGACGCGCAGGCCGGTGATCTGTGAGGCGTCGGGGACGGTGAACAGGTTGGTGGGAAATGGCTGTCCCGCCTTCGTCCCGGTCGCGGCGAGGGCGCCTCCCGGGAAAACGAGCGGGAGCGCGACCACCGCTGCGAGGATCAACGACCGCATCTCTAACTCTCTCCCCCGCGGAACCGCGGCCACGCTACTGCCGCCCCCTTCTCGTTGTCAACGCAACCGCCGGCGCGCTCTGCAGGGAGGCGCCGTGACGCTGGCCCCCTCTGGTCAACGGACGCGGGGTCGGGATGGCCGCACGCTGCTCGGCTGCGCCGCCCGCGGCTACTAGGAGGCGATAGCGCAGGTATTCGTCGACCACCGATTGCCGGTGCTACGGTAGCCAACGGGGCGAGATGGACACTGCGATCGCGAC
>Ga0184608_10000547_pt1 | contig 10164 bp, 10 predicted proteins | sample PLM1_30_coex_FD_133010 | JGI IMG/M metagenome (GOLD analysis project Ga0184608, IMG submission 133010) | Groundwater sediment microbial communities from an aquifer in East River, Colorado, USA - PLM1_30_coex | ecosystem: Environmental > Terrestrial > Soil > Riparian zone | place: USA: East...
AGAAGTTCGAGGTCGAGCTCGACAAACGGTCACTCGAAGGCCCCAAGTTCAAGGACGCGGAGCTCGAACCCTTCGATGAGCGCTCGATCTCCGAGCGCCTCGCGCGGTTGGAGTCGTCGATGGCGCGTATGAGTCACTTCATCACGCCCCAGCAGCGGCCGGATCTGAGCCGCGGGGCGCTGGGCGCGGATGCCGACGCGCGACCACGAACTCCGGCAAAGCAGTCGCGCGCTCCTCGGCGGCCCTCAGGCACGAGGCGTCCTTCGCGCTGAAGGAGACATCCGTCGCGACTCTGGCGCGTGACACACGTCATCTCGGCCTGATCGTGTGCGAACCTGAAGATGGCACCGCCGCGTGGGTTCGCGAGCGACTCGCCGCGCGGGGTCTGGTCGCGATGCTGCTCACCACGGAAGAGCTCTGCATCGGGTCGGCATGGGAACATGCCCTGAGCCGCGACGGTGCGGATTTCGAGGTCGTGATCGGCGATGGTCGCCGCCTCCGCGCGCAGGATGTCGCCTGGGTGCTGAACCGGTTGATGCGCATTCCGGAAAGTTACCTCGACACGGCCCAGCCAGCGGACGTTTCCTACGTCGAGCAGGAGTGGCGTGCGCTCCTATGTAGCGCACTCCGCTGTCTCCAACTGGCCGGGGTCCACGTCGTCGAGCCGCCCGACCCCTACGCACTCCCTGGGCGCTGGCGGTCGCCCCTGGAGTGGGAACTCCTCGCTGCTCGCGCAGGTCTTCCGGTCCGTGAGCGCATTCTCACCGACGAACCCGGTGCGCATCGCACGCCGCGCTGGGCGTTGATAGTCGGCGAACGCGTGTTGAGCGACGGCCAGCTTCCGGAGGACCTGAGCGCGCCGTGCCAACGGCTCGCTGGCCTCGCCGGGCTCGCGACCCTGCAAATCGTGTTCACGTTCGAAGAAGGGAACCTCCCCACGTTCCGCGGCGTCTTGCCCTTGGCCGACCTCCGTCTCGCCGGCGAGAGGTCCATCGATGCGCTAGTCGCCTTGCTGTCGTCATGACCATTCTCCTTTGTGGCATCCGGTCGGAGCCACCATTGGCCCTCGTCGCGGCCGAACTCGAGCGCATGCGCGCGCCGTTCCATTGGTTCGACCAGCGACGGACCCATGCGACCAGCCTCGCTCTTGAGATTCAGGGCACATCCATCGCTGGAACGTTCGATGATGGTGCCGAGCGGGTCGAGCTGGGGTCGATCCGCAGCGTGTACGTGCGCACGATGGATGACCGGCTGCTGCCGGAGATCGAAGCCGAACCGGCGGACAGTCCGGTTCGTCAACACTCCCGCGCCCTGCACGACCGCCTCATGGTGTGGCTCGAGATCACGCCCGCGGTGGTGGTAAACCGCGGCCGCACGCAAGGCAGTAACGCATCGAAGCCCTATCAATCGCAGCTGATCGCGGCGGCAGGATTCCGGATACCCGAGACATTGATCACGAGCGATCCCGCTGCCGTCCTCGCGTTCCGCGAACGTCACGGTCGGGTTGTCTACAAGTCTATGAGCGGGGTGCGGTCTATCGTCCAGGTGTTGACGGACCTGGATGTGCAGCGCCTCGAGCGAATCCAGTGGTGCCCGGTACAGTTCCAGGCGTTTGTGGACGGCGTGGACGTCCGGGTGCACACCGTTGGTGAGGCAGTATTCGCCGCCCGAGTCACGAGCTGGGCAACCGACTACCGCTACGGAGACCGGTTCGGCGCGCCGCCAGCGACGGTCGAGCCTTACGCACTCGACGATGATCTGGCGGCCCGCTGCGTGACGCTCGCGCGGGACTTGGACCTCGAACTCGCGGGCATCGACCTGCGCATCACGCCGGAGGGGGAGGCCGTGTGCTTCGAGGTCAATCCGAGCCCGGCGTTCTCCTATTATGAGCAACACGCGGGCCTGCCGATCGCCGCCGCACTCGCGCTGCGGCTCGCCTCGGCCTGAAGCGCCTGCGCCGGGCAGCGCTCACGGCGCCGCATTTGCGGCCGGATAACTACAACAACACCAAGCCCTGATAGCGACTGGCTCGGCTTGGGTCGCTCATACATTGGAGGTAGCACCGTGAAGAAGCTGATGCTCGTGCTTGTCGTGGTCGCAGCGGCCTGCGCCGCACCGGGAATGACCGCAGCGATTGCACTCGGACAGCCGATAGGGCCGAAACCAGTTCCACAGCCGCCCGCGGGCAAACCCGCGGAAGCGATCTACTTCGGAACCGGCGGGCCGTATATCCCTCAAGCCGAGGCGTTAGCGACCGCACGTCTCGCCGCGATCGGCGTTCCGGGACGCCAGGAGATTCGATTGCTGACGTATGCCGATGTCATCGCCTTCACCCGCAGCCGCAACTATCTGTACGATCCGGGTCGTGAAATCTACTTCGTCGTCACGAGCGCGGCGTGGCAGGGACGGGGTGGCCAGACCGCCGATTTCACGTGCGGTTCCTATATCACACTGATCGACGCACCAACTGGCCAGGTCTTTGCCGTGGGTTGTGGCGGGGCCGAGAGCTGGCCACTGCGACTCCCGCCCCAGTTCGGGCCGTAGCGGGCGCTGACCTGGCATCCGGCGTCCGGCTGCTAAGAGGAGCGCGAGAGCTCTTCCACGAGTCGGCGGCGGCGATCGCATGAGCGAACGGCTGCGCTCGATCCGCAAGGCGCTCCTTCCACCGATCGACCCAGGGAAGCTGCGCTTCCGAGGCGGGTGGTTCGCGCTCCCCATCTACCTTGTGGTGGTCTCGATGTACCCGCTCTCGCTCCAGCACGCGGACTGGGTAGAGATCAGCGAGCACTTCTGGTGGATCGCGATCACCGGCGTCCTCGTCGGCACGCTCCTCGGAAACGGCCGGATGCGCTTCCGGGCGGGCGATCCTCGCGGGCTCGACGCGTGCGTCACGTCGCCACCGTCGAATAGGTCAGACGCGTCTGGTTCGAATCGAGATCGTAGCCGTTGCGATCGTCCCATTCGACTGGGTCGACCGGTTCACCGGGACAGCAGTCGTATTGGCCTAGCACAGAAGTTACCGACGTCGACAGACCTCGCGCGGTAATCCGCTGCCGACCCCCTTCACACAACTGCATTTCCCAGTCCCCTCTCTCCCGCGACGCAGGCGGTGTTTTCAGGGGTACGCCGCAAGCCACCGTTTTGGTGAGACGGCGTCTGTAGCTTTGAGATGAATGCTGAGTAGGGGGCGAAGATGGGCAGTGAAGTCGGCGAGAGCGCAGATTTCGTCCTGGCGTACGCGCGTGAGCGTGGATGGCAAAAGTCATCACGAACGCAGCTGGAGCGCCGCCACCGCGCCGGGGTGGTTCACCCGCCTCGGCAGGTCGCGCGGGGTCGCGGCCTCGGCACAGTGTCGGTTTATCCGATCGGGACTGCCGCGCTGCTTGTGGAAGGTCTCGAGCTCGGAAACATCCCGCTGACGCGGATCGCCTTCGAGTTATGGCTGCGCGGTCGGCCGGTCCCGATCGATGGTGTAGAGCACACCTCGGCGCACTGGCGACGCTCCACGATCGCGTCGCTCGCGTGATTCGGTTTCTCGGCTTTGGACGTGCGGTTCTCCCCCGCCGCGTGCTGCGATTAATCGCGAGCCTGGCGCGAAGAACCGGACCGGTGCAACTCCGCCGCATGCGCGCTCGATTGGGCGACGACACTGGGCGCGTGGAGACCGTACTCCGGGCCACGATCGAGATGGCTGGCGGCGTGTACATGCCCCCAGTGCGAGTGCACGGCGAAGCGGACAAAGAAGGACCGCTCTTCGAGGCCGTGCTCGGCTTCGATAATGCCCGGACCGAGGCGCCAATTGGGCAAGAGCCGTGGCTGAAAGGGGACACGTCGGACCTGCTCCTGGAGTCGATGCGCGACTTCGCGGGCGACTGGGCGCACGATCTCGCCCAGATGAGTGACGCCGAGCTCGAGGTCGGACGCAGGCGTTGGCGTGTGCTCCGCGAGTTCATCGAGATCATCGGCGAGATGCGGGAGATGTACGGAAAGAACGCCTTCGGCCTCGGCGCGCTCGCCGAGGGCTACGCGATGGCGAAATCGATGATCGATCCAGCGGCAGTGTTCGTCCTTGCACGCAAGGCGCGCCGCGGCGACCCCGTTGAGGAGCGGCAGCTCGCTGCGATCGCGGGGGTGTGCGCGCAATGGCGAGAGACGGTCTCGCCGTCCCTGCCTGCTCTGCGCGCGCTGCGCAGATATTCACCAACCGCGGAACTTTTCGCAGCGCGTCGGCTCCACGGTGTCCTGACGAATTCGGCCGCGAAAGTCCGCTGGGAGGCCGAGGCGCAGGATGTGGGACGCCGCTACGAGCGGGAGATCACCGAACTCTTTGCCAAGGTTGGAGTCGACCCAAGGCGCTTTGCAAGCAGCGCGTCCGCCTAAGTACCGAGGGCCGACGCAGCACCAACGAGAACACCGCGATGACGCCGGGCTATCGCGCGCACCAAAGGTGTCCTCGCAGCAGAGGACCGCGGCTTCGCCAGAATCGGACCAAACACGCCCGCGATTATCGGAGGCCACGGTCCTTGCGGGGTCCCGATTTGGGTCTTCACCCCCGCGCCAGTTGGACTCGCGGACACGGGTATTGGTGCCGAGCCGATCAGCGCCGGTCGTGATTCCCGAGATGAACTCAGTCTGCGCGCGGTTGCCCTCGCTTGTAGAGCGTCTAGGCATGGCTGGAGATCGTCGTCGACCCAACAACGGTCGTCAGGTTGGTCAGTCGCCGCAGCGCGGTCGTACGTATGAGTGGTAACCAGGCCATTCGGGAGTGTGGCGGTACGAGCGAGCGCGGCGGCAGAATACGTCTAGCTCGTCGTGCGCTAGCTCAGTCCAGGAGGCTCGACAAGCGGCCGGCGTTCGAGAACGAGTGGGTGACGGCCATATTTTGTGCGGCTGTCTACTCGAGAAAGTCCGACGCCGTGTGCGCCCCTTCATCGATCCGTGCACGTGCAGAGTCCTTCTGTCGTTCGCGCGGAGGTGACGTAAATTGTCGGACTCGAACGAATCCAGATCACATCGGGAGCTACTCGCCCCGGAGCAGGACAGCGGGTGCGATGCGGTACGCGTGCATGAGCGTGCCCGCGACCGCGACAGTGACAGCCACCACAGGCGCGAGCAGCGCGGCGGTTACGGCGATTAACAACGCCACCGTGCCGGTGTTGAGCACGAGCATGATCAGTCCAACAAGACCTGCGGCAACGACCCCGCCGAGCGCTCCCACGGCGAGTGCCTGACCAGCCACGTACATAGCGACGTCCGCCGCGCGCCAGCCAATTGAGCGGAGCATCGCAAGCTCCGACTGTCGCTCAAGGTAGTTCAGGGTGATGGCCTGAGCGGCGGCGATTGCCCCTATTACAAGGGTCAGGAATGCGACCGCCAGATGGAAGGGCTGCACACGACCGGCGAGATAGACACCCAGCACGGTCGCATCGAGTTGACCGCGGAACGTTGCTTCGACAGCGATCATCACCCCGAGCAGCGTTCCAGACAGCGCAACCACGCTGATCGGAAGGATCGACTCAGATCGTTGCCGCCGGAGCACCTCGTCGACGCCGAGCCGCCATGAGGCCGGTGGGAGGCGACTCGACCGAATCGATCCGCTGCTCATCAGTGCCGCCGCGACAGTCGAACGCGTGACCGCGAGCGCGGGAAGAATTCCGCCACCCACGCTCAGCACCAACGCCAGGGGCAAAATCCCCACGATCAATGTGGTTGAAACCTCGGTGGCCGTGAGTACGATTAGCGGCAGCCCAACAGCGAGCGCCAGAAGTGCGGCCAACAACCCAACTACGAGGACCTCGAGCATGACAAGTCGGGCCAGGTCACCTCCGCGCCAACCGAGGCCGCGGAGAACGGCGAACTCATGGCGCCGCCGACGAACGCTGACGAAAGCCGTTTGCGCGACGAGCGCGAGGGATCCCAAGAGGGCGACGCCGAAGAGCGCGATGTCTTGCGTCTGCACCGCGCGAGTGAACCGGTAGGCAACACCCTGGACGGCCCAGCCCTCGCGCACGGACAGATTAGGCCGACCGAAAGTGCCGGGAGGTAGTTCAACGCTGATCGCTCGCGGTGATGACCCCACCACAATGTCGACGGCAAGGCCGGTCGCGTCATGGATCGCAGCGGCGGCGCGAGCCAAGCGCGCGTACCCGGCCGGCCCAGCCTCCTCGGTCCCCGCGATGCGCACCCGCACCGCGCTGATGAACGCATCGCCGGTCGCGCCCTCGAAGCGCTGCGGGTCCGCGAACCACTCCGCTCCGGACAGCGTCGTCAGGATCAGTGGCGGGGAGTTGACGTAGTTCGCCATCGAGCGGGTCGGCCCGAGTCGGGCACCACCCGGAAGCTCCACCTCGGGGAGCGCGTACGCGTCAATCCCTCCGCCGCCAGCGAGTGCATCGAACGAGGGGAGGCAGCTGGGGTCGTACTGCCCGACACGGACCCACGCGTTGGGGAGCTCCTGCCGCCGGACCTGCGGGCGTGCCACGAGCTGTCGGAACCAGGTGTCGCGCGCTTCTTCCGGCCCGAGGCCGGCACCGGGCACTAGCGGGTTGGCAAACACGCTGAGATCGGCGGCAACCGCGCGGGCTCGCAACTGGTCCACGCCGAGCGACTCGTAACTGACCTCACCAGGCGACCACAGGGGCGAGACGTTGTAGAACGAGCCCGAGCCGATCGCGCCGATGATCGAGCGGTACAGCTCGTCGGCACGTGCACTCCGGCCTCCGAGCGGCTCCCAGTTCGTGAACTGCTCGATAGGGACCCCCTGCAGGAGCGCGGCGGGGTCGCTAGCACGCGCGATCTGCGCGTGGACGGACTCGTCGATGAAGGACGATTGACTGACGAGGATCGGGATCGCGGTCTGAGCACCAGCGGGCGAGCTCACCAGTGTCGGAACGTCTGCGTCAGTCAGATAGCGCCCACTGGTGACGCATTGGCCGAGTCCGGCGAGCGCCGCCTCCGCCGCCGGATCGACACCTGCTACGACGATCGGCAACCCGAACGCGACCACGCTTGCCACGCCGGGGCCAGCTGGTAGGGCGGGAGGTGAAAGCGTCGCGCCGTCGTAGCAGCGGATCTGCTGGGTGCATGAGATCACGCTCGCGCCGATATGGAGGCTCGAACGACCGGCAACCGACTCCAATCGCGCACCAGGAGCCGCGACGAGGAACTGATCACCAAGCGGGTAGTGAGACAGGCCCGCTTCGCCGTCGGCGGTGTATGTGATCCGAAGGACCGTCAGCCCGGGGCCGAGCGCGTCGCCGACTTCGACCCTCCAACTCCCCGGCCACTGGACAAAACCAACGAGTGCGATCGGCGCAGCAACCTCGACACCGGGGGTGTCTTTGATCGCGTGTAGTTGCCGCAAAGTGATCCCGCCAGTGAGCCCGCTCAAGTAGTTGGGGCGGATCAGACCCTGACGCTGCTCGAGGTCACTCCGCGCTCCCTCCGGGCGGACCAGGAGTTGGTAAGGACCACGCCATGTACGGGCGACCTCACCAGTGAGGACGGCGCTGGTCGTCTGTGAAGTGGCGGTGAGCAGCGCGAATCCGAGGACCGCGGTCATCACGCCGACGATCGCAAGACCGGTAGCGAGCCGGCGCGAGGCAAGCTCGCGCACGGCGAGGCGGATCACGCGCGCGCATCCGTTGCCACGAGCGCGCCATCGTGCATGCGCACGACGCGCTGCCCAAGGGCCGCGACAGAGGGATCGTGCGTCACTAGGAGCAGCCCGAACCCGAGCTCGCGCTGGAGCCGCGCCAATAACGTCAGGACCGCGTCCGTGCTGGCCGCGTCGAGGTTGCCCGTTGGCTCATCAGCGAGGACGAGTTTCGGTGTCCCGAGCAGCGCACGTGCGATCCCGACACGCTGACGCTCGCCGCCCGACAGTCGCGCGGGTGGAAAGTCGAGCCGATGCCCCATGCCGACCTGCTCCAGCAGCGCCCGTGACTCCTTCTCGAGTTGACGCCAACTGCGCCACGGCAGCTTGGCGACGGCCACGTTTTCGAGTGCGGTCAAGCCCGGCAGGAGGTAGGGGTCTTGGAAGACAATCCCGACGCTACGCGCGCGTAAGGCCGTGCGGCCGCCTTCGTCGAGCGCGGCCAGATCCTGTCCGAGCACGCGCACGCTCCCACTCGTCGCCAGGTCGGTGCCCGCGGCAACATTGAGCAGCGTGGTCTTGCCGGAACCGGAGGGACCCATGACTGCCACGGCCTCGCCTGCGGCAACGTCAAGAGTGACCTCGCGCAGCGCCCACACCGGCTCCGGACCGTCCCGGTACGCGCGCCCCGCGTTCCGCATCTCGAGGACCGCTGCCGTTGGTCGCTCAGGGTGAATCTCCTCGCTCAACACTCCTCAGACCAGTCCGATCGTCTCGACGATCCGGAGCAAGTCAGACTCGTTGACGCCCGCCGGACGGGAAGTCTCCGGCCCGACGGCGTACTTCAGCACCAGCACGTGGTCACCGCGCTCCAGGTAGTAGCCGTGTACCACGACCCCGCCTCCCGTCCACGTTGCGCTCAACATGGGCTTTTTCTGGACCGTGGTCTGCGCCGTGACGCAGCCGGCAGTGCAGCCATCGAGACGCGCCCGTTCCGATGCACTGACCACGGCCCGCTCGTACACCTCGACGACGAAGTCCCACGGCGGGATCGCACCGAAGCTGGCCACGGCGGCTCGATCTTCATCCGCTGGTCGCGCGGTGAATCGCTCGCGATACACGAGCCCCGCCGACGGTGGCGAGACCGGCGCGTCGTTCGCGACCCTGTCGAAGCCGCCGGGGACGACGATGTTGTAGCCGAGCACCGGGCTCCGGTAGATAACCGGAATGGGAGCGACACAAGCTCGTCGTTCGCTTGAGTCAGCGCACGCTGAGGACGGGGGTGTCGGAGAAATGGCGCCAGCACCTACAGCGGTCGATTGATGTGAGGCCTGGACGCCATAGACCGTCACGATGAGGGCGGCGGCGAATGTGACGGCACCGACGGCCAAAGCGAGTGCCGGCGCGCGTGTAGGCGTCGCGCGTGGTACCCACTCGTCCTCCGGCGGCAACGGCAAGGCGTCGAGCTCTCGTTGGAAGACGCGGGCGATGCTGAGCTCAGGAACCACGCCCAGCCTCCGCACGCATACGGGCCTTCGCTTGCGCGAGCGTTGCGCTCACGGTTCCTCGCTTGATTCCCAAGCGTTCCGCAATCTCGCGGTGATCCAACCCGAGGTAGTACTGCGCGACGACGACGGCGCGCTGCCGTTCGCTCAACTCGGCGAGGAGCGTTCCGACCTGCATGCGGTCCAACAGACGCTCGATCTCGTCCGTAGCCGGAGACGCGAGCCGCCCGCTTCCGACCACACGGGCGAGGGCGCTGCGGCGGGCGCGCCGGAGTGCGACGACATACAGCCACCCGGCTAGGTTCTCGTCGTGAGCTGGCGGCTTCTTCAGCCCTTCGAGGAAAGCGTCCTGGAGGGTATCGAGCGCGCGGTCCGGATTTCCCAGCACGGCCAAGAGCGCGCGATACACGCGCGGAAACTCCCGGCGGTACAACTCAGCCCAGACTGCCGCGTCGATCGTGACCACCTCTTCTGTAGTAAATGGCGTTCGACGCCTGGATTAGTTAGTCCGTAGAGCGCTCACTTTGTTGTCCGTGCCGAGAACGCCAAGCAGCCTGCTTGTGAAGCGACTGGATGAGCAGTCGCCCGTTCTCGTCAGGTTCCAAAGGAATCCGTCCGGCGTACTCCGCCCACCGATCCAGACCATTAGGGTGCGCCACGACCAACCGAGTCGGCGTGCAAACTGTCACGGTTTGGACCAGGCCCCACAGCCGAAGCCGCTCTGGCCGGCGATCAGGACGCGGCCGGTCGACTCCTCAAACCCCTCGCCGCTGAGCTGCTTCCGTTCGCCAGTGCGCTGACATCCGGCTCGGCTGCGGCGACACGCTCAGCACGGTGCACTCACGGACCGCGATCGACCAGTGAGTCGAAGTAGGCCGGCCACGGGCCGACGCTGTTCGCGTTGTGAAGCACGAGGTGGCCGCTGGTCACGTCGAAGGCGTACACGCCCCAAGCAAATGACCTGCCATCGGCTCCCACCGATTGGATGTCACCGCTGACCGCGACCACCCAGAGCACCCGGGCGGGATCCCACCGGGTCGGGAGGAGACCGGGGGTGTGAACTTG
>Ga0184608_10000548_pt1 | contig 10162 bp, 10 predicted proteins | sample PLM1_30_coex_FD_133010 | JGI IMG/M metagenome (GOLD analysis project Ga0184608, IMG submission 133010) | Groundwater sediment microbial communities from an aquifer in East River, Colorado, USA - PLM1_30_coex | ecosystem: Environmental > Terrestrial > Soil > Riparian zone | place: USA: East...
CCCACACCCGGTTGATCGCACGCTTCGTTGCCCGGACGACGAAGGGCTCGTTCTTCGCGATCTCATCCGCCAGGGCAAGGGTCGCGTCGTCGAGCTCGCCGGCGGGGACCACCCGGTTGACCAGACCAATCCGGCGCGCATCCTCGGCCGGGACCCGGTCTTCCCCGGTGAACAGGAGCTCCTTGGCCTTGCGGGCGCCGACCACCCAGGGAAGCAGCATCGTGACGACGCCCGATCCGAACCGGATGTCCGGGTAGCCGAAGAGCGCGTCCTCGGAGCAGACGCACAGGTCGCAGGCGAGCATAAGGTCCGTGCCGCCGGCCAGGCAGTAGCTGTGCACCTGAGCGATGACCGGCTTCGGGTGGTCGATGAGCTCGAGCATCCGGGCGGCGGAACGCTCGAGCTCCCCGTACCACCCTGCCGAGTCCATGGGTCCGGCGCCCGCGTCCTCCTCCAGGTCGTAGCCGGCGCAGAAGGCCCGTCCCGCTCCGCGGAGGATCAGCACGCTCACGCCGTCGTCGCTTTCGGCCTCTGCCAGGGCTCCAGAGAGTGCCTCGACCAGCTCCCCGTTCAGCGCGTTCAGCCTGTCCGGGCGGTTCATCGTGAGCCGGCGAACCGGCCCGAGGTCCTCGATGAGCAGGACGGATCCCTGGCCTGGCGCGTCGTCGATCATGAATGCCCTCACAGGGTCGGGTGGGGGCCCGCATCATACCGGGCCCCTGAACAACGCTTCAGCAGGCGCGCTTGGGTTGCGTGACCTGCACTCTTGTGTTACTCACCTCTTTGAATCGCCGGTCAAACAGGGGGGTTTCGATGCATCCAGGGTCACGGGCCCGGCGGATGAGCCGGCGCGATTTCCTGCGGCGTTCGGCGGGCGCGGCGGTGGCCCTCCCCGGCGCGGCCGCGATCCTGGCCGCGTGCAGCAAGCCCGGACAGTCGACCAGGACCTCGATCGAGGAGCAGCTCCTGGCGAACCCGGCGCGGCCGGACCATCCGGTCACGCTCCCCCTTTACCAGGACCCCATCGCGGCCTCGACCCCCATCGAGAAGGGCGCGACCCTCCAGGTCTACAACTGGGAGGACTACCTGTGGCCCCGGCTCTTCCGCGAGTTCGAGGACAAGTTCAGCAAGTACGACGTCAAGGTAAGCCTCACGACGTTCAACAATATCGACGAGGGCGTCGCCAAACTCAGCGCCGGACAGGTCTCCGCCGACGTGTTCTTCCCCGATCCGTCGGAGCTCACGAAGCTCGTCGTGTCGAAGCTCCTCCAGCCGCTCCAGCACGATCTCCTCCCCAACCTGGCAGCCAATTACTGGCCGGAGTTCCAAAACCCCTTCTACGACAAGGGATGGCGCTACACGGTCCCGTACACGATCTACACGACCGGGATCGCCTATCGTCGGGACCACGTGCCCGACTCGAAGATCCAGTCCTTGGACAACCCGTACGAGATCCTGTGGGATCCGGAGTACAAGGGCCGAGTCACGATCTACGACGACCGGCGCGAGACCTTGTCCATGGCGCTCATGAAGAACGGGATCAAGGACGTGAACACCGGAGATCCCAAGCTCATCGACATGGCCAAGAACGACATCCTCGCATTGATCGATGCAACCGACGCCAAGCTCACGATCAACGGCATCTACTCAAGGATGGCGGAGGACGTGTTCTGGGTGGGATCGTCGTGGTCGGGCGACGTCTGTTCGGCGGCCTTCTACTACTTGCCCAAGGACGTCTCGCCGGAGGTCCTCGGGTTCTGGTATCCGCCCGACGGCGGTGGCGTGATCGGCAACGACCTCATGGTCGTCCCGACGAGCTCCAAGAACCCCCGCTTGGCGCACGAGTTCGTCAACTTCATGCTCGACACGAAGAACTCGTTCGCCAACTTCACGAACTGGAACGGGTACCAACCGCCGACGACCTCGATCGACCCCACCGCGCTCGTCCCCAAAGTGGTACCCCCGAGCCTGAAGGAGACCGTCGTCGTCCCCAGTTACTTCGACACGGGCTCGTTCATCCTTGGGGTCACGCCGTCGGTCGACGCCCTGTACAGCGCGGCATGGGACGAGATCAAGGCCGGTGGCTAGCGAGGCGACCACCGGGACCGAGGTCGCACCACCCATTCCGGGCGCCAGCGGCCCCGGCTCGCCTCGAGGGGACGGCGTGCGGGAGGGCGCGCGGATCTCGTCCGTCCTCTATCCCAGGTGGTACTGGCCCTCCTTCGCCGCACCGGCGAGCGTGTGGCTGGTCTTCCTGTTCATCGTCCCGTTCTATGTGGTGCTCTCGGCCGCCTTCGGGACGATCGACTTGTTCGGCAACCCGTTACCCGTCTATCAGCCCTGGTACTGGAGCACGGCCACGTTCCAGGACATCCTGGGCCGGTTCTACGGGACCGATGCCTTCTACCGTCCGGCCCTGATCCGCACCCTGGTCTTCGTGCCGGCCGCGAGCCTGTTGTGCCTGATCATCGGTTACGGCGTCGCGTACTACGTCGCCCGCCACGCCGGACGCCGAAAGGGGCTGTACCTCGTCCTGCTGATCTCCCCGTTCTGGATCAGCTACCTGATGCGGATCTACTCGTGGCAAGGGCTCCTCCAGCCAGACGGACTGGTCAACAGGATCCTCGCGTGGATGCACGTGGCCTCTTCGCCCGTCGGCTGGCTGCAGGGCAAGCCGTCCACCGTGATCCTCGGCCTGGTGTACGGCTACATCCCGTACATGATCCTGCCGCTCTACGGCTTCCTCGACCGGATCGACCAGAACCTGCTGGAGGCGGGGCGCGATCTCGGCGCAGGTCCGATGAAGACGTTCGTCCGAGTGACCCTTCCGCTGTCCCGGCAGGCCATCCTGGCCGGGATGGTGATCGTGGCGCTGCCGATGTTCGGCGACTACTTCACGAACGATCTGCTCGGCTCGACCAAGACCGCGATGTTCGGCAACCTCATCGACAACGCGGTCCAGAGCCCGGGCGGGGGGCCCCAGGCGGGCTCGCTGGTCCTCATGTTGATGGTCCTGCTCGTGGTGCCGCTCCTGTACTACCTGCGGAGCACCAAGCGAGCACAGGAGGCGGCGTGAGCACGGCTTCGCTGTCGGTGCGGCGGTGGTGGAAGGACCCCTGGCGAAAGCCCCGGTTCCTCCAGGCGCTCACCTGGGGTTACCTCGCGTGGTCGCTCGTACCCGTCCTCATTGCCGTGGCCTTCTCCTTCAACGCGGGCCGGTCCCGGAGCGCGTGGCAGGGATTCTCCCTCCGGTGGTGGGTCGGGGACCCGACGGCGGCCGAGTCGCTGCTCTACCGCCCGGAGCTCCGGGCCTCGGTGGTTCATAGCGTATGGCTGGCCGTGGCGACGATGCTCATCGCAGTCCCGTTGGGCACCCTGTTCGCGATCGGGATCGACCGGTGGCACGGCCGCGGCCCGGGGATCGCCAACTTCACCATGCTGCTGTCCTTCGTGCTTCCGGAGATCATCCTTGGCGTCTCGCTGTTCCTCGCGTTCATCTACCTCCTGCGGGACGTCGTTTCCCTGGGTTCGACGGCCCAGATCCTGGGACTCGTGACGTACCAGATCTCGTACCCGGTCATCGTCGTGCGAGCGAGGCTGTTATCGATCGGGAAGGACTACGAGGAAGCGGCCATGGACCTTGGGGCGCCGCCCACGCAGTCCGTTCGCCGGGTGTTGCTGCCGTTGCTGTATCCCGCGATCTTCGCCAGCGCGGCACTGGTGTTCGCCGATACCATCGACGACTTCGTCACCGTCCGGTACCTGTGTGCCGCAGCGTCGTGCGAGCCGATCTCGGTGAAGGTCTACGATGCGGCCCGGGCCGCGCCACCTCCCTCGGTGAACGCGGCGGTGACGTTCATGCTCGTGGCAACGCTGCTCGCCATCTCGGTCGGGTTCGTGGCGTACCGGCGAATCACCAAGGCCGAACGAGCCGGACCGGCCGGTCGCGAGTTCATCGGGTTCCAGGTGTAGCTGCAAGCCCGGGAGGAGTGGCCACCTCGCCTTCGGCCATCTCGTCCTTAGGCCACCTCGCCCTCGGTGGCCGTGATGGACTCCCCGAATGGGCTCTGATCGATCAGGACCCGAAGGGCATCCACCGGCAGGTGGACGGTCACCGGCGCGCCCTGTCCATACGGCACGCCCTCTCCCTGATTCTGGATCCAGGCCTGGAGAGTCTGTCCCGGCGCGAGATGAACGATGACCTGGAGGATGGAGCCCACGTAGACGACCCGCTCGACCATCCCCGGGACTCGGTTCTCCCCCGCCGCGCCCTGCGCCTCCAGGCCGACACGCTCGGGGCGGATCACGATCCTCACTTCCCCACGCGCGTCGCTCTCGCCTTGCCCCGCCATGAGTTGGAAGTCACCCAGGCGGACCTTGCACCGGCCGTTCCCACCCGGGCCCTCGGCTCGAGCGTCCATGAGGTTCGACACGCCGAGGAAGTCGGCGACGTAGGTCGTCCGAGGCTCCTCGTAGACCTCGTTCGGCGTCCCCACCTGCTCGACCCGGCCGTCCGACATCACGGCCAGCCGGTCGGACATCGTGAGGGCTTCCTCCTGATCGTGCGTCACGTAGATGAACGTGATACCGACCTCCTCCTGGAGGGCCTTCAGCTCGATCTGGAGGGCCTTTCGGAGCTTTGCATCCAGGGCTCCGAGGGGCTCGTCGAGCAACAGGACGGCCGGGTTCAGGATCAGCGCTCGGGCCAGCGCGACGCGCTGTTGCTGCCCGCCGGACAGCTGGGATGGCCGCCGCTTCTGCATGCCCTCCAGCCTCACCAGGGCGAGTGAGTCGCCGACCTTCTGCTTGATCTCCTGCTTTCCGACGTCCTTGTACCGAAGCCCGAAAGCAACGTTGTCGAACACGTTCAGGTGTGGGAACAGCGCGTAGTTCTGGAAGACCGTGTTCACGTTCCGCTTGTGGGGTGGCACCTGGGCCATATCGGCGTCGTCGAGCAGGATCTGGCCCTCGTCGGGGCGCTCGAATCCGGCGATCAGGCGGAGCGTCGTTGTCTTGCCGCACCCGGACGGACCGAGGAGCGAAAAGAACTCACCCGGCTGCATCTCCAGGTTGATCCCGGCCACCGCAGTCACGTCGGCGAACCGCTTGACCAGGTCGACGAGCTTGACTTCACCTCCACTCATGGCAGGCGCGAGGATAGCGTACGAGGCCCCTCTCACGCCCAACCGCCGGGGCGCGGAGCAGGCGCCGAGGGGCGGGTCCCACCGGAATGGGGGCGGCTCTCCGATGGTTGTATGCGACGCAGGTCACCGAACCCACCGATCAACGCAGGAGTCGAGCATGCCCGAGGACTGGAACCAGGGGATCATCCAGGAGTTCCGCAGGAACGGCGGCCAGGTGGCGAGTTTCCGTACCCAGCCTCTCCTGTTGCTTCACCACCGCGGCGCGAAGACCGATATCGAGCGAGTGAACCCACTGGCCTACCAGGAGCTCGACGAGGGGTACGCCGTCTTCGCTTCGAAGGGCGGGGCCCCAAGGAACCCGGACTGGTACCACAACCTGATCGCGAACCCCGATGTGACCATCGAGGTGGGCGACGAGGTCGTCGAGGTCCGGGCGCGGGTCACGCAAGACCAGGAGCGCGAGCGCATCTGGGAGGAGCAGAAGCGTCGAAACTCGGGGTTCGCCGCTTACGAACGCAAGACGGCCCGGACCATCCCCGTCGTCGTCCTCGAGCGAGTCACTCGGCCAGGTTGATATAGATCGATTTCTTCTCCAGGTAGTCCTCGACGCCGTCCTTACCCAGCTCCCGGCCCACCCCCGACTGTTTGTAGCCTCCCCACGGCATCTCCGTTGGGGCGGGCTGCGTGTCGTTGATCCACACGATCCCGGCCCGGAGGGCCCGCGCGGTGTTGATGGCCTTCTTGATGTCCTTGGTCCACACGGCGGCGGCGAGACCGTAGTCGTTGTCGTTCGACAGCCGGATGACCTCGTCGATGTCGGTGAACGGGATCACCGACATGACCGGGCCGAAGATCTCCTCCCGGGCGATCCTGGCGTCGTTCTTGACGTCGGCGAAGATCGTGGGGGGCACGTAGTAGCCCTTGGCCAGTCTCGGATCTGTTGGCCGCTCGCCCATCACGGCGAGCTTGGCCTCGCTCTGGCCCACCTCGATGTAACTCTGCACCCGATCCCGCTGCTCGGCGGAGACGAGCGGCCCCATGGTGGTGTCCTCCTCGAGCGGGTAGCCCAGCCGAACCCCTCTCGCCCGGTCCGACATGGCCGAGAGCGCGTCGTCGTAGATGGATCTCTCCACGAAGACGCGCGAGCCGGCCGAGCAGATCTCCCCCTGGTTCCAAAAGATGCCGTTGGCCGATCCCTCCATGGCCGCGTCGAACTCCGCGTCGGCGAACACGATGTTCGGTGACTTTCCGCCCAGCTCGAGCGTGACGCGCTTCAACGTGCCGGCACCGCTCTTCATGATGATCTTGCCCACGTCGCGGGACCCGGTGAACCCCACCTTGTCCACCAGGGGGCTGGCCACGAGCGGGGCGCCGGCCGTCTCACCGAACCCGGTGATCACATTCAGCACGCCACTCGGGAGCCCCGCCTCCTCCAGGATCTTGGGGATCTCGAGCGGTGTCAGCGGCGTCTGCTCCGGCGGCTTCAGGATGACGGTGCACCCCGCCGCCAGTGCGGGGGCCACCTTCTGCGTGGCCATCATCATCGGGTAGTTCCACGGAGTGATGCAGACCGCCACGCCCATGGGCTCCTTCACCACCAGGGTCATGGCGTCGGGGCCGACCGGCGGGATCTCGCCTTCGATCTTCGTGGCCCATCCGCCGAAGTATTCGAACATGAAGGCGACCTCGTCGATGTCCTCGCGGGCCTCGCCGATGGGCTTGCCGCTGTCCAGGGCCTCCATCTCGGCCAGCCGGTCGCGGTCCCTCCGGACGAGCTCGGCCGCCCGCAGGAGGATGCGGCCCCGCTCGCGCTCGCTCGTACGGGGCCACCATGTTCCCTCGTCGAAGCAGCGGCGCGCAGCGTCGATGGCCCGATCGGCGTCCGCCTGCTTGGAGTGGGGCGCGGTGGCCAGGACCTCCCCGGTCGCCGGGTTGAACACGTCGAACCGCTCGCCGTCGACGGCGTCGACCCACGAGCCGTCGATGTAGTTCTGGAGCTCGTTTGCCACCTCGGACCGCACCTCCCCTCCGGTTTGAATGATTGTTCAGCGTACCGCGAACGCCGTTAGGCAGGGCTCGAGGTGTGCCATTCACCGTCGGTCCACGATGGCTCCCCATCGAGCAGCTTCATGAGCTTCCCGAAGTTCTCGTCCGTCTTGGGATCGTGGACCATCGCGGAGTACGTGTCCCTGTCTTGGAAGATGACGGCGACGACGGCCTCGTCTCCTTCGTCGGCCACCAGGAAATGGAGCCCCAGGAAGCCGTTCGCTGACGCCCCCTGAGGATCCAACATGTTGTCCCTTACTTCCTGCATCTTCCCCGGCTTCACCTTCATACGGCCTACCGTCCCGTACACGTCAGCCTCCTCTGCCCTCGGAACGGCCGGAGCATACGCCCCGTCGAGCGGCCCGCGATACGCTCGCTCGATGGTCGAGACACGCATGGTCCAGGGGCACGGCGGCGTCCGGCTGGCCGTCCGGGAGTGGCCGGGCCCGGGTCCGTCGATCCTGCTCCTGCACGGCCTGGCCTCCTCGTCGCACATCTGGGATCTCGTCGCCCCCCGGTTGGCTCCGCGATTCCGCGTGGTCGCGTACGACCAGCGAGGCCACGGCCGGTCGGGCAAGCCGTCGAGCGGCTACGGGTTCGACCGGCTGATCGCCGACGCCGCGGCGGTGATCGGGGCCCTCGGGATGGGACGGCCCGTGGTCGGGGGCCACTCCTGGGGAGCCAATGTCGCCCTCCAGCTCGCCGTGGATCGGGCAGAGCTTGTCTCGGGCGACGTCCTGGTCGACGGGGGGTTCCTGTCGATGCGCGACCGTATGGACTGGCGGACCGCCCGGACGATGCTGGCGCCGCCGCAACTGAAAGGGATGCCACTCGAGCAGTTCCGCGCGGGCATGCGGACTTTCACCCGGGGGGCCGTCGAGCTCACGCCCGAGGTCGAGGCGGTGTTCCTGTCACTCATGCGCGTGGACCGTGACGGCAACATCCACCCCAGGCTGTCCCGGGCCAACCACCTGCGGATCCTTCACGCGCTGTGGGAACAGGACGCGCCGGGGCTCCTCCAGCGGGTGCGGGTGCCCACGCTGATCCTTGCCGTGCGCTCGGCGCCCGGGGAAGCCGATTCCGCCGGGTTCATGCAGGACAAGGAGCGGGCGGCGGAGGTGGCGAAGGCCATCGACGGGGCCGTGCGGTTCGAGTGGATCGACGGCATCCACGACATCCCCATCCAGCGCCCAGACGCCGTGGCGGAACGGATCCAACGGTTCGCCCGGGAGGTCGTAGGATGAGTTCCATGTTCGTGTTCATCGTCATCCTGCTCCTGTTGGCTGCGGTCTTCGGGATCCTCGGCGTGGTGCTGAAGACGGCGCTCGTCATCACGCTGGCGATCCTGCTCACGATCGCGTTTCTGTCGCTGTTCGCGTACTACTGGTTCCGTTACCGCGTATACCGGTATCGCCGCGAGCTGGACCGGCAGAGTCGCTCCTCCTGATACGGGGCGGTCCCTACCGGCCCCGACGATACGTCTCGGCCGCCTCGTTCAGCCGGCCATGCATCCCGCCGTACGCGTCGGCTCGAGGGAGGTAGCGTTTGGCCACCTTCGTCACGAAGGTGTAGTTGGGGTCGCACACGTTGGCCACCGGGCTCTCGGACACCTGGGTCAGGAGCTGGTACGCGTCGAGGGTCTCGAATCCGTACTCCTCGGACAGCCACGTGACCATGTCCACGTGCGCGATCCGGAACGCGTCCTCGAGCGGCCGGGCGGAACCAGCCGACATGAGGTAGGAGTCGTTCTCCAGACGCGGCCAGGGCGTGGGCCGCCCCTTGACCAGGTCGATGGCGATGACCGTATCCATGGCCGCCTCCACGGCCACGCCACACGTCTCGCCCTCACCCTGCCGGCAATGGCCGTCCCCGATCGAGAACAGGGCCCCCTCGACGTTCGCCCCCAAGTAACACGTCGTCCCGGCGCGCATCTCCGGCGTATCCATGTTGCCGCCGTGGGCGTCGGGGACGAGCGAGGAACGCGCCTCGAACGACGCGGGCGCCACGCCAACGGTCCCGTGCATCGGATCGAGCGGGAGCTCAACGGCGTACTCCCCGGCCCGGGCCCGATAGGTGACCGTCCGCTTCCCCGCGTCCACGTCGTAGATCCACACCACCTCGGGGAGCGGTTCCTGGAGCGTCGCGGTCTGGTGGGTCGACGTCAGCGCGCCGAAGAGTGGCACCGTGCACGAGGCGGCCCAGTCGCGGGAGGGCTCGATCGAGACGAAGTGGATGGCGAGCGTGTCGCCGGGCTCTGCTCCCTCGACGAAGAACGGCCCGGTCTGGGGGTTCACGAACGGGAACTCGATGACCTTGGAGACCAGATCGTCGAAGCCTCGGACCTTGCCCCCGAAGGCGTCCTCGGTCCACAGCTCGAGAAGGTCGCCAGGTTTCGCTTTCCGCACCGGCGGGACGCCCCCGAAGGTCCAGGCGAAATCCGACGGATCGGGCCGGTACGTGACGACGTCCATGCCATCCTCCGCTGCTCGGGCGGGGTCCGCGCCGGTCAGACCGGTGCCGACACCTCCGCCACCTCTTCCTCGATGAACACCTTCGCCGTGTCTTTCAGCCTCTGGGGAGCCCTCACGGACAGATAGATCAGGTACACGATCCCGATGGCGTACCAGATCCCCACGACCGGGCCCGCCACGTTGAACGGGTACGTCAGCGGGGCGATGAAGCTGAGCACCGAGCCCCCGACCCCGATGGCCACCAGGAACGCCGGCACGAATGCCGCGATGCCCGCGATGGGAATGACCCCGTGCAGGAACCAGTTGAACTCGGTTGGCCGCTCCCGCAGGAAGTAGACGAGACAGGACAGGTTCACCAGCATGTAGATGGCGATCACTACCACGCCGATGATCGTTCCCAGGATCCCGAAGACCGTGAACGGATTGTTGTACTGGGTTCCCAGCCACAGGGCGACGCCCACTCCGATCACCAGCTGGACGAATACCGAGACGTGCGGTGAG
>Ga0184608_10000549_pt1 | contig 10160 bp, 12 predicted proteins | sample PLM1_30_coex_FD_133010 | JGI IMG/M metagenome (GOLD analysis project Ga0184608, IMG submission 133010) | Groundwater sediment microbial communities from an aquifer in East River, Colorado, USA - PLM1_30_coex | ecosystem: Environmental > Terrestrial > Soil > Riparian zone | place: USA: East...
ACGTCGTGATTCACTTCACGAAGCCCGCGCCGGTGGTGACTGCGTTCGAGGCGCTCGGGTGGCCGGCGAGCCTGTCGGTCCCTCTTGCGATAATCGAGCTCGTCTGCCTTGTCCTTTACCTGATTCCGCGGACCTCCGTCCTCGGCGCGGTCCTGCTCACCGGCTACCTTGGCGGCGCGGTCGCGACGAACCTGCGCGTGGGCGCTCCACTGATCACCAACGTCCTGTTTCCGGTCTACGTCGGCGTGTTTCTGTGGGGCGGACTGTATCTGCGCGATGCGCGGCTGCGCGAGGTGTTTCCACTCCAAAAGTAGCGGCAATTCTTTCCTCGCTCCCCCGGGAAATCCTAGTCGATTTCGAGCCTCGTGATTCGACGTGTTTTAGAGAGCGGCATCCCGAACAAACGGCCGCCAACCAGGTTGAACACGAAAATCACGAGGAAGACTACGATGCGTTACATGATGCTGTACAAACCGGGTTACGAGGACATCCCGCCGACCCCGGAGCACATGGCAGCGATGGGCAAGCTCATCGAAGACATGGCGAAGGATGGGACCCTGATCTCCACCGATGGACTGCAATCGAGCTCGAAGGGTGCGCGGGTCCGGAGATCCAACGGAAAGACGACGGTTACGGACGGGCCGTTCACCGAGGCGAAGGAGATAATCGGCGGCTACGCGATCGTCGAGGCAAAGTCGAAGACGCACGCGATCGAGCTGGCCAGGCGTTTTCTGGAAGTAGTGGGTGAAGGAGAGAGCGAGGTGCGCCTGATGCACGACGCGGCCGCCTTTGATGCGAACGCCGGCTGAATTCCTCTTCGAGCCATGCAAGGCTTGAAATGACGAGGGAAGATGGTGTGATTGGTAGCTGTGACGGCTACGGACGTAAATCGCACCATCGATGCAGTCTGGAGGATCGAGTCGGCAAAGCTGATCGGCGGCATCGCGCGGATCGTGCACGATGTCGGCATCGCTGAGGATCTCGCCCAGGACGCTCTGGTCGCGGCACTGGAGCAGTGGCCGAAGTCGGGCGTCCCCGACAACCCTGGCGCGTGGCTCATGGCAACGGCGAAGCATCGCGCCATCGACCAGCTCCGGCGAAGCACGCTCGTCCAGCGGAAGCACGAACAGCTTGTCCCCGAGCTGGAAGCGCAGCAGGAGCGCGCGGTGCCAGACCTCGACGCGGCGATAGATGATCACGTGGGCGACGACCTGCTGCGCCTCGTGTTCATCTCGTGTCACCCGGTTCTCTCCACCGAAGCCCGCCTCGCGCTCACGCTACGCCTGCTGGGTGGCCTGACGACCGACGAAATCGCGCGCGCGTTCCTCGTATCCGAGCCGACGATTGCGCAACGCATCGTGCGAGCAAAGAGAACTCTGGCCGACGCGCATGTTCCGTTCGAAGTGCCTCGCGGTGCGGAATTCTCCGCGCGACTCTCGTCGGTCCTCCAGGTCATCTATCTCGTCTTCAACGAGGGATACTCGGCCACTGCCGGCGACGACTGGATGCGCCCCGAGCTCTGTCAGGACGCGCTCCGCCTCGGCCGGATTCTCGCCGGGCTGGTGCCCGAGGAGCCGGAAGTTCACGGCCTCGTCGCGCTGATGGAGATCCAGGCGTCCCGCTCGCGGGCGCGCGTGGGACCCTCGGGGGAGCCGGTACTTCTTCTCGATCAGGACCGGGCGCGGTGGGATCACGTTCTCGTCCGCCGCGGTCTCGCCGCACTCGCGCGCGCCGAACAGCTCGGCGGCGCGGAGGGACCATACGCTCTGCAGGCGGCAATCGCCGCCTGCCACGCCCGGGCGCGCACGGGAGCCGAAACGGACTGGACTCGAATCGCCGATCTCTATGGGGCGCTCGCCCGGATCACACCCTCTCCGATAGTCGATCTCAACCGCGCCGTCGCCATCTCGATGGCGCTCGGTCCCGCTGCCGGGCTCGAGCTAGTCGATCAACTGACCGGCGAACCGTCCCTCAAGACTTATCATCTGCTGCCGAGCGTACGCGGCGATTTGCTAGCCAAGCTCGGACGCTCGGACGAGGCACGAGATGAGTTCGAGCGCGCGGCCACGCTCACGCGAAATGGACGTGAGCGTGACCTGCTGCTGCGCCGCGCCGCTGACTGTAACTAGGGAGTCGCGCCAGCCAGGTCCCGCACCGAGGCCGCGAGCGTCCGCACCTTCGCCGCGTCACGAGAAGCTGTAGCGTTACCGTCCAGTTCCATCGCCAGCTGAGTGAGCGCTGCGCGCCGCTGAGCGCCCGATGCCGCCTCCGCGGCGGTCAGCGACTGCCGTATCGATGATATCCTCGGAGCCGCGAGGTCGTTCGATCGTTCGATCTGATCGACGTAGGCACGCGCCAGAGCAAATGTCGCTGGCCAGATCAGTTTTGGCTGTCCCTGAGTATTCAGATAGTCGAAGTGGACGGATTTCGCGGCGTCGATTTCGTTCTGTGAGATGAGCGGACTCGGCGTAAGCTCGAAGATATCGAGCCCTCGCGAAATCTCGGAGCTTACGATCACTCCGTTGTACCAGTACGACGACCACGTTCCGCCCGAAGCCATCCTCGTCGAATCAACAGGGCCACGATCGAAGAATGCGATCTCCCTCGGATGTTGCGGATCTGTCCAGTCGAACACCGAGATCCCGCCCTGGTACCACGACTGCACCATCACGTCGCGTCCCGGTATCGGGATGAGCGAGCCGTTGTGCGCAACGCAGTTCTCGAACGGGGTCTGGGCCGCGGGCATCTTGTAGTAGTTCTGGAAGTGCATCTTGCGGTCGGCTGAGATCGTGAAGAGCGCGTCGGCGCCCCACTCGCGCCTGTCGTTCGCGCGGCACTTGGGTTGGCCGCCACCGCCCCATTCATCCGAGAACAGGATCTTCGTCCCGTCGTTGTTGAACGTCGCGGAATGCCAGTAGGAGAAATTCGAGTCGGAGACTGCGTCGATCCGAACGGGGTGCGCCGGATCGCGAATGTCGAGCAGGAAGCCGTAACCCTCGCAAGCACCGCCGGCCAGCCCGATCGCCGGAAAAACGGTGATGTCGTGGCACTGCGTTGGGCCAGGGCGCGGACCGTTCCCGCTCGACTGGGCTCCAAACATCGTCGTGAGGAGCCGGGGAAGCGCAGCCCGCAGCGCTGCGCTGTCGGCAGCCGTAGGCGCGCCCGTTCCGTTCCGAGCCTTGACGATGCTGTCGAGCATCGGAGTGGTGAATCTCGCCGGCAGAACTCTTTCCGCGCCAAAAAGCACGCCTGTAAAGCCACCGGTGGCCTTGGCGGCGGCAACATTTCTGGCGTTGGCAATGCTGTCTTCCGGCGCCTCACCGTGAGTGCGCGGCGCCACGAGGTCGTTGAAGATGCGTGGCGAGCTGACGATCGCCGCCTGCTCGGGGTGCGCCAGCGGAACCTTGATCACTTCGATGCGGAACAGCGCCGTGTTGGGATCCTTGTCCGGAGTCAGCCTGCTGCAGCCGGCAAGCTCGCTTGGCGAGCGGACTCCGGCCGAACCGGAGATGTAGACGTAGACGTTGTTCGGATCGTTCGGATCGACCAGCACCGTGTGGGTGTGCGATCCACGGCAGGTCTGGACGTTGCCGACGTTCTTCGGATTGGTGATGTCGGTGATGTCGAAGATGCGGAGACCGCGGAGGCGCTCCTTGCTGACGGTGTCCCTCACGGCTTCGGTTCCGCAGTCGATGCGCGCGCCCAGTCCCTCGCCGGAGACGAACAGCAGATTCTTGTAGACCGAAACGTCGCTCTGCGACGCCGGACAGACGTACGCTGTCTTCAGAGTCGGAGCACTCGGGTTCGAGATGTCCCAGACCTGGTACCCGTTGTAGCTGCCCTGAATCGCGTACGGCCCGCTGAACGAGAGGTCCGAATTGGTGATGCCGGCAAACTTCGCCGACGGCGGAGTCTTGGACACCACCCGCATGTTCCACGCTGCTTCCGCGGCATCCGTCGCCCCGGCGCGGAGGCCGACGCGCGGGTCAGGAATCGGCGAGCTCGATCGGCTGGAAACGGCGGGGGCGCAGCCCGCCGCGGTCAGAAGGGCAAGTGCGAGGGAGAGCGAGACGACGGGCGCAGCTGCCGATCGGACTGGGTTACGGCGAGCCTGAAACGCGAAAGCCATGGTTGATTCCTCTGTGAATCGAAGCGTTGATTGGGACGTTTTAGCGGCGGGAACTGGTGCGCGACAACGGGATGATTACTGTGTCTCGATCCCGAGAGTGACGTAGACTAGCATCTTCTCCATTCGAGCGATCTCGGTGGACTGATCGACGTTGACGTCGGACGCGAACTTGAACACGGTCTCGTCCTGGCCGGCCCCGTACGAATCGAACAACTCCTTCACCATCGACACGGCGCCGCGATGGTGCTGGATCATGAACGTGAGAAAGAGCCGGTCGAACTCCGGCCCCCTCGCCTGGTCGAGCTGCTTCATCTGGGCCTCTGTGAGCATCCCCGGCATCAACATGTCGTGCTCGACCCCGTTCATCATCATCCTCATTCCGGTCGGCCGCGCTTCAGGCACAGGCAGGCGACGGTCGGCGAGCCAGCGCTGCATCGAATTGATCTCGTCCTGTTGGGCGTTGATGATCCGGTCCGCGAGTCTCCGGATGGCGGGGCTGGCTTCGTGGTTCGGCGCCCAGTGCGCCATCACGATCGCCTGCGCGTGGTGGCCAATCATTCCCGACATGAAATGGATGTCGGCTTCGGTATAAGGGTGCCGCGCGCTGTCCGCTCGCGCTTGCGCGACGGCCGCCGGGCCGCCTCCGGGGGCGCGCGCCGGCATAGTCGACATCTGCTTGCCGCCGCCGGTCGTAGTACTGCACGCCGCAACGGCGGTCGCGCAAAAGAGTGCGGTGATGAGCCCGCGAGCGCGTAGTATTGTCATTCGGATCCTTCCCCTGCTGAGCCGGATTGCAACCGGGCGCCGTGCCGTTTCATGAACCCGAAATTTACTCTGGAGCACGCCAGTTGGATAACAAGGTGATCGGTCATTTGTTCCGGCGCTTAGTTTTCATCGATGCTACAGCGCACGGGTAGTTCCAGCCTATCTACGCGCGCCAACAGAAAATCGCTGGCGCTGGCGGAACACCGCCTCGCTCTCGGCGCGTGTCAGCGCTGTGCGCTTGGACCCGCGATTCGACCCGTGGTTTCCCAGGCTTTCAATCCTCGGGCGATGCTGGTGGGTCAGGCGCCGGGACAGGTAGAATCCGAGGGCGGCGTGCCATTTTCGGGCCGGGCGGGCAAAACGCTCTTCCGCTGGCTCGCACTCGCTGGATTGGATGAAGAGACAGCGCGTGAGCTCATCTACATTTCCGCCGTCACCCGGTGCTACCCGGGACCACATCCGAGCGGGCGGGGTGATCGCGTTCCGAATCGGCAGGAGCAGTCGAGCTGTGCCGATTGGCTGGAGACCGAGCTCCGAATCGTCAAGCCGGCGGTGCTGATTCCGGTGGGACGTCTTGCGATCGAACGATTTCTTCCCGATATCCCGCTGTCCGAGCTGATCGGAACCAGTCGCACCATCCGGCACGTCGGAGGTAAGTCATTGGTCATTCCCCTCCCGCATCCGTCCGGTGCGAGCAGCTGGATCCACCAGGTCGGCAACAAGGCTCTCCTCGAGAGAGCGATAGACCTGATTCGCGTAGCACTCGACCGGTCGCAGCCAGCCGGATCTGCACGGCTGCGGCTGCAGTCCAACGACCGACTATCACAGGAGAGGTGACATGGATCGCCGCGCATTTCTGACGTCGCTTGGCCTCGCTGCCGCCGCTACACAACTCGATTGCGCTTCGGCTGGCGTCGGTGGGGCTGGATCCCGCCGGCTGCGCCGCGTCGGGATTCAGCTCTACACACTGCGCGACGACGCGCGGCGCGACCTCGAACGGACGCTTGGTGATATCGCGGCTGCCGGTTACAAGGACGTCGAGCTGCTTGGCGGCATGAACAATTTCGGAATGGCTCCGGAGCGCGTTCGTGCAATCCTCGACAAGAACGGTCTTCGCGCGCCTTCGACGCACGTGGGCGGCAGCGACTTCGACAACCTGGATCGACAGTTCGCCGCTGCCGCGACGCTCGGACACAAGTACATCGTTCTTGCCAGCCTCCCTGGCGAGCAGCGCACTCTGGACGACTATCGGCATTGGGCTGATCGATTGAACGAGGCAGGAAAGCTCGCCCGCACCCACGACCTCTGGATCGCGTTTCACGACGAGCCGTATGATTTTCCTCCCATCGATGGAATGGTACCGTACGAGGTGCTGGTGGACCGCACCGATCCGGCGGTGGTCAGACTGCAGCTGGACACCGGCAACGCGGCGATGGGCGGGCGCGACCCGCTCGACTACATGAAGAAATACGGCTCACGCTACTGGCTCTTCCACATCAAGGACGCCCCTCGCCTTGGTTCTTCGACTGATGCCGAGTTGGGGAAAGGCGTTGTCGACTTCAAGCGGCTGCTGGCGATGATCGACGACATCGACGACAAGCATCTCTACGTCGAGCAGGAGACGTATCCGGGGGCTCCGCTGGACAGCGTGCGCCGCGACTTCGACTACATCTCCAAGCTCGAATTCTGAGCGCGCGGACCCAAAGAGAAAACTTTTTTTCTTACCCGACCCATCTGTTGAGCCGAAAGGGAGACAGATCGAAATCTGTCTTCCCTTTCGTCAGCAGATCAGCCTGAATCTCCCCGATCGCGCTCGCGAACTTGAAACCGTGACCCGAGCACGGGCTCGAGATCAGCACCTGCGGAAAGAACGGGTGGAAGTCGATGATGAAGTCGTGGTCCGGCGTGTTCGTGAAAAGACACACGTCGCTCTCGCGCACCGGCGCTTCCGAGAGCGCGGGCAGAACCGGCCGAAGCGCGGCCCGCAGCGGATCCACTTCCGATTCTTGCACCCTTCGATTCACGTTGTCCGGATCGATCGCGATCTCTCCGCTGTGCATCACTGACGCCTTCACTCCCCTCGGGAGCCGCGGAAAACCGTAGCAGATGTTGCCGGCGCGATACTCGTAGGCGTAAATCGGGAATTGCGCCTTGTCGTAGCGCATCGCGTCGGAGTCGGGGTCGAACCAGAATACCGCTTGCCGCTCGATCGTGAGCGGGAGCTCGAGGTCAGGCAGCAACCCGGAGTTCCACGCTCCGCCGGCCAGCACGAGCCGATCAGCTGTGTAGGTCGCCGAATCGGTCGTCACTTTCACTTTTTCGCCGGAAAGATTCCAGTCGATGAGCGGCTCGTTGAAACGGACAGCCGCTCCCGCGTCTTTTGCGAGCTTCAGATGAGCGCTGTCGCAGGCCTCAGGATCGAGAAACCCCGCCCGCTTGTCGAGAACTGCCAGCAAGCCCTTGGCAAGGCGAAATGCGGGGAACTGCTCGCGCACTTCCTCGGGCGCCAGAAGGGCGTGCGGGAGGTTGTGCTCAAGTGCGCTGCGCAAAGCGCCGGACACTACCGAGCCATCGGGCGGACCGATCATGAGTCCGCCTGTGATCGTCATCAGCGATGTGCCGCTCTCCGTCTCGAGCTCGCGCCACAGCGTGTGCGCCCGCCGCACCAGCGGCACGTAGAGGGGATGCTCGAAATACGTCTCACGGATGATGCGGCTGTCGCCGTGCGACGATCCTCGACTATGTCCTTCGCTGAATTGCTCGAGACCCAGCACTCGCCAGCCACGCCGCGCCAGGTGGTAGAGTGTCGCGCTCCCCATCGCGCCCAGACCAACGACGATAGCCTGGTAGTGCCGGGCATTCATCGACGTGCCCCTCGCGGCGCAACCTTGGCGCGGTAGCTTCGATGCATAGTCGAACTTATCGACATTCTCTCGGGAGGCTCAGTGCATTATCGAATCAAGCGTTTTGGCATCGCATCGACCGCGCTTACAGTGGCCATCCTTTACTTCATTCTCGCTCTGATCATAGCTCCCCTGCTCTATCTGGCGACACTCAACGCACCTTCCGACCAGAAGCTGCCGGGTCTCATGTTCGTGCTCGGGCCATTTTTCTACGCGGTGTTCGGTTACGTGTTCGCGGCGCTCGGGTGTTGGCTCTACAACATCATCGCCGGCTGGACCGGAGGTGTCGCACTCACACTGGAGCCGGGTGAAGCCTAGGTGAAGGCGGGTCCCGCGCCTGGGCCTATGTTTAGTAATGGGCACTAGGCGACAGCACGCCCCCGAATTCATTGTCCTCTCGCGCGAGGAGGCGGAGGCCTATGAGCCGCGCGGACAGGAGATCTGCATTTCGATCTCGGACCCCGACGCGCTTCCCGCCGACGTGTCGTCACGCTTCGCGGCTGTGCTCCGGCTGAACTTCGACGACGTCACCGAGCGCGGGGAGCCGTCCGACATTCTTTTTGCCGAGGATCATGCACACGAGATCAGGAAGTTTCTCGACTCGTGGCCGGGGGCCGAGCGAGTGATGGTCCACTGCAACGCGGGGGTGAGCCGCTCACCGGGTGTCGCGCTCGGCCTTTGCGACCTCAGTGGCTGGGCGACCGCCGAGCTCGAGCGTTCGCATCCCGGGTGGAATCGACTCGTGCGATCCGTCCTTGTCGCGGGAAAGAAGCACTGATGAAGAATCTCACCCGGGGAGCGAGTGCGATCGAGTAAGATCACGGCCGATGTCCGCGCGTTTTTCACATCCTACTGCACGGCGTTCATCCGCCAGGACGCGCCGGCCATTGCAAAGCGGTTCGCCGATGTCGTGCACGTCACCAGTGATGAAGGTCGCGACGTCAGCGTCCGGATCGCGAACGCTGAGGAGTGGCGGACGACGATCGACCGCCTCCTCGAGATGTATCGCGCGATCGACGTTGGCTCGGTCGAAGCCGTCGGTCTCGCTACCGATGCGCTCTCGCCACTGCTCGTTCAGGCGCGGGTGCGGTGGGCGCTTTTCGACAAGGCGAAGCAGCCGCTGTACGAATTCGACGCGATGTACACCCTCGCCCGACACACCGAGACGTTTCGCATCACCGCCATCGCCCACAACGAAATCCCCCAATACCGCAACTGTCTCGCGCGTATCCGTTCAGGAGATCCATCATGACCGCTACCAAGGATTGGCGCGCAATCGTCGCCTCGTCACTCGACTGGGAACAGGCGCATGCAACGCTGGAGAACTCGGTGAAGGGGCTCGCTCCATCACTTCAGGGTGTGCGACCAGCGGGATATCCGCATTCGGCGTGGGAGCTTCTCGAGCACATTCGGATAACGCAGCACGACCTTCTGGACTTCTGCCAGAATCCGGACTACGAGGAGAAGCTGGCGTGGCCCGGCGATTATTGGCCGCCGACACCGGCGCCACCGACTGCGGGTGCGTGGGAACAAACCATCGCTGACTATCGTCGGGACCGCGAGGCACTGGCCCGATTCACGACCGACTCGAAGATCGATCTGACCGAAAAGATTCCGCATGGCACCGGTCAGACTTATCTTCGCACCATTCTGGTAGCTGTCGACCATGCGTCGTATCACGTGGGGCAGATCGTGTCAGTGCGACGCCTCCTCGGTGCCTGGCCCGCGGCCTGAAGTTGTTTTCAGCAATCGCCCAGACGGGAAACCGGGCGCGGATCCGGACGTAGGTAGGAGATAGGCTCGCCTTCATTTGCACTGAGGTCATATGGACAATGAAGTTCTGGCATTCGCTCAGGTTGCCGTCATCATCGTTCTTCTCACCGGCACGCTGTCAGCGATCACGGTCGGTCTCGTTCGAGGCCTTTCGCCCAAGCGGAAGCCCCTCGAAATCAATGACGCACAGAATCTCCAACTCCAACAGCTGCAGCAGTCAGTCGATGCGATCGCGATCGAAGTGGAGCGCATCGCCGAAGCACAGCGCTTTTCGGCGAAGCTGCTGGCCGAGCATGCCGAACCAGCCGCACTGAAGCGTGCGGGATCGACCTGACCAGGATTGGGTTTGTGAATCGTCTCGCACGAACAATGCGGACGTTGGGATCATCGACACTTCAACTTCGAAGCGCCGCGCGCGCGAGGATACCTGACCGATGCCCTGCATCATGACGCTATTGGCTCTCGCCGCACCGCGGCTCGTAGTCGCGGTGCTCTGGTTCTTCACCCACTGGTTCCGCGGCGTCTTCGACAACATCCTGTGGCCGATCATTGGCTTCGTCTTCCTGCCGACGACACTCCTCTGGTACTCA
>Ga0184608_10000553_pt1 | contig 10142 bp, 7 predicted proteins | sample PLM1_30_coex_FD_133010 | JGI IMG/M metagenome (GOLD analysis project Ga0184608, IMG submission 133010) | Groundwater sediment microbial communities from an aquifer in East River, Colorado, USA - PLM1_30_coex | ecosystem: Environmental > Terrestrial > Soil > Riparian zone | place: USA: East...
CATGCGCGCCGGCATCCAGTCGATCCCGCGCGGCCAGGTGTGGTCGGGCTACGCGCTCGGCCTGGACTACTGGCAGACCATGGCGAGGATCGTCCTGCCGCAGGCGTTCCGCAACATGCTTCCGGTGCTGCTCACCCAGACCATCATCCTGTTCCAGGACACCTCGCTCGTGTACGTGATCTCCGCCACCGATTTCTTGGGCGCGGCCGCGAAAGTCGCGAACCGCGACTACCGCCTGGTCGAGATGTACAGCTTCGTCGCCGTCGTGTATTTCATCGTCTCGTACGGGCTGTCGACCCTGGTGAGGCGGCTCCAGGAACGCATCGCAATCATCAAGTAGAGTCCAATGATCTCGCTCAAGAACGTCAGCAAGTGGTATGGCGGCTTCCAGGTCCTCACCAACTGCTCTACGGAAGTGAAGAGAGGCGAAGTCGTCGTCGTGTGCGGGCCGTCCGGAAGCGGAAAATCGACGCTCATCAAGTGCGTGAACGGCCTGGAGCCCTTCCAGAAAGGCGAAATCACGGTCGACGGCATTTCGGTGGGCGATCCGAAGACGGATCTCCCCAAGCTGCGCTCGAGGATCGGCATGGTGTTCCAGAACTTCGAGCTGTTCCCGCACATGAGCGTGACCCGCAACCTGACCCTCGCGCAGGTGAAGGTTCTCGGGCGCACTCCCGAGGAAGCCACGCAAAAAGGCCTCAAGCTGCTCGAACGCGTGGGCCTCGCCGCCCACAAGGACAAGTATCCCGGCCAGCTCTCCGGGGGCCAGCAGCAGCGCGTCGCGATCGCCCGCGCGCTCGCCATGGATCCGATCGCGATGCTGTTCGACGAGCCCACCTCGGCGCTCGACCCGGAGATGATCAACGAGGTGCTCGACGTCATGGTCGAGCTCGCCCGCGAAGGCATGACCATGATGGTGGTCACGCACGAGATGGGTTTCGCCCGGAAGGTCGCCCACCGCGTCGTCTTCATGGACCGCGGCGAGATCGTCGAGGACGCCTTGAAGGACGACTTTTTCGGAAAGCCGCGCTCGGAACGCGCTCAGCTGTTCCTGTCCAAGATTCTGCATCACTGACCGCTCAGCCCTTGAGCGCGCGCGCGCGGATCGCGTCGAGCGTGGTGGAGGTCGTGATCGCCTGCGGGTCGATGCGGACTTCGATCAGGGCCGGTTTGCCGGAAGACGCGGTTTCGCGCGCGGCGCGTTCGAACGCCGGTGCGAACTGCGCCGTCTCCTCGACGGTCGCGCCGTGTGCGCCGTAGGCGCGCGCGAGCGCCGCGAAATCCGGGTTCTGCAGGGCCGTACCATAGACGCGCGCCGGATAGTCGCGCTCCTGATGCATGCGTATCGTCCCGTACATCCCGTTGTTGACGACGACGAATATCACCGGCAGCCCGTACTGCACCGCGGTGGCGAGCTCCTGCCCGTTCATGAGGAAGTCGCCGTCGCCGTTTATCGAGACGACGAGGCGTTCCGGATGCGCGACTTTCGCCGCGACGCCGGCCGGAACGCCGTAGCCCATCGAACCGTTGGCGGGCGCGAGCTGCGTGCGCAGGCCCGGATAGCGGTAGAAGCGCGAGATCCAGCCTGCGAAATTTCCCGCGCCGTTGGCGATGATCGCGTCCCCGGGGAGGCGCTCGCGCAGCCAGGCGACGATCTCGGCGAGCTGGACCCTGCCGGGGTTCGCGGTGGGTTTCGTCCACTCCAGGTAGTCGGCGCGCGCCTGCTCGCGCCAGGCGCGCCACGCGGAACCGTCCAGCTTCATGCCTTTCAGCGCGGCCGCGATCTGCGGCATGCCCGAATTGATCAGCAGCTCGCCCTGGTAGACCCGGCCGAGCTCCTCGGCACCCGCGTGCACGTGCACGAGCTTCTGCTTCGGCCGCGGCGGTTCGACCAGCGTGTAGGCGCCGGTGGTCATCTCGCCCAGGCGAGCGCCGATCACGAGCAGCAGATCCGCGCCGCGCACGCGCTCGGCGAGCTTCGGGTTGATTCCGATGCCGACGTCGCCGACGTAATGGCCGTGGCGGTTGTCGAACAGGTCCTGGAAGCGGAACGAGCAGGCGATCGGGAGGCCCGAGTTTTCCGCGAACGCCTGCAGGTCGCGGCAGGCTTCGCGGGTCCAGACCGTGCCGCCGAGAATCACGAGCGGCTGGGTGGATCGCGCGAGCAGCCCGCGGAGTTTTTCCAGATCACCGGCGGACGGACTCGCCTGCACCACCTGGTAGGGCGCGACGTCGGGCACACTCGCCGTCTGGGTGAGCATGTCCTCCGGCAGCGCGAGCACCACCGGCCCCGGACGGCCAGACATCGCGAGGTGGAAGGCATGGCTCACGTACTCGTGCACACGGTCGGCGCGCTCGATCTGCGCGACCCACTTCGACATCGGCCCGAACATCTGGCGATAGTCGACCTCCTGGAACGACTCGCGGTCGGCGAATTCCCCGGGAACTTGGCCGATGAACAGGATCATCGGTGTCGAGTCCTGCTGGGCGGTGTGCACGCCGATCGAGGCGTTGGTCGCTCCGGGACCGCGCGTGACGAAGCAGATCCCGGGGCGCCCGGTGACCTTGGCCCAGGCTTCGGCCATGTAAGCGGCGCCGCCGTCCTGGCGCGCGACGATCAGGCGGATCGCCTCGCGCGCGTCGTAGAGCGCGTCGAGCACCGCGAGATAGCTCTCGCCGGGAACGCAGAACGCGGTGTCGACGCCGTGGATTTTCAGCGCATCGACGAGAATCTGCGCGGCGGTTCTCGAGGTGAGCGTTCCTGCCATCGTGCGGCCGTTTCCCGAAAGGCGAAACTATACCTCAGGATTCGATAGAATCCCGTCCATGGTCGACGACATTCCCGGACTGCGCCGCATCCTCAAGACGAGCAAGGTCATCGCGGTCGTCGGCCTTTCGGGCGACTGGTTCCGGCCGAGCTACTTCGCGGCGAAATACATGCTCGAGCACGGCTACACCGTGATCCCGGTCAATCCGGCACACGACGCCATCCTCGGCCAGAGAAGCTACAAGTCGCTGCGCGATATCCCGGTGAAGGTGGACATCGTCGACTGCTTCAGGAAAACCGAGGAGATCATGCCGATCGCCGAGGACGCGATCGCCATCGGCGCGAAAGTGCTGTGGCAGCAGCTGGGCGTGACGAACGCCGAAGCGGCGAAGAAGGCCGAGGCCGCGGGCCTCGAGGCGGTCATGGATCGCTGCGTGAAAATCGAGCACGGGCGGCTCTTCGGCGGCCTCAACTGGTGCGGGGTCAATACGCGGGTGATTTCGGCCAAGCGGCCGCAATGGCTGTCGTACTAGGGGATTGTCCGCCCGCTCGAAAAAAGCGCGACAATCCGCTCACGGAGGAGTAGATATAAGGGTTTGGGGTGAGTTCGCGGCGCGGTGCGGGCGCCCGATAGTAGAAAAAAGCAAGAAAGCTCGGCGCGCACGCGCCCTGGTCGGCGTCCGGCTCCCGGACCGGTAGGGAGGGTCATGACTGCAAATCTGAGCGGCCCAACCGATGTCGATTCGAGCCGTGACCGCCGTGTCCGCGCAAGGATCGTCATCGTTACGGCGCTTCTGGTTCTCGTCATACTGGCCATTCTTGTCCTTTCCCTCCTGCAACGGCGACAGGAGATCCTGTCCGCTGCGGAGCGGACGGCCCAGAACCTCGCTCAGGTCATCGAGGAGCAGACGAAGGGCAGCGTCGCCGCAGTCGAGGTTGCGCTCACGGCGACCGCAACGACCATGCGGCTGTTGCCGGCGAAGGGCGAGAAGCGCAAAGCCATCATTCACGACTTGCTGGTCGAAAACGTCCGCAAGCTCCCTTTCTTGCGCGCCATCTGGATCCTCGACGCCAGGGGCGACATGATCCACGACAGCGAAAGCCTGCCCGGGCGCTACAACCTGTCGGACCGCGAGTACTTTCGCGTGCATCGCGACGATCCGGCGCACGGCCTTTACGTAGAGCGGCCCATTCGCAGCAGGCTTGGCGTATGGTTCATCGGAATCAGCCGCCGCATCGACAAGCCCGACGGCACTTTCGCCGGCGTCATTGTCGCCGCACTGGAGCCGAAATATCTCCAGCGCTTCTACGAATCCATCGATGTCGGGAAAGAGGGCGCGGTAGCTCTCATGCAGCCGGACGGAACGCTGATGGTGCGCGCGCCTGCAAGGGAAGACAAGATCGGGGAGAAGCTCGATCCCGTAGCGGCATACGTCGGCAAGGTGCCGCATGCCGCGTCGGGCAGCGGCCGCACGGTAAGCGCGATCGACGGGGTCGCGCGTATCTACACCTACCGCCACGTCGCGGGCAAACCTCTGGTGGTCTTGGTAGGGCTGGGAGAGACCGAGAGTCTTGCCGGCTGGCGGGCAGTCGCCCGGGCCCAAGTGCTGGCGTCACTCGCCTTCGTGCTCATGATCTCCTGGTTGAGCTATCTCGTCCTGCGCGAGCTGCATAGCCGCAGCGCGCTCAGCCGGGCTCTCGCCCTCGACATCGCCGCGCGCAAGCAAACCGAGGCCTTGCTCGAAGGCCAGAGGCGAGCGCTCGAGCTGGTCGCCGTGGGTGCGCCTCTGCCGCAGATGCTCGACATGCTGGTCCGCATCGTCGAGGAGCAGGCCCCGAAGATGCTCGGCTCCATCCTTCTGCTCGAAGCCGACGGCGTCCACCTGCGGCACGGCGCGGCGCCGAGCCTGCCGGAGGGATTCACTCGCGCCATAGACGGCGAGGCCATCGGTGAGAACGCGGGCTCCTGCGGCACGGCGGCCTTCAGGCGCGAACCCGTCGTCGTCGAGGACATCGCGACCGATCCGCTGTGGAGGGACTATCGCGAGCTTGCCGCGGCCCACGATCTGCGCGCCTGCTGGTCCACGCCCATCTTCGACGCGCAACGGCGCTTGCTCGGCACATTCGCGTTGTACTTCCGCACGCCGTGCCGTCCGAGCGAGCGCCATCGGACGCTGATCGCGATGGCCACCTATATAGCCGCGATCGCCATTACCAAGTCGCTGGAAGAAGCGAAGCTGCGCAATCTGCTGCTCCGGCTGCGCGACCAGTCGCGGCGCTTGCTCGAGGTGGAGGAAACCGAGCGGCGCAGCATCAACCGCGAGCTGCACGACCGCATCGGCCAGAACCTGAGCATACTCAATCTCAACCTCAACCTCATCCGCTCCGGACTCTCGACGAACCCGCCCACCGCCCAGGGCGGCCGCATCGCCGAAGCGCAGAGGCTCCTGGAATCGACAATCATGCAGGTGCGCAACGTGATGGCGGACTTGCACCCTCCGGCGCTCGAGGACTTCGGCCTGTTCGCGGCGCTGTGCGCCCACGCGGAGTCCTTCGGCGCGCGAGTCGGGATGCCGATCGTCGTGCACGGGAAGGAATTCGTCCCCCGGCTATCGCCCGCGGTCGAGATCTCCCTCTTTCGCATCGCACAGGAGGCGCTCGCCAACGCCGCCAAGCACGCGCATGCGAAGCGGATCGAGGTGACGCTCGCCAACGCTCCCGAACGCGTGACGCTCACGATTGCCGACGACGGAACGGGGTTCGACGCCGCTCGTCTAGGCATGGCGAGCTGGGGGATCACCATCATGCGCGAGCGGGCCGAAGCCGCCCGCGCCGCGCTCTCCATCGAGTCGGCACCGGGACGCGGCACGCGCGTCGTCGTCGAGGCGACCCGCGAAACGGCATGAAGATACGGGTGCTGCTCGCCGACGATCACGCGATGATGCGCGACGGCCTCAAGGCCTTGCTCTCGGCGAGCCCGGACATCAGCGTGATCGCCGAAGTCAGCAACGGCGGCGATGCCGTGCGCCGCGCCCAGGAGCTCAAGCCCGACGTCGTGGTCATGGATATCGCGATGCCCGATCTGAACGGCATCGAGGCGGCGCGCATGCTGCGCGACAAATGCCCCGGAGCCCGGGTCGTGATCCTGTCCATGCATTCGAGTTCCGAGCACGTTTTTCGCGCGTTCGAGGCGGGCGCGACGGGTTACGTGCTCAAGGAGTCCGCGGGCACGGAAATGGACGCGGCGGTGCGCGCAGTGCACGGCGGGCGGCACTACCTTTCCCCCGCCATCGCGGCGCTCGCGCCGCACGCCCAGCCGATCGACGGTCGACCGGGTCCGCTGGACAGCCTCAGCGCGCGCGAGCGCCAGGTGCTGCAGCTCGTGGTCGAAGGCCACTCCAGCGCGGAGATCGCGACGCGCGTTCACCTTTCTCCGAAGAGCGTCGAAACCTACCGCAGCCGGCTGATGAAGAAGCTCGGCGTCAGCGACGTTCCGTCGCTGGTCAAGTTCGCCATCCAGCACGGCATCACGCCCGGATAGGCGCCGGCCGCCCAAGTGTCAGGTTTTCCCGACAGACAATATCGAAGGAGGTCCGTATCGTTCACCCCGGACCAATGTAAGCGGGGGAACTGCGGCTATGTTGATCGTCGAAGATCAGGAAGCGATGCGATCGGCCCTGCGAGAGTTCCTGCAGTCCGCGTATCCGGATGCCATCATCCGCGAGGCCGCGGACGGAGCGAGTGCCCTCGAGTTGTGCCGTCTCCACCATCCGCGGGTGGTGCTGGTGGACGTGGGGCTTCCCGACACAAGCGGCATCGAGCTTGTCGCCCGAATCAAGGCGCTCCTGCCCGACTGCGCCGTCATCGTCGTCTCGCAACACGCCGTCCGCGCCTACTCCGAGCGCGCGCGCGCTGCAGGCGCCTCCGCCTACGTCACCAAGGACGCGATCGGCCACAAGCTGTTGCAGGCGGTCGCCGACACCCTCGGCAGCACGACCGAACCGAGGCCGGAATGACTGGCGATATGCAGCATGACTGAGCCGCTCAGGATACTGGTCGCGGAGGACAGCGAAACCGACGCCGAGCTGGTGCAGCGCGAGCTGAAACGCGGAGGGCTCGATTTCCAGAGCCGCCGGGTGCAGACCGAAGCGGATTTTCGTCGCGAGCTCAACGAGTTCCAGCCCCATCTCGTCATTTCGGATTTCTCCATGCCGCAATTTAACGGGCCCAAGGCGCTCGCGATCGCGCGCGAGTCCCGGGCCGACATCCCGTTTATTTTCATCTCGGGCACGATCGGCGAGAACGTCGCCGTCGACATGATGAAAGCCGGCGCCGACGACTACGTCATGAAGAACAATCTCGCGCGGCTCGTGCCTGCGCTCAAGCGCGAGCTGCGCGAGGCCCAGGTGCGGCGGGCACGCAGGCTCGCCGAAGAGGGATTGCGCGAGAGCGAATCCAGGTTTCGGCAGCTCATTGAGCAAGCCTCGGACGGGATCTTCGTCACCGACAAGGAGGGAAATTTCATCCTCGTGAACTCCCGGTATTGCGAAATGCTGGGCTACAGCCGAGCTGAGCTTCTACAGCTTCACAGCGAGATGACCTACCCCGAGGGAGAAAGGGAGAAACGGACGCAACACCGCGCAGAGGTCCGCGAGAGAAAAACGAGCCTATACGAGCGAATAATCCGGCGCAGGGACGGCTCCAGTTTCCCGGCCGAAGTCAACATCACACTTCTCGACAACGACAATGTTCAGGGGATCGTGCGCGACATCACGGAGCGCAAAAGGGCACAGCAGGCGCTGGTCGAGAGCGAGGCCGGGCTGCGCCGCGCCCAGGTCATGGCGAAGATCGCGCACGTCGTCACGGGGCCGGACGGGTCCTTCGAGCGCTGGTCTGAAACCCTGCCGCAGCTGATCGGGGTGGAACCGGCTCAAATGCCCCGGAGCACGCGCGAGTGGCTGGACCTCCTGCATCCGGACGATCGTGAAGGGTTTCGCGCAACGGCCATCGCGGCTGCCCGGACGGGTACGCCAGGGGACGTCGAGTACCGGCTGCGGCGTAGCGACGGAGGATGGGGCCGGATACGCCAGGTGATCGAGCCGCTCCAGAGCCAGGCCGATTCCGGAGGCGGAACGCGATGGTTCAGCACGCTGCAGGACGTGACCGAGCACAGGCTCGCGGAGGAGAAAATCCTCCGCCTCACGCGCGTCTATGCGGTGCTGAGCGGAATCAATGCGCTGATCGTCCGCGTGCGCGACCGGGACGAGCTTTTCCGCGACGCATGCCGGATCGCGGTAGAGGCCGGGAAATTCAAACTCGCCTGGCTCGGCGTTGTTGATCGTGAGGCGATGTGTGTGAAGCCGGTTGCCTGGCGCGGGGTCGAGCAGGATTACATCCGGTCGATGCCTTTGGGGCTGAACGAGTCGGTCCCCGAACAGTACGGGTTGGCCGGACGGGCCGTCAGGGAACGGAGGGCGATGGTTGCCGAGGACATGACGGAGGATCCGCGGGTTGCGTTGCATAAGGAAGCGCTGAAGCGCGGCTTTCATTCTCTGGTCGTGCTGCCTTTGCTGGTGTCGGACCAAGCGGTCGCCGTGCTGGCTTTGTACGCGACGGAGGTCGGTTTTTTCGATGAGGAGGAGATGAAGCTGCTTCTCGAGCTCTCAGGCGACATCTCGTTTGCGCTCGACCACATCGCGAAAGCGGAGAAGCTCGATTACCTCGCCTACTACGACTCGCTCACGGGTCTGGCCAACCGCAGCCTGTTCCACGAGCGCCTCGTTCAATACGTGAGCGCAGCCCAAAGCGAAAAAAGCGGGCTTGCCGTTGCCGTGGTGGACGTCGACCGGTTCAAGATCATCAACGACTCGCTCGGCAGGCAGGCGGGCGACGAGCTGCTCAGGCAGATCGCCCAGCGCCTCGAAGACCACGCGGGCCCGATCCGGATGGCGCGGATCAGCGCAGACCGCTTCGCGATCGTGCGCACGGGCGTGAGTTCCGAGAGCGACGTTGCGCGGCTGATCGAGCAATGGCTCGCGGAATGCTTCGGTCCGCCTTACATGGTGGGCGGCACCGAGCTCAGGGTCTCCGCCAAGGCCGGCATTGCGCTGTTCCCGAACGACGGACAGGACGCGGACGCCTTGTTCCAGAATGCCGAAGCAGCCTTGAAGAAGGCAAAGGCGACCGGGGAACGGTATCTGTTCCATACGCAGCAGATGACCGAAAGGATCGGCGAAAAGCTCGCGCTGGAGAACAAGCTGCGGCAGGCGCTTGAAAAAGAGGAATTCGTGCTGCACTACCAGCCCAAGATCGATACGGCGACACGGCGCATCGACAGCGTGGAAGCCCTGATCCGCTGGCAAAGCCCCGAGCTGGGTCTCGTGCCCCCCATGCAATTCATTCCCTTGCTCGAGGAAACGGGGCTGATCCTGGAGGTCGGTGCCTGGGCCCTGGGCCGGGCCGTCGTGGATCATCGCACATGGACAGAGCAGGGCCTGCCTGCGCCGCGCATATCGGTAAACGTATCTGCCGTCCAGCTGCGCAAACGCGATTTTGTCGCCACCGTCGAGGAGGCGATCATGGCCGGGACGATCCCGCCCGGCATCGATCTCGAGATCACGGAGAGCCTCGTCATGGAAGACATCGAGGCGAGCATGAAAAAGCTGGAAGCGGTGCGGGTGCTCGGAGTGAGCATCGCGATCGACGACTTCGGCACCGGCTATTCCTCGCTCGGTTACCTGGCCAAGCTCCCGGTACACTCGCTCAAGATCGACCGCTCGTTCATCATCACGATGCTGAAAGACCCGGCCATCATGACGCTCGTCTCGACCATCATCTCAATGGCTCATTCGCTGCGGCTCAAAGTCGTCGCGGAGGGCGTCGATGCGGAAGAACAGGCCGAGGCGTTGGATCGGCTCGGATGCGACCAGCTGCAGGGATACCTCTTCAGCAAACCGCTGCCGTTCGATGACGTGACTGCCTTGCTCGGATCAAGAACCTGAAGTGATACGAGACCCGAAGAAGGATCCGCCGCTGGACACGTCGCGGCGCGTCGCCGAGCTCACCGCACAGCTGGAAGCGGCCAATCGCGAGCTGGAGGCGTTTTCCTACTCGATCGCCCACGATTTGCGCGCGCCCCTGCGGCACATCGACGGTTTTGCTCGAATGGCGCTCGAAAAGTCGCGCGGCCTCGATGACGCTCTGGTCAAGCAATTGAGCGTCGTGGTCCAAGCCGCCGGCACGATGGGAAAAATGATCGACGGCCTGTTGAATCTATCCCGCGTTGGCCGCGCCGGGCTGGAGCGGCGGCCCGTGGACATGGCGGGGCTGGTCGAGAAGGCGCGGAGCCAGCTCGGGCCGGACGCCGCGCGGGCGA
>Ga0184608_10000556_pt1 | contig 10123 bp, 13 predicted proteins | sample PLM1_30_coex_FD_133010 | JGI IMG/M metagenome (GOLD analysis project Ga0184608, IMG submission 133010) | Groundwater sediment microbial communities from an aquifer in East River, Colorado, USA - PLM1_30_coex | ecosystem: Environmental > Terrestrial > Soil > Riparian zone | place: USA: East...
CTCGGCGGCTTCGGCTTGGCGCAGTTGGCTGCGGAGCGACTCGACCTGGTCGGCCTGTTCATCCGCGTGCTGGGTGGCCGCTTCTGCCTGCGCCTCCGCTGACTCAGCGGCTTGACGTGCGGTCGCGGCCCGTTCCCGTGCCTCGGCCGCTGCTTTCTCGGCTGCGCGACGCTGCTTCGGATCCAGTGCGTGTGCCGGCTCGGCGGGCGCCTGCTTCGCCGGCCGGCTAGGCGCCTTCGGCGGGGGCGGCGCACCAAAAGCGGACGCCAGATCAGTCGGCCCGAAACCCCCGTACGTAACGGCCTGGCTCAGCCGTCCGTTGCGTACGAGCTCAGCAATTTCGGGGTCGCCTAGCGCTGTTTGCAACGTCTGGCTGGCTTCTTGTACCGCTCCGTCCGGCGGACTGTAGCCATGCTCACGGCCTAGCTCGATTGCCCGCCGCGCCAGCGCGTCAACCGCCTTACGACGTTGCGTGGAGAGCTGGCGCAGTTCATCCCCGGCCATCCGCTGCTGCGCGTCCTGAAGGGCGGCTCCGAGTTCGAGGAGCGCGCTGACCTCGTTCGGTTCCTCACGAGCGAGCAGGTTGATCAGCCAAGCACTGCGGGTGGGTCGCCGCAGCTTGCCGATCTGCGTCGCGAGCTGGCGATCCCCCGCCTGTCGGGCCTCCGCAACGAGCTGTTGCCGTCGCTCGACGAACTCATCAGGAGAACCGGCGTAGAGCTCGTTGGCTGCAGTCTCCAGATCCACGGGGCGGCGCCAAGTACGTCAAGCCCACAGGGCGGGTGCGAAGTTGATCGTCGTGTTATCGATCAAGCGCGTTTCGCCGACGCGAGCCGCCACTACGAAGCTAGCAAGCCCAACGTGATCATCTGGCACTTCAGCGAACGTGGCCGGATTGACGATTGTGGCGTAGTCCAGTTCAAAACACGGCTCAGCCTCGGCCCGATCCAAAACCTCGTACGCCGCCGCTCGGGCCGCAGGAACCGAGCTTTGGGTTGCCGCTTTCTCCAACGCGGCGGAAAGGCTTCGCGCCACGGCGCGTTCGTTAGCGGTGAGGAAGACATTCCGACTGGACAGTGCCAACCCGTCAGGCTCTCGGACGATCGGTGCGCCGATGATCTCTATTGCGATGTTCAGGTCGGTCACCATTCGCTGAATGCAGGCGAGTTGCTGCGCGTCCTTCTCGCCGAAGACGGTGACGTGCGGGCGGATGATGTTGAACAACTTCAGGACGACCGTGAGCATTCCGTTGAAGTGGCCGGGCCGGGAGTGTCCCTCGAGCACCGACCCGAGGGTGCCGGCGTCCAGGCTGACCTGGCGGCCAGGGGGGTATAGATCCCTGACGCTCGGCACGAAGACGATGTCGACGCCGTCAGCCTCGCAGACGCGAAGATCGTCCTCGAGGGGTCGTGGGTAGCGGGCATAGTCCTCGCCCGGTCCGAATTGCAGCGGGTTGACGAAGATGCTGACCAGAACGACATCGCCCAGCGTCTTGGCCAGCCTGATGAGCGAGCGATGTCCGTCGTGCAGAGCGCCCATCGTGGCCACGTAGGCAACTCGTCGGGCTGTGGACCCCTCGAGGGCGCCGCGGAGCGCGGCGTACTCGGCAACACTACGAGCGATCTTCATGACCTGCCCTCGAGACTAGGAATCGTTGAAGCGAACGTGTGCTGCTCGCTTGGGAACGTGCCGTCCTTGACATCATCGACGTACGCGGCGGCCGCGTCGCCGATGATCTTGGCCAGATCAGCGTACTGCTTTACAAAACGCTGCATCCGGCCGCGCCGCAGCCCGGCCATGTCTTGCCAGACGAGGACTTGTGAGTCGCAGTCCGGGCCGGCACCGATGCCGACCGTTGGGATGTCGAGTTCAGCTGTGACTTGTCGAGCCAGGTCACCGGGCACCATCTCCAAGACGACGCCGAACGCACCCGCATCCGCGACGGCGTGCGCGTCGGTCAGCAGCCGCCGCGCGTCATCGCCGCGGCCTTGCACCCGATAGCCGCCGAGCTGGTGTTCGCTCTGAGGAGTGAACCCGATGTGCGCCATCACCGGGATGCCAGCGCCGGTCACCTTGCGGATCTGCTCAGCTACGCGTCGCCCACCCTCGAACTTCACAGCGTGGCAGCCGCCCTCCTTCATGAAGCGGATCGAGGTCTCCAGAGCCTGCGAAGGGCCGTCCTCGTACGAACCGAAGGGCAGGTCGGCGATGACGAAAGCTCGTTTCGTGGACTTCACCACGGCGCGCACCAGTGGCAGCAGCTCCTCAACCGTGACGGGCAGCGTGGTTTCGTAGGCGTAGACATTGTTGGCCGCGGAGTCACCGACCAGCAATGCCCAGACGCCGGCCTCGTCAAACAGCTCGGCGGTGTACTGGTCGTAGCTGGTCAGCATGGCCCAGCGCTCGTGTTGGCGCTTTGCGTTGTAGAAGTCGGTGATGCGGATCCTGCGCACCGGCGCCGCCGCCCCCGGGCGGCCTGACTCAAGAGGAGGACTGGTATCGGTCACTGCTTCAGCCTCACATCTGCTGAACCTAACGCATCACTCCACACCGCGGGTCTCGTCCCGGACACGCGAAGACGGTGCCGGATTGTGCCGCTTGGTAGCGGCGGGGCGGATTGTGCCGCATAGTAGTCGCGGCATAACCCGCCCCGTCGTCCGAAACTGTTTTCAGAGTCGGGAGAGAACCAGCGAAGATCGGGTACGAGAGACACCCGGATGGTTGCGGATGATACCGAGCACCTTCTCGAAGTGGTCCGTGTCGGCGGCTCGTACCCGGAGGATCCCGTCTGCTTCGCCGGTGACGGTGTACGCCTCAACAACTTCGGGGATAGTGCTCACCATTTCGCCCATCCGGTCCGGCGGCACTCGGCCCTCGCAGTAGACCTCGACAAAGGCCTCAATCGTCCAACCCAGAGCCGCAGGCTCAATGTCGGCCGTGAATCGCCGGATCACACCGCTTAATCGGAGCCGGTCAACGCGTCGCTTGGTGGCCGCTGTGGACAGCCCAACATGATGCCCGAGCATGGCGAAGCTTTCCCGACCGTGGTCTGTCAGCCGCGCAAGAATCTTGTGATCGATCTCGTCAAGACGCAACACAGTCTCCTCGGTTTCATTGATCACACTATCTGACTTGCGCCCTTTCGGACCCTACCCTTCAAGAGTGACAACCACAGTGCTGAACCACGCCGGGCACCCGGTACGACGGGCGAAACTTCGGCACTATCTGATGTGCCCGCCGACCTATTTCGACGTGGCCTATTCGATCAACCCGTGGATGGATCCGAGCGGGCATATAGACCATGCCCTGGCCGTCCGGCAATGGTCAGGGCTTGTTGACGCTTACCGCTCGACAGGCCATCGAGTTGACCTTTTGGAGCCGCTGCCCGGCCTGCCCGACATGGTCTTCGCTGCGAACGGCGCAACAGTGGTGGATGGCCGCACATTGCCGGCCAAATTCGCCAACCCGGAACGCGAGGCAGAAGCCGCGATACACGCGGCGTGGCATCAGCGGAACGGCATCTTGTACGGCGGCGGAGCTGCGCAGCCGGCGGTCGCCGTCAATGAGGCCGAGGGCGACTTCGCCGTGCTGTCGAGGAGCATCCTCGCCGGCTACGGCTTCCGAACAACCCCAGAAGCTCATCGTGAGCTTGCCACGCTGACGGGTCGCGAAGTGATCAGCCTTGAGCTGGTGGACCCGCGGCTCTTCCATCTCGATCTTGCTCTGGCCGTGCTCGATGACGAGCGTGATCACATTGCGTACTATCCGGACGCATTCAGTAAGGGGAGTCGTCGGCTGCTGGCTGGACTGTTCCCCGATGCTCTCATCGCGAGCGAACTTGACGCGTACGCCTTCGGACTCAATACGGTCAGCGACGGGCTGCACGTGTTCATCCCTGCGGGTGCACGTCAGCTGCGCGAAGGACTTGCTGCCGCCGGGTACTGGCCGATTTCGGTCGATCTCAGCGAGCTGATCAAGGGCGGTGGCGGCGTGAAGTGTTGCACCCAGGAGATCAGGCCTGCGCGCAACACTCGTGCGACGAGCGTCGGACTCGCGCCGCTGCTGCCCGACGAGCGAGTCGAGCGGCCAGCGCCTTTCCGCCTGCGAGCGAGTGAGGAAGACAGCAGCTTCCAGCGCGACGTGCGCGAAGAGCACCACATAAGAAGGGCAGGAGCATCATCGTGATCACCACAGACCACACCCTTACGCATGCCAGCCACTTGCTTCAGCTCGAGGATGAGCACGTCGCTCACAACTACCACCCGCTGGACGTTGTGGTAGCAAGCGGATCCGGCGCGGTGCTCACCGACACCGACGGTGAGCAGTACCTGGATTTCCTCGCGGCGTACTCGGCTGCGAACTTCGGACACCGTCACCCGGCACTGGTAGCCGCGGCAAAGGAGCAGCTCGAGCGACTCACGCTGACGTCACGTGCCTTCCACCATGATCAGCTGGCTCCCTTTGCGGAAAGCCTGGCTGCGTTGCTCGGCAAGGAAATGGTACTGCCGATGAACACCGGCGCCGAGGCTGTGGAATCCGCGATCAAGGTCGCGCGCAAGTGGGGTTATGAGGTCAAGGGTGTGCCAGATGGTCGGGCTGTGATCATAGTTGCCTCCGGCAACTTCCATGGCCGTACGACGACGATCATCAGCTTCTCCGACGATCCATTGGCGCATGATCATTTCGGGCCGTACACCCCGGGTTTCGTCTCGGTGCCTTACGGTGATCTTGAGGCGCTCCGCGACGCGATCACCGATGATGTCGTCGCAGTCCTGCTGGAGCCGATCCAGGGGGAGTCAGGCGTACGGATCCCGCCCCCGGGGTACATGGCTGGAGTGCGCGAGCTGACGAGTCAGCATCGGGTGCTGTTCATCGCCGACGAGATCCAGTCCGGGCTCGGGCGTACGGGCCGCACTCTCGCGTTGGAGCATGAGAATGTCATCGCTGACGTCTACCTGCTGGGCAAGGCGCTGGGCGGTGGCCTCGTGCCGGTGTCAGCGGTCGTTGCTGATCATGACGTGCTCGGTGTACTGCAACCGGGCCAGCACGGCAGCACCTTCGGTGGGAACGCGCTCGCCTGCGCGATCGGGCTCGCCGTCGTCCGGTTGCTGGAGACCGGCAGTTATCAGCAGCGCGCAGCCGAGTTAGGCCTCCAGCTGCGGGAGCGGCTGGATCGCATGGTCGGACGCGGCGTGGTCGCGGTCCGCTCACGCGGCTTGTGGGCCGGCGTTGACGTCGATCCCCGTCTCGGCACCGGTCGTGACGTCTGTGAGGCGCTGGCCCGGCGCCGTGTGCTGGCCAAGGACACGCACGGCTCAACGCTCCGGCTGGCCCCGCCCCTGGTGATCAGCGAAGCGCAGCTCGATCACGGTCTCGACCAACTCGAACTGACGCTGCACGACCTCAGCTAGCCTCGCTTGCCGACAAGTCCGGCAACAGATGAATGTCGGGCTCCGGCGCACTCGGCCTGTGCCGTGGTCCGCCAGGATAGGGGCATGACGGCACAGGATCCGGACGCCGACGCGCGCCGACGGTCAGGGGAGGCCTTGCGGGACGGCGACCCGACCGGCTGGTTTGAACAGCTCTACGCTGACGCTGCGCAGGGGCAGGCGATCGTGCCGTGGGATCGCCGGGCACCCCACCCGCTGCTGGTCGAGTGGGTCAAGCAGCAACCGACCAAGTCGGGGTGCCGCACGCTGGTGGTGGGTTCGGGACTGGGCGATGACGCGGCGTTCCTCGCGGCTCATGGATACCGTGTGATCGCCTTCGACATCTCGAAATCCGCGATCGAATCGGCACGGCGCCGCTTCCCAATGAGCCCGGTGGATTTCCGGGTCGCCGATCTGCTGAATCCGCCGGCGGAGTGGCGTCAGCGTTTCGATCTTGTGGTGGAGACCTACACCACGCAGTCGCTGCCCGTGCGCCTGCGTCCAACCGTCGCCCTCCACATTGGCCGCTTCGTCGCGCCGGGAGGCACGCTGGTGGTGCTTGCCGTCGCAGGCGCGGGTGATGAACCGGTCGATGGGCCGCCATGGCCACTCAGCCGTACCGACATTGAGTCGTTTGCCGTAGAAGGTCTGGAGCTGATGAGCGCGGAAGAGGTCCGCGATCCGCCCGGGATGCATCACTGGCGAGCCGTCTTTACCCGCCCTCCAGACTGAGCTTCTGCGGCTGAAATTCCGCAGCCTCAGTCAGCGAGCGATCTCAAGTGACGGGCCGTTGTGCCCGTAGGGTTGGCGGAAACAGGCCTGGCGTAGAGGAGGAGTTGCCGTGGCGGGCAAGACCGTCATCACCTTCGGCACATTCGACGTATTCCACGTCGGCCACATACGCGTGCTCAACCGGTCGGCCGCTCTCGGTGACCGGCTCATCGTGGGTGTTTCCTCGGACAGGCTGAACTTCTCCAAGAAGGGTCGTAATCCGGTCTTCAGTCAGGAGGAACGCCTCGAGATCGTTGCCAATGTCAAGGCTGTCGACGCGGTCTTCATCGAGGAAAGCCTCGAGCAGAAACGTGACTACGTGCTGGAGCACCAGGCCGACATCTTGGTGATGGGCGATGACTGGAGAGGCAAGTTCGACTACCTCAACGACATCTGTCAGGTGGTGTACCTGCCGCGTACGCCGTCGGTCTCGACGACCGCGATCATCGAGCACATCGTCGGCAACTCCTGACTGGTGTGCCGGCTGCGAGCGTCGGGAATCGGCGGCAACAAGCCAACATCGCAGCGAGCGGTAGCGAGCAATCAACACTGCGCGATGCGCGAGCAGCCGCAGAGAGAAATGGCGGCCCACCAGTCTGACGAGGACAGATGGGCCAGGGCTGAGCATGCCACGAGTGAGGTATGAGCGATGACGCCGGGGGTAGCCGAGGTGGCAGCCCAAGCCTGTTTGGGTAATACTCCGGCGGGGTTTTAACACTGTAACTGGCAACCGTGCAGGGGTGATGACGTGAAATGACCGACAACCGACCGGTGAATGCCAGCGATGACATCGACGAGACGGACGGCCGCGACGAGTCCCTGAACGAGCGGATGGACCGGAACTGGAACGAGATCCTGCAGGAGTTGCGGGTTACCCAGACCGGTACGCAGATCTTCACAGGATTCTTGCTCACCATCGCATTCCAGACGAGGTTCGGCGAGCTGACGACCTTCCAGATTCGGGTCTATCTCGTTCTCGTGATCGCCGCCGTGCTGACGACCGCATGCGGATTGGCGCCGGTGAACCTGCATCGGGGCTTGTTCCGCAGGGGCGCAAAGGTGACCATCGTGCAGACCGCGCACATCATCATGCGCATCACACTGGCGGGCGTAGCAGTCATGCTGATCGGGACGGTGCTGTTGATCTTCGATCTGGTGGTGGATCGTACTGCGGCGCTCGTCGCTGCGGGTGTCATGCTGCTCGTCGTGATCATCCTTGCCGTGCTGCCGCCCATCCTGCGATCCAACCGGTCCACGCATTCAGCAGACGGTCAAAGCGAGATCAGCTGAAAGGAGACGATCATGCCAGGCAAGAAGAAGCCAGGCCCGAGCGTCAAGGACGACAAGGTATACGAGGCGATTCGTGATCAAGGCGGGTCTAAGGAGAAGGCGGCTCGGATCGCCAACGCATCGGCGGCGCGCAGCCGATCCTCGGTTGGTAAGAAGGGTGGCAAGTCCGGCTCGTACGACGACTGGAAGGTCGAAGACTTGCGCAAGCGGGCCAAGGAACTCGGCATCTCGGGCTACTCGGGTAAGAAGAAGTCCGAACTGGTATCGATGCTGCGTAATCACTGATTAGCTAGTGCTCCCGCCGGCGCTTGGACAGCCCTCTCGGCCAGCCGTGGGCGATAGGAGGGAATCGGCCGCTCACGAGGTGGATGCGTTGCTGGACGAGCTCAGAAGCAGCCGATGAAGAAGGTCCTCGGCCTCGCTCTCGGCATCCTGACCGCAATTGGCGGGTTCCTTGATATCGGAGATTTGGTGATTAACGCGGTCGTTGGCTCGCGGTTCGGGCTCTCACTCGGTTGGGCCGTGGTGGTCGGAGTGATCGGCATCTGCATCTTTGCGCAGATGTCGGGCAGGGTGGCGGCCGTGAGCGGCCGTGCGACGTTCGAGCTGATCCGTGAGCGGCTTGGCCCCCGGCTCGCGGTACTGAACCTCGGCGCCTCCTTCATGATCAACTTAATGACCCTGACCGCGGAGATTGGTGGCGTGGCCCTGGCGCTCCAGCTGGCCAGCAGCGTTTCCTATCTACTCTGGGTACCGTTCGCCGCTGTGGCGGTCTGGCTGGTGATCTGGCGCGTGAAGTTCTCGATCATGGAGAACGTCGCCGGCCTTGTCGGGCTCTGCTTGATCGGCTTCGCGGTGGCGCTCTTCCTGCTCGGGCCGGACTGGGCCGAACTAGGGCGACAGGCCGTCCAGGGTGTCGCCACGAGCACTGAGCACATCTCGACGTATTGGTTCTATGCGGTTGCGCTGTTCGGCGCAGCGATGACGCCGTACGAGGTCTTCTTCTTCTCATCGGGCGCTGTTGAGGAGGGCTGGACCGTCAAGGACCTCGCGCTGTCACGAGCAAATGTGCTGGTGGGATTCCCACTCGGAGGACTGCTCTCGCTGGCCATTGCCGGCTGTGCTGCTGTCGTGCTCTTGCCCCAGCTCATCGCGGTGACCGCGCTATCCCAGGTGATGCTTCCGGTCGCCATGGCCGGCGGAAAGCTGTTGCTTGCGTTGATCATTCTCGGGATCGTTGCCGCCACTGCCAGGGCCGCGTTGGAGACCACATTGTCCGCCGGCTACACGATCGCATAGTTCCTGGGCTGGTCGTGGGGCAAGTTCCGGCCGCCGGCGCTGGCCGCCGGCTTCCATCTATTGATGATCATTTGCCTGATCGTCGGAGTCGGCACTCTGATGACTGGAATTGACCCGATCAAGGTGACCGAGATCTCTGTGGTCTTCTCGGCCGTAGCGCTGCCGCTCACCTACCTCCCGATCCTGATCGTGGCCAACGACCCCGAGTACGTGGGTGAGCATGTCAACGGGCAGGCGTTGAATGGCGGCGCCCTGATCTATTGGTGATCATTCTCGCCGCGGCGATCGCCGCCTCGCATCTTCGGCGGACGTCCGCCTGTGTCGCGCATGCAGCGTACGTCGTGGGTCGCCATCGTGGAGATCGGTGTTGTGATCAAGTTGGCGGTTGGCCGGGACACCAGAGATCTCGCATGGACCGAGCGGTGGGTCCGGGACCACGTCATCGGACGCATCCCGGGGGGCCGCCACAATCCCGGCCAGGAGCAGCACGACGATTCCAATGAGCGAGGCAAATCGTGATCATCACCGACCTGCTCGGCTCACGGGTGTTCGGCCCAGACTTCTTGGGTTTTGTGAGCGATGTGCGGTTCATCCTCGAGTCAGAATCGGTAGGCCAACCGGTCCGGCTCCACGGGATCATCGTCAGCCCACATGCCCGTTCCTCTTCCCTGGGCTTCGAGCGTTCCGGAGTCCGGTCACCGTGGCCGATTGCGGCTCTGGTGCGATGGCGGCACCGCGGCTCGTTCCTCGTCCGATGGGGCGACATCGAGCGTCTCGACGTGCACCGCATTCAGCTCAGACCGGGATTTGAGCGGGCTTCATCTGAGCTCCCCTGATCATCAATGTGCTATGCCTGCTCTGCACAGCTTGCTGACGCTCTACACATGTTGGAACGCATGCAGAGCGACCGAAACCAACGTAAACGTGGGTTCGGCGAGATGGCCGCGAGAAAGGAGAACCGCATGTCCCAGGGCAATGGAGCCTCAGCCAGCGCGATCGACGACGTGATCGCTCGAGCGCTGCGCGAACTCGATCTTGACGAGAAGGTGGAGTTGCTGACCGGCGCAGCGGCGTTCTCCCTGCACGGCACCGAAGCCATCGGACTGCGTCCGATGATCTTCAGCGACGGGCCGACTGGAGTCCGTGGCAGTGAATTCGTTGGTGGCAAGAAGGTCGCGTTGTTCCCCAATGCGACGCTGCTCGCGCAGGCATGGGACGAGGCGGCCGCCGAGCGGGTCGGCGAAATGCTCGCGGGGGAGGGCCGCGCTCAGGATGTCGACGTGGTTCTCGGCCCAACCGTCAATCTGCACCGGTCTCCACTTGGTGGCCGGTTA
>Ga0184608_10000561_pt1 | contig 10103 bp, 9 predicted proteins | sample PLM1_30_coex_FD_133010 | JGI IMG/M metagenome (GOLD analysis project Ga0184608, IMG submission 133010) | Groundwater sediment microbial communities from an aquifer in East River, Colorado, USA - PLM1_30_coex | ecosystem: Environmental > Terrestrial > Soil > Riparian zone | place: USA: East...
CCCGTGCCCACGCCCGCGACGAGATGCGTGATGCGACCCTCGGTCTGCTCCCACAACTCGGGGCCCGTGGTGCGGTAATGAGCCTCGGGGTTCATCGCGTTGTAGTACTGATTCGGCTGGAACGCGCCCGGGATATCGCGTGTGAGGCGATCGGCGACCTTGTAATAGGACTCGGGCGACTCGGGCGGAACCGCGCTCGGGCAGACCACGACCTCGGCGCCATAAGCGCGCAGGAGATCGCGCTTTTCCTGGCTTTGCTTATCCGCCATCGTGCAGATGAGCCGATAACCCTTTATCGCCGCGGCCATCGCGAGCCCGACGCCGGTGTTCCCGCTGGTCGGTTCGACGATCGTCCCTCCCGGTCGGAGAAGGCCCCGACGCTCGGCGTCTTCGATCATGACCAGACCGATCCGGTCCTTCACGGAGCCGCCCGGATTCAGGTGCTCGAGCTACGCGACGATCGCGGGCCGCAATCCCTTGCCGATACGCGAGAGCCGCACGAGCGGTGTGTGCCCGACGAGCCCGAGGATGTTCGGCGCGATGCTCATCCGGTGATGCTATGCCGCCTATTCAATCGGGGAGCTCGTCCGCGTCGAGGCGCCGCGGCTCATCACCCTGGAGGAACTCGGCGTACTTCAGACCGGTGCCGGTATTGAAGACCACAACCTCTTCATCCTCGCGGATCCACCCGTCGCGGCGGAGCTTCGCGGTCCCCGCGATCGCCGCACCGCCTTCAGGGCAGACGAGTATCCCTTCAGCCCTACCTGCAGCCTGCATCGACTGCGCGATCTCCCGCTCGCTCACGGCGATCGCAATCCCGTCCGACTCACGGAGGGCTTTGAGCACGATGAAGTCACCGAGCGCCTTCGGGACGCGGATTCCCGCCGCGAAGGTGCGCGGATCTGGCCAGGGCTCGGACTCGTCGCGGCCGTCGACGAACGCTCTCACGATCGGCGCGCAGCCCTCCGCCTGCACGGCGACGAAGCGCGGCCTCTTCTGGTCGATCCAGCCGATAGCGCGCAGCTCGTCAAACGCTTTCCACATGCCGATGAGGCCGACTCCGCCCCCCGTCGGGTAGACGATCACGTCGGGGAGACGCCAGCCGAGCTGCTCCGCGAGCTCGAAGCCCATCGTCTTCTTTCCTTCGATGCGATAGGGCTCGCGAAGGGTCGACGCGTCATACCAGCCGCGCGCGGCACAGACCTTCTTCACGACCGCGCCGGCGTCGGCGATCGAGCCGGCAACCAGGTAGACCTCCGCGCCATACGCCAGCGTTTCGCGGACGATCACGTCCGGCGTTGTTTCGGGCATCACGACGACGACGCGCATCGCGGCACGGGCGCCATACGCGGCCCATGCCGCACCGGCGTTTCCAGCCGTCGGCAACGCGAGTGTGCTGACGCGCAGCTCCGCCGCCCGCGTCACGCCGACGGCGGCGCCACGCGCCTTGAACGTTCCCGTCGGGAGCAAGCCTTCGTCTTTCACGCGCAGCTTCGGAATGCCAAGGTCCTCGCCGAGCGATGGCGTGTCGAGCAGGGGCGTGTTCGTCTCTCCGAGCGAGACGAACTTTTCGCCGCTCATCGGGAGAAGCTCGCGGTAGCGCCAGAGCGTCTCGGGCCGGTTCCGGAGCGCGTCCTTCGTAACCGAATCGCGCACGCGGCGCAGGTCGTAGCGGACGAGGAGCGGGCCACCATCCGATTTGCAGACCTGCTGGATCTGGTCGACGGGGAAATCTTCCTGGCACCGCGAGCATTCGAGGTGCGTCGCGAACGAGGTCACGCCGCGCGTTCGATCTTGGCCCCGAGCGCGCGCAGTCTTTTGTCGAGCTCCTCGTAGCCGCGATCGATCTGCTCGACGTTGTTGATCGTGCTCGTGCCCTTCGCCGAGAGTGTCGCGGCGAGGAGCGCCATGCCCGCGCGGATGTCCGGGCTGCGCAGATCCGACCCGTACAGCTGCGATGGGCCGACGACCACGACACGATGCGGGTCGCACAGGATGATCCGCGCGCCCATGCTCTCGAGCGAGCCGACCCAGTACATCCGGCCGGGGTACATCCACTCGTGGATGAGGACGGTGCCCTCGGCCTGCGTTGCCACGGCGGTCGCGATGCTCGTGAGGTCCGAGGGGAATCCCGGCCAGACCTGCGACTGCACCTTCGGGATCGCGCCGCCGAGATCGTGCTCGATGACCAACTTGCCCGACGCCTTGACGACGAGATCGTCGCCCTGCTCCTCGGTCTCGACGCCGAGCCGCTTGAACACCATTCGCGTCATGCGCAGGTATTGCGGTACGGCGTTCTTGATGGTGATCTCGCCGTGGGTCATCGCGGCGGCGCCGATAAGCGAGCCCACCTCCATGTGATCGCTGAGGATCGTGTGCTCGATCCCCTTGAGACGCTCGGTGCCGTCGATGGTGATCGTGTTCGTCCCGATGCCCACGATCCGCGCGCCCATCTTCATGAGCGCGATGCCGAGCTGCTGGACGTGCGGCTCGCTCGCAGCGTTGCGGATGACGGTGCGTCCAGGCGCCAACACGGCGGCCATCAGCGCGTTCTCGGTCGCGGTCACCGACGGCTCGTCGAGAAGCACGTCGGCGCCCTTGAGCCCGCTCGTGTGCAGGCCATACCCGCCGGTGGTGACGTCGAGCTCGGCGCCGAACGCGCGGAGCGCGAGGAAGTGCGTGTCGTTCCGGCGCCGCCCCAGGACGTCGCCACCGGGCAGCCCCAGCTTGACCTTCTTGTAGCGCGCGAGCAGGGGTCCCGCGAAGAGGAGCGAGGTGCGGATCTCACGCGCGAGCGCGCTGGGCACGTCCATGGTCTTGAGCTCGCCGGTGATGCGGACGGTGCGCTCGCCGAGCTCTTCGACCTTCGCGCCGAGCGCGCTAACGACCTCGAGCATCCCGCGCACGTCGCGAATACGGGGGACGTTGTGCAACGTCACCGGATCGTCGGTCAGCAGACTCGCGGCGATAAGTGGGAGTGCCTCGTTCTTGTTGCCTGCGGGAGTGATCTCACCGCGTAGGGGCGTCCCGCCCTCGACCACGAATCGCGCCATCCGGCAAGAGCCTAGCCGCACGGGCGTTGCCCGGCCCGCGGCTCTCACACAGTTCCCAGTTCCTTACTAGGCGGCTCTCATACCCGGCGGTGCCATGGGGGCGCACGGTGGGACCAGCCCGTCGATCAGGGCAGAAAGAAAGGAGACACGAAATGGACGCACGGAAAGCCGTCGTCGCGGCGCTCGCAGGAGGACGCCGGCCAGCGCCCGACTGTTCCGTAAGGAAGACACAGGGATCGCGCTCGGCCTAAGACGCGGGCGCGATCCCTACGCGGCTACGGCACGAAGGCGAAGTTCGCGGCGATCTGATCGAATGTCGATCGATTGCCCGCGGCGTCATCGGCGCTACTCGTGAACGTGATGATGTACGCGTCTTTTCCACGCATCGCGATGTACTGCGAAAAGGACGCGTTGAACGTCCCGTTCGCGGTCTGAAGAGGAAGGTCGTACCTAATGACCTGCCCGTCGAGGCTGCCGACGATCGCGGGCTCGACCTTCGGCGGCGAGATCTTGAGCTGGACCTCCACCTGCGATGCCGCGAGCTGCGAGAAGACGCTGGCGCTCATCTCAGAGGGGAGGCTTTGCTCCAGCACGTTGAGGTTCGTATGCCCACCGCTCCCGAAGTCGAACGCCATCACCTTGATTCCCTGCTGAACCAGCGCCTGCATCTGCTCGACCGAGTACGACTGAGCGAGGGACGGGTTCTGTTCGACCATCGTATTGAATGCGGCCTTCATGGTCTGCGGATCCATATCGATCGCGCGCCATGTCGGCGGGATCGAGATGCTGAAGCCATCGTTGGCCCGCGTCACAGTCGACCAGCCCGCTGGCAATGGACTCTTTGTCGGCGACGGCGACGGTGTCGGAGTTGGCGTGGGAGTGGGCGACGGTAACGCCGACGCGGTCGGCGACGAGCAACCTGCCGCCAGAAGCAACGCGACGATCAGGATCGAACGACGGAACACCCGCGGATGCTAGGCGCGCGTTCCGGCAGACACGTGACGGATCAGTATCCGAGCGCGATCCCGATCTTGGTCCCCTCCACACCCCCGCGAAGATCCGGGCCATCGATCTGGATGGCGCCGGGACGTGCGAAATTCGTGGCCATCACATCCTCGACCTTGACCTCGACCTCGTGCCCCATCGCGGCAAGGCCGGCCCGCACATCGTCAGGAATACGCGAGTCGACCTGGAGCTTTTCGCCCTCGTCGTGGATGCGCGGCCGGCTCGTCGCGTCCTGTGGCCTGTCGCCGTAGTCGACGGCGTTCACCACGGTCTGCACCACCGCGCTCATGATCTTGCGTCCACCTGGCGCGCCGCACACGAGGAAGGGCTCGCCTGCGCGTAAGACGATCGTCGGTGCGCCGGCCCATAGAACGCGTTTGCCGGGCGCGATCGAGTTCGGGCGTCCCGGCCGCGGATCGAACCAGTACGTCCCGTTCGTGAGAACGATCCCCGTGCCTTTGATCATCACCGCCGATCCGAATCCGCCGCCGAGCGTCGCCGTCAACGCGACGCACATGCGGTCCCGATCGACGGCGTTCAAATGAGTGGTGTTCGGCATGTCGGCCATCGACCCCAGGCGTTCGGCGAACGCCGCGCGACCGGCGACCGCGATGCGATGCAGACTCTCGACACCGAGCTGCGGGTGCTCGCGTAGATCCTCGCGGTCCAGGAGTCCGAGCGCGCGCGCGACGGTCGGGCCGCCGGTGAGACCCGAGAGCGTGACCACGCGGTGCCTGCGGTAATCGACGGCTTGTGGCGGCGGCGCACCGGCCTCGTACGAGGTGAAGTCCTCGCGCGAGAGGATGCCTCCGAGCGCGCGGATCTCGTCGGCGATGGCCGCACCGAGCTCGCCCTGGTACAGCACTTTCGCGCCGCCGCGGGCGATCGATTCGAGCGACCGCGCGAGATCGGGCTGCAGCAGGCGGTCTGGCGGCTCGAAACCCGTCGGCGGACGGTAGGGCGCGCCGCCGTCGCGGTAGTACACGCGCTTCGCCTCCGCATTCTTGTGAAGGCGGACCGCGGACGTGCCGAACACGAGCGTGCCGTACCAGTCCATGACGATGCCCTCGCGCGCGAGCCGAATCGCGGGCTCGAACAGCCGGGCCCATGGCAGCTTCCCGAGTCGCCGGTGCGCGAGCTCGTAGGCGGCGACGGCGCCGGGCACGCTGACGGAGAGCGGCCCTTCGACGTTGGCATCGTTCTTCACGGCGGGCCATCCGTACATTCCGGACCGCGTCGCACCTCCGAGAAGCTCGAACATCTCGGGCCGCGAGGCGAGCGGCGCTCGGGTCGACCCATCGAACGAGCTCGCTTTCCCTTCGCGCCATACGACGAGGCCGGCGATGCCGCCGAGCCCGCTACCGATCGGCGACGTAACGCCGAGCGCGAACGCGGTCGCGAGGGCCGCATCCAGCGCGTTACCGCCTTCGCGAAGGATCTCGACCCCGGCCTCGGCCGCGAGCGGGTCGGCCGTGACCATCCCGTTCGGCGCGACGGCCTCGGTCTTCGAGAAGATCCATTGGCTACGGGCACGATCGGTCATTGCAGGCGTAGTGTTTCGATCCGCATGGACGCCGCAGACCTCCTCGCCTTCAAGACCATCCCCGAGCTCGACCTATCGCCGGACGGCGCGCGGGTTGCGTACGTCCTGACCTGGATCGACACGGAGAAGGACGAGTATCGCTCCACCATCCATGTCGCGCCGACTGAGGGTGGCGCGCCCGCGGAGTTCACTCGCGGTCCCACGCGCGACTCCGCGCCGCGGTGGTCTCCGGACGGCACCCAGCTCGCGTTCCTCTCGGATCGGACCGGCGGAGAGCGTCAGCTATTCGTCATGTCGGTGCGCGGCGGCGAGCCACGCCAGCTGACCTCCATGTCCGGTCATGCGGGGCCGGCGACATGGTCGCCGGATGGGACGAAGATCGCGTTCAGCGCGCGCGTCTGGGTCGAGCCGCGGCCGGACGACGCCGGCGCGCGCCAACGCTGGGAGCAGCGCCCGCGGCATGTGACGAAGGCGCAGTACAAGACGGACGGGCAGGGCTACACGTTCGATGCACGCGCGCACCTCTTCATCGTCGACGTCGCGACCGGCGAGATGAAGCGACTCACGGATGGGGACTTCGAGGACCGCGCGGAGTCGTGGTCCCCCGACGGACGTCAGCTCGCGTTCTCGCGGACGCGCGGCGGCAAGGGTGACTACTCGTCGTCCGACATTTGGATTGCGGACGTCGCGACGGGCGCCGCCCTTCGCATCACGGAGGACGTCGGGCGGGCGATCTCGCCGACCTGGTCGCCCGACGGCACCACGATCGCGTGTTACGGAACGGACTCGCAGGAGGCGGGACTCGGCGATCCGATGGTCCGCGTGTGGACCGTCCCTTCGCGCGGGGGACAGCCACGACGGCTCACCGAACGCTACGACCGCGGCGCGGTGCTCTTGCCGCCGCCGGCGATCACGCCGGGGCCGCTCTGGTCGCCCGACAACGCGAGCGTGACCTTCATCGCCGGGGACCACGGGAACACGCACCTCGTTCGCGCGGCGATCGCTGACGGCTCGACGACCGTTGTCGTTGGGGGCGAGCGCCAGATCGCCTACGCGAGCGGTAGGGCGGGGTCGCGCATCGCGTTCGCGGCGGGCGACCTCGCGGCACCGTCGGACCTATACGCCACCGCGTGGGACGGCAGCGGCGAGCGGCGCCTCACGCAGCTGAACAAGGAGATCCTGGCGCAGCTCGCTCCCGTTCACGGCGAGCGGCGGACCTTCAGAAGCCCGCATGGCGGCACGCTTGAGGGCTGGCTGTTCCTGCCTGGCGAGCGCCGCGGCCCGTCACCGCTCCTCGTCGATATTCACGGCGGGCCGGCCAGCTTCTCGGGGAACCTCTTCTCGCTCGGGTACTTCTACCGCTACGTGCTCGCGTCGCGCGGCTGGGCGGTCCTCACGCTCAATCCCACCGGATCCGGTTCATACGGTCGCGACTTCGCACACGGCATCCGCGCGAAGTGGGGAGAGCACGACCTCGCCGAGCAGCTCGCCGCGGTGGACCAGCTGATCGCGGAAGGCATTGCCGATCCCGAGAGGCTCGCCGTAGCCGGGTACTCGTACGGTGGGTTCATGACGAGCTGGACGATCGGCCACACCGATCGGTTCAAGGCGGCCGTGGTCGGCGCGCCGGTCGTGAATCAGGAATCGTTCTTTGGCACGAGCGACATCGGCATGTGGTTCGCTCCATGGGAGATGGGCGCGAGCATCACCGATGGGCGCGAGACCTTCCGGCGGCTCTCCCCCATCAACTACGTGGACAAGGTCACGACACCGACCCTCGTCCTCCACGGCGAGGCCGACGAGCGGTGCCCGATCGGACAGGGCGAGGAGCTCTTCGCCGGCCTGGTCGCCGCGGGCAAGGTGCCGACCGAGTTCGTTCGCTATCCCGGCGGAAGCCACATGTTCATCGCCCAGGGCAGGCCGAGTCATCGCGTCGATTTCAATCGGCGCGTCGTCGACTGGGTAACGAGGCACGCCTCGCGCGACTAAGCGCTGGCCGACGCGGGCTTCGAGGCCTTCAGCGAGAAGAAGAGCGGCAGCTTCCCATCGTGTTCCGGCGGGAGGCGATGCGTGCCGTCAGGAGCCGGCTGAAGGAACGAGAGCGGCCATTCGACGAACGGGAACTCGTGAAGGAAATCGATGCGCAGGCCGGCCGCTGTCAGCGCGGTCACAATCTCGCCCAGGCCGTGGCTCCAGCTGTACTCGAACTCCTGGGTGACCTGCGCGCTGCGGTCCGCATAAGAGCCTTGCGTGGCGAGGCTGATTGGCTCGGCATGACTGAAGTAGGGATACCGAAGCCTCAGGTCTCGCACGCCGTCGCTGTCATCGAAGACCCCAGCGATGGGATGGATCTCGGTGATGTAGAAGAAGCCGCCGGGTTTGACGAAATGAGCGGCGACTTTGCCCATCGATCGATGTCGGGCAACCAGCCGAGCACGCCGCGGGAGGTGTAGACGACGTCGAACCGTCCTTCGAGATTCCTGGGCAGGTCATAGATGTCGGATTGGACGAAACGCGCACTCAGGCCGACGTCCTTAGCGAGCGCGCGGGCTTGGGTGATCGCCGCGGCGGAAAAATCGATGCCGGTAACCCGTGCACCCAGCCGGGCCCAGCACAGGGTGTCGAGGCCGAAGTGGCACTGCAGGTGGAGCAGATCCTTTTCATCGACCGACCCGACCTCGGCCATCTCGTACGGCCGAAGCTTGTTCAGGCCGGCCTTGAAGTCGGCGACCCTATAGAAGTCGGACCGGTAGTTGATGCCGGCCCACTCATCCCAGAGAGCGCGATTGGCTTTGAGGTACTTGTCCATCCCGCCTGCGCGCGGCGAAATTAGCCGAGCTGCTTCACGATGCGGACGGCCTCCTCGGCCGTGAACGCGCGCATCGTGCGGCTGCGCCCGTTGCCGGCCATGCCGTACTCGATCGCACCGCGCAGCGCGGCCTCGTCATTGGGCGCTTCCGTGATCGCGACCGCGTCGAACTCGCCGAGCGTGAGGTACACATCGATGAGCTTCCCGCCGCCCGCCCGATCGAGGCGCTCTTTCGTCGCGGCGATCCGCTTGTCCCAATCCTTGATCGTCTTGATGCCCTGCTCGGTGAAGTTGATCAGCGTGATGTAGCGCGCCATGCCTGGTGCCTCCCCTTTAATCGCGACGATCTTCTGCGCCGATAGGCTACGTGCATGGCGTATGCGGCGGTGGGGTTCGACCTTCTTACCGCGCTCCTCGACACCTGGTCGCTGTGGTCCGATGTGGCCGGAGATCGGGCGCTCGGGATGCGCTGGCACGGCGCGTCGCAGGAGCTTCTCCGCGGAAAGCGTTACCGGCCGTTCGAGGACATCGTCCGCGAGAGCGCGAGCGGCGTCGGTCTCGACCCGAAACGCTCGTCCGAGCTTCTCCGCCGCTGGGGCGAGTTCGAACCGTGGCCGGACGCCCCACCGGTACTCGAGCGCCTGGACGCGAAGAGGCGGTTCATCGTGACCAACTGCTCGCGAAAGCTCGGGCACCTCGCGGCGTTCCGGGCGGGACGATTCGAGCTCGTGATGACGGCGGAGGAGGCGGGCGCGTACAAGCCCGATCCGCTTCCCTATCGGATGGCACTTGAACGCCTCGGGCTCGACCCGGCGGAGGTCCTCTTCGTCGCGGGCTCGGCTCACGACGTCGGCGGTGCGGCGCGCGTCGGAATGGATGTCTACTGGGCGAATCGCGGCGGAGCGTCGGCGCCGACGGACGGCACGGCGCTGCGCGAGGAGCCGGATTTCCGCGGGCTCCTCGAGACGATGGGAATCTCGGGTTGATTGGCCGGGCGGCCATCACGCAGCGCGAGGACGGCGAACTTGTCGACCCGCGGACCGACGCCGATTGGCTCGATTGGGTCGCCGCGCGCGACATACGCAACTGGTGTGACGACGATCTGCTCCAGGACTGGCTCGCCGAATTCGGCGAGCAGCACGGATTCCGGCGCGACGACCAGCTGCCGGGGTACGACCGCGTGTTCGACCTCGCCCGTTACCTGATGGATCAGGGTCGGCGCTTCGAGCAGGCGGTGCTGGTCGACCTGCAGCTGCGCTGGCCGGTGACGCGGATCACGACTCGACCCGACGAAGCGCGTTCCCTCGCCGCGGCAGAGGCCACGTGGGACGCCATGAAGAACGGAGCGCCGGTGATCGCCTCGGGTGTGCTGCGCGATCCGGAGCGGCGAACGTTCGGCGTCGCCGATCTTCTGGTGCGCTCCGATGTCCTCGGGGAGCTCTGCCCCGACGCATTCATTGGAGATCAGCTCGAGCTTCCCGTCGCCGCGATGAGGCACGGCCGCCACTACCGGGTCGTCGATATCAAGTTCTCGACGCTCCATCTCTTGAAGGACGGGAGGCTCGGCGCGGATTCGCTCGATGTGATGACGCAGGCGTGGATCTACAACGAAGCGCTCGGTCGAATCCAGGGCTTTACTCCGCCGGCCTCGTACGTCGCCGGCCGGGCGTGGCGGCAGGGCGCCGAGCGCGGC
>Ga0184608_10000562_pt1 | contig 10099 bp, 13 predicted proteins | sample PLM1_30_coex_FD_133010 | JGI IMG/M metagenome (GOLD analysis project Ga0184608, IMG submission 133010) | Groundwater sediment microbial communities from an aquifer in East River, Colorado, USA - PLM1_30_coex | ecosystem: Environmental > Terrestrial > Soil > Riparian zone | place: USA: East...
AATAGGTCTTTCTTTAGAATGTATGCTTTTTTTCCTATTTCTATAAATCCATTTCCTTCTAAAACTAGATATATTTCATCTGATGAATGAGGTTCTTGTCTATCCCTTTCACCGGGTTTTAGTTTTAAAATTCCGGCCTGCAAGTGTCGCAGATCAAAAAAATTAAGAAATTCTGAATTGTCCAAATCCATTTTAGAAAAAAGTTCTCGTAAATCAAATATCTTTTCATTCATCTACTCTTCCCTGCCTCTCTGGAAATATAATGGTATTAAGTTTGTATCTTCAAACATGTAGATGAAGCCCTTGGCGTATCCTGCATACAGAGGTGGGTTGGGTCTAAATTTCCACTTACTCGAATACAACCCATATTAAGAGTTTATTGGATACTTTGCGAAGGTCGGTCGAAAGATAAAAATAAAGTTTTATATCGCCTGTGCGATATAATAACTATCAAATTTTAAAAAAATGAGTCTCGTAGGAAATTTCTCAACATGCAGTGTATGCGGAAAGCGAAAGATAATCGCCAACCAACGAAATAAAGTATTGAGTAAGCAGAATAGCATAGACGTCTATTTAGAATGTAAAGATTGTGCCGCAATTCCAATTTGGGATACAAAAACAAAAGATGGAAATCAATAGGATTATGATCATTATCAATAGGGGTCAAGTCCAATAGAATATTGCCGTTCCACTGGTACTAATGGGAGGAATTTTTTCGTATGAAAAAAGACATTGAAGATTCTATCTTTGAAGCCGATCCATTGCATAGTGAACTAAGAATTCTGGATTGGATTTTATATCAAGTTTGTAGTAACGAAGTAAAAAACTTTTAAAGGTTATAATATTAAATAAAATTATCTATCTTGTTATTTCTATTATCAGATAAATTATCGATGTTACAGAAATACCAATGATTCACTCGGATGTTCTGGATTGTCTCAGCGTGGCTACAAAGGCATACACTCTTAAATAATTGATATCGGGAGTAACATAAAATGAACTGTATAAAGTGTGGCAGAAAATTGGAGTCACCTCAAGAATTACCTGTATGTAAAGAATGCGGAAAGGCCGGCAGCACTATTGAATCGAGCGATCCTAGTGAAGTCCTGGAACTTCATATTAAGTCTCAAAAGGAACTTCGACTTTTACCTGAGGATTTCAGATTATCTGATGTTGGCAGAGATGTTGCTAAGAAAATTATTCATCAATTATTAGCCCTTGGTGAACCCACTGAAGTAGTTACTCATACAGTCTTCGGCTTTTGTTATGGCTATTTATGCCACCAGAAAGAGGAAGAACCATAAAATGTCTGAAAGGACCAAGATCCGGACCCATGATTATTTATGCGAAGATTGTGCAGGAATTAAACTTTGAAATGATATAATATTAAAAAAATAAAAAAATTTCTTCTACTTTGATTGTGTTAGGATAGGGCTAGCAAAATCAAAGTCGTGTAATCCATTTCTTATTGCTGTTATAGTGCAGGGAGTATTATTTTCCATAAAACTTGACCACATTGCATCACAAACTCTGCACCTAAATTCGCCTGGAGGGACGTCTGGTTTTATTGTTCTTGCCATATTATAATTATGATAAATCAGGTATAATAACCCTCGGTTCTTTTCAACTTGATGTCAAACATTCAAACTATTCACTTACATTTAAACCACTCTCAGAACGTTTGAAACAGTATAATACTATGTTACCAATGAATTTATTGTTGGCCGCTCAGGATCTTTGTGGTAAATGTCGTCATGCCAGGTCGAGTCATAAAAACGAATTGGGAGAAAGCGGAACTATGTGTGGCTGGCCCAACTGCGATTGCAAGAAATTCCTAGATTAACGTTAAACAATTTTCTCCCTCCCGGAAGGATACTTGGTATATTAAATTCTGATTGTTGCTAATCAACTTCTTTGAGTATCGAACAGATTTTAAAAAATGAAATTCTAGAATCCCAATGGGCTCTAGACGGACCAATTGATGATACCATTTATAGACGTGACCACTCAAAAAGAATTGGACTAATAAATTGGGTTTTAAAAAATATGAAAAACTCTGATATCTTTATTTGTGAAACTATGGAAACTAAAATAAATGAAATTATAGATAAAATAAATAAAACACATAATATTTTTGAAGCTGATCCGTTAGATAGTGAATTAAGAATCCCTGACTGGATTTTATATCAAGTTTGTAGTAACGAAATAAAAAAATATAACTTGTCTCACATTTCATAAAAGGTCATTTTTCTCTGATTATTATTATTCATTTACTTTGTTAACTCTACAAATAGGAAAATAGCGCCCGAGATGCCCAATGCAACTAGAAAACCCTTCCAAAAATCACTTAAAAAGTCACTCTTCATTTACTATGGACAGATTCTTTCGGGATTTAATTTTATCCTACAGGCTAAAGAATACTCGATACAGAACAAACTTCTTATGATGATTTGCTTGATGGAATAAGACTAAGTTTAAAAGGTTACAATATTAAATTAGTCATAATGTCGACTAATCCGGATAAACCAAAATTTGATGGTCGTATAACTCTGCTAAAGCTTTTTGCTGGTCTAATAAACCCAAGTGATGTAGCCCAAATTACCACAACACTCAATGTGAATGGAATTATAATTACCGGAACCATGATAGGTATGAAACCATATTATGAAGCAATTAGTAAAAAACTAAAAGAAACGGTAAGAGGCACGTCAGAGGAAATTGATACTGTGGTAAAGAAAGACTTGGAAGAAATCTTTGAACAATCAAAACAACCGCCATCCATAGAAGAGCTTGAAAAGGGATTTGATTTTGACTATATCTACCTGAAAGACGCTAAATTTTACTCGGGGGGAGTTTTTTTTCCGGCTGAGGGCACTTATTGGATTGGTAAAATAGACTCAGTTGATGGATTTATTTTAGGTTCTTTCGCCCCCATTCCGTTGCCATGACATCACTTACTAAAGTGCGCCTCTGAAAGCCATCAATTCGATTTATATTATTTGTTGTGCATGGATAAACATAAATCTCTAATCGGGTTCGCCCATTCGGGTGGGTCTCTAAAGCCAATTGTGGCCCACCTGTTTTAACTATTTTACATTTTATTGTCCATAATTATTCAACCCTAGTCAAAAATGGGCAGTTGAAAATACGGAAGTATTTGCAATATAACTATTGAGGCAAGGGCCCATCCTGTTCTTATGTATTGCTGAAGTTAGATACTCAAGTTTTAATTAGATTCATTTGGAGTTTGCCTTACCTCTTCGGATAATGAAACTGGCGGGTCTGACTCACCTCCTTTTTCATATCCGTAACTACGACGCTTCATTAACTGGTGGGTTAGAATCCTGCAACTTCCTAAACAACCCACCAGTTTTTTAAACCTAATTAGACTAAAATCTTATTGCAAAGACTTTCCTAACGTAGGTAATGAAAACACTTTACTCAGTATTGTCAATAGTGTCTGCTTTAACCATAATAGGAATGGTGACATCAATAAGCAGTCATCAAATATATGCACCTCACGATTGTGCAGGCTGTGCAGAATTCCAAAAACTAACAGATGAATATGAGAAAAATGTAATAAACGCAGCAACTCTTGGTAGTCCAGAGGAAATACCCAGTCTTTTAGATCAGTATGTTACTGACATCAGAGCATTAGACTTCTCTACACCCTAAAATCTTTCTTTTTTATAACCTCTCAGTGTCTGACTAATAATTCATTGAATCTTCTATTATTATAACAATATTCCTTTCCTTGCGCGATGAACTTATGGCAGTGATAAATAAATTACCCCGAAAAGAGATCAAAATACGCCGGTATATATAGGCCGCAGTCCTAGTTACTCTTAATGAAAACATACGAATCATGCTTAATTCTAACAGTAGCACTTATTCTGTCATTAGGTGTTTCATATCCAATGATGGCTCTAGCGCAACAATTCGCAGCAGGACAACAGTCTGAAGAAAAAATCGATGTACCTCTCAATTTCACCTTAAAGGCAAAAGGTGATGGTGGAGAAGAAGAAGGCAATGCTTCCTCAACGAAGGACGTTACCGTTAACTTAAAGGTCCAAACTAGTGAGGGCGGAAGTCCAACCGAAATACCGGTAACCGCAAAGATATCTAACGATACCAAGTCACAGGATCTAGAACTGTGCGCCACCTTGCAAGAAGGAAAGGATATATGCAATTCACTTAAAGATCTAATGAAGTCGAAAGGTGAAAATCAGTCATCTAGTGAATCTAGTCAATCAAGCGGATCTGACAACTCAACAAACAAAAATAACGATGACGAAGACAACTAGGCAATTTACCTAGTTGGTTTTTTATTACTGATAATCCATTGAATCTTCAATGACATAAACAATATTTCCTTTTCTTAACTCTCGTTTAATATCTTCGTCCTTTTCCATTTCTATTCTTTTTAACAGTCTTTCTCTTTCTTTTTGATATCTGTTTTGAGGTCTCTTGTTACCTAATCCCAATATAGATTTTTTAGAATCAAATGGATTTCTTGAAACTTCAACAAAATCCTGTAATTTGCTATCTTTCTTTGCTTCATAAATTGGTACTATTTATGGCAGTGTTTCCAATTTTCTCGATCATGTTCATTAGTAACCTCACCATGCAAATAAATCCCTTGTCGCAGTACTGAACTGACTCCAAATTTTAAGCACCTGCGACAATAACTCAATGTGTGACAGTTATATTCGTAATGAAGCAAGTTTGTGAAAAATTTTGCTTAAATTCAAATATTTGTAGGAAAAGACAGTATGAAAAATGTTAGATGCTAGTGACTCAGTTTATACCGCCATAACTAATTAAAAGAACAATGTTCAGAATGGGAATACCAACCATATTTATACTTGGATTTCGTGGAAATATAAGAAAGTGAGAATCTATAATATGAAAAACGAAATATCAGTTTCAATATCTCTTATGTTGATAATTTTCATGGTATTTTCACCGACTTTCATCCATTCAAATCAAGCATTTGCGGCTGCAAAATTTTCCGTCGAAGCCCAAATAGATTTAAAAAAATTAAATCATCCTGATAAACTGAAGTTTGTAGCCTCTGCTAATGGTGATAATGAAACAAAATATCTAACAGTAATGACCTTAACTCAAATGCTGCTACCGTATCATTTGAATTTAACCAAAAGAATGACATTGTTAGTGTCGGTAGTGGAGATGAGTACTTCGTATGCGCATATGCCCTTAATCCGGTAACAGATAGAATGGAATCTTATTCTTGTGTTGAGGGTAATATTGAACATCCAGATGGAAAAAATACCGTAAGTCTGGGTTCAGGGGCTAAAAAGACTTTGTCCACTGGATCGTTTCAAACTGTTAGTGGTGTCCAAATAAATGACCTCACTGTTAGGGTCTGGATACCGCTTTCTGATAGAAAGGACGTAAAGGTACTCAAAATCGTTACCATGATAAAAGGTGAATTTGAGTCAAGGACAATAGATGCACAAGAATTGTTGAAAAAATCTGACGAAAATACAATAATCATCCCATTAGTGTATGATAAAACTCCTGAAATTGGGCCCATCCAACAGGGAGATTTGTTTTTTGCTTGCGTATCTGCAAATGAGTTAAATCCACCTGAAGGAACAGAATGCGAGCACAGGGAGACGTCACACACAGGACATATACATAACTTAGTGGCAAGATGAAAAACAATTTGTTTGCATTGATGAGGGTTCCGACTCTAGGTAAACAAAATTTATCTTCCGTACCCCATATCGGATCCTTGAGTTCTATTTAGGTAATATTCGAAATATTTTCCCTTGTCCAATAGATACTACATACAAGTAGCCATCTGGACCTACAGTAAGATCTGTAATTCCTCCAAATCCCTGACCAAATATTATTTTATCCACACCTGTTGCATATAGACTTGTAAGGAACTTTGACTCAAGTGAGTTAGGAAGGACAAGCTCCGTTCTATCGGTATTTAATTTAAAATGGTATATACGTCCATTATGGACATCGCCTACGAACATATCATTTCTATATTGAGTACCCAATTTGTCAGAATTTAGAAATATTAGAGATGTGAGTCCTGCAGTCCTGCCCCAAACTAGTTTAGGTTCACTATATTTGCCTTTGCCGTCAAACGTTACTAGTTTATTGGTTTCAAACTTTTGTTGAGAATAAGAAAAACCATAAATTTCATGCCACCCGCTGTTAAAACCAGGATACACCAGATTTATTTCATCACCGTGAACTGGTCCATTCTCTGTTCCCCACAAGTTATTAGTTACTGGATCAAAACCTAATCCAAAACTGTTCCTGATACCGTAGGCATAATACAATCTTAATGGCATTGAGTTTCCCAAAATTCCTTCTGCGACTGGTTTGCCATCTTGTGTGACTCTAAGTATACCGCTTCGTCCGTCCGCAACTAATCCGTCTCCAAAGTTCTGAGTCATTGTCCGAATAATTGGTTTTTTAAAAGAAGCGTCAACGTCACCTATGGGTATGTACAGATTATTGTCTGGACCTATCTCTATTGCTCCTCCGTTATGCCTTGGTCCAGGCTTAGCAGGTAAATCCAAAAGAAGGATTGGATTTACAAGTTCGTTACCAACAAGTTCGTATCTATAAACTCGATTTGCTTCGGGTTGTAATCCTTGTCGATCATCATAGTCCTTGCCATTTATCTCTGTATAGTATAGAAAAACAAATGTTTTAGAAGCGCTCTTAGAAACGGCTACACCTAACATTCCTCTTTCAACGGAATTTGCTACGTTTACATCCAACAAGGATTTATTTGAAATAATTCCATTTGTCACACGCAATACTGTACCTTTGTCTTTTTCTAGAACAACAAAGTCGTTTGGCCGCAGAAAAGCCATCGTTGTAGGCAACTCTAGCCCGCCAACAACTGGTTCAACCTTTAAAAAAGGATCTGCAACAGACGGCTTGCTTTCAGTCTGAAGAAAGTTACGGTCTCTGAACACCTGCTGGGCATTAGCCTCAATATAAAAGCAAGGAACAATAACGATGGCGGAAAGTACAAAAACCGTAATAGAAATCTTTGATATTATCATGATATTATCAATCTATGACCAGCCAATAAGCAGGAGAAGCCGATATTAATTCATAAGCCCAGGTAAAAGCGATATTTGACAAATATTTAATCATTTTATTGTAACTGCAATATGAAAACAACATAACTTTATTCAAAAGTCCAAAATTCTAGATAAACAAGTTATATTGAAAAAGACTTTATGATTATTATAGCGATTATTATCCACACGCTGAAATAGTTAAAAATTTACGTTTATTTATGGTTTCGAGTGAAAAAAGTAGATTACTTTTGGCATGCGCCATTGCAGTAGCAATATCGTTAGCACTAATTGCTCCTTATGAAATTGTAAATTCAGTCTTGGTTAATCCTACAGACCGACCCGATTATATTTCAAAATATGACCTCGACGAAGATGAATTTTCAGGGGATGCTGTACCAGTTTTAGAGAATTCCGATATGCTCAATAAGTAACCATAACTGCCTATAAGGACGCCAGACATATATGTGACAATCGGCAAAAAACTACCTCTCAGAAATTAGCAGTCTCAATAGTTTAATCGCAGTCTTATCATTATTAAGAAATATTGTTCAGTGTAAATTTAACCGAATGACTATCAAGATAGGCTTCAGGACTTTGTTCATATCTGTAATGATTCTTTCTATTTATTTAATAAGTCATCCAGAATTAGGCCTTGCAGATACAGAAAATTGTTACTAAAATTTAAAAATCGGTGGGAGTAAAGGCAAAAAAAGTAGAATATACTTTCTTATGACTTTGTATCATTGAAAATCTTCTCTTTAACTTCTAACTATTAGGGATGCATTAAAAAGCGCAAATAGGAATGTAGGTATAAAACTAATTAGTAAATATCGTTTACTGGGGCAAGTCAAACTCTTCTAAATCAACTTATTATCGTAGTTACTCCAATGTAAAGATAAGCCGTTATAATCTTTGTTGACCAAAATTATAATATATGCCGGCAAGAAGTTTATGGCAAGGTAGTATCTCATTCGGTCTTGTCAACATACCGATTAAACTGTATACCGCAACAAACAGCAGAGAGTACGTTTTTAATCAATTGTGTCAAAATGGCCATAGAATTAGATACAAAAAATGGTGTCCAGAGGAAGAAAGAGAAGTTCCTTATTCTGAGATAAAAAAGGGGTATGAAATTGAAAAAGACAATTACATAGTATTCGAAAAAGAAGAATTAAACAAGGTAAAACTAAAGACAACCCATTCCATCGATATTAAGGAATTCATCGAATACAAAGAACTCGACCCGATTTTAATAGATAATAGTTATTACGTAGCCACTGATCCCAAAAAAGGAAACGAAAAGGCTTACGCACTTTTAGTGAAAATACTAAACGACAACAATTTAGTGGCCATAGGAAAGGTCATTCTCAAGGATAGGGAAAACGTGGTAGCCTTGAGGCCTTACCAGAGAGGCCTTGTGATGCACGTCTTAAATTACCTGGATGATATGAAGCCTGTAGATGAAATACCAGAAATGGGGAATGCAAAGTCAAAACTGGAACCGGAAGAAATATCACTTGGCAAGATACTGGTGCAAAAATATCGCAGTAAGGAGTTTGATATTGGAGATTATTCCGACACTTATGTTAAAGAACTTAAAAAACTTATTGAGGCCAAAAGTAAAGGAAAGAAATTTGTCTCATCTACCCCTAAGGAGGCAAAACCAACCAAGGATCTTCTTGAGGCACTCAAGGCCAGCATCGAGACCAAAAAGAAGTAAATGTAACCTCAGATAGCAAATGTTCGACGGGTTCCTAGCTTTAGACTATGGAAATGTTACCAAAAAAATTACAAGTTTTATTTCAGGCCAAGTCAATTCAAAAAAGAAAAATGGCGTAGTTATCGGACTCAGGGGGCATCGACTCATCGGTCTGCGTCATTTTGGCATGCAGAGCGCTTGGAAACAAAGGGATAATTGGTTTGAGTATGCCGGAAAAAGATGTGACGTCCAAAACAGATCTTCAAAATGCTCGTTCCCTGGCAAAAAAACTCAAAATTAAATATAAGGAAATTAATATTGAACGTGGAAAAAGGCTGTTAAACCTGTTAAATAGTTTTATGACAATTACAGATCATGAGTAACTCAATCGCACTGTCAAATACTATGTACTATATCTTGAATGCAATGGGCAAAGATGCAGAATTTCTTTACGATACAATTGACAAGTACGTAGTAATTAAGAACAAAGGAGATTCGAAATGATAAGGACAATAGGCTTTGAATCTGACAAGTTAATCTCGGTAACAGATAATATTGATAAATTTATGGACGATATGACGAAGCAACATGGCAGCACGTTTAGACTTATCGACATTAAATACTCAACAGCGCCCAAACTTTTGCAGGACGCTAGGCAAAATTCAGATGTCAATTATTCTGTACTAGTTATTTATGAAATATAGCCACTAAAAATCTGAACTTGATAGAATATCCAATCTAGAATTCTCAGTTCACTATGCAATTTGTCAGACTCAAATATTGAATATGTTTGATTAATTGCTAGTATATTTCTTTCATTTTAGATTCTATCATTCTAGGGTTGTTTTCAAAGAAGAGATCGCTGTCAACAAATTCCATATATTTTTGAAATGACAATTGGTATGAATTTCTGCTTTCCCGACTTAGACAACTTTCTAAAAAGAGTCTAAGCGACTCCACATAGTAAATAATTCTTGAGTGATATAAAAATATAGTATATGCTATAATAAGGTAAAATTTATTATTGCGATTGGCGGATTCTATTTAGATTGCCCGTAGAACTGGACGGATATGATATCTCTATATTAAAGTCGTTATTTGATGATGGACGAAAGTCATTTCGTCAGATTTCGCGTGAGACTGGAATCACTACGCCCACTGTCAAGGCAAGATATGAACGACTGGTGAACGTGGGTTTTGTTAAAAAGATAATCCCCATCATTGATTTAAGAAAAGTTCAAAATGCTAGTAGTCTTTTAGAATTACAAACCGAGAATAATAGTAAGAATCAATTCAAGAATATAAAGAAAGGTATGCA
>Ga0184608_10000563_pt1 | contig 10077 bp, 7 predicted proteins | sample PLM1_30_coex_FD_133010 | JGI IMG/M metagenome (GOLD analysis project Ga0184608, IMG submission 133010) | Groundwater sediment microbial communities from an aquifer in East River, Colorado, USA - PLM1_30_coex | ecosystem: Environmental > Terrestrial > Soil > Riparian zone | place: USA: East...
CCCGCTTGCGGGCATCGCGATATCGGCCGACGGCCGCACCGTGGTCGCCGTTGACGATGTGGAGCCCGCGCTGTTCCTGATCGACACCGAAAGCGAACATGTCGCCCATACCGTGCGACTGGAAGGCGTTTCCGAGGCCGCGCAGATCGCCCGCTACAGCCCGGACAACAGTATGATCGGTGTCACCAGCCTGAAGAGCAACACTGTCAGCCTGATCGACCCGTCATTCCGCCACCAGCATGCCATCAGGGTCGGCAGTCAGCCAATGGACATGGCGTTCCGCGGCGACGAATTGTTCGTCGCCTGCCAGGGCGACGGGTCGGTGCACATCGTCGATATTCCCGCGCGGCGGGTGAAGCACAGTTTCCAGGCCGGCACGGGCTGCGAGTCGCTGGCCTTTTTTTAACCTTTCAGACGGCGGTGCCGGCGGTGATGAACATCTTTGGCGGAGGTCGGGCCATGAGAGACGAGCCCTAGTGGAAGGCGTGATCCGGCGGTTCCGGTTGGCGTCGGGACTCGTCATGTTAGCTTACGTGACGACGCACTTCGTCAACCACAGCCTGGGCCTGGTCTCGGTCCAGTCGATGGATCTCGCGCTCAGGTTCATCTATCAGTATTGGGCGAGCCCGCTCGGCACCTTCTTGCTCTACGGCGCCTTCGCGATCCATTACAGCCTGGCACTCTGGGCGCTCTGGCTGCGCCGGTCACTCAAGATGCCGCTCGCCGAAGCGACGCAGCTGGTGCTCGGATTCTCGATTCCCTTTTTCCTCACGGAACACGTGCTCCAGACGCGTGTCGCCGACACGTTCTATGGCGCGCACTACGGCTACTACGCGACGTTGCTCTACACATTCTTCGTGACCGATCCGCTACGCGGCGGGCTTCAGCTCGCGGTGCTGGTGATCGCCTGGATCCACGCCATGATTGGACTGCGGTTCTGGCTGCGCCTGAAGCCGTGGTACGAGCGCTGGCAGCCGATCCTCTACGCGTTCGCGTTGCTGATGCCGACGTTTGCGATTCTCGGCTTTCTCGAGGGCGGCAGCCAGGTCATGACGATGGCCGAGGATCCGGCCTGGGTTGCCGAGCTCATGAAGGAACATCCGCGGCCAGCGCCAGCGGACAGGGCCATCCTCGATCAGATGGTGGTCTGGGTGCGTTACGGTTTCCTGGCGGCGCTGCTCGCCGTACTGGGAGCGCGGCTCGCGCGTTGGCGCTGGGAGCGGCGGCGCGGCGTCCTCCGCATGACCTACCCGAGCGGCCGCGTGGTCCAGATCGTGCGCGGCGTGTCGGTACTGGAAGCGAGCCGGATGGCCGGTATTCCCCATGCCTCGGTGTGCGGTGGCCGTGGGCGCTGCTCAACCTGCCGCATCAAGATCGAGGGTGCGAAGGAGGAGATTCCGCCGGCGGCGTCCGAGGAGGTGAAAGTGTTGCGCCGCGTGGGCGCGGCGCCCGACGTTCGGCTCGCCTGTCAGCTCCGCCCGCACGGCGACCTGCGCGTGACCCCACTCTTGCCGGCGACCGCCCAGGCCCGGGACGGGTTTCGCCGTCCGGGCTATCTCCAGGGCGCCGAGAGAGAGATCGCAATCATGTTCGCCGATCTCAGGTCCTTTACCCAGCTCTCCGAACAGAAACTCCCCTACGACCTAGTGTTCCTCCTGAACCGGTACTTTGCCGAAATGGGCCATGCGGTGGAGGCGGCAGGCGGGCGCATAGACAAGTTCATCGGTGATGGCGTGATGGCGCTGTTTGGTCTCGACACCGGCGTCGAGGCGGGGTGCCGTGAGGCGCTCGCCGCCGCCAGGGACATGGCCGAGCGCATGGACAGCCTGAACCGCGCGCTGGTCCACGACATATCCGAGCCGCTGCGGATCGGCATCGGCATCCATACCGGCCCTGCCATCGTGGGCGAGATGGGTTATGGGACCGCGGTCTCGATCACCGCGGTCGGCGATTCCGTCAACACCGCGAGCCGCATCGAAAGCCTCACCAAGACCTACACCTGCCAGCTGGTGATTTCTGAGGCGGTCATGCTCCGCGCCGGCATCGATCTCGCCGATGCACCACGGCACGAGATCGAAATCCGCGGCCGGGTCGAGCGCCTCGTGGTGCGCACGTTCACCAGCGCCCGGGATCTGCCCGTGCTGGAGCGTGAAAGGCGGAAGCGAGCCTGATCGATCAATATCGATCTGAAGAAGGCCCACAGTTTAGCTCCTGTGTGTATCCCGTTGTTATTGATTGGGTGACGAAGGGCCTAACGCCAGCGGCCTGCCGAGCAGGAACGGCTGTGATATCGTGCATCGACGGGCCATACGACCGCCAGCTCAGCTGAGGCGGCGAACAAGCATCAGAGCCCTGAGGGAGGAAGCGATGAGAGCCACGCGAGCGTGGTTTGCGGCGGGATTGTCGGCACTGTTGGCCGCAGGCGTGATGACGGCGCGGCCCGCCGACGCCCAGAACTATCCGGCGCGGCCGGTGAAGCTCGTGGTGCCCTACGCGCCCGGTGGGCCGAACGACATCATGGCGCGCCTGATCGCGCAAAAGCTCTCGGAAGCACTCGGCGGCCAGTTCTATGTCGAGAATTCCCCCGGTGCCGGCGGCACCATCGGCGCGGGCGCGGTGGCGGGGGCGCCCGGGGACGGCCACACCCTTCTGGTGGCGAACCAGGATGTGATCGTTCAGCCGATCATCAAGAGCAAGGTGCCCTACGATCCGTTCAAGAGCTTCACGCCCGTGACGCTCGTGGTGTCCGCTCCGGAGATGATCGTCGTCCATCCGTCCTTGCCGGCGAAGGACATGAAGGAACTGATCGAGTTGCTCAAAGCCAATCCCGGGAAGTACAGCTACGCCAGTCCCGGATACGGCACGACGCCGCATCTTGCCTGCGAGTGGCTGTTCAAGCTCGAATACGGCATCGACGTCACCCACGTGCCGTTCCAGGGCGCGGCGCCCGCGGTGCAATCGACGCTCTCGGGTCAGACCCCGATCTTCCACAACGTGCTGCCGGCGGTCGCGCCGCATATCCGGCAAGGCACGATGCGCCCGCTCGCGGTCGCGGCCAACAAGCGCTCGCCGTTCTTCCCCGATGTGCCGACGCTCGCGGAGGCCGGCATTCCCGGGCATGAGGTCGGCTTCTGGCTGGTCGTGCTGGCGCCGGCCGGGACGCCGAGAGACACGGTCGACGTGTTGAACCGCCAGATCGCGCGCATCCTCGACTTGCCCGACGTGAAGGAGCGCCTGCAGACGATCGGTTTCGATCCGGCGAGCAGCACGCCCGATGCAGCGGCTGCCCACATGAAGGCCGAGACCGACAAGTGGACGACGGTCGTGCGCGACGCCAAGATCAAGATCGAATGAGCGCGCAGGCTGCTTCAATACTGAAATGAAGCAAGTACCGGTCTTGATCGCGGGCGGCGGGCCCGTGGGTATGACGCTCGGGTGTGAGCTGTCACGGCGCGGCATCGCGTGCCTGCTGGTCGAACGCAACCCGACGACCACGCGCCATCCCAAGATGGACATCACCAATGCCCGCAGCATGGAGCTGTTCCGTCGGCTTGGCGTGGTCGATGCGTTGCGGGCGGTCGCCGTGCCGGAGACCAGCAATTTCGATGTGTCCTGGATCACTCATCTGACCGGGCATGAGCTGCACCGGTTCCGCTATCCGAGCGTGTCCGACTGGCGGCGGCTGATCCGCGCGCGCAACGACGGCAGCATGCCCGCGGAGCCGCCGATGCGCGTCTCGCAGGTGGAGATCGAGCCGGTCCTCCAGCGCGCGGTGCAGGCGGCCCCGATGGTCGACGCGCGGTGGGGCGTGGAACTGCAAGACCTCTCGCAGAACCAGAACGAGGTGATCGCGACCCTTCGAATGGCTGATGGGACGACTGAGAAGGTCGGCTGCCGCTATCTGGTCGGTTGCGACGGGGGGACCAGCCGGGTTCGCGATTGCGTCGGCATCCGGCTCGAGGGCCAGTGGCGAGTGCAGCAGCGCTTCCTGACCCATTTCCGCTCGTCCGATGTCGACCTGCTCCAGCGCTGGGGGATTGCCTGGCACTACCAGTCCCCCGCGGGCACCCTGATCGCGCAGAACGACAAAGATATCTGGACCCTGCAGACGCGCTGGCCGCAGGAGGTGGCGCCGGAGGACGTCGACATACCCGCATTGCTGCGCGGATTTGCCGGACGGGATTTTGCGCACGAGATTCTGGTTGCCAATGCCTGGACGCCGCATTTCGTGGTCGCCGAACGCTATGGCGAGAGGAGGGTGCTGCTCGCCGGCGATGCCGCGCATCAATACGTCCCGACCGGAGGATACGGCATGAACACCGGAATCGGTGACGCCTGCGATCTCGGCTGGAAGCTTGCGGCCATGCTGCACGGGTACGGCGGCCCGCGCCTGCTCGCGTCCTACGAGCTGGAGCGCCGTCCGGTGGGGCGGCGCAATTGCGATGCCGCGCGGCGCCACAGCGAAGCGCGCGCCGAGATTGCCGCCGTTTATCGAGCCGCCGGTGACCTCACCGCACCGTCACCGGCCGGCGACGCGGTGCGCGCTGCGACCGGCCGGCGCATCGCGGCGATCGGTAACGCCGAAAACCAGAGCTTCGGGATTGAACTTGGCTACGCCTACCCGGAGTCCGAGGTGATCTGCTCCGATCCCGGAGCGGACATTCCCGACGACCCGCTGCACTACATTCCGACCACCGCGCCCGGGGCGCGGATGCCGAGCGTGCTCACGGACGACGGCGTGCCGATCTTCGATCGCCTGGGAGTGTGGTTCACCCTGGCGTGCTTCGGGGCGCCTGCGAGCGAGGCGCTCGTGGCCGCCGCCGCGCGGCGCGGCATACCGCTCGAGGTGCTGAGGATCGACGATCCCCACATCGTCAGGGTCTATGGGCGCGGATTGCTTCTGGTCCGGCCGGATCACCACATCGCATGGCGCGGTGCGGCCTGCGAGGACCTGCGCGAGGGCGACGTCATCGTGTCGCGCGTGCTGGGCTGGAATGGACCGGCTTGATATCGCTTCGGTCCGGTCCGGTCCGCGTCAATGTTGACATTCCGCGGGGCGACTGTGGTCGCCGAGGCGACGCTCAATGCGTCCGGGGCGCCGGCGCTGGCCTGGGCTCACGCCCAACGGGCGGGCTGCGTCGCCGGCTCACCATGCTCGCGCTTGCCGGTCGCAGGCGATATTGCGGCAACCGGTGTTTGACCAGACCAAAGCCGCCCAGCGCCAGGCTCGACCATACCGCCAGACTGAAATAAAGCGACATCCAGGCAATTTCGTCCTTCCATTGCGCGATGTCGTGCGTGACGGTCCAACGCGTGCCGAGATCGTGCAGGCCGGCGAGCACTCCGAACAGCTCCTTGCCGTTTGCTGCATCGGCTTCCCATCGCGCGAAATACATCGGAACGTCGATCCTCACCAGGAAGACCAGATAGACGGTAATCCCGGCGACCGCCAATCCGAGTGCAAGGCGGACAGGGCCGCGGAAATTGTTCATAAGTCGCAGCAGGGCCGCCGCGATCAGCAGGAACGTCACCGCCCATAATGAATTTTCGAACGTGTTGCCAAGGTAATTGGTCGTGATCACCGCGTACCAGGAGCAGAGCTCGGCGAGCAGAATCAGCGGAACGATGACCTTCGCGATGTTTCGGGCCGTATCCGCTTTTGCCATGTGGGCGAGTTGGTGCAGCACGATGGCCCATTGGAGCACGAAGCAAAGCTCGGCGATCGTTGCGACCGATCGTCCGACTAGGACGCTCGAAAGCCAGGTGTCGAAAAGACTGATTCTCTGAACGTCTGCCCGCGGCAGGACGGATCGAAAGGCGCAGCCGAAGACGTAGGCGGCGCACAGCAGCACCAAGATCTCAACGCGGAGAATTCCCCGTCGAGCACGGGGCGACCACTGGCGGAAGCGGCGATGGAGCAGGAACCACAGTACGATATTGGTGGTGCTGACGATGAGCAGAAAACACCACCAGATCGCAACTGGATTTGACCAGGCCAACCAGTCGAAGTTCATAGCCACCCATACCTGTCATCAAACGCCCACACGATTGAAATAATACTGACATAAAACCCGACGCGAGTGGAAGCGTTCCGCCGGCCGAATGGCGCGCGCGGCGAGGGCGTCTCGGCTGCCGGCCTGACCGATTCCATCGCCGGCGGGGGAACAAGCGGGAGAGGCGCGCCAAGGCAGGGCCGGCAGTCACGGGCTCCTTGTCACAATGGACGCGCGGCTATTTTCCAACCATGCGTACCTAGCCCGAGTTCAACTGCTTGGTCACGAAACGTGACGTCGCCAAATCGAGGTGCAGGTCGACGCCGTTTCGGTACGGCATGCGCCCTTGATCACTTCTGCGCGCATTTGCGAAGAAGATAGGTGTCCATGATCCAGCCTTTTTCGCGTCTCGATTGCGCACGGACAGCTTCGATATTCTGCGCGACGTCCGGCAGCCGGCCGGATACCAGGATCTCGTCCTTCATGCCGATATAGGCGCCCCAATAGATGTCGAGGTCCGTGCCGTCGATGGTCTTGAAGGCCTGCTCTCCGTCGAGCATGACGACCACGCTGTCGGCGTTGTGGGGAAATCCTTCCGCCAGCTTCCGCCCGGTCGTGATGTGAACGGATTCGCCGATGCGATTGAGCGGGATCCGGTGTTTCGCCGCCAGCGCCTGCACGCTGGTGATGCCTGGAATCACGTCATATTCGAGCGCGATGTTGCCTTTGGATTTAATCGTCTCGATGATCCGCAGGGTGCTGTCATAGAGCGTTGGGTCGCCCCAAACCAGGAACGCACCGCATTTTCCCTCGCCAAGTTCCTCCATCAGCAGCTTTTCGTAGTCTTGCTCGATCCGAGAATGCCAGTCCCGGACGCTCAGTTTATAGTCGGAATCGTCCATGGAGCGCGCTGGCGTCTCGAAACTGACGAGACGATAAGTCCTGTCCCTGATGTATTGCTCGCATATCTCCCGCCGAAGGCGCGCAAGGTCCTCCTTCTCCGTTCCCTTGTCCGGAATGAAGAACACGTCCACCCGATTGAGCGCATTGATCGCCTGAACGGTCACGTATTCAGGGTTTCCGGCACCGATGCCGATGATGAGAACTTTTCGCATCGCGTTGCTTTCCCTCTCGTCCGCAGATGAACATACAATGCATCTCCGGACGCAAGTCTGAAAGACTTGGCGGTCACAACCTCGGAATAACGACTCTCGATGGCCTGTCCGATCTCGCCCTTCGACAGTATTGCGAAGGAGGCTTACCGCAAGGACCCCGTCTCCAGGTAAGCCCGGACCGCTCCCGGATGCAGTTCTACGCCGCCGAATTCCCGCATGGCTCGATTTTGGCTCCTGAACGTCTCAATGAGTTCAGCAAGACCTGCAAAAAGCGGGTCGAGCCGTCCCAGCTCGGTTGCTGCCAGGATGATCGTGCCCACGACATGCTCGACGGTGGTGGCGTCGATACGTGCGTGAGTGACCAGCAGGTTCAGCACGCCAAGCTGCGGCACATCTTGATCGAGCCCGCGCAATGCGCCTTTTCGCATCATGATGCGTTGATCGTGCGGGATGGCTTTCAGCGCCGCATCGAGATGCGGCGGGTCATAGGTGAGAACGCGCACCGAAATGCGTTCGCTCAGTTCCGTCATCACGCGGTTGGGGATCGGGCATTGGAATTGCGCGTCCACCGTTCCCGCAGCCAGCATCTCGGCGCCCTCGGCGAAGTCGACATAGATCCGTTCCAGATCGTCCGGACCCATGCCAAGGGCTGCAAACACCCCCTCGGCATGCGGCGCCATGCCGCCGTCCTTCATGCCCACGGCCACTCTTCTGCCGCGCAGATCAGAGACCGTCCGAAGCTCCGAGTCGGCGCGGGCAACGAAAAAATTCGGTCCGAGATTCATCGGTGCTGCGATGCGCAGGTCGACCGCCTGCGTGAAGGGCGGCGCGCCTTGCTTTGCTGCAGCCACCCACGGCGCCGATATGAAGCCGAAGTCGATATCGCCCGCGTCGAGCCGATAGGCGTTTTCGATACTCATCCCTGCGGGCGATTCCACCACCTCGATTCGGGGAGTTCGCGGGATTCGCTCCATCGCCGCCTTGAGCGCCAGCCCTTGCGTGTAAAACGTACCGCCACGTTCACCAGTCCCGATCCGAATGGACATTTCGTTCTCTGGCATGGCGTCCTTGCCGTTGTGCCCACTCAATCAATGGTTGGGAAATCAGTAATAATGCGTGCCTGAGGATGAAAATACACGTGAAGAAGCATCTGGAGGTTGTTATAGTGTCTACTGAACTTGGTTAGCGGCATGACCGCGGATCGGTCAAGTGTAGATAGAGAGGCGCTATCGCTATGAAGCGTGTCGTAACGACAACACTGCTGGCGGCCGCGTTGCTGGTGAACGCACATGGGTTCGCGAGTTGCGAGGAATCTCCGTCCCGCATCGTCAAATTGGTCGTTGGAGCGCCAGCGGGCGGCGGCATCGACATCGTGGCGCGTCTGATCGAGCCGGTAATGTCGCAAAGCCTCGGCCAGAAGATCATTGTCGACAATCGGCCGGGAGCGAACCAATCCATCGGCGCCGGATTCGTTGCCCATTCGCCTCCCGACGGATACACCATGCTCATCAGCACATCCGGTCCGGTAACGAACGCCCTCAGTGCGCCGGTATCGTACGACCCGGCGACCGCGTTCCAGCCCATCTCCCGGGTGATGACGTCGCCGTTTTTCCTGGTGGTGCCCGAAAAGTCCAAATTGAAAACGGTCGGTGACCTGATCGCGGCCGGCAAAGATCCAAGTCAGGTCATCCGGTATGGACATCCCGGACCTGGAACGGCCACGCACCTTGCGACCGCCTTGCTGAACAAGGTGGCAGGCACCAATTTCGTGGGTATTCCCTACCGGGGCTCAGCCGGACAGATTCAGGATACGATCAGCGGCGAACTCCAATTCGGCCTGCTCGCGGCGCCGGACGCCTTGTCGCGGCGGAACGACGGCTTGCGCATCCTTGGAGTATCGGGTGCCACGCGTTCGGTCTTGGCGCCGGATATTCCAACGATCGCAGAGCAAGGCGTGCCAGGATACGATGTTGCACTTTGGCATGGTCTGTTTGCGCCTTCGCAGACCCCTCGTCCGGTCGTTGAACGGCTTCGGGCGGCCTTGGGGTCGGCGCAAAAGGACGAGGGCAACCGTGCGCGCTTCCTGGCGCTCGGGATGGAGCCGGTCCTCGACACTCCCGAGGAGTTTTCCGCCATCGTCAAAACTCAGCAGGAAAAGGACTCTGCGCTAGTCAAGGAGCTCGATTTGAAGACGCAGTGAAACAAAATCACTGCGGCGGGCGAATGGTGGTGCTCCGGAGCATTGTCGGTCGTAGAATCTGAGGCGAGCAATGTTTGCCGAAAGTATCAAGACCAATCTTCCGACCGACCTGTTGCGAACGCTGGTCACGGTCTGCGAATTTCGCAGCGTTACGAAGGCCGCGCAATTGCTTCAACTCACGCAACCGGCCGTACTTCAGCAGATCAAAAAGCTGGAAATCATCATCGGTAGTGAAATCATCAACCGTCAGTTGGCTGGCGTCAATCTGACGGAGACCGGGGCGGAGATTCTGAAATCGGCTCAGCAGTTGTTGTCGATCAACGACAAGATCATTTTTGAATCTGGAGACGAAGCCGGCCTGCAAATCGTCCGACTCGGAATCCCGAACTTGTTCGCGAAAAGCGTGCTGCCCAAGATCGTTGAGGAAATTCGGGCAAGATATCCAAAGGCGCAGTTGCAGGTCTGCTGCGACAACTCTCCGAACGTCTTGCGCATGCTGCGCATGGGATATCTGGACATCGCGTTTGCATACGGAGAGGCAAACGACATGGCCGATGCAATGGGCAGCTGGGTGGAGGAAATAGGGTGGGTGAGAGCGAGCAGTTTCGCGGCCTCACCTGATGAGCCGGTGCCGCTCATCAGCTCGCCCAACGTGTTACGGGTAGATCAGATCGCCACCGATGCGCTCAAGCGCAGCAAGCGGCGCTATCAAATTGTATTCTCGGCAGTGGATTTCGGAGCACGTTTTGCGGCCGTCGCGGCCGGTCTC
>Ga0184608_10000564_pt1 | contig 10077 bp, 10 predicted proteins | sample PLM1_30_coex_FD_133010 | JGI IMG/M metagenome (GOLD analysis project Ga0184608, IMG submission 133010) | Groundwater sediment microbial communities from an aquifer in East River, Colorado, USA - PLM1_30_coex | ecosystem: Environmental > Terrestrial > Soil > Riparian zone | place: USA: East...
ATTTCGTAATCAGTCCAGCATCAATAAGCTGCTTTAATCTCGTATAATACGTCTTCTTTGTTAGTCCTAGCATGTGAGGGGTATCTGATTCTGCTTTCAGTCCTTGACTTGAAGCCATAAAGATACTTAGACTGTCCCTCTTTGATAAGGTAGAGAGCAATTTTGCAGAACTCCTTACCGACTGTAGGTTGACCATGATATTCCTTGGCATTTGGAGATATTACACTGCCTCGTATCTTTCTTATATTGCTTGCTAAAAATAGTTGTCAATAACGGGCTAATTAGAATATACAGAATTAGTGAAAAATGACATACGAGCAACAGTGAAAATGAGCGAGATCATTCATTCACACTTACCATGAATTTTGCGAGTCCAAAAACCCCCTTATTATGGTCGTAGTTTTAAATTGAACAAAGTTAACTTTATAATAGTCATAAAAAAGTGCTTAGCATGGAGAATAGATCCTTGGGAAATTCTATATTGAAATTTGCAAATAAAACCATTGTTATTACAGGAAGTGGAACTGGAATAGGACAGGCTATTGCTCAAAAGTTTGCAGAAAATGGTGCGAATATAATCATATTGGGCAGGAGGAAGGAGCCTCTGGAGTACACTGCTAACGTGTTGAATGACATAATAAGGACTTCAGGCTCGTCTGGTAGGGTAAAGTCCTTTTCGGAGGTTGATGTGTCGGACGAGATTGGCATAAACACGATGTTCAAAAGTATCCAAGATGAATTTGGTAAGGTCGACATAATTGTAAACAATGCTGGAGTTTCAGGTCCGGTAAAAACCTTTACAAATGCCGACTTCGGTGAATTCAAAAATTGTGTTTCAATCCACCTTACTGGAACCTTCTGGACTTCCATTAGAGGTCTTCAAATAATGAAACAGGATGGTAAGATAGTTACGATATCTACATTCTTTACCGAAGAAAATCGTTACGAGCAGCGACCATACCGATTTAGGATACCATATACAGCTTCACAGGGTGCGAAGAATAGACTTGCTGAAGCCCTATCATGGGAGCTTGCTCACAAAGGAATCAAATCCTTGGCTACTAATCCTGGCCCAGTTCACTCAGACAGAATTTACAAGACAGTTTATCCTAAGGCCGCTGCTGAATTCCTAAGAATCGGTGGCTATCCTGACCTTTCTTCTGTTGAAGTTGAAAAAGCCACCTCAAAGATATTGGAGTTGCTAGGTGAATCTGAGGACGTGGTTTCCGAAGGTATCGTGCAGATAGCTGTTGCAATAGCTAGGTCTCGCGGCGATGATTCTGATATCGAGATACAACGTTTGGTAGGAATAACCACAGGACTAATGACCAAACTCAAGGAGATTGCAGAGAAGGTCCAAAATAATACGAAAAAAATGATTGTTGATCAGGAGTTTCTTTCACAAGAAGAGGTTGCCTACATGGTAATGAACCTGTGCGACGAAAAAATAAGCAAGTTGATAAATGGTCGAATTGTCCCTAATGACCGTGTTTTCTATCCCGTCAAGCCAACAGTGGCAACTGGAATTGAAATTCAGTCACGTCTTAACTTAAAGGGAAAATTAGTCGTCCTTAGTACGACTTCTTCAGAAACAACAGAACTTGAGCGCATGCATAGACTTGCTACAGCACTGAAGGATGGTGGCTCAGAACCGATATTGATATTGGCTAATAATGCATATGCTGATCTGTCACTATTCAAAGATTTCCGCAAACATAGTATCAATCTACTAGAAGAAGAATCCGTGAGGAGAACTATCAAAAAGGTCAAAACTACACATGGAGGGATTGATGCATTAATTCATTTCACAGGTAATTACGATTACAATTTACCATTCCTATTTTTTACCAGGAAGTACTGGGATTCTTTGGTTGATAATTTTATCATTGCACCAGGTCTTATAACAAAAGAAATAATCAATGCAATGGCTCCAGATGAGGCTTTATCTGAACCTTCTAAATATAAAGGCACTAAAGGTACGGTAATACTAGTTGGTCCTGATGGACCAGTTGGTAAAAAGATTTCAGGCCTTGTCAGGGCAAGATCAGAGGTTTTCCGAGGCGCGTTAAGACCGTACACTGCAACTGTTAATCAGGAGCTCAGTGATGTCCTGGGCTCATTCATTCGCCTTTTTCTTATATTTTTAGGCAACATCGAGGGTACACCACCAAACGAAGAGAGACTTCAACAATCGCTGTTACACTTAATCGGTGGTTCTGCCTCGAACAGAAACGAGACAATATTTTACTTAGATGAAGCCAACATTAATAGCTAACAATATTAGCTGCAAGCAGTTTCAGAAAAAAACAATAAAAATAATTTCGACTCTGCCCTAATTATTGGAGTATTATTCTAATTATTCCAATCTAATTAATGCATGAGGATAATGATTTAGAGCTAAGCTACGTATTTTCATTTTGAATTATTTCGCTCACGGCCATCCTCAGCGCTGATATGCCGGTCTTAAAGGGATATGCTCCGTTTCCCAGACCGGTATTCGGGTCTATCCATTCATAAAATGCAGATTGCATGTGAGAACGTTTTTCCAAAAGTTTGGAAAGGAGCAATTTGCATTCCTCCAACCTGCTGAACCGGTTCCTAGCCATTATCTCGATGCCTGTGATCCAAGGCCAGAGGGTATAATTATGATATTGATAAGTACTAAGATACCAGGGTCCGCTTCTTTTTAGCTCCAATTCACTGATCAAGGGCATTGTATCTTTCCACAACCTGCTTCTCTCTGTGTCAAGCGCACAGTGACCTCGATGCGTAAGCCTAACTTTATCCAATTTGTCAGAACATACTGAAAAGTTAGTAGATTGTTCTGCGCTAGAGTCTTGGTTATACTTACTATCGGCACGTCCATTTTCGGTAAGCGCGACTAAATAAAGCAATGTGTCTTGTGTCAGTACCCTGTTTAGAGTCGTATCCGACTCCGCTAGAAGATCGACATAGCAGGCGGCATTTTCAGACCATAATTCTTTTTCTATTGACTCAAATGTATTCTGATGCAACCTGATTATACAATGTAATTCATTTTTGCCCATTCCGTCTAGTAGAGCTCCTAGGTGCTCCAGCGCGAGAACCCAACAGGCTTGGCTATAAACTATCTTACCTGTCCTTAGCGCTGTGTCCATCCAGTCTTCGTTGTAACTTTGTTCTAATAGTCCATCTTTATCGTAATCGCGTCTAGTGAGATATTCAACAGCTTTAAGCATACAGGGTACCACAAAGTCAACGATTTTTGCTACCTCCACCTTAAATTCATTTGCGGAAGCTAAATCATTAGGTGGCAAAATATCCTTAGATGAGTCATAGCTATTAAGAAACCTCAACAGAATCCATGAAGTAGTAGAAATCACTAAAGCTGTGGAATCAATATCCGGGTTCTTTCCATATACCTCTGAAAAACCAGACTTGTATATTGTGGTGGGAAGGGCCCCCTCAAAGGTGGTCTCGATCTCGGGACCTGCAATACTTGGTAATAATTTCATTTGTGGGGATCCTCGACCATAGACAACCTTCTCCTTACCAGGTGCTATTTGGTGTGACCAGATGATGTTAATCCTCTTGAGCGCATCATAGACATTCCCAGAGAGAAACATGTCTCTAAGAATATAGGATGCATCTCGACACCAGACTGCTTTATAATAACCACCAGGACTGATTCCACGATGGACATATCGTTCTGTTTCTCCCATGAATCTGTTAAGGTTTTGACCAAAAAATTGAGACTCATTATCGTGTGCATTAGACCGTTCTTGCATGTCTTCTGAACCTTTCTTTTCTTTCATAATCGCCATGGTAGGTTTGATATATCTGTATGAGCTACTTGTCAATGATTTGTGCGATATGCTGAGAAGTTCTACACCAGAGTTCTACAAAAATAGTCTAGCTACCTCGTAAAATATTGACGGATCTGGCCTTTAGTAATAAGATTGTACGCTATCCTATTAAATATCCGAGAATAAATACTCAAACATATTGACTAGTATGAGAAGTATACAGATTAATAGTACATGATATGTGTTATAAAAAAGGAAAATTTGTTAAAATAAAAAAATAAAAAATTTTATGCCACTACATCAGACTCAACTAACAAATCAGCCAAAACAAATTTGAATCGAAAAGCAGAGAGCATTGATAAAAGTCTAAATAAAAATCAAAACGGAATATTTACTCCTATCTTTCCTGATAAACAGTGGAGAATTATGATGTTGGCTGTTCAGTTGTTGTTTCTGATGACGTGGCTTCAGACGATGCAGGCGGTGACGACGGTGGAGTAGCCGCTGAAGAACCATCAACTATCTCTGCAGTTGCGAATCTGTTTCCAACTTGCACGACTCGTATCTTTGCATTCTGACCTACCTTGCCATTTTTTACGAATATCACAAAGCCTTGTATCCTTGCAATCCCGTCTCCCTTTCGACTGATTTCCGTGATCTGCACATCGTATTCTTTGCCAGATTCGACTGGCTTAGGACCATAACTGTCATTTCTTCTGTAACCTCCGTAACTCATTCTTAATACCTTAAGAAAGGTCAAACCATTTACCATATATAAACTGTCAAAGTCTACCACTTTTTTCCGTTACATTATTGTGCCTCAGCAATTCACGTTTGTTTTTTTTGACTACAGTTATCGTCTAGAATGAGCACAAGCAAATTTCTCGGACTTCCTACGAAAGAGTACAATTGGTTAATTTGTTTCCTATTCATGTCCCTATGTGGATACTATCGTTACATACAGAACGGAGGCATTCGATTGCAGATAGCACTGCCAAAAAACTGGTCTTCGCGTTACGGGGGCTAGTGCGGTTATGAACAGTAATGTTCATTTCACCAAATGAACCCTTGGCTATAATTTCATGTCGATTTACATCTATGGTTGGGTCGGCCACGATTTGCACATTTGTTTTTTCTGCCCCCAAACCAGCTAGGCCTAGTATCGCGGCGACGTTGACATTAGCCGGAAACTTTTTAACTGCATCAGCGGCAGAGCCTTCATAAATTAGTGTTCTCTCTACGATTGCACTCACATCAAGACCTGTTATTCTAAAGAAAGGAGCTCCGATCAAAGCCTTTGGATTCTTAGTAGTAACGAGGGTCACTGACTCAAGAACGTCCCTCACAGCACGTATAGCATCTATACCTGCAATAGCTCCAGTTGGCAAGTATATCTTGCTACTGTGATTGAGCGAAAGTGATGACAAAAGTTGAGAAAAGAAAACTGGATCTGCTAGTCCACCAACGCTCATTGCAATAAGGATTTTACCTGATTCGATTATTTTCTGGGCCAACTCTCTCAATGCTTCCTGAGACGCAGCTTCCACAATGACGTCTAAGGATTGAAATGAACGAGAAAAAAAGAATTGGTTGGGATCGGAGAAAACAGATGGGGTATTTTTTTCTAACTTGGATCTTAGCAATTTTACGGCGTCATCAAATTTATCATATACAGCCTCTATCATGGCATTCTCTATTTTTCCATTATCTATCGCTAATCCTAGCTCTGTGCCTATCGTACCGCAGCCGATAATGCCTACCTTTTTGGGCATCTACTAACTTTTCCTCCTGTAGAATATACTATCTATATCGCAAACATATTTCGCTGCGGCACAAAAAATAGAGAAATGGGGCAACCGAAAAGATATAATCATACTAAACCAAATACAGCATAATGCATATCGTAACTGTCTTTATTTACTTCTTGACACCCAAGGTCCTATTCTTTAATCTCAGGTTAGTACTGTGACATTGTCTACATCTTGATGAGGCAATAGGGTTTTTTCCGCCACACTTAAAGCAAATTTTGAAGAATAGTCTACGTTGCTGAGCTATCTGTTTCTTGGTCACATCAATAATTGGCATTTAGTTATTCCTTTACTCCTTACCTACAAGATAAATTTCTTTGCTTTTACTGTATCAGATCAAATTAAATCCTACTTTATTTTAGTTGCATACTCTAAAAATGGATTTCAGCTATTTTGGAATATCCTATATTTTTTAATAACGACTTGGCTAGCTCAAAAACAGATAGGACTATCAATTCGGCGAGGTTACCGCGAAAAAAGTGTTTTACTTTTGCGGGAACAAAAAAGCACATTCTTTCTCGTATTCGTCTGTTCTTTCCAGCATTATGATCTATCTGTCACCTCTAGAGGTAGGCTTCTCAATACATGATACGCAGCAACACAATTTGGTAATTGTCAAGATTACCCTGATCTCTAGTGGGATTTCACCGTGCTACTGTTGGAGATGCCAATAGCCATCAGCCTCTTTTCCCTATACTCGTTAAGAAACCGAATTTAGCCAACCTTGCATTGCCAAATGACCGGTCTCAAGGTGAGTTAACGCGACTAAATAGTTTAAATGTGAACTTTTACTACGACACCCTATGCCTGACTACTTCGAGATAGACCGTCTAATTGAGGATCTCGCCAAGGTCTATTCCACTGCATGTGCTACTACTTGGTTTAAGGTGTCAATGAATAAAAAGCCAACAGTTGAAGAATTTCGAACGAAGGTCGTAGATTTTATGAGAAATTTTGAATATACATTATCCTCTTACCCTCAGACTGTGGAAGGGAGTCGTTTTAGAGGTTATGCCAATAAGACTCTACAAAAAGAAATTGAGAAAGTAATTCAAGGGAATAATAAAGAAGTTGAACGTAGATACAAATATTTTGTGGATTACTCATAGGATGAGCGATGCTAGATGCGAGCTGCAGATATCGCTAAACCTGCGAGGCTATTGGCAAGATTCAATTTCGCTAAAAATTTTAAGTCTCAGGATATTGAGATCTGACTTATTTACGACCGTACTCATATTTCTACTGTAATTGGATCCCGAGGAGAGCAAAGCATGCCTATTTTATGAGCATGCAGGTAGTTTAAAAAGCAGATTATAGGAAAAGTTTTATGGTGCAAAAGATGATAAACTTTCGATATGAGGATAACACTATCAGCTATTAAAGCAGATATAGGAGGAATCGGCGGTCATACTCGTCCGAGCGAAGGGCTACTGCAATCAGTAGAAAACTATGTAGCTGCAAGAGCAAAACAATTGCTAATAAATTATTATGTAGGCTATACAGGAGACGATATTCATATTATCATGACCCATACACTCGGTACAGATAATGAAAAAATTCATGGGCTTGCTTGGGACGCGTTTACAGAAGGTACCAAAAGAGCAAAGGAGGAAGGACTATACGGCGCTGGCCAGGATTTATTGAAGGATGCATTTTCAGGAAATGTCAAGGGCATGGGCCCTGGTGTGGCTGAAATCGATATGGAGGAAAGGCCTAGCGAAGTATTTTGTATATTCGCCGCAGATAAGACCGAACCGGGTGCATTTAACTTTCCGTTCTGGAGAATATTCGTTGATGCAAGAAGCAATACTGGTCTGCTTATCAACGAAAAGCTCGCCTCAGGCGTAACGATTAGAATATTAGATGTAGTTAGCGGTAAAATTGCAGATTTAAAATTATGGATTGATAAGCCTGAACTGGAAGCTGCATTGATGTATCCGGGAAGGTATGTAATACATTCTGTTCTCTCTTCTGAAGGGGAGCAAATTGTATCTGCTTCAACTGACAGATTACATAATATTGCAGGGACCTATGTCGGGAAAGATGATCCAATCGCGATAATGAGAACTCAGAAGGATTTTCCTGCCACAGAGGAGGCAGGGAGTGCGTTTAATGAGCCACATTACGTAGCAGGCAATACCAGAGGCAGTCATCATATGCCACTTATGCCGGTAAAGCTCAATTCAGCTGCCAGCCTGAACTATTCTATCCCTATCGTCTCGTGTATCGTGTTCAGTATGCACAATGGTAAATTGACAGGCCCTCATGATGGATTTGGCACGCCTGACTGGGATTTGCAAAGAACTAGGGCTTCGGAGAGAGCTATGATCATGCGCAATCAAGGATTCATTCATCCTGCAACTCTCGTACCGGAAGAACTGGAATACAACAAGGGATATGAAGCAAGGATGTCAAAGCTAAACGAAAAATTTAGGAAAATGAGTGATGACAACGATCCTGATCAGAAGGCAGAAGGACATTGAAGAACGGTTCAAAAACAACGGCAGTTCTACATAGAGAAACTGAACGAGAATAAGAGATAGAGTTAGCGGACAATCTTGAAAGAACCTTTAATTATTATTAATTTTAAGAACTACATAGAAGTTGCGTCAGATAAAGGTCTCGAACTCGCAAGAGCCGCTCAGAAAGTTGCGGACGAGCTAGGGGTGGAAATCGTCCTTGCACCACCTCAACCTTCCCTTGGGCTGGTTTTGCAAGATATACATATCCCGGTAATATGCCAGCATGTGGATAATGCCGGTCTTGGCTCTACTACCGGTTATTTCAGCCCCGAGATGGCCAAATCATTCGGTGCTATTGGTTCCCTCATAAATCATAGTGAGCATAGATTAAATATTGAGATGATTGAGAGTTTGGTTAAACGGTTGCACAATTTGGATATGACATCGATTGTCTGTGCCGCCAGCTCTGAAGAGGTTGCACGAATAGCTAGTTTTAAGCCGAATTTTATTGCTATTGAACCTCCAGAATTAATCGGTTCAGGAAAAGCAGTATCAAAAGAGCGTCCTTCTGTTATTGCAGATTCTGTTTCTGCAGCAACTAGTAATTATTCTAAGCCTCCAAAGGTAATATGCGGAGCCGGTATCACAGATAAAGAGGATGTTTCAAGTGCATACCTTCTAGGTGCTCAAGGTATCCTGGTCGCTAGTGGGGTAATAAAAGCAGGGAACTGGTATGACAAAATAGCAGAACTTGCTTCAGGCTTTTCAATCGCCTAAGCGTATAATAAGGGATTCAAAACCATCTTAACAATCTTTCGAATGTATACTGAGTATACATTTACAATCATTATTACACTGACCTAGGGAAGCGCAGGGCAGTCACGTGTACTATATTCTGGATCAGAAAAGGCGTTACAGATATTTTCAGACCGTCACACTCCAATTTGCTTTGCAAGCCTTACCACCTTTTTGCCGTCTGTTGTAAGTTTGTTATATACTTTGTTCTTAATAACCGTTCTTTTAACCAATCCAATCCGCTGTGCTTTAAGCAAAAGTTTGTGGCCATATCCATACGCACCAAGTTTATTTAATAAATCCCTTGTTGGATACTCAGAGTCTCCCAGGGTTTTTAGCAGACGCACCATGGCTCTTTCTTTTATTAGAATTCTCAATAGTCTAATTTGTTTCACAATCTACTAATTGAATCTCATAATTATTAACCGCTACTAATTATTAGAAACGTCGTTGAAAAAGGAGCTAGAATAAATATTACAGCTATCGCCATCCCATCCCAATTAGAGTGTTGACCGTTCATTATTACCATACCCATATGATAGAATATCACAGGCACCAACAAAAGTTGGTTGTAGTAGGTATAATAGATGGAATATTAAGTGAATGAGCGCCACCCTCTGTGCATTACGAATCCAATCAGCAGTAGCATGTTACTTCGACTTGTATAGCCTTTGCGGGAGACTACTTTTGCGTGCGCTTATCATCTGTTTTTGTAACTGTACCCTGAATTAGTTGACGATATCAATGGTCTATAGTCCATGAGGAAGATAAATACGGGTCTTTTCCTGACTGATGGCTTATAGAGTTGAAATAATAGTTCTAATGACCTCGCGCTGGACTTATTATGATGACCTGAAAACTGTAGTTTATGCCGTCCGAATGTATAATACACTAAGTCTTGATGAGTGTTCTGATAACTCTGTCTTTTATTCTCTTGCTATGAACCTGCAGTTCGGAGTTCCCGAGAATCGCAGTGCAATTATTGAGAATGAAAGGATACTGAAGCTTGCATTCGTCGTGTTCCTTCAGCCTTTACCTAAATCGTACATGAACGAATTATTAAAGCTAGGTCTTTATCTATTGTGGGCCAATCATACTTGTTTCTTCCTGTCTCAGGAGCCAACTCTTTTCATCTTAGAACCGCACTTAGGACAAGCAGCTTGATTGTGCTTTGTTCCACAACTCATACAATAGTAGTTTAACGAACTACCACTACTATATCCAAAC
>Ga0184608_10000565_pt1 | contig 10076 bp, 11 predicted proteins | sample PLM1_30_coex_FD_133010 | JGI IMG/M metagenome (GOLD analysis project Ga0184608, IMG submission 133010) | Groundwater sediment microbial communities from an aquifer in East River, Colorado, USA - PLM1_30_coex | ecosystem: Environmental > Terrestrial > Soil > Riparian zone | place: USA: East...
GATCGCCGGCTTCAGCGTGATCCTCGTCGGCTCCGGCGAGCGAAAGCTTTCGGCGTTCGGGGTGGGGCAGGGGACTCCGGGCCTACGCGTGGGCAAACGCGAGGAGAAGATGGGCCTGCATGCGTCCGACACCGCGCAGCTCGTCCTCGAGGATTGCCGTGTCCCCGCCGCGGACCGGATCGGACGCGAGGGCGAAGCGTTCGACCACGTCAAGCAGGTGCTCGACAGAGGGCGCATCGGCATCGGCGCGCTTGCGATCGGGCTCGGCCGCGCATCGCTCGAGGTCGCGATTGGATACGCGAAGGAGCGCAGGCAGTTCGGCAGGCCGATCGCCGAGTTCGAGATGATCCAGTGGCGCCTCGCCCGCGCGCGGACGGAGCTCGACGCGGCCCGCCTGCTCGTGCACCGCGCCGCCGCCCTGGCCGACGCGGGGCTGCGCTTCACCGACGCGGCGTCGAAGGCGAAGCTGTACGCGTCGGAGGCCGCGACCCGCGCGGCCGATTCGTCGCTCCAGGTCCTCGGCGGTTACGGGTACCTGCAGGACTTTCCGATCGAGCGGCACCTGCGTGACGTGCGACTCATGGAGATCGGCGAGGGCACGAGCGAGGTCCAGCGGATCGTGATCGCGCGCCAGCTCCTTCGCGTCGACTGATGGCCGCGACGGCCACCGGCGACCTTCTCGCTCGCGCGCGATCGGGCGACAAGCGGTCGATCGCGCGTCTCGTTTCCGTCGTGGAGAACGACGAGCCCGGGGCGGCCGAAGCGATGCGCGAGCTCTACCCCAAGACCGGCCACGCGCAGACGGTCGGGATCACCGGCCCGCCGGGCGGCGGCAAATCGACCCTCGTGAATCGCCTCGCCGGCCTGTATCGAGAGCGGGCCGCTCGCGTCGCGATCGTCGCGGTCGATCCCTCAAGCCCGTTCAGCGGCGGCGCGATCCTCGGAGACCGCATTCGGATGCGCGAGCGGTTCCTCGACGACGGCGTGTTCATCCGCTCGATGGCGAGTCGCGGGCACGCCGGCGGTCTCGCCCGCGCGACGGCGCGAGTCGTCAACGTGCTCGATGCCCTCGGCACGGACATCGTTCTCGTCGAGACCGTTGGCGTGGGTCAGGAGGAGGTCGACGTCATCCGCGTCGTCGACACCGTCTGTCTCGTGACCGTTCCAGGCCTCGGCGACGACATCCAGGCGATCAAGGCGGGCGTCCTCGAGATCGCCGACGTGCTCGTCGTCAACAAGGCAGACCGTCCCGGAGCGGACGACGCCGCGCGCGATCTCGCGCAGATGCTGTCGCTCGCGAAGGATCGCCCGTGGAAGACACCGATCGTCCGCACGTCCGCGCAGTCCGGCGACGGACTGCCGCAGCTCGTCGAGGCCATCGACAGGCATCGCGCCTGGTCGCAAGAGTCTGGCGATCACCTCGAACGCCGGCGCGCAGCCGCCCGGAGCGAGGTCGAGGCGCTCCTGCAGGAGGCCCTGCTCCGCGAACTGGAGGGTCGCGTCGGCGAGTCGCGCCTCGACGCCGCCGTGGCGCGAGTCGCGGATCGCAAGATCGATCCCTACGCCGCGGTCGACGAGCTCCTGCGCGGATGAGCCACGCCGAGCGCGAAACGACGGACACCACGCGACTCGCGTTTCAGGCGACCGTTCACTGCCTGACCGGATGCGGCATCGGCGAGGTCCTCGGGCTCGCTGGTGGAACGGCGCTCGGCCTCAGCAACGCAGTCACGCTGGTGCTCGGGATCGTGCTCGCGTATGTGTTTGGGTACGGGCTCACGCTCGTGCCGCTCGTGCGCGCCGGGATGCCGCTTCTTCGCGCGAGCGGCATCACCTTCGCCGCCGAAACGCTTTCGATCACGACCATGGAGATCGTCGACAACGTCGTGGTCATCGCGATCCCCGGCGCGATGGACGCAGGCCTCGCCGACATCCTCTTCTGGGGCAGTTTGGCGGTGTCGCTCGCTCTCGCCTTCGTCGCGGCGTTCCCCGTCAACCGATGGTTGATCGGCCGCGGACTCGGCCACGCCGTCGTGCACGGAATGCATTCATGATCGAGCTCACGATCTTCCGCACGGGCGGAGTGGAGATCGGCGCTTCGGCATTCGTCCCGGGGGCCACCGACGAGAAGACCTTCGTCCCCGTCTGGTCCGCTCTGCTCCGAACGCCGGAGGGCAACGTGCTGTTCGACACGGGACTTCACCCGGTGCACGTCGAGCGGCCCGACGCGACGTTCGGGCCCGGGAGCCTCAAGGTCGTCATGGCGAAGGAGGACGCGGTCGTTGCGCGACTCGCGTCGCTCGGGGTTCGCCCGGATGAAGTGACCGTCGTGGTGAACAGCCATCTGCATTTCGACCACGCCGGGAACAACGGCGCGTTCCCGAAAGCGACGTTCATCGTCCAGGGCGACCACCTCGCGTTCGCGAAAGGGAAGCCGAACTTCCCGGGCGTGTACTGGGACATCCCCGAGCTCACGTACATGCCGGTCGCGGGGCGTGTGCGCGTCGCGTCCGGGCTCGAGGTCGTGCCGACGCCGGGACACGCGCCCGGCCATCAATCGCTCGTCGTGGATCTTGCGGAGACCGGTCGCGTCGTGCTCTGCGGTGACGCCGCGTTCACGCGCGAGAACCTTGAACGCGGCGAGATCCGCGCGCCCGACGAGGCGGCGGCCAGAGACTCGCTTGCGCTGATCCGATCTCTGGTGAAGGACGACCTCGATCGCGTCTTCACCAGCCACGACGCCGCGAGCTGGTCACGCTGGAAGCACGCGCCCGCGACCTACCGGTGACGCCTCTGCTTATCGGCGTCCTTGCTCACGTCAAGTGGTTCACCGATCCGCGGCTGCATCCGACGCAATACGACCTTCTGCTGAGCGGGCCGGTCATCGCCGCGTTCGCGATCGCGCTCGCGGCGACTGCGGTCGCCTACCTGATCCAACATCGCGTGCCCGAGCCGAAGGCGGTCCGCTCGCTGGAGCGCTACGCGAAGACCGGACCGCTCGCGCTTCGGATCGCGCTTGGCGTCGCGCTCATCGCGGCCTCAGCCGCGAATTGGCTCTTTGTCCCGTCGCTCGTTCTCGACCGCGACGCCGTCGGCATCGCGCTGCGCGTGGTCGAGGCCACATGCGGGCTTCTCCTCCTCGCCGGGCTGTTCACGCGGTACACCGCGATCGTCCTCGCGCTCCTCGGGATCGTGGCGATGTTCCCGTTCAACATCGAGAGCATCCTCGAGCAGGTCCACATCCTTGGGATCGCTGTGTACCTCTTCATCACTGGGCCACGCGCGGTGTCACTTGACGCGCGCCGCGACGCCGGCCGGTTACTCCTGAGTCACCGCGAGGCGCCGGCCGCCGCAATCAACCTTCTGCGGATTGCGATGGGCTTCGGCATCGCGTACGGCGCGCTGACTGAGAAGCTGCTCAATCCTCCGCTCGCGCAGGCCCTGCTGGATCGGAGCCCGTTTCTGAACGTGCTCCGTCCTCTGGGCGTCGGCGACCCCGTTTTCATCTGGCTGGCGGGTGTGACCGAGCTCGCGGTCGGGGTCGTGATCCTCTCTGGCCAGATCACCCGCCCGGTCATGGCGGTCGGTTTCGCGCTCTTCACGGTGACGCTGATCGTGTTTGGATTGCCCGAGCTCATCGGCCATCTGCCGTACTACGGGATCATGCTCACGCTCTTCATCGCTCCGGACGCGGACTCCTGGCGCGTGCAGCGGGCGTTGCGCCGCGCGGCGTAGCGATCAGCCGAAAGCGAGCTTCAGATCCTGGCGGTCGTCCTCGACGTCGGGGTTCCGTATGAGGTCCATGAGCCGCGGGTCGTTCGGAAGAACGATGCCTGCGAAACCCTCCGCCTCGCGATCGGCGCGCAGCGTCTTCCACTCGGCGCGATTCGCGGGTAGGGCCGAAATCGTCCAGCGCTCCGGCGCACCTTCCGCGCCGGGAACGATGACGGCGTCGCCGGTTCGCTCTCCGATGACGAGCCGTCCGCGGGAGAGCCTGTCGAGGGTCGCGCGCGTCTCTGGGCGATTGACCGCGCCGACCACCACGAGGTGTGCGCGCCACGTCGTCGCGGCGAGGGCGGCGGCAAGGATCCACGGGTCTTGATCGTCGCGCGCGAGCACCCAGAGCGAGTCGGCCCCCGCGGCTTCGAGCGCGCGGGCATCCGCAAACAGCTCGCCCACATCTTCGGCCAGCCGTAGCTCTGCTCCGATCTTCACCAAGCCCGATGCTAGCGACCCCCTAGCATCGAGCCGTGCCGCGCCCGCAGGCTCCTCCGGTACAGATCGCGCGCTGGCGCGCCGGCGACTGGCGCGACGATCGCGATCAGGTCGCGGCCGAGGAGCCCTTGCAGCTCTCGCTCGATGGAAAGCCCCTCTCGATCGTCATGCGGACGCCCGGAAACGACCTCGAGCTCGCGCTCGGACTGCTCTGGGCGGAGCGGGTCATTCGGTCACTCGCCGACGTCGCGCGCGTGCGCATCAGCGCCGAGGCACAGGAGGACGAGCCGCGGGTCTCGCTCGCGAACGATCTCGTCGAATCGAATCAGGTCGACATCTACCTTCGCTCGGGCGGCGGCCGCCGCCCGGAGCGCTCGTTCCTCGCGACGTCCGCCTGTGGGGTGTGCGGCGCCACGACGGTGGAGTCGCTCGCGCTGGACTTCCCGCGCCTCGCCGAGGGTCCGACCGTCGGCGCCGCGATCCTGCCCCGGCTTTCGGACCGACTCCGCGAGCAGCAGCGCATCTTCGAGTCGACGGGCGGCCTGCACGCGGCGGGGCTGTTCGACACCGGTGGCGAGCTCGAGCTTCTCCGTGAGGATATCGGCCGCCACAACGCGGTCGACAAGATCGTCGGTCGCGCCCTCCTCGACGGCCGGTTGCCGTTGGCGCGGTCGGTGCTCGCGGTGAGCGGGCGAGCCGGGTACGAAGTGGTGCAGAAGGCGGTCGCCGCGGGGATTCCGATCCTCGCCGCGGTCGGGGCGCCCTCGAGCCTCGCCGTCGCGACCGCCGAACGATTCGGGATGACGCTCGTCGGCTTCCTTCGCGACGACCGCTTCAACGTGTACACGGCGCCGGAACGAATCGGGAGGTAAGGCGTGGCCAGGATCGCTGCGGACAAGCTTCACCCGAAGGCGCGCGCGATCGTCGATCAGATCGCGGCACTTCCGCAGCTTCCCACGCTCACCCCGGTTGAAGCGCGGGGCCGCCCCGTGCCGCTTGAGGCGGCGCCCGAGGCCGTCGGGAGCCTGACTGCGCGGACGATCCCAGGGCCGGGCGGGCCCATGGCCGTCCGTATCTACCGTCCCAAGGACGCGCTTCGCGCGGCGTTGGTGTATTTCCACGGCGGGGGCTGGGTCGTTGGTTCCCTCGAGAGTGCGGACGCGTCGTGTCGAGCGCTCGCGAACCGGTCGCGGTGCGTCGTCATCTCGATCGATTACCGCCTCGCCCCGGAAACGAAGTTCCCGGGTGCGGTCGACGATTCCTACGCCGCGACACGCTGGGTCGCCGACAACGCCGCGGAACTGCGCATCGATCCGAGCAAGATCGCGGTCGGTGGCGCGAGCGCCGGCGGCAATCTCGCCGCTGCGGTGGCGCTCGTCGCGCGCGAGAAAGGCGGACCGGAGATCGCCTTCCAGCTGCTCACCGTGCCCGTGACCGAGCTCAGCTCGAAGGCGGAGTCGCACCGCGAGTTCGCCGCGGGTTACGGGTTAAGCGCCGCGGACATGACGTGGTACGGGACGCATTACGTCCGGACTCCGGCTGATACGGACGATCCGCATGCGTCGGTGCTGCGCGCGGATCTGCACGGGCTCCCGCCGGCTTTCGTGATCACCGCCGAGTGCGACCCGCTGCGGGATGACGGCGAGGCCTACGCGGATCGGCTACGCGCACTCGGAATCGCCGCCCGCTACAAGCGCTACGCCGGCATGTTCCACGGGTTCATGAGCTTTCCCGGGGCCCTGCCCGAGGCCGCCGAAGCATTCGAGGACGCTGGCGCCGCTCTGCGCGAGGCTCTTGGCTAAACGAGGGCCGTCCCGGGTCGAGGTCGAGATGAAGCTTTCCGACTTGATTAACGGCGTCCTGACTCGCGAGGCCGTTTCCGAGTGGGCGCGTCCTTGGGGCAAGGCATTTGAGTCCGAAGCCGAGGATCCCGCCATTCAGGAGGCCCTCGAAAAGCTGTACAGCGCGGATTCACCGTCCACGGATCGCATGTATCTGTTCGGACCTGAAGATTTCGAGGAGTGGCTGAGGAAGTTGCGAGCGCATGCGTCGAAAGGCCCGCCGCTCCACTAGGAGGTTCCTGGGGGTACCTCGCGCTCAAGTTCTTGTCGGACGTCGCGGATGAACGCCGCGATGGCCCCGGGGTCCTCGGCTTTCGCTTCTCGCAAACGCTCCGCCGCCATGCCGGCGGTGTACGTCGCCAGCGGCGCGAAACGGCGCTCCTTCGTATGAGATACGACACGAGCCAGCTCCAGAAGCTCCTCAGCGACCTTCGGATCCAGAGTTGGCTCCTCGATCTTCACACCCCGCCGCTCGGCCGCCTTCTTCCAGCGCCTGCCGAGGGACTCGAAGAACTCGTTCATCAGGCGAGAACGTTAGCGCCGTTGGTTGCGCGTGGGGGATTGCCGGAGTAAAACGGGTATCCGATCCGATGACGGAAATCACTCGACGTGAGTTCCTGAAGCTCGGAGCCGCCGGCACCGCCGGTATGGCGCTCGTTCCCCTTGCTAACCCGCTCGGTTTCGATGTTCGCGCGGCGAAAAAGCGTGCGCTGGACCTTCGCATTTCAGGTGCGAAGGAAGTCCACTCACTCTGCCCGTATTGCGCCGTGGGCTGCTCTCTCATCGCCTACACGAAGGAAGTCAACGGGAAGACGCAGCTCCTTCAGATCGAGGGGGACCCCGACAGTCCGGTGAACGAGGGTCGCCTCTGCCCAAAGGGCGCGACGGCCATGCAGCTCGCGACGAGCTCTCGCCGTATCGAGCAGCCGATGTACCGCGCCCCCGGCGGCACGAAGTGGGAAGCGAAGTCCTGGGACTTCATGCTCGACAAGCTCGCGCAGAACATCAAAGCGTCGCGCGACAACAGCTTCGTCGCGCAGGACGCGAACGGGAACGTCGTCAATCGCACCGAGGGAATCGCGTTCGCCGGGGGCGCCGCGTTCTCGTCCGAGGAGGGGTACTTCGCCACGAAGCTCATGCGGAGCTTGGGCGTCGTACATATCGAGCAGCAAGCCCGGGTCTGACACGGCCCAACGGTGGTCAGTTTGGCCGCCTCATTCGGACGGGGAGCGATGACGAACCACTGGCGTGACATCAAGCACGCCGACCTCATCCTCATCAACGGCGCTAACCCGGCCGAGGCGCATCCCGTCGGGTTCCAGTGGTTCGTGAAGGCGAAGCTCGATCCAACGAAGGGCCCAGGCGCCGGCGGTGGGGCGAAGATCATTCACGCCGACCCGCGCTACACACGAACGTCGGCGATCGCCGATATGTACCTGCGCATCCGCACGGGCACCGATGTCGCCTACTTCGGCGGGCTCATCAACTATGTGATCCAGAACAAGCTGTACCACGACGAGTACGTCAAGAACTACACGAATGCCTCGTTCATCCTGAAGAAGGAGTTCGACTTCAAGGATGGGCTGTTCACCGGATACAACCCCACCACGCGCTCGTACGACCTCTCGACGTGGGCCTATGAGCAAACCACGCCTCCGGCGGCTGTCGGTGGCGCGGTCGAGGGTCCGCCGACGACACAGTCCGGGTTCGCCAAGCGTGACCTGACACTCCAAGACCCGGATACGGTCTGGCAGCGCATGGCGAAGCACTACAGCCGGTACACGCCCGAGATGGTCTCGAGCATCACCGGCATTCCCGTCGACCAGTACATGCAAGTCGCCAAGCTTGTCGGTGAGATGGGGAAGCCGGACAAGGTGATGACCATCGTCTACGCGGTCGGTCTCACACACCACACGACGGGTGGCCAGCTCATCCGATCGGGAGCGCTCCTCCAGCTCATCCTCGGCAATATGGGCCGCCCCGGCGGTGGCATGAACGCCGAGCGCGGGCACGCGAACATCCAGGGCAACACCGACCACGCGATCAGCTGGGAGATCCTGCCGGGCTACCTGCGCATTCCCGGTCCAGGGCAGAAGAACCTCACCGACTACGTCAACATCAACGCGCCGAAGAAGAGCGATCCGAATTCGTGGAACTTCTTCGGGACCAACTATCGGAATTTCATGGTCAGCCTGCTCAAGGGGTGGTACGGCGCGAAGGCAACGAAGGACAACGAGTACGCGTTCGACTACATCCCGAAGCCGGCGGTGAACTCCTCGTGGATGTCCATCTACGACCAAGCCCTAAAGGGAAAGATGGAAGGCGTGATGCTCTCGGGCATGACCGCCACGTCCATCGGCCCGGACTCAAACCAGGTGATGGAGGCGCTCGGGAAGCTGAAGTGGCTTGTCGTCATGGATCCGCTGCCGACGACGAGCTCGGAGTTCTGGCGTGCGCCCAACGTTGATTCGGCGAGCATCCAGACCGAGGTCTTCATGCTGCCGACGACCCACTGGATCGAGAAGGATGGCTCGTTCGTGAACAGCGGACGCTGGTCACAGTGGAAGGACCAGGTCATCCCGCCCGAAGGCGAGGCTCGCCACGACCACTGGATCCTGGCTGACCTCTACGACCGGGTGAAGACCCTCTACAAGAACCAGGGAGGCAAGTTCCCCGATCCGCTGATGGCGCTGACGCTCGACTACAAGGATCCGAAGAAGCCCGAGCTCGACGAGATCGCGAAGGAGATCAACGGAAAGAACCTCGCGACGGGCGGGCAGATGGCGAGCTTCGCCCTGCTGAAGGACGATGGGACGACGACGGCGGGTGACTGGATCTACACCGGCAGCTATCCCGACGCCGGCAACCTAGCGAAGCGCCGCAACGGGATCTCGAACCCGACACAGAACGACCCCACCGGGATGGGCTTCTACCCCAACTGGGCCTGGAGCTGGCCGCTCAACCGCCGCGTCTTGTACAACCGCGCCTCCGCCGACCTCGATGGCAAACCGTGGGATCCGAAGCGCCCCGGCATCCAGTGGAATGGCACGACCTGGACCGGCGACGTGCCCGACTACCCCGCGACGATGAACCCGAAGGATCCGGCGGCATGGCTCCCGTTCATCATGAACGGCGAGGGCGTCGGGCGGCTCTTCTCGAACTCGATGCTCGACGGTCCTTTCCCCGAGCACTACGAGCCGTATGAGGCGCCGATCCCAAACCCGCTGCACCCGAGCGTCTCGGAAGACCCGGTCGCGTTTCTATACGACCAGGCCGCGGGCCGCCCGAACCGCTTCGGCAAGGTCGGAGACTACCCGTACGTCGCGACGAGCTACCGCCTCACCGAGCATGAGCATTACGTCACGCAGCACGTCCCGTTGCTGGTCGGCCTCCAGCCGCAGGCGTTCGTCGAGGTCCCAGCGGAGCTGGCTGACCAAAAGGGCATCAAGAACGGCGATCGGGTCCGCGTCTCAAGTGCAAGGGGCAAGCTCGAGGTCGTTGCCCTCGTGACCAAGCGCCTTGGGCCGGTGACGCTCGCCGGGAACAAGACCGTCTACCAGATCGGCATCCCGATCCACTGGGGCTTCGTCGGGGTGTCCGCAGAACAGAACCCGGAGCAATCGAAGTACTGGCTCGCGAACGCGCTGACGCCGATGGTCGGTGACGTCGGGGCCCGCACGCCTGAGTTCAAGGCATTCCTCGTGAACATCGAGAAGCTCTGATGACGCTCCTTGTCGAACCGACGACGACGTACGGGCAGCGCCGCGAGCGCGCTCGCGAGCTCGGCGCACGCTTCGACTTCGCGCAACAGCCGCTGGCCCTCTATATCGCTGTCGTCGACGCTCAGGAGCGTGTATTCGAGCGCGCTCGTGCCGATCGGCCAGGTCGAGAGGATCTCGCAGCCTACGTCGTACGCGTCGCTCTGCCTGGAGTGATGGAGGCAGCGGTCGCCGCGGGCACCGAGACCCTGCGCGAGGCGACGCTCCTCCGTTTTCACGAGGCCGACCTCGAGGGGCTGATCGA
>Ga0184608_10000567_pt1 | contig 10068 bp, 5 predicted proteins | sample PLM1_30_coex_FD_133010 | JGI IMG/M metagenome (GOLD analysis project Ga0184608, IMG submission 133010) | Groundwater sediment microbial communities from an aquifer in East River, Colorado, USA - PLM1_30_coex | ecosystem: Environmental > Terrestrial > Soil > Riparian zone | place: USA: East...
AAAGGACTGGATCAACTCATACCAGGCGGGTTGCAGCTGGGGGTTGACGATCTGATATCTGACGGTGCCGTCCACGTGCCGGACGGGCGCTAATCGCTCGTCGATCACCTGTCCGGCGGACAGCATGTACGGCGCGAGCGAAGCCGGAACGGTGTCGCACGCGACGAGCTGCGCCAGACCTTGTCGAGTTCCGCTGATGGCCAGCGGTCTGAACGCCTCGCGAAACTTGATCGTGGAGTTGATGCGCTCCTTGATGCCCGGGCGCGTCGGACTTGCGATGATGCTGCGACCACCGAGCGCCCGCGGTCCCCACTCGCTCTCGCCCTCGAACCAACAGACTACCTCGCCGCGTGCCGCGCGTTGCGCGCCTTCTTCGCTGCCAGGCGTTTCGACGACAAACGCGTCGAGGCGAAAGACCCTGACAGCGTCTCTCACGTCGCGGCGACTGTAGCGCCGGCCTGTGAATGGATTGAAAACGGGCACGGGCTGTCTACCGTGCCCGAGCACCTCTATCCATCCGTACAGCGCCAGCCCGACCGCATTGCCATCGTCGGTCGCCGCGGGATGGATGTAGACGTCCTTCCAGCCCGCCTCGAGCAATCGACGGTTGGTCGTACAGTTCAAGGCGACGCCGCCCGCGTAACACAGCGAGTCGGCCGAAGATCGCCGGCGGAAGGCCTCGGCGATATGCAGCACGGCTCGCTCGAGCTCTTCCTGCGCCTTGCACGCGAGGTCCGCCGCCAGTTCCGTGTTCCATCGAACGGGCACGTAGAACGGAAGGTCCTCCAATTGCCGCAGGGGGGCCTCGTGGATCGGCACACGCCTTGGCAGTCCCGCGAATGCCAGGAACTCGTCGAGACGTCGCAGCGACACCAGAGTGTCCCCGCGCGCGCTGTCCAAGGACACGAGCTGCGGCCACTCTGGGTGCGGTCTTCCCAGGGCCGCGAGTCCCATCAGCTTTCCGGCCGCGGGACTGTCAGCCTCGGTCAGACTCGTCATCGCCGCAAACGCGTTGTACAACATCCCGAGACTCAGGTCGTCGCCGCCGCCGAAGAAGCGGTCCACCAGCGTCAATGGCCCGGTCGCGCCCTCATACCAGGTGCACTTCTCGAAGGCGCCATCGATATGGTGTCCTTGCTCGTCGATCACGAGCACCGCGCAGTTCGCAAAGGGTGCCGTGCCGTAGGCGCTGTAGGCGTGCGCAAGGTGGTGTCCTGGCAGGGGTGGCTCGACCACGCGGTCGGCCGGAAGGGGTACGCGCTCCAACAGCGCCTCGCGGCACAGGGTCATGGAGCGACCGCACACGCATAAGTCGACGCGATCCCACGAGATACCGGCCAGCCGTAATAAATAAGTGATGGCGGCAAGTGGCGGGACGACGAGGCCGCGTGGGTAGGATTGGTAGGAACCGAGCGACCGTCTGCGGCGATCGAGTCGCTCCTCACCGATGGCGCCGACCAACTGGCCGTTCTTCAGCAGGCACGCGGCTCGATCATGCCGCGACATCGATACGCCGAGTATGTAAATATCTCTTCTCGTCGCACGGCCGTGCCGGTGTTCCAACGGATGCGGCTCCATCGGTTTCCGTGGCTTCTTCTCAGGCTTCCTCTCTTTTCGCTTGTCGAGATCCGGTTTGCCCGGGTGATGAGGCTTGTCCGGCTTGGCCTGCGCACCGGGGTGCTTCAGAAACTTCGGCCTCGGTTTCTTCAGCGGCGGCATGACCACTGTCCTTCCTGAAAATCAAGTCCGCGCGTAGCGATGATGCAATCCGGGCCAGATCGGTGTGATGATGATGGCCTCCCGGTGCCGCCATGATGGATGGAGAACGGCCCGCCGCGTCCCATCACGGACCATTCCTGCGAATGGTCGCAATGGGATCGGTCGGTTCACTTGTCCGGCACCGCCGTCGCCCACGCTGTGCTCGGCAAGAATACATGGGGCGGTGACGGGATTGATTTCAGACACCGGTCAGAACCTTCAGCATTCGATCGAACCGATCGCCGGCCATCGAGACATTGTCCAAAATCGCGACATCGAGCTCGTCTTTCGAAATGGTTTCCGCCGCAAGATCCTGTTCGTCATTTCCACTCAACCGATGCCCCATTTCGCGCAATCGATCGGCAAGAAATACCGCCAGGGCGTTGTAGAAACGGCATCCGAACGGGGCGTCCGTTGTGAGCTTTTGCAAGAGGATTTTCTTGTCAAGCAGCAAGATCAGGCACTCGCCCTCGGCAGCCACGGTGGCCGACGGCGGCGCCGAATCGACCATGGACATCTCCCCCACGATCTCGCCGACGCCCAACCGCGCAAGGGGGCCAACGTCCCTGACGGCGACCGAAAGCTGACCCTCGAGTAGCAGGATGATCGAATCGATCGGTTTGCCCTGCTCGATGAGTATTTCACCGTCTTTCAGCCGTCGCCGGATGCCGACGCGCGCCATCCAATCGATATCGGCATCCGTCAACAGACCGAATATGTAAAGGACCTTGCGCAATCGCCCTCCATCGACGCTAAAGCAGCTGGCGCTTGGCGAACTCGGCAAACACGCCGGGACCGGCGCTCAATTCCGCGAATGTCCCCGACTGGACGAGCCTTCCAGCCACTAGCACGACAACCCGGTCGGCCTGCGCAACAGTGCTGAGCCGATGCGCGATGATGACGCGCGTCACATTGAGCCTGGCAAGCGATGCGCTCACGATCGATTGCGTCTGGTTGTCGAGTGCGCTCGTGGCCTCGTCGAACAGGAGGATGCGGGGACGGCGAATCAAAGCACGCGCAATCAACAACCGCTGCCGCTGCCCACCGGAAAGGGCGCTCACTCCCTCCGAAATCGCGGTATGCATTCCCATCGGCATTGCTTCAATGTCTGCGTCCAGGCCCGCAAGCCGGGCGGCGCCCCATACCTCGTTCAGCGGCAACTGAATGCCGCCGCAAATGTTCTCATAGATGCTACCGGTCATGAGCTTGGCACTCTGCAGCACGACGCCGATCTGTCGGCGCACGGCGCCGATGTCGAGCGTGTCCAGCGCCTTGCCATCGAAGAAGATGGCACCGGATTCCGGACGTTCGAAGCCCAGCAGCAACCGGAAGATCGTGGATTTGCCGCTGCCGGATGGCCCGACAATGGCAACATACTCTCCCGCAGCCACCCGAATGGTAACGTCGTCGAGAACCGGCGGCCCACCTGGCATATAGCGAAAAGTGACCTTCGAGAGATCGAGTACCCCCGACAGCTCGCCAGGCGATTTTAGTTCCTCGGAACCTTCAACCGCGCTCGCCAGGAGCGGCCGAATGCGTGAAAAATATGGAACGGCAATCAACGACTCCCCGATGGCTGTGCTCCATTCGCCAATGGCCGCCATGAACTGGCCGAAGGCGGCAAAGAAGGCCAGGAAGGCACCGAGATCGAGGGTCAGCTTGCCCTCGGTGTCCCCTTGGACTGCGGCGAACACAATCAGAGTAGCGATGGTCGGAAATGCCGCTTCGATTATTCTGAGTACGTTTGCAGCGCGCTGGGATGCAATGAAGTGCCGTTTCTGGGCTGCGAAACTTTTTCCCCACACCGCAAGGGCGCGGATCGTGGCGCAGGCGACCCTGAGCTTGCCCACCCCGGTTAGAAGCTGCAGCACGAAGCCTTCGACCTTGCCTCGCAGCTCGACATGCCGCCGTTCGTGATGAAGCCGCACCGCGCTGACGGAGACGATCAGCACCCCGCGCAGCGCCGTCAACGCGGTCGCAATCCATGCCAACCGCGTATCGTAATAGAACATCAGCAACAGACTGAAGAGCCCGAATATGCCGGCCAGCAACCCGCGAAGGGTTCGACCGGTTGCAACGCGCCGAATGGCACCGATTCCCAGGGTGCGATCGGCCAGATCGCCCACCGTGTACTGCCTGAAGAACGACACCGGGAGCCGAAGCAGACGGTCGATAATGGCGGCCTGCAGTTTCCAATCGAGCAAACCTTCGAGCCGGAGCATGGCGATGCCCTGCATCGCTTGCAGGCTTGCCATGGCAATGGCGACCACGACCAGCGCGGCGGTCAGGTAGCCGAGTTGATTGAACTCCGTGCGCGGGATCACCGAATCGACGAGCGCCTGGGTGATGAGAGGCACCGCCAAAGTCAGAATACCCATCGCGAGCACGCCGAATACGATTCGGCCGCCATTGGCACGAACGTGTCGGGTGCAAAATTTCAGCAAATCCCATGTGGAAAGCGAGCACGACGGCAGCTTCGGATAAAACATCGCGGCCTCGGCTGCCAATTCCGACGCCAGTGATTCGTCCACGACGCGACGTCCCGGCGATCCCGGCTCCAGCATCACGTAATGGCGGGACATGGGGATGAGAGCAACGGGACGCCGGGCCTCGCCACGCCAGGCAATCAGCGGCCCCACGTTCCAGCGCCACCAGTTCGGTCGCAGCAGCGTTTGGCGCATGCGGAGCCGGGAAGCCCGCGCGATCTCTTTGACGTCGCTGAATTCCTGTCGCGTCAGTCGCCCGCCCGGAGGTTGAACAATGGTCACGCCGGACGCATCGCCGGCAGCTCGGCACGCTCCAAAGAGGGGGCTCGCTCCAGCTTCTTCGTATTCCACCCGCCGGGATCGCGGAACGATGACCGCTGCAAGGTCGCTCAAGAGCTCATGCGCCTTCGCATCGGCAAGGTGTGTTCGTTCGGCGAGCTGCCGCGATTCCATATCGTCGATGGTTGCAAGGCGGAGGCGGATACACTCCATGGCAAGAAGATGAAAACGATCGATGGCGCGCCAAAGCTCGCCCCCGGTCGGCGGCTCGCTACGGACCCGGATTGCTGCACCGCCGGTGGCCTTCACCCATGTTCCCGACGCAAGCGGCAAGGGCGGGTCTCCGACATTGATTGCCATCTCGAGCCCCATAAATCGGACCTCACCCCGATCGCACGATGCCCAAGCGACACCGCGCGCGGCTCCGCGCAGTTGCTCACCTGGAGCGAGTTCGAACGCCGATCCCGCCCCGGCTTCGCGCGCAGTCCAATCGACAGCCGTCCCGACCGTCGCTGCGCTGATGCGGGCGATCCAAGTTTCGATCAGAGCGCGCTCGCCGATGCTCTTGCGAGTCACCATAAGTACCTCGGCCCCCGGTCCACCGACCGCGATGACACCGACAGCATCAATTGCCCCACCGGTGCCCGGAAGGTCCATGACGATTTCGCCGCTCACCAGGCGAAACAGGTGATGTCGCGGTCGCTCGGCTCCTGCACCAGAGCGCACGGCGAACACATCGACATGGCCGGTGACGATTCGCAAAACACGCCCGCGGTCATCGAGAGACCACGGCCGACGACTGTCGAGCGCAATGCGCTCCCACTGCGGCGCAACCGGCTCTTCCGCCATGACAGCTGGGAAAGCTCCTTCCCGTATGCGTGACGTTTCGCTCATTCCTGCAATATCAGCCGCGCATATGCTCCGCGCATCGCCAGCAGCTCTTCGTGCCGGCCGCGTTCCGCGACTTTGCCCTGCTCCAGCACAATAATCTCGTCGCAGTCGCGAACCGTGCTCAAGCGGTGCGCAATGATGATGCAGGCGCATCCACGCCGCCGCAAATTGTCGTCGATTTCTTTTTCGACGATAGGATCGAGAGCGCCTGTAGCCTCGTCGAACACGACCAGTGAAGGATTGCCGACCAGTGCTCGCGCAATCTCGATCCGCTGCCTTTGGCCACCGCTGAAGTTCGTGCCACCTTCGCTCACATAGCAATCGTAATTTCCCGGACGGGATGCAATATCGTCATGGATCGAGGCATCTTTGAGCGCCTGCGATAGATCGATGTCGGACACGCTCGCATCCCATAGGGCGAGATTCTCGCGGAGTGTTCCTTCGAACAGGAAGATATCCTGGTCGACATAAGCAACCGAATTCGCGAAGATTTGCGCCGGTATTTCGGACAGCAGCCGACCGTCCAATCGAATCTCACCGGCCCAGGGTGTGCACAGACCGCAGATCAGGCGCCCCACCGTCGACTTGCCGCTGCCCGAGCGGCCGACCAAAGCGATGCGCATGCCCGGCTCCAGAGCGAGCGAGAGCCCATCGATCAAGGACGGCTCCATCGTTGAATAGCCGAATTGTATGCCTTTGAGTTCGAGCCGACCAAAGAGCTTCGGCGGGATATCGCCGGGTGATGGTTGGGAACGGACGGAAGGGCTCACAGGATAGTTGTACACGTCATCGAGCCGAACGAGCCCGCCGCCAATCGTTTGGACGCTTCCCGCCAACTGGACGAGGGAGGTGATAGGCCCGCTGAAACTCGACATGAGCGACTGGAACGCGACCAGGCCTCCAAGGGTAAGTGCTCCCTCAATCACACGAAGACCGCCAACGCCCAGGATCGCTGCCATGGTCAGGCCGGAAAAAAGGGTGGGAAACAACTCCAACATCGTCGAATAAAATCCAAGGTCTTGCTCGGCATTCAACGCCTTCGCCTGGATCCCCGCCCAGTAGGCGAACGAGTCGTCCTCGAGTCCGCTAGCTTTGAGAGTCTCGATGGTGCGGATTGCGCCGATCGTGCTGCCAAGCAGCTTGCCGTGCTCGAGTAGTAGGCTGGCGCTCAGATCCTGCCGGCGCTGCGCAATGAGCTTGACGACAAGCACATTCGTCAGCGACATGCCGACGCCGATCGCCGCGAGTAGGGGATCGTAAAGCGCCATGACCGCGGCGAAGAAGACCAACGACACGAGATTCAAAGCGTTGGTTGCAAGACCCTCCGAGAGCAGACGAGCAATCTGCTCGTTGATCGCTATCCGGTTTGCGATGTCGCCGGCGTGGCGCTGCGTAAAGAACTCCATCGGCAGCGCGAGTACGTGCCACAGGAAGCGGCTGATCATCGCAACCGTGAGCTTTGTCTCGAGGCGCAGCAGCAACGATTGCTGGCAAGCCGTGACGAGTGCGCGGGCAATCGCCGCGACCGCCATACCGATCAGCAGCGGGATGAACCAACGATTGGCGTGTTGAATGAGGATATCATCGACAAAAATCTTGGAAAAAGCGGGGATCACGATACCAGGAACGACGAGCGCGAGGCTGATGGTGATCAGCAAGGCGACTGCCTGTTTCGAGCCGCTCAGCTCGCGGAGGAGTATGCGCGATGCCTTCGGCTTGCTACCCGCCTTTTTGAACTCCGTTGACGGGACCATCGCGAGGACGACGCCTGTGAACGCGGCATCGAATTCCGTCACGTCGATTTGCCGGCGGCCGACCGCCGGATCATTGATATGGACGCGCCCGCCATCGAACCCTTCCAAAACCACGAAATGATTGAAATTCCAGTGAATGATGCATGGCATGGGGAGCTCGTGGAGAGTCGCGGGCTCCTTGCGGAATCCCTTAGCCACGAGCCCAAAGCGGCGCGCCGCTTTCAGAATATTTGCTGCCTTGCTGCCGTCCCGCGACACCCCGCAAGCGACCCGTAGCTGCTCAAGCGGGATCCAAAGGCCGTAATAGGCAAGGATCATTGCCAAGCACGCGGCACCGCATTCGAGCGCTTCCATCTGAAGGATGGTAGGTGTTCGTCGGATCGTGCTGCGACCGAGCCCTGAGAAGACGCGCCGAAGTAAGGGCTGCGTTTGCGGCCAGTGAATGTCGAACGGGACAGTCATCAGAGCGTGCTTCTATCCGCCAATTCCGGTCAGGCGCTTGATATTCGGCAGCACGAGATCGATTGGACGCCGCGTCCGGGTCGTGATCTCGGCTCGGACCAGCGTGCCAGTCGTCAAGTGTATCGGAGGGCCATGTCCCACCGACCAACGATAGCCCGTGCGGCTCGCATCATCGCGCTGAAGCTCGACCACGGCAGCATAAGGCGCGCCATCGCGCGAAAAGCGTGACACCAAGGTATCGTTATGCAGCACGGCGAGCATTCCTTGTGGGGTCATCGGGAAGTCCGAAGTCGTGCGAACCGTGCCGACGAGCGTGCCGAACTCTTCGCGTCGCACCGTGGTAGGCTCGACGCGAACCTCCATCCCCGGCTTGACGTCCTTGCCGCGGTCGCCCGGGATGTAGACGACCGCCGCGAGGGTCAGGCCTTCACTCTCGATTTGGATGACCGGCGTGCCGACGGCCAGGACGGAACCCGCCGACACCTTGAACTCGATAACGCGACCATCGATCGGGCTGATAACCTGGGAGCTTCGCTCGAGCTCACCTGCAAGCTGTTCCATTTGCCGGCGGGCGTCATTTACGCGAAACAGTGACTGTTGACGATCCCGCTCGCGCTGAGTCTCGAGATCGAGTATCTGCGTCTTCAACTTCAGAATCTCGTTCTTTGCATCGGTCATTCTCTGCTCTGCATCGGTCAGCTCGCGGCGACGGTCCTCGACATTCCGCCGTGTCTCGTATCCCCTCGCCAAGATCCCCTCGAGTTGACCGACCATGATCGTAAGATAGGCAACGCGCTTTTCCGTCGCTCGAATGGTCTGCTGAAGACCCGCTTCGAGTGCAGCGAAGCTTTGGGCTTTGGCGGCGAGCTCGCGATCAATCGTGGACATCAGGTCGGAATGCTCGCGCATGCGTTCCTGATGCACCTCGAAAGCATTGCGGTAGCGCTGCTCGCTGTCGGTTTGAGCAATCCGCGCTATCACCTGGCCTCGCGAAACGCGTTCGTTCACGGCGACATTGATCGATTCGAGGCGCCCTGCCGCAGCGGAGACGGCGTCGACGACCTGGCCGCCACCGATAATCAGAATGCCGTCACCGGGAGTCCGCGTCGCAATCTGGCCGACCAGGCTCCAGACAACGACCGCAATCAACGCCAAGCCGATCGCGAGCACGGCCGCCCAGTCGAAAGGCCGCGTTATCCGAACCAACTGATCGAGTTGCTCGGGCGACGAGAGGCGCTCAATTGCGGCTGCTCGGAAGATTCTCTCGGAGGCGTTGCTCATGCTGCCACCGATTCAACGACGACTCCATAAGAACGCGCACTTCCAAGCGAGCTTACCAATCGAAACGAGGCGGCGCGCAACCTTAATTGCGCTCGCCCGGCCTCCCGGGCCATTGGATGCGTCCTGTGGATATGGCCGACTGCCAACGCACACGGGATCCGCATCAGCGCGCAGAAAGTGTGTTCGCCGGCAGCCATGCTGTCAAACATCGGAGGCTTCCCGTCGGCCATTGCTCGATCCAGCGTAGAGGCCAGGGAGCGCCCCGGCCGCGGGTGGAGGCGCAGCGATGCTACCGTCTCACCACTGAAACGTTAACGAGTCGAAGAACCGCGAGACGTCCGCTCCCGTCTCGACCCCGGAAGGGCCCGTGAACGTTATGACGATCACTTGTCGTCCATTGAACACGAACCGCGCAGCAAGAACAAAGACGCTTTCGAAGATGGGCACTTCCGCAACGACATGGCGGGCCGGATACCCGTTCGTGATCAAGCGACGCTCGCTGCGCAGCTGCGATTTGTTGTTGCGGCTCACGAGCCATTTGATGGTTGTGTCCCGAGCGGTGTCGAGAATGTTGTTGGCGCTTGCATTCTTGATCTGGTCGGGCGGTAGATCGACATAGCTGGCGGCGAACCAGCCATCTGCAGATTCCACGACCGCCTGGGTCAGCTTGAGCGACCCGAGCTCCGGAATGGTATCGGAGCGAATCTGCGGAGTTCCGGGCATCTCGACGCGGAAGCGGGCGTCGGCAGGGCGATATTCCGTCCACTGCTGGGCGACAGCATCGCTCGTCAACTCCACAGACGCCAGGACACAGAGCGCTGTGATTACCTTGCGCATGATATTGCCTGTGCCATCGCAGTAAGGCGGTCGACGGACCGTCTGCCAACAGCTTGCCACAGCCGGCCCCGCAATGAACGCGGTAGCGCTCGGCCCGTTACCACCGTATGCTCCGGTATCGGCAAATCAAGGGGTCGTGACCGGATGTGCGTCTACCTTCTCACGCCAGCGGTATGAGGGAAGATCGTTAGGAAGACGCAACGAAGAGCTTTGACTCCCCACAAGCCTGCGTCGGTTTCCTTCATTGAAAATCGCAGAAAGGTCCTCCCCTGGAGCGCCGAAGGGGCGAAGGAGCCTCCATGTTCGACATGCGGCGGCGC
>Ga0184608_10000568_pt1 | contig 10057 bp, 11 predicted proteins | sample PLM1_30_coex_FD_133010 | JGI IMG/M metagenome (GOLD analysis project Ga0184608, IMG submission 133010) | Groundwater sediment microbial communities from an aquifer in East River, Colorado, USA - PLM1_30_coex | ecosystem: Environmental > Terrestrial > Soil > Riparian zone | place: USA: East...
GGACGGCGCGATGCGACTCTGGCTCAACTCACCGCCGCACTGGGCTGAACTCAACGACGGCAGGTACCGCGCGGCGGGTCTCGGCGTGGCGTGCGGCGGCGCGTTTCCCTGTGTCTGGGTCGTCACGTTCGGGTCACTCGTGGATGAGACCTATTCCGCCGCACCCGAATACCACACGACCTTCTATGCGCAGTCACCATTTCCGACGGTCGCTCCCGGACAGACAGCCGAGTGGGTCATCGCTTTCACGAACACCGGAAAGACCGGCTGGGACTTGAGCAAAGCGACCGCGCTACGACTGGGAACCTGGAGTCCGCAGGACGCCCCGAGCACACTCGCCACCGCGACCTGGATCGCGCCCAACCGACCGGCTGAGCAGACCACGACCTGGGTCGGCCCGGGTCAACAGGCCTGGTTCCGCGTCCAGCTCAAGGCACCGGTAGCGCCGGGCATGTATCGCCTCCATCTGAGGCCCGTGATCGACGGTGTCGAGTGGCTCGAGAATGCCGGCGCATATGTGGACGTCACGGTGCGATAGACCCGTTCGCGGGCGCTATGCCAATCCGGCTCGTTTCATGAGAGGTCCGAGCTGCTCGGACGCTTTCGCGCGGACCTCTTTCGCATCCATCTTCGTCGGCAGTCCGTCGCGCACGAGGAACTCGCCGTCGACGAGCACGTGACGCACGGCGCGCGAGCCGCCGCCAAACAGGATCCGCGCGACCGGATCGCCGCCAGGGCCGTCCAGCTTCTCGAGGTCGAGCACGACAAGGTCCGCCCGCTTTCCCTGCTCGAGGGTGCCGACCTCCGAGTCGATCTTGAGTACCTTCGCGCCCTCGCGCGTCGCGAGCCCCATCGCGTCGTAGCCGTTCAACGTTCCCATGCCGCTCACCACGCGCGCGAGTAGCGTCGCGAGGCGGATCTCCTCGAAGCCATCGAGCCGGTTGTTGCAGGCGGCGCCGTCCGCCCCGATGCCGACGAGGATCCGCGCGCTCCGTAGCCGCGCGACCTGCGCGATGCCCGAGCCGAGCTTCAGGTTGGACGACGGGCAGTGGACGACCGACGTCTTCGTCGTCTTCAGGATCTCGATCTCCGAGTCATCGAGGTGGACGCCGTGCGCGATGATCGCGCGCTCGCACGCGATGCCCGTGTCGAGCAGGTACTGCATCGGGGACCGCCCGGTCGCCATCGTCACGGCGGTGCGCTCGTCAATGCTCTCGTTCGAATGGGTGTGCACGAGCAGGTCGCTGAGCTTGGCAAGCTGCGTCACCGCTTCGAGGAGCTCGCGCGTGCATGACAACGCGAAGCGCGGCATGTAGACGTAGCCGATCCGCCCGCTCGACGCCTTGTGCCACCGCTTCGTGAGCGCGCCGCCGGCGTCGAGCGACGCGCGCGTCGTCTCGATGAGATTGGCGGGCACGCCCTCGCCGGTGTCCATCATCGCCTGGCCGAAGCGTGCACGGATGCCGCTGCGCACCAGCTCCTCCGCGACGATGTCGCCGAAGTGCGTCGTTCCCATGTCCAGGATCGTCGTCGTCCCCGTCGTGAGCAGGTCGAGAAGGCCGAGGCGGATGCTCGCGCGCACCGACGCCTCGTCGTGCGCCGCCTCGAGCGGCCAGACCCGCGTGCGCAGCCAGGGGAGGAGCGGCATCTCCTCCGCGAGACCGCGGAAGAGCGTCTGCACCAGATGAACGTGCGTCTGCACCAAGCCCGGCATCACGACGCACCCCGAGATGTCGATGACCTCGTGGTCGGGTGGCGGCGTGACCTGCCCGACGCCGCCGATTCGCGTTCCGCTCACCAGAAGATCGCCCGACATCGGCCGAGGCGAATCCCGCATCGGCAGAAGCGTGCCTCCGCGAAGCAGGATGCTCACGGCTGATACGCGAGCTCGCGAAGAGCGGTGGCGAGCACGCGCGTGCCAAGGACGACGTCCTCCGCCGCGGTTGCCTCTTCCGGACAATGCGACCGGCCGCCGATGCTCGGGACGAAGAGCATCCCGGCGTTCGCTGCGACCGTCAGGACCTGCGCGTCATGGCCCGCGCCGCTCGTCATCTCGCGCGGGTCGACGCCGGCCGCGACGGACGCTCTGCGCAGGACATCGACGACGCGCGGAGAGAGCGTCACCGGCGCCCGATCGCGCAGCGTCTTGATCTCCACAACCAGTCCGCGTTCGGTCCCGATCTTCTTGATGACATCACCTATCTGGGTGATGAGCTCGTTCCTCCGTCCTGGGTCGGGGTGCCGCGTGTCCACGGTGAACCGGGCCAGACCCGGTACGACGTTCACCTGCGATGGTTCGATGGCGATCATCCCCACCGTCGCGACCGCGGGATGGCCCATACGGACGGCAGCGTCGGCTATCGCGAGCGCCATCGCCGACGCGCCCAGGAAGGCATCTCGGCGGCGGTCCATGGCCATCGCTCCGGCGTGGTCGGGCTGGCCGCGCACCGTGATCTCCAGGTGCGCGGTCCCGGCGATCGTGGTGACCACGCCGAGTCGCGGGCCGTGATCCTCGAGGATGGGTCCCTGCTCGATGTGCAGCTCGACGAAGACATCGAGGTCGCGGCGAACGGCGGTCGCTGCGGTCGCGGGATCGAGCCCGACCGAACGCATCGCGTCGCCGAGCGTCACGCCGTCGGCGTCACGTGCCCGATCCGCCTCACCGGGCTCGAGCCGATCGGCGATCGCTCGCGCACCCCAGAAATTCGTGTCGAACCGGCTCCCCTCCTCCTCGCAGATGGCGACGCACTCGAGGATCCGCGTGGATCGGCCGAACCGCTGCCAGAGAGTGCTCACGGCCTCGACCGCCGCCACGACGCCAAGGGCTCCATCGAGCGCGCCGCCGCCGCGCACCGTGTCGATGTGCGAGCCGGTTGCTATGACGCGCCCGCCCCGCGACCCTTCGACCCGTCCCCACATATTGCCGACCGCGTCGCGCTTCACGAGAAGGCCTGCCTCTTTCATCCACGTGCTGACGAGGTCCATCGCGGAGGTCCAAGCGGGGGAATAGAGCGATCGGTAGATGCCGCCAGAGGGAAGCGCGCCGCGTTGCGCAAGGTCGTCGAGCCGGCGCAGGAGCCTGCGCTCGTCGATCTCAACGAGGTCGCGCGTCGTGATCGCGGTCATCCTTCGGCCACTTCCCCTCGCGGGATGAATCGCCCGCGCGCGGGATTGGGTACGGGCTCACGCTCGTTATAGACCGTGCGACCGCCGACGAGCGTGCGGACGACCTTTCCGCGAAACGATCGGCCCACGTAGGGGTCAACTCCGCGTGTGCGCGCCCCGGCTTCGTCGAGCGTCCATTCACGGTCGGGATCGAAGAGCACGATGTCCGCGTCCGAGCCCGTCGCGATCGCGCCCTTGCGCGGCCAGAGGCCGAACCGCTTCGCAGGCTTCGCCGAGAGCCGCCAGACCACGAAGCCCGCGACCTTGCGGACATCGAGCGCGTCACCGCTGCGTGCCAGCGCTCCGGAAAACACCGCAGCGAGGAGCGACTGCGCGCCGGCCACGCCACCCCATGCCGCGAACATGTCGGCCGACGCTTTGAGGTCCGGCGGGCAGGGCGAGTGATCCGACGCCACGAAATCGATCTTTCCGTCGAGCAGCGCGCGCCACAGGCCGTCTCGGTTGCGCGCGTCGCGGATGGGCGGCGCGCATTTGAGCGGCGCGCCCTGCCGCCCGAGATCGCTCTCCTCGAACGTCAGGTAATGAGGGCACGTTTCGACCGTGACGTCCGTGCCCATGTCGCGCGCCGCGCCGATCGCCCCGAGGGCTTCGACCGCCGACAGGTGCACGACGTGGATGCGGGCACCCGCTTCACGCGCGGCTGCGCAGGCGCCTGCCACGGCTCGGATCTCGACGAGCGGCGGCCGTGACAAGGGCCAGGCCGCCGCGTCATGTCTGCCGTCGCCGCGCACCCGTGCCGTCGCCTCGCGAACGAGAGCATCGTCCTCGCAGTGCAATGCCACGACGAGGCCCGCGTCGGCGGCCGCTCGGAGCGCCGGCACGAGATCGTCGGCATGGAGTGCCGGGAACTCCGCGACGCCGCTGTCGCAGAGGAACGCCTTCACGCCGACCGCGCCCCGTTCGCTCAGCTCGCGCAGGCTCGCGGGATCCGCGTCGACGAGGCCGCCCCAGAGCCCGAAGTCGACGACGGAGGACTTCTCGGCCGCCTCTTTCTTGACGTCGAAGGAGGCGCTGTCGAGCACCGGCGGGACGGAGTTGAGCGGCATGTCGAGCACCGTCGTGGTGCCTCCCGCCGCGGCCGCGCGGCTTCCACTCGCCCATCCTTCCCATTCCGTTCGCCCAGGCTCGTTGAAGTGAACGTGCGCGTCGACCATTCCCGGCATCGCGAGAAGGCCTCGCGCGTCGATCTCGCGCGCGGCCTCGGAAGCGCCGGGCTCGACGAGCGCGCTGATCCGTCCGTCCCGGATCAGGATGTCGCGGGCATAGGCGCCATCGGAGATGACGACCGCCCCACGTATCGCGACTTCGGCTTTTGGGCTCACTCTTCGGTGATGGTGAAGTCCTGAGCGCCTTCCCACAGGGTGAGCCGACCGATCTCGGCGAGCTGCTCGTTGCCCTCGACCACGGTGGCGAAGTGATTCCCAGCGAGTTGACCGACCTTGCTGGAGAACATGGTCGAGCCGTATGGGAAGAGGATCTCCATCTCCGAGAAACCGCCCGGGTACACCAGCATCTGACCGGGCGCCGGATGGCTCGTGTGATTCTCGAAGTCGACGCCGAGCCGGCGCTCCCCCATCGGCACCCACGTCGACTCGCCGCTCCAACGGCAGTGGACAAGCTTGCTCCGTAGCGGCAGGAGCTTGCGAATCGCGGCACATGTCTTCGGGGCGGCTTTCTCCTCGAGGCGCGCCCTGAAGGTGAAGGGTCCGGCCGTGATGCGGAGCATCGTCATCGCGGGCGTACGATACCGGCCGCTCATGGCGACCCTCTCCACGCACGTCCTGGACACGGCCAGCGGGCGCCCCGCGACGGGCGTCGCGGTCTCGCTGGAGAAAGACGGCGCCGTGATCGCGCGGGGCGTGACCGACGCCGATGGGCGGATAGCCCAGCTGGCCGGCTCGCTCGAGCCCGGCCGCTACAGGCTCGTCTTCGACCTCGACGTCAACAAGTTCTTCCGGCGGGTCGCGCTCGATGTCGAGATCGGCTCGGAGTCCAAGTACCACGTCCCGCTGCTCGTCACGCCGTTCGCGGTGACGAGCTATCGCGGGTCGTGATGACGATCGCGCCGGAAGACCTCGCCGCGGTCTTCGAGCGCGCTCCGGGGCTGGCCGAGCGCGTGCGCGGGAGCGATGCCGCGTCGATCATCGCGTCGGCTCGCTCCGAGATCGACCGTATGACCGAGGGCGAACGCGTCGGGGTGCTGAACGCCCATCCGCGCATCGGGGCGGACCCCGCATCGCTCTCGAGGCTGTCCCGCGGCGAGCAGGGCGGTGGTGCCGATGTGGCGACCCTGCGGGAGCTCTCCGCGATGAACGACGAGTACGAGCGCAGGTTCGGGTTTCGCTTCGTCGTGTTCGTCGCCGGTCGCTCGAAAGCGGAGATCGTTCCGATCATTCGCGAACGCCTACGGCGCCCGCGCGCGGAGGAGCTCGCGACCGGCCTCGACGAGTTCCTCGCAATCACCCGCGATCGCCTGGAGCGGCTTGCGTCGTGACCACGACCGAGATCAGCTACGGCAAAGCCCACGTCGTGTTCTACCGGCTCGGCGGTCGTGACGTCGCGCCGCTCGCGGCGTCGGTCGACATCGATGTCTTCGGAAAGCGCTTCGTCGCGGCATACACGGAGGGAGACAACCGGGAGGTCGTCGCGACCGACACGATGAAGAACTTCGTATACGCGATGGCCGCCGACTACACGGGCGGCACGCTGCTTGGCCTCTGCGCCTTCCTCGGCCGCCGCTTCATCGAGACGTATCCAGTGATGGAGGCTCTCCGCGTCTCCGCGCGCGAGGTGCCGCTCGACGCCGCGGCCGGAGAGCGCGGCCCAAGCGAAGTTCTCTTCCGCTCGACGCGCACGGACCGTGCGGTGGCGCAGGTCGCGGTCGACGCCGTCGGCGGAAAGGCGGAGATCACCGCCGCGCGCAGCGGGTGGGAAGGGATGCGGTTCGTGAAGACGACGGGCAGCTCGTTCGCGACGTTCGCACGCGACGATTACACGACGCTCCCCGAGCTCACCGATCGGCCGCTGACGATCCAGATGGACGTGTACTGGCGTTACACCGATCTCCGCGACGGGGTGGCGGAGGGCCCAGGCTTTCTCGGGCCGCGTGCCGTCCGCGACGAGATCGAGCGGATCTTCCACGAATTCAACAGCCGCTCGATCCAGCACCTGGTCCATGAGATCGGCGCGCGCCTCTTCGCCGCGCACAGTCAGCTTGGGGAGATCGAGTTCATCGCGGAGAACCACACGCCAGATCACATGCGGGACGGCGCCGGCGGCGTGAGGATCTTCGCCGAACCGAGGGCCACCTTCGGAAAGATCGGGCTCGTGCTCAGGCGCTGACCCGATTACGGCCCTTCATAGCGTGAGTAGACTCGCGAAGTGAAGAAGAACCAGCTCCTGGGCCCCGCGCGAGTGTTGGTCGTGGTCGATCAACCGCTCGCGAACCTCGTCGCGCTGACGCTCAATCACGGCAAATACGTCACGCGTATCGCGGAAGATGTGGTTCGCGCGAGGACCGAGCTCGAGAGCTGGCGGCCGCACCTTCTCCTCGTCGATCTCGATGCGGAAGACGCCGAGGGGCTCGCCCTCATCGGGCAGCGCGTCGAGAACCGGCGGGTCCCGACCATCGTGTTCAGCGTGCGAGGGGATCTCAGGACAAAGCTCGCGGCATTCGACCGGGGCGCGGACGACATCATCACCGTGCCCTTCATGCCCGAGGAGCTGGTGGCGCGGACCCTCGCTCTGATGCGGCGGAGCTATGGCGACGGCGTCGCGTTCATCCCCGTCATCAAGGTTGCGGGCCTGCAGGTCGACCTTTTGAATCAACAGGTGAAGGTCGGCAAGCTACGGCCCGAGCTGACCGCGATGGAGCAGGCACTCCTCTACCTTCTCGCGTCCAACCCGGGCCAAACCCTCGGACGCGAGGAGATCCTGGAAGCGCTCTGGGGTTCCGATTACGTCGCGGGGAGCAATGTTGTCGATCGCCACGTGCGCAACTTGAGGCTGAAACTGAAGGATCACTGGCGGAATCCCCGATTCATCGGGACCGTTCCGGGCAAGGGGTATCGCTTTCTGGCGACCCCATGAGTTCACGTCATGACAGCGCGTTATCCGGCGCGTAGACCAGACTCGTGGCAGCTCTCAGCGGGCGCACCCGCGGGGGCGCCAGGTCCTCTGAAACATCATCACCCCGCGCGTTGATCGTCATGAACGAGACGCTGGGGAACCTGGTCGGCCTGACCCTTCAGCACGGCAGCTACGAGACGCGACGAACGACGAACCCGCAGGAGTGTCGCGACATCCTGAGCGATTGGACTCCTCACATCGCCTTTCTCGACCTTGACCTGTACGAGCAGTTCATCGACATCGTCGGGCGTGGACTGACGCACGGCCACACGCCGATCGTGGGATTCACCCGTCGGCGCGATACCCGGCTCAAGCTCAGCGCATACGAGCGTGGCGTGGATGACATCGTCGAGGTTCCGTTCACACTCGATGAGATCGTGGCTCGCCCATTCGCTCTCATGCGGAGAGCGCATGGCATCTCGGTCACGATCGTGCCCAAGATCAGGCTCGATGGCCTCGAGGTAGACCTGATCGAACAGCGCGCGAGCGTCGGAGGTCGCGAGCTCCAGCTGACGCCGATCCAGCAGACGCTTCTCTATCTCCTTGCGGCGAATGCCGGCAAGGCCCTGAGCCGCGAAGACTTGCTCGCGACGATCTGGGGTGGAGAATTCGAGATCGAGAGCAACGTCGTCGACCGTCATATCCGCGAGCTGCGCGTGAAGCTCAATGACGAGTGGCGCGCGCCGCGCTACATCGAGACCGTCCCCGGTGCGGGCTACCGATTCATGTCGCAGGCGAGCGTGAGCACCGCAGCCGAGTAAGCCGCGACGCAACTAGCAGACCGATGAAGTGCGGTAATGACGATGCGACTGCGTAGTGGTGCAGTAGTCCACGACCTGTAACGAATCGGTTTCAGCGCTGTGCGGGGGGAGGCTGATCTGTCGACACGAGACATCGTCCACTGGGAGTGCCGGTCGTCCGACCACCGCGGGCTTCATTCGCGCCACGGCAACGGTGGGCTCACGATCCACGAGGCCGCCTGGGCGTATTGCGATGGGGCCGGCGCCGATGACGCGCATCAGTGGTCGCCGACGGGCGGCGTGGCGCTGGAATCACTCGTCCGGTGGACCGCGCCGAATGGCGTTGGAGCGAACGGTGACTCTGCGCTCGCCAGCACCGCGACGAACGGCGCTCTCAGGGTTTCAAGAAGGGCGTCCGGAGTCCGCCGGACCTAGCCCAGGGGAGGGGCAGGGTCATGAACGGGGAGCTTTCGCCCGCTCCCCCACCCGCGCTTCGTTGGAGTGGTCCGCTTCGACTAGCTAACCTCCACCCGTGGAACATCAGCTCCGTCACTATCGGATCCGCGCGGGTTCTATGGACGCATTCCTCGATGCGTGGGTCCGAGGCGTCTACCCGCTTCGGCGCAGGTTCGGATTCACCTTCGCGGGCGCATGGCGCGTGGAAGGCGCGGATGAGTTCGTTTGGATCATCGGTTATGACGGGCCCGAAGGCTTCGCTGCCGCGGACAGCGCTTATTACTGCGCCCAGGCGCGAAGCGCACTGGGCAAGCAGCAGACCGCAGGCGCGTAAGCGCCGAGGACTACGAGTCCGAAGAACGCAAACGCATGACGCCTGACCCTGCCGAGTTCATCGAGGCGCCTCTGAATCGGATGATGCGGAGCGTGCTGCCCGACTAGGTTCCGAAAACGCGCACGCTGAGCGCGGTCTCATCCCCACGGTTGTGTGCTCGGCCAAAGCATCGACAAGCTGCCTGAGACGGCATCTCTGTCGAACCGGTATCTCAGGCGGGTCATTCGTCGAACCAAAGCCGGCGCAACGCTCATGCCAACGCACGCCGCGCTTATTCTCCGGATTCGCCGGTCGGACGGCGGGAGGGATTCATGGCCACGGTTGATCGCAACGAATTCTTGCGAGGCGCGCTCGCCGCTGGAGCCGCGTCGTTCGCCAGCTCAGTCGCGACCAACTACATCGCGCACCTCGAGCCATCGCCCGCTGTGCACGAGCTGGCGAACGTCATGCGGCTTCTCGACGCGGCGAGCGACCGCCTGATCGGGGCGCTCGCGGATCCCGGCGGGATCGACCCGGCAGTGGTCGCGGCACTCGAGCTCATCAAGCAGAAGGCCGAGACGATCTCAGTTCAGGTGGAGACGGCCCTACCGCTCGGCTAGTCCTCGCGAACGGGAAGCGCGGCGCCGATCACATCACGAATCGAGGCTAGGCCCTGTTCCTTGACGTAGGCGGCGAGGCCCTCGATGACCTTCAGGGGCGCGAGCGGGTCGGCGAAGGTGGCCGTGCCGACCTGGACCGACGACGCTCCGGCCATCAGAAACTCGAGCGCGTCCTGTGCGTTGGTGACACCGCCTGCGCCGATGATCGGAATACCCACCGCCTGCGCGACCTGATAGGTGATGTGCACGGCAATGGGTCTGATCGCCGGACCGGACAGCCCGCCGCTCCCGGTCCCGAGGATCGGACGGCGCCGGCGTGTGTCGATCCGCATGCCGAGCACGGTGTTGATCGCCGTGAGCGCGTCGGCGCCCGCCTCCTCGCACGCGCGCGCGACAGCGACGACATCCGGCGCGTTCGGGGTGAGCTTCACGATGACGGGTAGGTCGGTCTCCGCTTTGACCGCCCGCGTGACCTCCGCGGCGAGGTCCGGGTCGCAACCGAAGAGCATGCCGCCCTTGACGTTCGGGCACGATACGTTGATCTCGTAGGCGACGACCCCCGGCGTGCCGGTCATCTCGTGGACCACGTACACGTAGTCGTCGACGCTGTACCC
>Ga0184608_10000571_pt1 | contig 10040 bp, 6 predicted proteins | sample PLM1_30_coex_FD_133010 | JGI IMG/M metagenome (GOLD analysis project Ga0184608, IMG submission 133010) | Groundwater sediment microbial communities from an aquifer in East River, Colorado, USA - PLM1_30_coex | ecosystem: Environmental > Terrestrial > Soil > Riparian zone | place: USA: East...
CTTCGCAAGGCCGAAGTCCAGGACGACCGCGTGGTCGGTGCCGCCGTCGTCCTCGGGCACGAGCATCACGTTCTCGGGCTTCAGATCGCGGTGGATGATCTGCAGCTCGTGCGCGTGGTGCAGGCCGGCGCACATCTCCTGCAGCAGCACGATGCCCGTCGCAACGTCCATCGGGCCGCCGCGCACCTCGCGGTCGGACAGCAGCTCGCCCTTGAGGAAGGGCATCACCAGGTAGATGAGCCCGTCCTCGGACTCGCCCAGGCGGAGGATGCGGCAGACGTTCGGATGGTCGAGGCGCATGGCGAGCCCCGCTTCGCGGCGCAGCCGCTCCACCGAGCTCTTGTCGGAGGCGAGGCGCGGGGAGAGCACCTTGATCGCCACCGTCTCGCCCGAGGAGATCTCCTTGGCGAGGTAGACGTAGGACATGCCGCCCTCGCCCAGCTTCTTCATGACCTGGTAGCGGGCGTCGAGGATCTGGTTCGAGAGGGTGGAGGCGCGGTCGAGCCCCGGTCCCTTGCCGGAGGCCGGCTGGCGCACGGCGGTGCCGCTGCCCGAGGAGGCGGGCTTCGCCTGGACCTCGACGAGCATGGTGCCGTCCTTGGGGCAGAATCGGGCCGTGTCGGTGTAGACCGACCCGCACTTGGGGCAGCGGCGTTCACTCATTGCCGCACCAAGTTGCGGCCTTCGTTCTTCGCGCGGTAGAGGGCCTGATCGGCGAGGGACACAAAGGTGTCGGCGCTCTGGACCCGATCATCGGGGAACGAAGCGAGGCCGATGCTCACGGTCATGTGCAGCGGATCCTCGCCCGGATCGGCGAAGTCGCGCGCCATCACCCGCCGCCGCAGGCGCTCGGCGAAGATGGCGGCGCCCTGCAGCGCCGTCTCCGGCATCACCACGACGAACTCCTCACCCCCGTAGCGGGCCACGACGTCCACCGAGCGCGCCTCCCTGCGCAACAACTCTCCAACTTGGCGGAGCACCGAATCGCCGGCAATGTGACCGCGCGTGTCGTTGATCTGCTTGAAGCGGTCGATGTCGGCCAGGAGGATCGTGAGCGCCAGATTGTACCGGCGCGCCCGGTCCAGCTCCTGGCCAAGCGCCTCCGACAGCGCGCGCCGGTTGAGACACCCCGTGAGCGCGTCGGTCAGCGCCAGCTTTTCGAGGCGCTGCTTGTCCGACACGGCCGACTCGAAGTCGTACGCTTTCTCGATCGCCGACACGGCGGTCTTGATCACCGTCTCGCCGAACTGGGCGTCGGCACGCGTGAGGGGCGGGTCGTCGCCGGTGGTCCGGAGGAAGAACACGCCCATCTGCTGATCCCTCATCCAGAACGGCAGCGCCACCGCCGAGCGCGTCGGCACCTTGATGCCGTCACGCTCCCAGCGCAGCCGCTCTTCTTTATAGAGCGGGTCGGTCGAGACGTCCTCGACCAGCACCAGCCGGCCGGTGGTCAGCGCCTGGCGGATCTCCGGATAGCGCGACAGCTCGATCTGGAGGTTGCGCAGCATCGGGTTCTCGTACGCGGCCACGACGACGCCGTGCTGATCGCCCGATTTGGCGAGCACCATCGAGCACTTCGAGATGTTGAGGACGCGCGCGACCCGGCGCGCCAGGATGTGGTAGATCTCGTCGGGCTTGAGGGAGTCGGTGACCTCGTGGAGGATGTCCACCATCGCGGCCCGGCTGCGGGCTTCTTCGCGGGCCTGCGCGAGCGCCTGCCCCACCCGGATGTGCGCTTCGACGCGGGCGAGCAGCTCGCGCACCCGGAACGGCTTGGCGATGAAGTCCGCGGCCCCGAGGCCGAGGGCCCGCACCGTGGCGTCCTCGGGGGGCATCGACGAGACCATGAGAACCGGGAGCTCGCGGAAGCGTTCGTCCTGCTTCAAGCGCTCGAGCAACTGCAGCCCGTCGACCTTGGGCATCATGATGTCGAGCAGCAACAGGGCAGGCTTGGTCTCCTCCAGCTTGGCGAGCAGACCTTCGCCCCCGGGGCACACGGCCACCTCGTAGCCGTGCTCCTTGAGGATCCACGTCAGCGTCTTGACCAGTGATTCGTCGTCGTCGGCGACCAGGATCTTCGAGCCGGCGGTAGTGGCCATGGCGTGCGTCAGTCCTCGAGCAGCGCGCGGTCGACATTGCCGCCGCTCACGACCAAAACCGTGACCCCGGACGGCCGGACGGCGCCGCTCAGCACGGCGGCCGTCGTGACGGCGCCCGACGGCTCGACCGCGAGCCGGCAGGTACGCCAGAGAAACTGCACCGCATCGCGGATGCTGTCATCCTCGACCAATACGACGCCGCGCAGACGCTCCTTGTGGCGCTGCAGCTCCGCGAAGGGAATGGCGCCCACGTTGAGCGTGATCAAGCCGTCGGCGATGCTCCCGGTCCGCTCGAGCCGGACAGGCGCCCCAGCCTCGAGCGAGCGCTTGAGCTTGGGCGCGCCGGCCGGCTCGACGCCCCAGACCTTGGCCCGGCTACCGGCCGCGGCGAGGCCCGTCACCACGCCGGAGATGAGCCCGCCGCCGCCCACCGGCACGAGCACCGTCTCGACTTCGGGCAGCTGCTCGACGATCTCGAGGGCGACCGTCGCCTGGCCCGCCACGATGTCGGCGTGGTCGAACGGAGGCACGACGGCGAGTCCCTCTCGCCCCGCCAGCTCCTCGGCCTTGATGCGGCGGTCCTCCGAGGTGCGGCCGGCGAGCACGACTTCCCCGCCCCAGCGCTTCACGCCTTCGACCTTCACCGCCGGTGCCGTTTCGGGCATGACGATCACCGCGCGCACGCCGAACTGTTTGGCGGCGTACGCGACGGCCTGGCCATGGTTGCCGCTCGAAAAGGTGATGACCCCGCGCTGTCGCACGGGGTCAGCCAGCTTCCGAATCGCGTTGTAGGCGCCGCGGATCTTGAAAGCGCCGATCGGCTGCTCGTTCTCCAGCTTCAGGTGCGCGCCGAGGGCCTCGACGTAGCGGAGCGTCGTCCGGACCGCGATGCCTTGCAGCCCGGCGGCAGCCTCCCGGATCTCCTCGGGGGTCACCACACTACTTCTTCTTCGGCGTGGGCTTGGGCTTGGATTTGGCCTTGGCCTTCGGCGCGGGACCCTCACCCTCGCCCTCGTCCTCCTCTTCATCCCCTTCTTCCTTCACCACGCGCGCCACGTCCACCACCAGGTCGCCGGCGGTCAGGTTCATGACCTTCACGCCCTGCGTGTTGCGGCCGGTGATGCGGATCCCCTCGACCGGGACGCGGATCATGATGCCCTTCTTGGTGATCATCATCAGCTCATCGTCGGGGAGCACTTCCTTGAGCGCGATGATGTCGCCGGTCTTGGGGCCGCGCTTCAGCGTGATGATGCCGCGGCCGCCGCGGTGCTGAATCCGGTACTCGTCGAGCTCCGAACGCTTGCCCATCCCCTTTTCCGTCACCACGAGCAGCGTGGACTTGCGGCGCACCACGACCATGTCGATCACGTGGTCCTTCTTGTCGAGCTCGATCCCCTTCACGCCCGTCGCGGTCCGGCCCATGTCGCGCACGTCCTTCTCGTGGAAGCGGATGCTCATGCCGTGATTGGTGGCGAGGACGATGTCGTTCTTGCCGTCGGTCACCTGCACGTCGATCAGCTCGTCGCCCTTCTCAATGTTGATGGCGCGAATGCCGTTCGAGCGAGGATTGCCGAACTCCGAGAGCACGGTCTTCTTGACGACGCCGTTCTTGGTCGCGAACAGGAGGTACTGGCTCTCGGAGAACTCGCGCACCGGCACCAGGGCGGCGAGCCGCTCGTCGGGCTTCATCGCCACGCAGTTGATGATGGGCTTGCCGCGGGCGGCGCGCGCCGCCTGCGGGATTTCGTGCACCTTGAGCCAGTAGCACTGGCCCTGCTCGGTGAAGAACATCAAGTAGTCGTGCGTCGACGCGATGAACAGGTGCTCGACCCAGTCGTCTTCCTTGGCGTGGGCGCCGATCACGCCCTTCCCGCCGCGGCGCTGGCGGCGGTACGCCGAGACCGGCAGCCGCTTGATGTATCCCGCGTGGGACACGGTGATCACCATGTCCTCTTCGGCGATCAGGTCCTCGATCGAGAAGTCGCCCTGGTCGGCGACGATCTCGGTGCGGCGCTCGTCGCCGAACCCGTGGGCCAGCTCCCCGAGCTCTTCCTTGAGAATCTTCATGCGGCGGGGTTTGGACCCGAGGATCTCCTTGCACTCCTTGATGAACCGGCGGACGTCTTTCAGCTCCTCGTCGAGCTTGGTGATTTCGAGGGCGGTGAGCCGGGCCAGCCGCATGTTGAGGATTTCGGCCGACTGCTTCTCGGAGAGCTTGAACCGCTTGCGCAGCGCCGCATCCGCGCTCGGGGTGTCCTTCGATTTCTTGATGATCTTGATCACTTCGTCGATGTTGTCGACGGCGATCTTCAAACCCTCGAGGATGTGCTCGCGATCCTGCGCGCGCTTCAGCTCGAACTCGGTGCGCCGCACGATCACGACGTGGCGGTGCTCGATGAAGTGGAACAGCATCTCCTTCAGGTCCAGCTCCTTCGGCACGCCGTCCACGAGGGCGAGCATGATGGCGCCGAAGGTCGTCTGCATCTGCGTGTGCGCGTACAGCTGGTTCAACACGACCAGTGGGATGACGTCCCGCTTCAGCTCGATGACGAGCCGAATGCCCTCGCGGTCGGACTCGTTCCGGACATCCGAGATCCCTTCGAGCTTCTTCGCGAGCACCAGATCGCGGATCTGCTCGTGCACCCGCTCGGGGCTGACCTGATAAGGGAACTCGCTGACGACGATCTGCTGCTTGCCGGTCGACTTCGTCTCCTCGGCGACGGCCCGCGCCCGGAGCACCATCCGGCCCCGGCCCTTCTCGTAGCACTCCTTGATGCCGTCGCGGCCGTAGATGATGCCGCCCGTCGGAAAATCGGGCCCCTTGATGAACTTCCGGAGGTCCTTAATCCCGCAATCCGGGTTGTCCACCAGGTAGGTGATCGCCTGCACCACCTCGCCGAGGTTGTGCGGCGGGATGTTCGTCGCCATCCCCACCGCGATGCCCGCCGATCCATTGACGATCAGGTTCGGGAGGCGGGCGGGGAGAACGGTGGGCTCTTGCAGGCGGTCGTCGAAATTGGGGACGAAAACGACCGTGTTCTTATCGATGTCTTCGAGCATCGCCATGGCGATGCGCGTGAGCCGGGCCTCGGTGTACCGGTACGCGGCGGCCGAATCGCCGTCCACGGAGCCGAAGTTCCCTTGTCCATCGACGAGCGGGTAGCGCAGCGAGAAGTCCTGCACCATGCGAACCAGCGAGTCGTACAGGGCCACGTCGCCGTGCGGGTGGTACTTGCCCAGCACGTCGCCGACGACGGTCGCGCTCTTCTTGTAGGGGCGGCCGGGGACGAGGCCCAGCTCGTTCATCGCGTACAGAATGCGGCGGTGCACGGGCTTCAAGCCGTCGCGCACATCGGGCAGCGCGCGCTGCACGATGACGCTCATCGAGTAGTCGAGGAACGATTCCTTCAGTTCGTCTTCGATGAGCCGGGGGAGAATGCGCTCGCGGACGTTCGGACCGGTCATGTAGTCGGGTATCGGGTAGCGGGTAACGGGCGGGCCGCGGAAGCGGCCTAAGTCAATAAAAGCTAATTACTTAGGTAGGGAAAAGCAACGCAAAAACCATCGCTAAATGGGGGTGGGAACGAGAGTTACAGAGACGGGTGGGACCGTCAGTAATCAAACGCGCGCCGCTTCTACCTCCACCACCACCTTTCCCAGCTGCTCCCCCTTCGCGAGCCGCTCGTACGCCTTTCGCGCGTCCACCAACGGATAGACGCGATCCACGATCGGCCGCAGCTGCCCCTCCGCCAAACGACGGACGATCTCTCCATACTCGGCCGCGTTGCCCATCGTCGATCCCATGATCGTCCAGTGATGCCAGAAGAGCCGCCGCAGATCGATCGCCACCTGCGGTCCCGACGTCGCTCCGCACGTCACGAGTCGCCCCCCGCGCTTGAGACACCGCAGCGACTCGTCCCAGGTGGCTTCGCCCACGTTCTCCACCACCACCTCCACACCGCGTTTCTGCGTGAGCGCGCGCACTTCCTGGGAGACCTTCTGCGTGCAGTGATTCAGCGTGACATCGGCGCCGAGCTTGCGCGCCTCGGCCAGCTTGGCGTCGTCGGACGACGTCGCGATCACGCGCGCGCCCAACAGCTTCGCGATCCGCAACGCGGCGAGCGACACACCGCCCCCGATTCCCCACACCAGTACTGTCTCCCCGGCCTTCAGCTGCGCGCGCGTCACGACCATCCGCCAGGCGGTGAGCGTCACGAGCGAGAACGCCGCCGCCTCGGCCCAGCTCAGCTCGGGCGCCAGGCGCGGCACCGCGGCCACATTGGCCGCGGGCAACGTGACGAGCTCTGCCATCGTGCCCGGCAAGTGCTCGCCCAGGAGCCGGTACGCGATGCACAGGGAATGCTCCCCGGCGCGGCAGAACTCGCAGCTGTAGTCGGGAATCCCGGGGTTCAAGAAGACGCGATCACCGGGCCGGACCGCGGTCACGCCGGACCCGATTGACTCCACGACCCCCGCTCCATCGGCGCCGACGATGTGGGGAAACCGCAGACCTGATCCCGGCAAGCCTCCGGCGACGAAGAGATCGAGATGGTTCAGCGCCGCCGCGCGGATGGAAACGCGCACTTCGCCCGCTTGGGGGGCGGGGGCGTCGGGGATGTCAGTGATCTCTAGGGTGTAGGACGCGTTCGCGCCGGTGGCGGTGAGAACGCAGGCGCGCACTACGGGCGGAACGTGGGCGTGACCATCTGCTCCGTGCCGACCGTGGGCATCGGCACTGGAGTGCCCGAGCCAACCGGCTGGATGTACACCTTGTAAATCGGATTGCGGCGGTTTTCGGGCTGTGCATTGACCACCAGCGCCACGAGATCGCCGGAGAGCGACACGGCGAACGAGGTGAGCGCCAGGTCGGTGCCGGTCAGGGGCGTGACGCTCCCCGTCACCAGATCGGCGCGAACCACCTGCTGAACCGTGCGGTTTCCCTCGCGCCGTTCGACGAGATAGGCGAGCGTGCCGTCCCGCAGGAAGTGCGGCTCCGACTCCTTCACCTGCGGGGTCGGTGTGAAGCGGCGCTGGTTCGAGCCGTCGCGGGCCATCAACCAGATGTCGTAGTTCTTGTCACGCAGCGACACGTACGCCACAGTCTGGCCGTCGGGCGACACCGTGGGCGCGAGATTGACCGAGTCGCGCGTGATCTGTGTCAGCCCGCTGCCGTCCACGTTCACGGACCAGATCTGCTGCTTCCCGGCAGTCCGCGCCGAGTGGAACAGGATCGTCTGACCGTCGGGCGTGAAAACGGGGCGGCCGTCGCCGGACGGCTCGATGGTGAGCCGCGTGGGACTCGTCCCGTCCGCGTTCATCACGTAGATCTCCGCGTTGCCGGGCGACATGGAGACGTAGGCGATGCGCGAGCCGTCGGCGGAGAACGCGGGATCCGTGGCGCTGGTCGTGTCGGTCGTGATCTTGGCGAGCTGTGCCAGATTCGCACGTTCCGCCGCGTACAGCTGGAACTTCCCGCTGCGCGAGCTGGCGATGACGATCTCGCCCACGACGTACACGTCCGCCGCGGCGGTCTTGCCGCCCGGCGCGGTCGCCGTGATCCGGGCATGGCCGTAGCCGGCGCCCGTCACCGTGCCGTCCTCGCCCACGGTCGCCACCTGCGGATTGTCGGTGCTCCACGTGAGGTTCGTGGCCGGCCCGATGATCGTGCCCTGGTCGTCGGCGTAGCTCGGGCGCAGCGTGTGGCGCTGGTTCAGGCCGACGCCGATGCGCGGCTGGGCAAGCTTCACCGAGCCCGCGATGACGTTGATGTTCCAGGTGACCGCGAGTCCTGTCCCCGGTCCGCGGACGGTGAGCTGCGTCTTGCCGACGGTCCGTCCGGTCAGCAGCCCCGTCTGCGCGTCCAACCCCGCGATGCTCGGGTCGGCGATGTTCCAGCGGAGTGGCGCCTCGGGGATCGGGGTGCCGTCCTCCGCCAAGGCCTGCGCCTCGAATTTCAGGGAGGCGGTGAGCGGCAGCTGTACTTCCGTCGAGAAGCGCGGCCGCACCGACATCTTGGCCGCCACGCGGTGCACGGCGACTTCGATGCTCTTGCTCTGCAGCAGGCCCGACACCGTGAGCGTCGTTCTTCCGGGCCCCGCCGCCGTCACGACGCCCGCCAGACTCACCCGCGCCACGCTCTGATCGCTCGAGGCCCACTGCAGCACGAGCGGATTCACCGAGCGGTTGTTCTGCGACGGCACGACGACGTGCAAGGTATCGATCTCGCCCGGCGACAGCATCAGCGGCGAGGTCTCCCGCACCGTGAACTCCGCCGGCTGTACGACGACCGGCGCCGTCGCCGTGAGGCCGCCGCCTGCAGTTGCCTGGATCGTCCCCTGGCCCGCCGCGAGCGCTACGACATTGCCGTTCTGGTCCACGCTGGCGACATCCGGCCGCAGCGAATTCCAAGTCACCGCCACGGGTGCGGCCGGCGAGCCGTCCTCGCGCAGCGCGCGGGGCGACACGCGCGTGTTCTCGGACGGCAGCAGATAGATCGCGCCGGGCTCGAGGCGCAGGGCGGCCGCGGGGCCGCTGCCGGCCGGCTGGCCGCCGAGGGGATCCGGCGCGCCCGTGTTCACCGGCGTCTGAACGGTGGTCACCGGCGGGACCGTGGGCGGAGGTGGCCCCGCCCCGCCGGTCACTTGCACGGCCGCTTGGCCCTTTCGCGGCCCGACGCGCGCTTCGACGATGGCCACGCCGTTCCCCACACCCGTCACCGTGCCGTTGTTGTCGACTTTGGCGACGGCCAGATTGTTGGACGACCAGATAATGCGGACGGTGGGAATGACGTTGCCGATGCGGTCGAACGCGGTGGCGAGCAACCCGCTCCGCTCGCCCACCTTGATGGTGATCGTCGGGGGAGCGACTTGGACTTCGGCGACGTTCTGCGCCAGCGCGGCGCCCGGGATGGTGAGCGCGAGCGCCGCAAGAGGTCCGCGATGAATCATGTCTGGGGCAACCTAAGCCCGCCTAAATAGCGTTGTCAAGCCAACTTGCCACGGTCCGCTCGCGCACTTGCGTGGTCCAATTCCATGGGTAAGCTATAGGCCACGCCCCGCCACAACCATGCGGAGGAGATCCGATGCTTGAGCAGATGGACTACACCGAGAGCAGTTGGCCGGGTCCGGGCTTTTCGGAGCCGATGTTCCCCTCGGCCCCCTCGCCTGCGCCCGTCCCTGCTCCGGCGCCCGCGCCGATGTGGGACAAGCCCGCGGCGCCCGCTGCCAAGAAGCCGAAGGCGAAGAAAAAGGCGAAGAAGAAAAAGAAGGCGGCGAAGAAGAGTCGTCCCAAGGCCAAGAAGAAAGCAGCGAAAAAGAAGAAAGCCGGCAAGAAAAAGCGCCGGCGCTAGAACACCTCGACAGGGCACCGCGGGAGCGCTTTGCGGATGGCCATCGCCATCTCGTCGAGGCGCTCCCGCGGTACGTTCTGGACGCCCGCATCGGCTGGCGGTCGCGCCAGCGAGTACAGCTGGACTGCATCGGGATCCGCCCGCACCAGCCGTGGCAACCACGCCGCCACGCTTTCGTCGCTCGAGCCATCCCAGCCGCTTCCCTTCACCACCATCGCTTGAATCGTGCACGGTTTGAGCGCGCGGTACGCGGTGACGAGCTGGTCGGCATCGTAACGCGCGCCGTTCACCCGCTCCATCGGCCCGGGATCGAGCTTCATGATGCGAGCGTCGAGCCTCATGAGCGCCGCGCGCACTGCCCCCCCCGTTTGGCCCGCGGTGAGACCGTTGGACAGAATCGCGATGCGCGTCTTGGGCGCCATCTCGGCGCGGATCGCGAGCACACGGTCGACGACGGTCGGAAAACGGGGGTGCAACGTCGGCTCACCGTTGCCCGAGAAAGTGATCCAGGCGGGGAGCGCGGGAAGGCGGGCCAACACGCGCGCGAGGCCGTGCACGACTTCGTCGGGCGAGGGCCAGCGCGACCCTGCGGC
>Ga0184608_10000573_pt1 | contig 10030 bp, 11 predicted proteins | sample PLM1_30_coex_FD_133010 | JGI IMG/M metagenome (GOLD analysis project Ga0184608, IMG submission 133010) | Groundwater sediment microbial communities from an aquifer in East River, Colorado, USA - PLM1_30_coex | ecosystem: Environmental > Terrestrial > Soil > Riparian zone | place: USA: East...
CCGTCCCAGCAGCGGCGGGCGAGCTCACACTGACTGCAGACTTGCGGGCACGAGAGATCTCCGCTTCGACGCGCGTCGACGCACCTCAGGAGGGTCGTTCCCGCGGCCGGGTGTCGTGGCTCTTCAAACAACTGGGCGAGGCTCCGGAAAGTTTGAAGATGGAGAGCCGGGCCGCGTACGCCAGCGCGACACTTGCCTGCTCTCTCGGTGAGGCGCGGGGCCGACCTGATGTGCTCTTCCCCGAGGGTGATCGGGACATCAAGGAGTTCGTGCTCACGCTCAGCCGTGTACCAGGTCTCAATCGCGACATCGGGAAGGGCTCGTTCGCGGAGAGCGTGCTGGACCTAACAAAGGAGTTTTACGGGCAGGTACTTCAGCCGCTGCGCGCGTGGAAAGAACCCGCTCCTAAGCTCCTCAAGCGCACGCCGGAGGCGGAGGTCCAAGAGCGTGTCGTTCAAGCCGCGCCCGCTTTGGCGGAGGCGATTCGTGTGGCGCAAAGCGAGTCTCCATCGACGAGCGACGCCAATCCGAGTCCGACGACCCAGGCCGACTCCTGAGTGGCAGAACCGACCGGGACTTCGAATCACCGAGGTTCACAACGCGAGAACAGGAGCAAGAACCCGAACGAACAATCGGTTCTCATTCGGAATGATGGTTCACGGCCATAGTTCGTGCGTTCGACGTCGGCTGGAGGGACGCGACGACACTGACCTTCCCGCCGTCGAGATTCACAGCCCGCCATGACTAGACCGTTCGGGAGCGTGGCGGTGGCGGCGAGGCCGGCGCCTTTTCAAGAGGTCGACCTACTCCCGTCATACTTCCGCGCGTACCGCTCTAGATAGTCGGTGTCGCTGCAGATGCACCGCCCGGTGCTGTCACGCGCAAGCGGTCTCACGAGCTCGATCAAGCCGGCGGCGCGCATGACATCCATTCGGAAGACCGCGTTGGTCGGCCGGTCGATACCCGCGGCGTCTATGAGGAGTGCTGCACCAAGCAAAATCCCGGTAAGCGTGGACTGGTGAGCGAGCGGCACCTGCACTTCGCCTCCGATCGTCGCGCCGTCACCGATCGAGACGAGCTCACCGCCGCACACCCCTTGCTGGTAGAGGGTTCGCAGCGGCTTGCTGCGGAAAGGCTCAAGCGCGGCGCCGTCGACATGAAGGGCAGTGCCAATCCGTGCGAGAAAATCGTCGGAAATGGGTCCGCCGGTGTAGAGCAGCTCGCGCACTTGCATCTTGACCTCTTCGTATGGGAGGCGGAGCCCTTCCGCGACGAGTTGGTCCTCGCTCGGAATCTCACGGTAGGGCAGATACAGGCACCACGCGCACGGTCCCGTGCCGAAGGTATGCGTCGAAACGCCGAGATCGCCGATCTGGGTCCAGGCGTTTCCCAGCCACTTCGGCAGCGTGGCCTGAACCTCGCGCCGTCCCTCGACAGTGTCGAGGGCGACCAAGAGACGGTCCCAGGTCGTGCCTTTCGCGGCGACGAACGCTTGCCAACGCTCGTCATGCGGGATCACGCCGATGGCGGTGCCCACAGAGCGTCGACGTGCCAACTCAACCTTCATCTCCCCAACCTCAGCGCGGTCCGCTAGGACGTACCGCTGCAGGTTCGAGAGGTCGATGGGTTCGTGATCCACAACATGAATGGATCCGACCATCGGCGACCGGATGAGCGACCAGAGCGCGGACTCGCCAATCGCGCCAGCGCCGACGAGCACAGCGGAGCCGAAATCGACCAGTCCAGCCCCAAAGGCGGCACCCGGTGCGAGCGACCCCAAAAGGTCTAGCCGCAAGTCATCCTCGTGCTCGGGCGCGCTCGCGAACAGCCGGCGAAAGATGCGTCCGGCGCCAAGACACACCGAAACGCCCGCTCCCGTGCACAGCGCGGACGCACCGATCGCCTGCGCGGAGCGCGTCGACAGGAACGCCATCCAGCCATCACTCCCGACGAAGACCGGCTCTCCGCGAGGCGCTGCGGTGTCCTGCCCGATCACGAGAGAGAAAACGGGCGCATCGCTGGTCGTGCCGATGCGCGGGTTGATCCGCCGGGCCAGATCGATAGCGTTTTCGACGGTCGGGCCATTAGGTCCGCGGACGTCCACGATCGGGTACAGGCGCGCGAGCAGCCTGACCGCGAGGTCTAATGCACTCTGCCCTTCGTGCGTCCCGACCACGGTGGCGCCGAAGAGGATCTCGATGGGGACTCGTTCCAAGCGCCGCACGAACTCCTCGACGCCGACGCCGCGCAGCGCCTGCGTCGCGGCGAGTGCTGCGCGGTCGACGTAATCGGCGAGCGCCATCAGTCGGTCACCCGGAAGAGCCGCGCCTCCTCGCTCGATTCCACAAAGTCCCACCCGGAGTCATACAGACGGAAGATGCTGGTCCCGGGGTGGAACACCGCGCGCCGGGCGAAGTCGGGGACGACGATCGAAACGGCTCCCGTGAGGGTGACAGCGGCGTGCTCGTCGTCGGCCTCGCTGTGGTACGCATCTTCCGGATGGGTGTGGATCTGGACACCGAGGAGTTCCCGATGTTCGGCGAGCCACCGAGCCTGATCATGGAGCGCGTCGCCGTCGATGTGGACGGAAAGTCCGCGAGAACTCTTGCGACAGCTCTGCGTTGGACAGTGAAGGGTCCGTACTTTGAACGCGTCCCCCTCGATCACGCCGCTCCAGAAAAGGAATAGCTCGTCTCCGCGACGCCCCGCCTCGCGCAACGCCGCCTCGGTCTCGTTCACGGTCGTCGCTCGCACGTCGAAGCGCGCGACGTCACGCAGCCTCACTCGACCGGCTGCGGGACCTGATAGCCAGCAAACCGGGCTTGCACCTGGAAGGTCGGCTGCGCTGGCGCGACGCCGTACTTGTGCACGAGTTCGATGATTCGCGCGAGCCTGCCTTCGGCACTGCCCCGATGAAGCGCCCACGGATCGCCGCTGTGCGCGGGGTGGTTGTGGTATTCGCGCACACCGCGGTGGCACAGGAACGGGGAATGCCCAGCGTGAGATTGAACGAGCGGCTGGCCGGTCAATACCTCGCCATCGACGCCCTCGCCTGAGATGTGGACCTTCTTGCCGATTGGCACGAGGTTTGGCAGCTGCTCTGCCGTCACCCCATCGCCGGTGAACGGGTTGATGAACCTGACCGATACCGGCCACGTGTCGTAGTTGGCGAAGTCAATGTCCAGACCGAATAGGAGCGGCGAGAACGGAAGGTGAATTCCGAAGAGCGCAACGACCGCGCGCGGATAGGCCGCCTCCATCAGGAGGATGCCTCGCTTCCGGTAGTCCGCCTCGTTCCCCCGGAATCGCGCGATCTCCCGGTCGAACTTCGCCATGGAGATCTCGAGATCGACGAACTGCTCCCTCGGCGCGCTCAGCCCCCACCCCCCGCGCGCAGGTCGATGTAAAGGACCGTGCCCGGCGGGAAGGCGTAGTCCTCGATCTTCTTGTCGAGGTCAAGTGGCTGCCCGTTCAGCTTGACCTCCCAATCGTTTGGCGTGTGGCCGCGGTCCTGGTCAGTGTCGTGCGTCGCCGTGGGGATGATCGTGCGCAGCGGCGCGTTGACGTTCACCGTCACATCCGCGTGCACACCATTCACAACGACCGCGATGCTGGTCTTGGCCTCGCTCATGGTGGCCTCTTTCTCGGCTCGCGCCGACTAATCCGCCGACATACGTGCGTAACCTTCATGATAGAACACCCGTTCTCTGATTTTTTCTCCCACTATTAAGCCCGTGATTAGCGCCACTAGTGGTCACTTGACCACGCCGCCCGTCCTGGTGCCCGATGCCCGGTCTTGCCGACTACGATGTACTATACAACCTACAGGTTGTGTGGATACGGGATGATCCCGTCCCTCGTCGACGGCTTCCTCCCGACTGGTCAGCATGAAGCCACGTGGAAGGAGGTCGTCGACCGCTTCGGAACGACGCCGAACCGGCGGAGGTTGCTCGATGGGGCGCTGATGGCCTTGAAACACCTCCGCGATGCGGACGTGACCGACGCGTGGTTGGACGGAAGCATGGTGACGGACAAGGAGCGGCCGAGCGATTACGACCTCTGCTACGCGTACTGGCAAGCGGATCGGGACAAGCTGGATCCGCTGCTGCGGGGACCACTCGCTCTCACGCAGAACGGACGCCAGGGCATGAAGCGCAAATACCTTGGCGACGTGCTGCCGCAGGATAGGCCTGACGGCGGGTTCCTCGAATTCTGGCAGCAGGATCACGGCATTCCCAAAGGGATCATCAAAGTCCGGATGGATTCATTGCCATGATCCTGAACGAACGGCAGTACAACGCCTCCAGAGCATCGGTCCGGCGGTTCGTGCAACAGATCGAGGAACTGGAGCGCGGCCGCCACGGTGCGGACCACGAGCGTCACGACACGATGCGCGCGGCGTACCAAAGCCAGGTCGCCGACATTGAAGCCGAGATTGCAGACTACGACGCCCTCCGGCAGGGGCTCACCCGCGTCGACGCGATTACTTCTTTGGAGGAGCTACGCCTCGCGCTGATCCGCGCGCGAATCGCGAAGGGTTGGGGTCAGAAGGAACTTGCGGACGCGCTTGGCGTGTCCGAGCAGCAGGTGCAAAAGGACGAGATGAATCGGTACACGAGTGTCGGCATCGATCGACTCCAGAGAATCGCGGATACGCTAGGTCTCACGTTCTCGGGAGCGGCTGCTTTGCCGAGTTCGACCGCGGCCGATGAGTTCGAAGCCCAACCGCAGTGGAGGAAGCCGCTGCTCCTCCTAGTCCTGCAGGACGTGAAGAGGCACCACCACCGCCGGGTTGCGGGGCATCTCGAGATGCAAAAGCTGTCGCTCCTTGTAGAGAGCACGCTGCGCGCGGCGATGCAGTGGACAGTCTTCAAGTTCGAACCCTACCTCTACGGGGCGTTCGATCCCGATCTCGAGGATGACCTCGCTTTCCTCGAGCACCACGACTTTATACGCCGGCACATCCGCGGGCGAGGGCGCGACCTCACCGCAGTAGAGCCCGAACGCGTCGTCGACATCGAGGTCTGCGCGAAAGGTGGAACCTGGTTGGGCGAGTTCGAAGCCAATACCAAGCTCGCCTCGGTGGAAGTGAAGCGGCAGGTGTTCGATCTGGTCGGCGAGGTCATCGCGCAGCACGGCGACGCCGGCCGCGCAGAACTGCTTCGCTACACGTACGAACATTTCCCGCACCTGGCCGCCCGCTCAACGATCAAGGAGCAGGTGGCCCGCGCACGGAAGCCATCGAAGAAGCGGACGAATTAGCGCGTGAGCCGTGAGATATCGATTCAGATAGCTTCGGCTGGTGAAGCGGCCCTCGTCGGGCAAATAGCGCCCCAGCTGCGCTGGATGCTTGCCGCGACAGCAGCCCAACGGCAACCACAGGCGATCGCGTCCGAAATTGGCGATGCCCTGGCTTATGCGGTCGATCCGCAGACCTCGCGCCTCGACCCCTCCCTCGGCTGGAGCCTCGCCCCGGATCAGGAGTTCAAGCCCTCGTATCGCGAGCTTTTCGGCATGTACCTCCGCGACCTCGACGCCCCGAACCCTGCAGTGGACTGGGTGCCCGCTACATCCCAGGAACGCCGCACGTACTCCGACAACACGCTGGAATTCGCGGACCGTCAGCTTGAGCGGAAGCGCAATCCTGACCTTGAGCTCTTCGGGATTGAGAGCCTGCCTGGGGTAGCCGGCCAGCTCCGTCCCGAGCGTTTCCTCACGCCCTATCGGCTAATTCGCACGCAGGCTGATGTGCAGCTCCAGCAAGAACTCTGGGCAGATTCGCGCACCACGTATCGGGGACGCCCGGTCGATCGAGTCATCGCGGTACATCCCCGGATGCTCGCCCATCTCGCGAACCTCCAAGGGCTGCGGCGCGCTGCCCCCGGCCGTCTCTGGCTTACGATTCCCGATTTTCGCGTGCATGTTCGACACCACCGCGGTCACACCGTCGCCCATTGGGCGCATCGGATCGGGCGCGCCCTCAGCGCTGATGGCGAACTTGGGCTGCTTGGTTGCGGCTTCGAACTCATGACGCTGCTGGGCCGCCACTCGGCAGCGCTTAGCTTTGGTCCGCACATCGCCGACAGCCGTGCGATGAAAACCCGCGGCGGCCCAACTCCTCCGTTCGGGTACGTCCCCAGAGTCCATGATTGGGTGGCCTTCGACAAAGCCCATGACGTCGTCGCCCATCTGTCAACAGGGCGGGATGTCAGGCGGGTCTACTGCCCGGATCCGGTCTGCATCAGTCAATTCGAGGCCGTTGGTCCGGCGCGTTTCGCCGACGCGATGTTTGGCATGGCCCGCAGAGGCAGAGTCTGGTTTCCGAGCGTTCCCGCACGCCGCGCGCAACGTGAGCACGCGCTGCGCGCGCGGCTTCGTGAGCTTGCTCTGCTTGAACTTTCGCCCCGCGACCTGATTCGGACCATCGAGAATGACGCGGCCGCGTCGCCTTTCTCGGTCGCCGCACTCAGGCTCGCGGGCTGGGTGATGATCCTCCGCGCCGATGAGCACCTGGCAGCCTGACATTGCGAACTATGTCGTTCTCTCAGGAGAGGCACCCACCCCGGATTCCTTATGCCGCGGAGAGGCCCTCGTAGATCATCGCGTTCTGGCGGCCCACAGCGACCTCTTTCGACGATCGCGAGGACCGCGCCGCCGATCGACGTAACGGTGACAGCCTATTGGGTGTCCAACGGGCGCTAGAGCCGCTAACTGTTTGCGAACCTCGGCCGTCGCAACCTCGGTCAGAATCTGTCGGATCGCCGTGCCGCCTTCGACCCCAATGCGCTTGAGAAGACGTCGCATCCGTTCGACGACGACTCCGGTCCTCGGCGTTTCACGGGCCAGAGAACCCAGCTCGCCCCGCAGGGCCTCTTTCTCCTCGGGGGACGCGAGACTCAGGTCAATCAATTCGGCGAGAGCTTTCAGCCGTGACTCGGTCCAAGAGTACGGTCCGCCGCATTCGTGACAGTAGGCAGGCGCGACCTTCATACCCGAAAAACCAACCACTCCCGGAACGTGATACTCCCCCCGAATCGACGCCTGGCATCGTTCGCACGCAAGGAGTGTCGGCGCGCCACACTTACTGCAGAACTTCTCGTTGTGCTGCGGGTACTTCTGCGCTGACGCATTCACCACATGCCCGTTCGTGCAGACCTGGGCCACGTCGTACCAGGACGGCTCGGCGTGATCCAGGCCTTCTGGCGGAGCTCGATGCGCGAGAGCGAGTAGCCCGCGAGCGCGACGACCGCGACCGTGAGGAGCATCGTCGACACGGCGACGAAGACGCTGTTGCCGAGCGCCGTCGCGAACGCGTACTTGTCGAAGATCTGAACGAAGTTGTCGAATGTGGGTTGGCTCGGAAAGCGGATGTACGCCTTCGCCTGCGCATCGAACGCCGCGGTGAAGAGCCAGACGAACGGAGCGAGGAAGAACACCGTGATGATCACGTAGGCGATGTGCATGAGCACCCACTCGAGCCGCGAGCCGGCGCCAAGCGGACGCACGCGCGGAGGGACGATGGTCTGAACACGTGCCTCGGACCCGATGCTCACGCGCGAGCCCTCGACCATCTGAGATACACGATCGCGAAGGCGACGTTCAAGAGGAGCATGACGATAGCGATCCGAGGTGATCGCGCTGTACGCGTTCCACGAGGCGTTCCGCTCGGAGTCTCCGTGCCCAACACGCGGTTTCACCCGAGTGACTCAAACCGGCCGGGGGCGCCCCTCTGATCGGCGATCCCGACCTTCTTGGCCGCCATGGGACCGACCGACATACCTTGGCCGGTGAGCCTCTCGCCTGAACGGTTGGGGTCAGCGCCGTCAAGGGCCGCGCAAGCCCCCGGAAAGGTGTCCAAGATGACCGCATCTGAGAATCTCTGGAAGCTGTCCGAGCGCGCAAAACAAGCCGAGGACGTCTCCAGAGACCAGTGACAGAGGCTGGCCAGCTGGGGTTGAGCTGTGCCGTGTGCTTCGCGCACGCGGCGGGCCTCTTGGCCATCCCGGACTGGCATCCAACCCTTTGCGGCGCCTGGGCCAGTCCCTGCAGCGCCGAGCTCCAGGCCAGTTCGATGAGCGCTCGAACCGTCTTCGTAAACGTTCCTGCGCCTCGATCCCACTCGCCGACGAAATCGGAATCAGCTGGGCGATCGGCCAGCGCTCATCCTCAGCACCTGACACCCTCCCAACCACAACCCGACTCGAGCGACTCTTAGTATTACTCGGAGCAGGTATGAGGGCATGACGGCAACCGCGACGATCCGGGCTGGAAGGTACCCTATGGTCCAGCAGGACTATTGAGGTGGTAGGGGTAGCAGGCATCGATGAAACACCGGTGATCGCGGTGTCTCGCCTGCAGTTTCGTTATCCGTGGATGTTGCTCTCTGCGCTTCTGCGCTTTCGATCGCTTTACCGGCACGCGCAGTCGTACCCTGGCTTCATCCGGGGACAGGTAAGCCTTGCTGGTCCGCGGACGATCATGAACGTCTCTCTGTGGAGAAGCCGCAAGCAGATGCTCGCGTGGTCAGGGACGGATCCCCACGTAGTCGCTGTCCGGTTGTCGCAGCGCCAGACCCTTGAGGTGTGGTCAGTCGATGCGCGTCTGAGCGCGGTGAGCGCGTATTCACATCGCTGGTCTGGCGAGTTGGTGCTAGGTTCGCTCTCGACGACGCTCGCGCCGTCGGGGCGGACGCTCACCGAGGAGGTGGGAGCGAGAGGTCCGCGCGACCCTAGGGGCTTGCCTTGATCGAGTCGCAACATCGCCCTCACCGGGGAAACTGCGGTTGACGACCGCGCTCCTCACGACCACGGCCGGGTCCTTGTGGGGACGGCGGCGGCGACAGTGGTCAAAGTGATCAACACGACACTGCCCGTGACCCAATGCACCGTGACCACACTCTTAGGCAGAGGCGGCCCTTAGTTAGGGTCGGGGCAGACCGAGAAGCACGAACGTGCCCGCCGCAGCCGCCGCCGCCAGGCCGAGGGCGGGCCGCCAGCGGTCCTTCGTTCGCTGGAGTACGTAGGACAGATCATTCGCTGCCCGTGCCATGGTGATGCCGGCGACGCACATGCTCGCGAGCGCGCGCGTACCCCCGTACGCAGCAAAAAGGACGGCGCCGAGGAGCGGGTCTGCGCTCAGCAGTACGAGCGCGACGAAGGCGTAGGTTGCCGCGGCGGTGAAGGGTGTCACGAGCCCGGCGCCGAGGAGCAGACCGAAGGCGCCCATCGCCACGAGTGGGTTCCATCGCCGCCAGCTCCCGGGGACACCATGCGGAGGCTGAAGCCGACGCATCGGCCCGTGATCAGCTACCCCGACGGTAGCTTCAAGATCCCGCCGACGCCGCCGGATGCGCTCTATCCGCTCGGCACGGATCCGCTGGGCCGCGATCAGCTCGCGCGACTCCTGTGGGGCGCTCGTCTGACGCTAACAGTCGTGTTGCTTGCGCTGCTGTTGCGCGCCCTCCTCGCGATCGGCCTCGGAGTCCTCGCCGGTTGGCGCGGCGGCAAGACTGATGCGCTCATCATGCTCGTCTCGAACGCTGTCGCCGGGATACCGCAGCTGCTGCTTGCTCTCCTGGTCGCAGTTGCGCTGCGCGAGCACGCGATCCTCGGGTTCGTCGTCGCCCTTGGCATCGTTGGCTGGGCCGAAGGTGCGCAGTTCGTTCGTGCGGAGACGACGCGCATCCGCTCCGCGGCGTACGTCGAGGCGGCGCACGCCGTGGGCGACCACACCCGCGGCATCATTGGCCGCCACCTGCTGCGTTCCTTGGCGCCTCAGCTCTTCGGCCTGATCTCGCTCGAGGCTGGCGCGACGTTGCTGCTGCTCGCCGAGCTTGGGTTCCTCGGAGTGTTCATCTCCGGCGCGGTCTTCTACGTGGACGAGTCGAACCGACCGATCCTTCCGGTGCGCGATCGCGCGCCGGAATGGGGACAGATGCTCGCAGGCGCGCAGGAGTACGCCTTCAGCAACCAGTTCGTCGCGTTCGTACCTGGCCTCGCCGTCGCCGCAGCAGTCTTCACGTTCAACCTGC
>Ga0184608_10000574_pt1 | contig 10026 bp, 7 predicted proteins | sample PLM1_30_coex_FD_133010 | JGI IMG/M metagenome (GOLD analysis project Ga0184608, IMG submission 133010) | Groundwater sediment microbial communities from an aquifer in East River, Colorado, USA - PLM1_30_coex | ecosystem: Environmental > Terrestrial > Soil > Riparian zone | place: USA: East...
ATCCCGGTCACGCCGCCGATGCCGGTCAAACCGCCGGTCAAGACCCCGGTCACGCCGCCGATGCCGGGAAGGCCGCTCAAGCCGCCGCCCGTTCCGGTACCCGGCCCGCCCGGTAGCGACGGCAGAGGCGCGATCACGATTCCCGTCCGCTCCGCAAAACGCGCTTGCTCGTCCTGCGCGCTGCGCAGAAACGGGGGCGGCAGGAACAGCGGCGTGGGGCTCGAGCGCTCGTCCGCGAGGTGGAAGAATTCGCCTGCACCGAATTCGCGCTCGAGAAAGCGCTCTTCGAGGGGCGTCACCGCGATCCTGCCCTGGACGACCTCGCCGTAGAGTCCCTTGGCCGCGATGCTGCCGTCGGATTCCCTGCAGTCGCGCTGGCACATGACGACGCTGAAATCCGTGCCGCGGATCCCGATCGTCGCGACCGGAATACGGAGCCTGAAATTGCTGCGGGTGCGGCGGCCGATCAGCCCAGTGACGGAACGCGCGCCGCCCTTCAGCAGGCTGAAGAAGGCCGTCTCGCGGCGGCCCTGTGCGTAGGAGTACTCGTCGACGACGAAATCCGAATTGGCGCGTATCCACACCAGGCCCGAATCCGTGAAGACGATGAGGACCTTGCCGTCGCTGCCGGTATGGATTTGATCGCCCGACTCGACGGCCGCACCGCGAAAGAGCCGCAGGATCTGGCTGCCGCGAAGCACGAGCACGTCGCCGTCCGCGCCCAGCACTTTTCCGGCGGATTCCGCGCGCGCGGGCAGAGCAAGCGCGGCGGCGCAAAATGCGAAGCACAGTATTCCCACTAGACGTGTCACGCGCATGTGAACATCTCCTGAAGCGATCATGTTTCCTCCGCCATAAAGATAGAATATTGCTGTGCGATTGGCTGTCGTAGCAGCCGGGATTTTTCTGTAACAGATCATCGACTTGGCGTCGTTATTCAGCTACAGGGTGCCCGCCGGGGCCGACCGGTTCAGTCTGCCTCGGAGAAAAGGCGGCGCCAAATTAAAGTTTGAAGCCAATGTGATATTTGTCGGGTTTGATCCCACTTGACACGCTGCGGATCTTCGAGAGAGCGTGAAGCGCAAGCGCGCCTGCGCCGGGAGTGCGCTCAGTGAAGCTAATTCACGCCGGCATTCGTGCGAAGGGCTTGAGATGCTGCTGCCAAAGCGGGAAGCTGGACCTTGGTTCAGCGTACTGTCAGCCTCGGCGTGCAATATTCGCGACGACGCGTGAAATTCGCTGATCTGAGAGCAGAAGTCCGGCGCTGGGGCTGGGCGCGAATGTCGTTAAAGGGCGCCATGGCCTTGCTTCGCGAGTACGCCGGCCTTCGCCTCTACCGGGTCAATCTGCGGCTCTTGAACCGGTATCCTTCTGCGCCTGTCCTTCCCGAGGGCGTCAGGGTGTGCCTCGTACCGCCGGAGAAGTTGTCCGAGGCCGCAGAGGATCCGGAGCTCGAGATGGACCCGAAGTTCGTGCGCGCCGCGATTGCGCGTGGCGACCTGGCGTTCGGAGTGCTGAAGGGCGAGCGCCTCGTCAGCTACGTCTGGCGCACCTTCACCGCCGCGCCTGATCGCGATGGTCTGTGGGTAAAGGTCGATCCCCCGTACCACTACGCTTACAAGGCGTTCACCCTGCCCGCTTATCGGGGCAAGCGCCTGCACGTTGCCATTTCGCTTCTTTGCGACGACTACTTCCGGGCGCGTGGCTACGCGGGCGAGGTGGGGTACAACGAGGTGGCTAATTTCCCCATCGCCGCTGCCGCCGAATACCTGGGAAGACGAAGGATCGGCTTCGCCGGATACCTGAAGTGGTTCGGGCGCCGCATTCCGTTCAGGACCCCGGCGCTGAAGAAAATCGGGTTCGAGATCTTCGAGCCACGGCAATAGCGCGATTCCACGGTTTATCCCGGTGCGAATGAAGCAGTCGATGCGCCTCCCTCGCCGAAGCAGGTGCGTATATCATTTCCTCACAAGGAGGAGACCATGAAAAACACCGTCATTTCCCACGCCGCGTTCGGTTGCGCAACGGCATTGCTCGCCTCTTGCGTCACCTACGTGACGCTCGCCGGATGGCCCGAGTCGATGTCGCCGTTGCAGGCGCACGCGCAGACGCCTCCGGCCAATGCCGGAACCCGGCAAACGGAGCTCTTCAAGACGGCGATGAACGACGTGCTGGGACGCGTGGTGACTCTGCGTCGAACCGAGCGCGATCCCGGAAACGGCAGCGGCCCGCACCGCCACCCCGGCAGCCACACGTTCGGCTATGTACTGGAAGGCAGCTACGAAGTGAAAGTCGACGACGGCCCGCTGCAGAGGCTCGGGCCGGGCGGGACGTTCTACGAACCGCCCGGCGCGCTGCACGCCGTCTCGCGCAACGGCAGCTCGGTCCAGCCGGTCAAGTATCTCGTCATTCAGATCTCCGATCCGACCAAACCGCAGACCGTTCCCGAGTGAGGATATGAATGAGAAACGGCGCCCCTCGGGGCGCCGTTCTTTTTATTACAGACCGGCCGCCTTGAGGCCTGCCATTGCGGCCGCCGCGTCCTGGTCCGAGGCTGCGCCGCTGACGCCGACTCCGCCGATGACCTTGCCGCCGGACATGATCGGCACGCCGCCTTCGATCGGCGTCGCTCCGGAGAGGCCGAGCAACGCAACCCGTCCCTTGGCGATGCCGTCCTCGAACGCCTTGGTCGGACGGCGGAACATCGCCGCCGCCTTGGCCTTGTCGAGCGCAACCTGCACGCTCGCGGTCTGCGTGTCGTCCATGCGCTCGTAGTAGACGAGGAAGCCGTGGTTGTCCACGACCGCGATCGCCATGCGCCAGCCGTTCTTCTTCGACTCCGCGGCCGCGCCGGCCGCGATTTTCTTGGCGAGCTCCACGCCGATCTCCTGCCCGTAGGGCGGGCGTTCCTGCGCCATGGCGCAGGCGGCGAACAAGGTGAATACCAAACCCAGTACGAATCTGCTTGCGGACATTTTCTCCTCCTTGTTATGGGTGCTGCTGACGGGTGACGCGGACAGAAATCAAGCTTCCCGGCGGATTATGTTTGGCATCCGGGCCCCGGTCAAGCGCGCGCTCTGCCAAGGCCCGGACAACGGTAGTATGTATGCCGAAATCGGCGTCAAGGAAATGAAGATCTCCGTCGTCGTTCCCGCGTTCAACGAAGAGCGATTGCTGCCCGGCTCCCTCTCCAGCATCCGCGCGGCCGTGGAAGGACTCGCTCGGCTCGGCTGGGAGTCCGAGCTGATCGTGTGCGACAACAATTCGACCGACCGCACGACGGAGATTGCGAAGGGCGCGGGGGCGCAGGTCGTATTCGAACCGGTCAACCAGATCGGCCGGGCGCGCAATACCGGCGCCGCCCGCGCCCGCGGGGACTGGATCTTTTTCGTGGACGCCGATTCCAATCCCAGCGTGGAGCTTTTTCTGGAAGCGGCCGATGCCATCCGCGCGGGATGTCTCGCCGGCGGAAGCACCGTCCGCTACGAGAACCCGCATCCCAGCGTTGCGCTCGTGACCGGAATCTGGAACGCGGTGAGCCGGATCAACAAATGGGCGGCGGGGTCGTTCATTTTTTGCGAGGCGGCGGCATTCCGCGAGACGGGCGGCTTCAGCGAGGAGCTGTACGCGAGCGAAGAGATCGACCTGTTCATGCGCCTGAAGCGCCTGGCTCGCCGCGACCGGCGAAGCATCGTGATTCTTCACCGCCATCCCCTTCGCACCAGCGACCGCAAGCTGCGGCTCTACGGCTGGCGCGAGTTTTCTTGGTTCATGGTGAAGACCGTCGTGTCGCGCGGGCGCACGCTGCGAAGCCGGCAGGATTGCTTCGCCTGGTACGACGGCCGGCGCTGACGGTCCCGGGCCGGGCGGTCCCGGGCTCTTCCTACGTCTGCGTCTGCGCTTTCAGATGCGCTTTGGATTTCCTGCCGGGAGCGGCAGGCGGAATATAGCCCGCGATCCTGCAGAGCAGGCCCTCGCTCCGCTTGCCGTTGTTGAACCGAATCGACTGGCACAGCATCACTTCGCCCCGGGCCGAGAGCGCGGACACGTGGAGGCGCACGTTTTCGAGCGAGATTCCCGTATCCGTTGCGATCTCGGAGTCCAGCCGCTCGCCGCGGTCTTTCAGGTATTTCAGGATTTCCTGCAAGGCGGATACTCCTTGTTTTCTATGTCGGGGATGCGTCGGCACCCCGAAAGCGGAGCAGTATTCTACGCTAAAGCGGCCGATCTCGCCCGGTTTCCCGGCTTTCGCCGGCAAGGCCTTGATCGGGCAGGGAGCTCGGCGTATCGCTCGATTGAGCGGCCAAAAGAGCCTTCGGAGCGGCCGCGCGGGCCTTCCTCGCGTTCCACTTCGCGAGCTTCTTCGCCCGCTTGGCGGCTCCCGCGAGATCCTTCTTGCCTCTTTTCCTTCTTCGCCGGGTCTCCAGCATCTGGGAGTGAGTCACGTGAGTCAGGTGAGCCAAGATGGACCTCCGATGGTTGCGCCGTTGAATGGGGCGCCAGTTTGACGGGTTTTTGCGCCCTTGGGTAGCGCGGTTTTTTCGGGTCGGGAGCGCTACTGCCCCATGATCTCTCGCGCGAGATCGGTCGCGCCGTAGACCTTGTTCAGGCTTTCCAGGATCGCTCCGCTGTGGACCGCGACCGCGCGGTTGCTGCGTGCATCGAACCAGAAGGCGCCGCCCAGCGAATGGATGTTGCCGTCGAAAATCAGGCCGACGATCTCGCCCTTGCGGTTGATCATCGGGCTGCCGGAGTTGCCTCCGATGATGTCGTTAGTGGTCACGAAATTGAAGCGCTGCGCCAGATCGAGCCTGCCCTTCGCCGCATGCCAGGACCCGGGCAGCGCGAAGGGATCGACGCCCGTGTCGCGCGCGAACGCGCCGGCGAAATCGGTGAAGGGCGCGATCTTCCTGCCGCCTTCGTTCCAGCCGGCGACTTCGCCGTACGACAGCCGCAGCGTGAAGGTCGCGTCCGGATAGGCGCCGGTGCCGTCCCGCGCGAATCGCGCCTGCGCGATCAATTCGGTGTTTTTCTGCACGACAGCTTCCACTTCGCGTTCATAGCGTTTGCGGATGGAGCGCGCCGCCGGGTCGACGGCCGATGCGAGCTTGATGAACGGATCGTCCGATCTTGCGATCGCCTCCCTGCCGCCGGTCCACAGGGCCTTGCGCACCGCCGGGTCGCCGAGCCGGGTGCCGGCGATCAATTCCGCGGCGACCTGGTCGGGCGACTTCCTGCCGAGCACCAGACGGACGAACGGATCGTCCGCGCCGAGCAGCTCGCGCATTTTCGTGAGCGACCAGCCGAGCCTTACCCTTTCGTATTCGGGGTAGATCGGCGCGGTGGAAAACAGGCGTTGCTCGACCTCCGGCAGGCGCGAATCGGTGAACTCGGGCAGGCGGTCCGCGCCCGGCTTCGCGCGCTCTTCGGCGCCGCGCACCAGCGCTCGCGCGTACGCGAAGTGACGGCTGGTAAAGGCCCGCGCGCCCTCGATCGCCGAGTATTGCGCCTCGATCTCGCGGTAGACCTGCTGCGCTCTATCTATCGCATCCCATGCTCCGCTCACCCTGGCGCGCAGCGCGGGCCGCGAAGCGACGAAGGCGCGCAGCTCGCTTTCCTCCTTCTGCTTGTGCTTCATCAACGCGGGGTCGAGCAGGGCTTTCAACTCGCCGACGTATGCCTTGTACCCGTTTTCGATGCCGAACAGATCGTTTTCCGCGATGCGCGCGGCTTCGGGTCCGAGCTTGCCGTATTGTTCGAGGATGCCGCGCTCCTCGGCGAGGCGCAGCAAGCTGCCGATCAGGCGCAGGTCGCGGAAGGTTTCCAGCTCCGACATCGTCAGCTGGCGCTGGGTCGAGCCCGGGTGGCCGCTGACGAAGACCATTTCGCCCGCCTCCGCGCCCGCCTTGCTGAACGGGAAGAAGTCCTTCAGCCGCGCCGGTTTGTCGTTCTCGTAGATGCGCAGCAGGGCGATGTCGAGGTCGTAGCGCGGGAAGTTGAAGTTGTCCGGATCGCCGCCGAAAAACGCGACCGCCTGCTCCGGGGCCCAGACCAGGCGCACGTCCTGGAAGCGGCGATAGCGGTAGAGATGGTAGAGGCCGCCGTGGTAGAGATCGACCACGTCGCAGCGCGCGGTTTCCCTGTCCGCGCCGACGCAGGCCGAGGACAAATTCGCCTCGACGGCGTTTTTCGCGAGCTTGAACGCCTCGCCGTCGAGGCCGGCGACTGCGCCCTTCACCTGGCCGGTGACGTCGCTGATTCTCTCCAGCCGGTTGATCTCGATCTCCGGGCAGCGCACTTCCTCTTCGCGGTTGCGCGCGAGGAAACCATCGGCGATGAAATTCTTCTTCGCGCTCGAGAGCTGGCTCAGGCACGCCGCGGCGCAATGGTGATTGGTCATCACCAGTCCGTTTTTGGAAACGAACGACGCCGAGCAGCCGCCGGCGATGCGCGCCGACGCGCGCATCACGTGATCGACCCAATCCTTGCCCGGCGTGAAGCTGTATTCCGTCTTCAGGCGCGAGGCCGGCAGATTATCCAGGGGCCACATTCCCTCGGCCGCGATCGCGGCGCACGGGATCAGCAACGCGACGGGAAGGAAGCGCATCAGCGTGCCGGCTTCTCCCTCGCCATCCAGTACAGCAGCACGATGAGGGCGGCGTACGGCAGGAGTGAGAGGAGGTCGGCGCCACGGCCTTCGAAGAACGGATTGTGGGCGGCCGACCAGGCGGTGACCGCCTTGTCGAAGTCGCCGAGCACGCCGGCGGTGAAGGCGATGAGTATGCCGGCGAGCGCGCCGCCGGCGATGTAACCGGAGGCGAGCAGCACGCCCGGGCTGCGGTCGCCGGCTGCGGTGCGCTCCTCCTCGCTCGCATTGGCATACGCCGCCAGCCGGTTGCGGCGGCGGTCCACGTACCAGCGGACCATACCGCCCACGAAGATCGGCGCCGAAGACGAGAGCGGCAGATACACGCCGACCGCGAACGGCAGCGATGGCACGCTCGCCATTTCCAGCACCAGCGCGATGATCACGCCGAAGATCACCAGCGCCCACGGCAGCTGCTGGTCGAGAATGCCCTTGATGATGTAGGACATGAGCACCGCCTTGGGCGCGTCGTACTTGCGCACTTCCGTGCCGTCGGGGCGCGTCGTGTGGCTGCCGTTGATCCCCGGGTCGACGAGATAGACGGCTTTGCCGGAATCGTCGACGAGATATTTCCCGGCCGGGCCGCCCGCGAGGTCCGTCTTGTGCCACACGCGGTAGGTGCCGCCGTCCTTGAGCGCCTGCGGCCCCTGCAGGGCGGCGGTTTCGACGAGCGCTTTAGGGTCGGTGCGCAGGCCCGGCGCGACCTGGGCGATCGGCACGTAGACGGTCGCGGCGTCGTTCAGCTTGAGCAGGATCGGCCCGAGCACGACGGCCGAGGCGAGCGCGCCGACGAGGATCGCGATCTGCTGCAGCCGCGGCGTGGCTCCGATCAGGAACCCGGTCTTCAGGTCCTGCGACGTGGCGCCAGCGTTGCTCGAGGCGATGCACACGATGGCGCCGACCGAAAGCGCGGTTACGTAGTAGGGACCGCCGGTCCAGCCCACCACGAGGAAGATCAGGCAGGTGAGGAGCAGCGTCGCCACCGTCATCCCGGAAATGGGATTGCTCGACGAGCCGATCTCCCCGGTCAACTGCGACGAGACGGTGGAAAAGAGGAACCCGAAGACGAGGATCAGCAGCGCGCCGAGCAGGTTCATGTGCAAGGGGGCGGAGAGCATGATGGCGATGATGATGGCGAGGCAGCCGACCAGCACCCACTTCATCGGGATGTCCTGATCGGTGCGCGCAGCCGCCGCGCCGCCTGTTTTGCCAACTGAGCCGGCGCCGTATCCCCCGAGGGTTCCGCGCAGGCTGCGCCAGATCATGGGCAGCGCTTTCGCGAGGCTCACCACGCCGCCCGCCGCCACCGCGCCCGCGCCGATGTAGAGCACGTAGGCGCCGCGGATCTGGTTGGGGCTCATGTCGTGGATCAGCTTCGCGCCCGGCGCGAGCGGAGCCTGCAGCGCGTCGCCGAAGAACTTGATGAGCGGAATGAGCAGGAGGTAGGCGAGCACCCCGCCCGCGCACATGATGGCGGCGATGCGCGGACCGATGATGTAGCCCACGCCGAGCAGCTCCGGGGAAATCTCCGCGCCCACCGAGCCGCCTTTTAAAGGCTCTCCGAAGACCTTCTCGGGCACGTCCTTCCAGCCCTTCAGCGCGATGTTGACGGTCTTGTAGACGAGGCCGATCGCGAATCCCAGGAAGATGACGCCGGCGCGGCCCGAATCCGCCCGCGCCCCGCCGCCCGCCCGCGCCGATTTCGACATCTCCGCCGCCTTCAGCACCTCGGCGCACGCCGTGCCTTCCGGATATTTCAGCTCGCCGTGGCGCGCGACGATCAGCGTGCGGCGCAGCGGGATCATCATCAGGATGCCGAGCAGCGCGCCGAGGACTGCCACCAGCGTGACGCGCGCGATCTCCAGGTCGAAGCCGAGAATGAGGATCGCGGGCATGGTGACCCCGAGGCCGAACGCGATCGACTCGCCCGCCGAGCCGGCGGTCTGCACGATGTTGTTCTCGAGGATGGTGGAATCGCGCACGCCGGCCTTCGACGCGAGGCGGAACAGCGCGATTGCGATCACCGCCACGGGAATCGAGGCGCTGACCGTCAGGCCGACCTTGAGCACCAGATAGAGCGATGACGCGCCGAACAGCATGCCGAGGAGCGCGCCCATGACGACTGCGCGCGGTGTGAATTCGTCGAGCGTGGCGCTGTCGGGGACGAAGGGCCGATGCGAAAGAGCGGGGACGCCGTTCATTCTTTTTCTCCCTTTTGGGTGCGGGGCCGCGGAGCCGGGCCGCCGATGGCGCGTACTATCGCACGTACGGCCCGGCAACAAAAGTGCCCGCAAGCCGTCGCTCCCGACGCCGCCGTATATATAATGGGCGCCCGTCCGATCACCCCGTCCATCCTTCCCGAAAGACCCATGAGACTCCCCCGCATTCCCGTCCTCGCCGCGGTCCTGGCCGCGCTCGCCTGCCCGCCGCTCCGCGCAGCCGAACCGGCCCGACCCGTTCCGCCGCGCTTCAGCGCGGGCTACATCGACAAGAGCGCCGATCCGCGCGCCGACTTCGCGCGCTACGCCTTCGGCGCCTGGCAGAAAATGAATCCCGTGCCGCCCGACAAGGCGCGCTGGGGCAGCTTCAACGAGCTCGAGCAGTACAACCAGCTCGCGCTCAGGGGCATCCTCGAAGCCGCGGCGGCGCGAACGCAAAAGCCCGGGTCGGTGGAGCAGAAGGTCGGCGATTTTTTCAAATCGGCGATGGATACCGCGGCGGTCGATGCCGCGGGCTTGAAGCCGGTCGATGCCGACCTCGCGCGCGTCGCGGCGATCGCCTCCACGCCTGAGCTCGCGCGCGCGCTCGCCACCCTGCACGACCGGGGAGTCGACGGGTTTTTCCGCGTCTTCGTCAGGGCCGACCAGAAGAAGAGCGAGGTCAACGCGCTCTATGCCTATCAGGGCGGAATGAGCCTGCCGAGCAAGGCCTACTACTTCGACGAGCAATTCGAGAAATTCCGCGTCGCGTTCGTCGAGCATGTCGCAAAGATGCTGGCGCTGGCGGGTGACGCGCCCGAGGCGGCCGCGGCCGGCGCGAAGACCTTGTTCGAGGTCGAGAAGGCACTCGCCGCAGACGCCAAGGCCCCGGCCGAGCTGCGCGACGCGCTCGCCAATTACAACAGGATGCCCACCTCCGAGCTCGCCGGCAAGCTGCCGGTCTTTCCCCTTGCGCGCTACCTGGCCGACCGCGGCATCGCCGGTCCCGCTGCAGCCGACATCGTCGTCGGCCAGCCGCGGTTCTTCGAGGGCCTGCAGCGGCAATTGAGCGGGCGCCCGCTCGCCGACTGGAAGGTCTATCTGCGCTACCACGTGCTGCGCGCCGCCGCGGCTTCGAGGATGCCCCTGAGCGCGAGCTGGTTGTACTGCTCGAGCTCGTTG
>Ga0184608_10000575_pt1 | contig 10017 bp, 10 predicted proteins | sample PLM1_30_coex_FD_133010 | JGI IMG/M metagenome (GOLD analysis project Ga0184608, IMG submission 133010) | Groundwater sediment microbial communities from an aquifer in East River, Colorado, USA - PLM1_30_coex | ecosystem: Environmental > Terrestrial > Soil > Riparian zone | place: USA: East...
TGCGGGGCCCTTCTGGCGACGCCGATCGCGTTGGTGATGCTCACCGCAGGCTCGATCACGAACCAGTCGATCGGGGAGCCCTTCTTCTTTGACTGCTCCACGCTGTATTGATAGACCGTCAGCGCAAGCGGCACTTCGCCGGAGGCGACCAGGTTCGTCAGCAAGGGGTGGCCGCTGCGTACCGAAAGCCCATTGCTCGCGACGAGGTCGCGGAAGAACTTGACGCCTTCAGCCCCGCCCATGTCCGCGATCACCGATGACACCCATTCGTGGTCGTCGCCTTCGATCGCGAGTTTCCCTTTCCACATGGGCGCCAGCAGGTCCCGATACGTCTTGGGGAGGTCTTCCTTCCTGACCTTGTCGGTGTTGTAGGCCTGCACGAACACGTGGTGCAGGGTCGCGACCCATTCGCGGTGCGCGGGCACGGCGCCGGGGACCAGGTCCTTGTGATACGGAGAGTGAATTTCCTGCAGCAGATTCTCGCGTCGCAGCGCTTCCTGTTGAGGCGAAATGATGGCGATCGCATCGGCGCTGGGGCCGCCGGCGCGCGCTTCGGCGATGACCTTCCGCAGAACGATTTCCGAGCGGGCACGCCAGACGTTGACCTTGATGCCGTATTTGTTCCTGAACGGCTCGATCAGCTGATCGGCGTATTCGACCGGGAAGGTCGCATAAAAAAGAAGCGGGCCTTCCTTTCTTGCTCCTTCTATCAGCAGCCGCTGCCGGTCTTCGCCCTGATACGCTGCGAGCTTTTGCAGGGTTTGTGAATGCGCGTTGTGAACGGCCGACGACACGGCGAACGCCAGGGCGAAGAAAATGCGCTTCACTGTCGGCCGCCCTGCTTGAGTATCACCTCCTCGAAGGACCTGCGCCACTTGTCGCCCTGGTCGAGCGCGACCGCGGGATCGACCAGCGTGAAGCGCCGCCCGGCAAACGGCGAGGGCACCTGCGCGTTCGTCGGCACGTAGTCCAGTGACAGCAGCACTTTCTGCGCCTCGACCGACAGCATGAAATCGTAGAAGAGCAGCGCGGCGTTCGGATGCGGCGCGCGGCGCGCGATGCCTACGCCGCTCATGCGCGCGACCGCGGGCTCCATCACGAACCAGTCGACCGCCGCGCCTTTGCGCTTGGCGGTTTCGGCGAGAAACTGGTACATCGTGAGCGCGAGCGGCACTTCGCCGGCGACGACCATGTTGTTGAGCAGCGAGTGCCCCGAGCGCACCGAGATGCCGTTGCGCGCCACGAGCTCGCGGAAGAAGCCGATGCCCTTCTCCTCGCCCATGTGCAAGGCGACGGTCGCGTACCACTCCGGGATGTTGCCCTCCATCCCGAGCTTGCCCTTCCACTTCGGGTCCAGGAGGTCCTGGAAGGTCCGGGGCAGGTCCGCCTTCGCGATCAGCCTGGTGTTGTACGCCTGCACCCAGATCGAGAGGTAGGTCGCGATCCACTCGCCGTGGGGCCGCCGCGCGCCCTCGATCAGGTCCGTCGAGCGCGGCAAGGCGACGGCTTGCAGGATTTTTTCCCGGTGCAGCGCCTCCATCTCCAGCGCAGAGGAGTGGATCGCGTCGACCTCGTGGCGCCGGGCGGCCGCTTCGGCCACCGTCCGCTGCACCACCTTCTCGGAATTGGCGCGCCAGACCCTGACCTTGACTCCGTATTGTCTCTCGAACAGGACGATCAAGGGCGGCAGGTCCTTTTCGGCAAAGCTCGTGTAGAGCGCGAACGAACCCTCCTTTTGCGCGGCCGCGACGAGCTTCCCGGCCCGGTCCGGGCCGTCATAGGCCAGGAGCGACGTGTCCTGCGCGAAGGCGGGCAAGGCCGCTGCCACCGCCGCCAGGAACGGGACCAAACTTGAGCTTGGCACCGCACTAATCTAACATCGTGACATTCCGCGCGCTGATCGATTCGGGGCGCGCTCTCGAGAAGGAGAGATTCATGTCCAAGCCTGCCACCGATCAGGACGACAGCACCCGCAAGCACGACATCACGCGCGCCGGCGCCCAGGCGACTGCGAAGAAGCCCGCGTTTTTCAAGCTGCGCGCCCAGATGCTCGAAAAGGGGCGCAGCAACACCGCGCTCGCGAGGACCGAGAACATGTGGGCGACGCTCAAGGTCTACGCCTCCGGGGGCGAGAACGGACTGCACACGCATCCCAACGAAGACCACACCTTCATCGTGCTGCAAGGCAGCGCGCGCTACTACGATGCGGACAGCGGCCATACCTATTTCGGCAAGCACGAGGGGATCATGCTGCCCGCCGGCGCGTATTACTGGTTCGAGGCTACGAGCAAGGAGCCGCTGGTGCTGGTGCGGATCGGTTGCCGGGTGGGGCGCGAGGACGCGTCCGGACGGCTCAATATCCGCGGCGAGACCATGCCCGGCGATTCGAAGGAGAACAAGCGCGTGCCGGTGGTGGTTCGCGACGGCGAGTTCTTCGAGTAGCGCATCGTGGGCGCGATGGAAAGTCAGGGCCGGGGGATCGACGGGATCATCATCTCGGCCGATTCCCACGTCATGGAGCCGGTCGATCTCTGGAAAAAGAGGGTGCCGGAAAAGCACCGCGAGGCAGCGCCGCTGTTTCCTCCGCATAAATTGGGCGAAGGATTCCAGCAGCGTGCCGGCGGATCGGATCCGAGCGCGAGGATCAAGGAGATGGAAGTCGACGGCCTCAGCGCCGAGGTGCTCTATCCGACGCTCCTGCTGAGTCTCTACGCTCTCGAGGATGCCGGCCTGCAGGAAGCCTGCTTCCGCATCTACAATGATTGGCTGATCGAATATTGCAGCGTGGACCGGAACCGTCTCGTCGGCATTCCGGCTATCTCCGTTTATGACGTCGACAACGCAGTCGTGGAGCTGGAACGTTGCCGCAAGGCGGGGCTCAGAGGCGCGCTGATCTGGCAGGCTCCTCATCCGGATCTGCCTTTTCATTCCAAGCACTACGACAAGTTCTGGGCGGCGGTTCAGGACCTGGAAACCCCGGTCAGCATGCACATCCTGACGGGCCACAGCTACCACAGCAAGGAAAGAAAAGGCATCGAGCGTTACCGCGGCAGCGTAAACCTGAAGCTCGCGGACGTGGCCAACGCACTCTTCGATTTCATTTTCTATGGCGTGTTGGAGCGATACCCCAAGCTCAAGCTCGTGTCGGTGGAAAACGAATCCGGCTGGCTCCCGTTCATGGCGCAGCAGTGGGATTACTACTTTCGCCGCTTCCGCGGCGTGAACCCGCCGCCGTTCACCCGGGACCCGAGCGAGACCATTCGCAATCAGGTCTTTTCCTGCTTCTTCAACGATTCGGTCTGCGGCCACAATCTCGAGTGGTGGGGTCAGGACAACCTCATGTGGTCGAATGATTTTCCCCACCCCAATTCGACCTGGCCCAATTCGATCAAGGTCATCCGGCGCGATCTGGGCCACCTGCCTTTGGAGACGCAAACGAAGGTGCTGGCCGCGAATGCATGCAAGCTGTACGGCCTCGACATGTCGGCGCTCCCGGCTGGCATTTCCAGGGCGGCGCAGGCTGCGCAAGCGCCGGCTTGATCGATCGGCTGATTTTCGCGTTTCTGCTGGCCGCTGCGGCCCCCGTCGCAGCGGCGCAATCGTTCGCCGAGCTGGCATCGGACGGGGGCCCTTCCCGCCACCGGCGGCTGGTGGAGGCGGCGCAAAAAGAAGGCTCTTTGACCGTCTACACTTCCAATGCCGCGCCGACGATCGAGGCGTTGAGCGCCGATTTCGAAAAGCGCTACGGCGTGCGCGTCAATGCGTGGCGAGCCTCCTCGGTCAAGGTGCTGCAGCGCGCGGTGGCGGAAAAAACGGCGAACCGCTGGGACTTCGACGCACTCAGCGTCTCTTCGCCGGAGCTCGAAACGCTCTACCGGGAAAAGCTCCTGCAGGAAGTCGATTCCGCCTGGCACAGGGAAATGCTCGAAGGCACGCTGCCCGCCCATCGCGGCTGGGCGCCGCAATTCATCAACGTTTTCGTGCAGGCGTACAACACCGGCGCGGTCAAGAAGCAGGACCTCCCGAAAAATTGGGGGGACCTGCTCGATCCCCGATGGAAAGGCAGGCTGGGCGTGGAGGCGAAAGCCGGCGAATGGTATTGCAGCCTGCTCAAGAACCTGGGCGAAGAGAAAGGCGCTGAGCTCTTCCGTGGGATCGCGGCGCGCAACGGCTTGTCGGTGCGCAGCGGCAATTCGGTTCTCGCCAACATGGTCGTATCGGGCGAGGTGCCGCTGGCGCTCGCCGTCTACAGCCACATGATCGACCAGGCCAAGCAGCAGGGCGCGCCCGTCGACTGGTTCGCGATCGAGCCGATGATAGGACGCTCGAACGGCATAGCCGTGTCGCGCAGGCCGCCTCATCCGAACGCGGCGCTGCTCTTCTACGAATACGCGATCGGCGACGCGCAGCCGCTGATGTTGAAGATGAATTACCTGTCGCCGGTGAAGAAACTTGCGTCGCCGCTGCGAGGTGCGAAAATTCTGTTCGTCGACCCGGCGGCGAACGGCGCCGAGGTCGAGCGTTGCGACAATGCCTACGACGCGCTGATCAGGACGAAAACGTAATAGTGGCAGATTCACCAACGATATCGCTCGCTCTCGGGGGCGGCGGCGCCCGGGGCCTCGCCCACATCGGCGTGATTCAGTGGCTAACAGAAAACGGCTACGACATTCGCTCGATCGCGGGCTCCTCCATGGGCGCTCTCGTCGGGGGAATTTACGCTACGGGCAAACTCGGGATTTATGCAGAATGGGTGTTGGCGCTTGAGCGCATCCGCGTAGTTCGCTTGTTCGATCTGGCATTCGGTCGTGCCGGGCTTTTCAAGGGCGATCGCATCATGGGCACACTGCGCGGGCTGATTGGCGAATTCGCCATCGAGGATCTACCAGTTTCGTTCACGGCGGTCGCAACCGACCTCGAGTCTGGCGAGGAAGTGTGGTTGCGCGAGGGCAAGCTGTTCGACGCGATCCGCGCCTCGATCGCGACCCCTCTGATCTTCACGCCCTTCGAATATCGCGGTCGAAAGCTGCTTGACGGCAGCTTGGTGAATCCGGTTCCGATTGCGCCCACTCTCAACGACACGACCGAACTGACTGTCGCTGTCCATCTGAGCGGCCCAATCGAGTTTAGGCCGTCTCTGCTCCCAAGCGCGTCCGTCCTTGACGGCAACACCTATCGGCGGCGCATCCGCGCGTTCATCGAGAGCCTATACCGCTCTAGGGCAGGCGCTGCGCCTGAGCACGGGATTTTCGACATTGCGTTCGCATCCATGGAAGCGATGTATAACACGATCGCACGCCTCAAGCTCGCCGCATACTCGCCCGACGTAACGGTAGAGATACCGCGCAATGCGTGCGGCTTTTTTGAGTTCTGGCGCGCGAAGGAGTTGATCGCGCTTGGCCGCGAACGTACCGCGCAGGCATTTGCAGCGATCGGGCGCTGACGAACTCTTCGGGCCGTCGTCGAATATTGTTGTCGCCGGGTCGGTTGCCGCAGCGGAGTCAAGACGCTTCGTCCTGTGCGGCTCGATCATGTAGCCCTTGTGCTTGCAGCAGGCTGACAAAGAGGGTTTCATACGGATATGCTTCGCAACACCGCCGATTCCTGGGGCGCCCCGGCCAAGCTGTTTCACTGGTTGATGGCGGCGCTGATCCTCGCGCAGATCGCACTCGGCTTGATGGCGGCGGGCTGGCGGGTGTCGCCGGCGAAGCTCGAGCTTTTTTTCTGGCACAAGTCGACCGGTACGCTGATTCTCGCGCTCGTTGCGCTGCGCCTGCTGTGGCGGCTTGCCAATCCCACGCCTTTGCTGCCCCCGGGCATGGCGGCCTGGGAGCGCGCCGCCGCGCGCCTGAGCCACCTGCTTCTCTACGCGCTGATGATCGCCCTGCCCGTGACCGGCTGGATCGTCAACTCCGCCTCCAACGTTCCGTTCCGGATTTTCTGGCTGATCCCGCTGCCCGCGATCGTTGCGCCGGACGAGCCCACCGCCGACCTCGCCGCGGGGGTGCACGGGGGGCTCGCCGCGCTGCTAGCGCTCGTGCTGGTCGCGCACATCGCCGCGGCGCTGCGGCATCACTTCGTCAAGCGCAATACGGTACTGACCCGCATGCTTCCCTGGAGAACGTCCTGAAGAAAATCCTCTCCCCCCTTTGGCTCTGCGGTCTGCTCTTTACCGGCCCCGCGCTCGCGGCCGACTGGAAAATGGATCCCGCCGGCAGCAAGCTCGAGTTCATCGCCACCTTCGAGAAGACCGCGGCTCCGGGCGAGTTCAGGGAGTTCGACGCGCGCCTGCGCTTCGACCCGGACAAGCCCGCCGGGAGCCGCCTCGATGTCACCGTCAAGGTCACGAGCGCCGACATGAACGTCGCGGACGTGAACAAGGAAATCCGCGGCAAGGACTGGTTCGACTATGCAGCCTTTCCGCGGGCCGAGTTCCGCTCGACCGAGTTGCGCCGCATCGAAGGCAATCGTTACGTGGCGCGCGGCACGCTGCTCTTGAAAGGGGTGAAGCAGCTGGTCGAGGTGCCGTTCAGCTGGACGCCTTCCGCCGGCGGCGCTGTCATGGAAGGCGAGGTGACGGTGAAGCGCGGCGCATTCGCCATCGGCACGGGCGAGTGGGCGGAGAGCGATGTCATCGGCGCCGATGTGAAAGTGAAATTCAAGGTGAAGCTGCGCAAGGCCGGCTGAGATGCACTCAAAGGCTCTTCGCGCCGGCGTCGCGGCGGCGCTTTCGACGATGCTCGCGGGCTGCGCGCCGTTCCTGCGCGGGCCGGCGCCCGCGCCCGCCGCTCCGCCGGCGGATTTTCCGGAAGCTTATTACCAGGAAGCCGCCGCGCAGGGGAAGCCCGTGTTTCGCGTCGATTCCCGCGAGTCGCTCGTCGTGATCGAGGTGCGACGCTCGGGCTCGCTCGCGCGCCTGGGGCACGATCACGTCGTCGCCAGCCACGAGGTCGGCGGCTACATCGCGCCGGGCGAAGGCCGCGCCGACCTGGTTGTCGCGCTCGCGCGCCTGGCGGTGGACGAAGCGGCGCTGCGCGCCGAGGCCGGCTTCGACTCGCAGCCCACCGGGTCCGACATCGAGGGAACGCGCACCAACATGCTGGAAAAAGTGCTGGAAGCGGAGAAGTTTCCGTTCGCGCTCATCCGGGTGAACGGAGCGGAGGCAAGACAAGGTGACGTCACGCTGAGCGTCGCGATCACGCTGCACGGGAGCACCCGCACGCTGCAGGTGCCGGCGAGAATCGACGCCGATGCCGCCGGGATGAGCGTGACCGGGCGGCTCTCGTTCGACCAGACCGATTTCGGCATCACGCCCTACTCGCTCCTGGGCGGCGCCATCGTGGTGAAGAACGGCGTCGAGCTGCGTTTCCGCATCCGCGCGCGCCGCCTGCTCGGCGCGGGGGAGTTGCTCAAGCCCTAGTCGAGAGTGAGGAGCGACAGATTACGCGCGTGGAATCGAAGGTGGTCTTCGATGAAGCTCGCGATGAAGAAGTAGCTGTGGTCGTAACCCGCTTGCAGGCGAAGATCCAAGGGGACACCGGCTCGCTTGCAGGCTTCTTTCAGCAGCTCGGGCTTGAGTTGGTTCTCCAGAAACTGGTCGTTCGTGCCCTGATCGACCAGGAGCGCGGGTCCCTTCCATCCGCGGCTCTCGACGAGGGCGGTCGCGTCATAGTCCGGCCACAGGGCGCGATCGGCTCCAAGATATCCCGTCAGCGCTTTTTCCCCCCAGGGGCAGCGCATAGTCGAGCAGATCGGAGAAAAAGCCGACACCGAGTTGTAGGTGTCCGGATTCTTGAGCGCGATGGTCAGCGCGCCGTGCCCGCCCATGGAATGGCCGAAGATGCCCGTGCGCGCGGGGTCGACGGGAAAGTTGGAATCGATCACCCCGGGTAATTCCTTCACGACGTAGGAATACATCCGGTAGCCTCGCGACCAGGGCGCCTGAGTCGCGTCCACGTAGAATCCGGCGCCCAGGCCGAAATCATAGTTGTCGCTTTCGCCCGGAATCTTCAGGCCACGCGGGCTGGTATCCGGGACGACGATGGCGAGTCCCAGCTCCGCAGCGACGCGCTGCGCGCCCGCCTTGACGATGAAGTTCTCTTCCGTGCAGGTGAGGCCCGAGAGCCAGTAGAGCACCGGCGTCTTGCGCGCTTCCGCCTGCGGCGGAAGAAACACGCCGAAGCGCATGACGCACCCGGTTTCGCGCGACTCGTGGCTGTAGACGCCCTGGACGCCGCCGAAGCATTGGTTGCGGGAAACGGCCGTGATCGCCATCTTCGGGCGGTGCGAACTGCGTGCAGCTCGAGAATCAGTACACCACCACCGAGCGTATGGATTTACCCTCGTGCATCAGGTCGAAGCCCTGGTTGATGTCGGCGAGCTTCAACTTGTGCGTGATGAGGTCGTCGATGTTGATCTTGCGGTCCATGTACCAGTCGACAATTTTCGGCACGTCGCGCCGGCCCTTGGCGCCGCCGAACGCGGTGCCTTTCCATACGCGGCCGGTGACGAGCTGGAACGGGCGCGTCTTGATCTCCTGGCCCGCGCCCGCAACGCCGATGATCACCGACACGCCCCAGCCCTTGTGGCAACACTCGAGTGCCTGGCGCATCACGTCGACGTTGCCGATGCACTCGAAGCTGTAGTCGGCGCCGCCCTTGGTCAGGTTCACCAGGTGCGCGACCAGCTCGCTGCCGGCTTCCTTCGGATTGACGAAATGCGTGATGCCGAATTTCTCGGCGAGCGCCTTGCGCGCCGGATTGGTATCCACGCCGACGATCATGTTGGCGCCGGCCATGCGCGCGCCCTGGACCACGTTGAGCCCGATGCCGCCCAGGCCGAATACCACGACGTTCGCGCCCGGCTCGACCTTGGCGGTGTTGATCACCGCGCCGATGCCGGTGGTCACGCCGCAGCCGATGTAGCACACCTTGTCGAACGGCGCGTCCTCGCGGATCTTGGCGAGCGCGATTTCGGGCACCACGGTGTAGTTGGCAAAAGTCGAAGTGCCCATGTAGTGGAAGAGCTTCTTGCCGCCGAGCGAGAAGCGGCTGCTGCCGTCTGGCATCACGCCTTGCCCCTGCGTGACGCGTATCGCCTGGCACAGGTTGGTCTTGCCGGAGAGGCAGTATTCGCACTGCCGGCATTCCGGAGTGTAGAGCGGAATGACGTGATCGCCTTTTTTCACGCTCGCGACTCCCGGCCCCACTTCGGCCACCACGCCTGCGCCCTCGTGGCCGAGAATCGCCGGGAACAAGCCCTCGGGATCGGAGCCCGAGCGCGTGAACTCGTCGGTGTGGCAGATGCCGGTCGCCTTGATCTCGACCAGCACCTCGCCGGCCTTCGGTCCCTGCAGCTGCACGGTCTCGATGGTTAGGGCTGCGCCCGCTTTATGGGCGACCGCTGCGCGAACATCCATGGTCCACTCCTCCTGAATTCGACGGGAATCGGAACAGTGCGTCAATTATGGAACGCTTGCCGCGGGATGTGCAACGAGTATGCATTCGGGCCCGCAAAGCGAGTAACTTATCCTACGTTGGTTCAGGGTGCCGCAGAACTTTTACGGTTGACTTGGTATGGGCTCTAAAAGGAGGTACAGATGATGCGAGTTGGAGTTATGAAGCACAAGAAGACTTCGCTTGCCGTAGCAGCCGCTCTCGCTTTCGGGAGCGCCTCTGCCGTGCACGCGGAGATCGGATTCAAGGCCGGCGCGTGGGATCTCTCGTTCTCGGGTAACGTGAACGGCTTCTTGACCCGGAACAGCTGCGACAATTCAGCCGCTACCGTCAACGGGGGGCTTGCCTGTAACAACGCCGGCGGCTTGAAAGAGGTGGCGATCGAATCCGGCCTGCTGCCGAGCGCGCTCGTCTTCAGCGGGAAGTCCAGCCAGTCGGGCTGGGACATCGGCGTGACCATCGGCTTCTACCCGGGGCTGAACGACGGCGGCACTGCGGGCAAGAGAGGTCTTAGCACCTCCACGATCGACCTGCGGCAGAACTTCCTCACCTTCGGCGACAA
>Ga0184608_10000578_pt1 | contig 9994 bp, 14 predicted proteins | sample PLM1_30_coex_FD_133010 | JGI IMG/M metagenome (GOLD analysis project Ga0184608, IMG submission 133010) | Groundwater sediment microbial communities from an aquifer in East River, Colorado, USA - PLM1_30_coex | ecosystem: Environmental > Terrestrial > Soil > Riparian zone | place: USA: East...
CTCAACGTCACGTTCGTGGCGTTCGAAGCGCTCGCGATCGCGACGATCATGCCGCTCGTCACGGAGGACCTCGGTGGGATCGCGCTCTACGGTTGGGTCTTCAGCGCGTTCCTTCTCGCCGATCTGGTGGGAATAGTCATCGCCGGTGAGCTCGCCGACCGCTTCGGTCCGGCCGTGCCGTTCGGCGCGGGGCTCGCGCTCTTTGCGGTCGGGCTTCTGATCGGTGGCCTCGCGCCCTCGATGCCCGTGCTCGTCGCCGCACGTGCCATCCAGGGATTCGGCGCCGGCGCGATACCGGCGGTCGCGTACGTCGTGATCGGACGCACGTACCCCGATGCGCTGCGACCGCGGATGTTCGCGATCCTCTCGACGGCCTGGGTCGTACCCGGCATCGCGGGCCCGGCGCTCGCCGCGTTCATCGCGGATCACGTCGGCTGGCGGTCGGTATTCCTCGGTCTCCTGCCACTCGTGATCGTCGCTGGTTCGCTCGCGCTGCGGGAGCTGCGCAAGGTCCCGGGAAATCCCGACCGCGTCGCTCGGCGCGTCCTGCTCGACGCGATCCGCGTTGCCTCTGGGGCGGGGCTCGCGCTAGCCGGGCTACAGGCACAGAACCTCGTCATATCTCCAGCGCTCGTCGCGATCGGGCTCGTCCTGGGCATCCCGGGGCTGCGAAATCTCCTGCCGCCGGGCACTTTCAGAGCGCGTGGCGCACTGCCCGCCGCCGTCCTGTCGAGGGGAATCCTCACCTTCGCCTTTTTCACGCCGGACATCTTCGTGCCCCTCACCGTGACCACGATCCGCGGCGAGAGCGTCGTCCTGTCGGGACTGGCGCTCACCGCGGGCACGCTCGCGTGGACCACCGGAGCCTGGATCCAGGAGCGGACGGTGTTCCGCGTTGGCGCCGCTCGGCTCGTGCGGGACGGCTTTCTCGTCCTCGCGCTCGGTATCGCGGGCATGGTCCTCGTGTTGACCGGAGGGCCGCCCGCGTGGCTGTGCATTCCCGCGTGGGGCATCGCGGGTCTCGGCATCGGCATGGCGTACAGCTCGATCTCGCTCACGGTGTTGCGCCATGCGCCAGTGGGGAGCGAGGGCGCGGCCGCGTCGTCGATGCAGCTCGCCGACATCCTCGGGAACGCGCTCGGGACCGGCATCGGCGCGGTCGCCGTGGCCGCCGCGGTCGCGAGCTTCGGAAGCGCCGTCGTCGGCGTCGCGATCGCCGACGGCCTGGCCTGCGCGCTCGCGATCGGCGGCGTCTTCCTCGCGTCGCGGCTGCGTGCGCCTAACGCCGGCGCCGTGTGAGCGCCCACCGGATCGCCAGCAAGAGGAGTGCGGTGTACCCGACGGTCGCCAGAACCATGGCCTCTTTCAGATCCGAGGCTGCTGCCCCGGTTTGGTCCCGGAGGAACCACACGACAGCTCCGTAGTCCGTGTACGTACTTTCTGGACCGCGAGCCAAGTGTTCCGGGATGTTGACCTGCAGACCCTGCACCAGCTGAAGGATCGCGTCACCCAACCATGTGATGCCGATGACGGTGAGGAGCATCCACTGCTTGAGTACGGTCTGTGATGCGAGCAGAAGGATCGCGGCGCAGCACAGCAGCTGCGTGAAGATCACCCCTCCAAGATTGACCAGCACATTCCCGAGGTCCCCGATGCGCGACGAGTCGTACAGATTGCAGCCCATGCAGGCACCGCTTCCCCCTGGCTGATAGAGCACGTAGTGAGCGGAGTCATCCCCGAGGAGCCTCGCGAATACGGTGTGCCCGAGCTCGTGAACGTTGACCATGACGAACAGGAACAGCAGCCCGAACAGAACCACGCGGACGAGCTTCATGGCCGTCGCGTCACCAGAACACGCCTACTCTGTGAGTCATGGCCGGCATTGTCATAGTGCGCGCCGCGCTGAAGGATCTCGACGACCTCGTCCCGCTCTTCGATGCGTACCGCGGGTTCTACGAGGCGGGCTCGGACCACGCCGCAGCAGGCGCGTTCCTGACCCACCGGATCGAGCGTGACGAATCGGTGATCTTTCTCGCGTACGCGACCCCACACGAACCGGTGGGCTTCACGCAGCTCTACCCGTCGTTCTCATCGGTGTCGCTCAAGCGGCTCTGGATCCTGAACGATCTCTTCGTGCGGTCCGACATCCGGCGTGGCGGCGTCGGTCGAGCGCTTCTCGAACGGGCGAGACAGCACGCGGCCGACACCGGGGCGAAGGGCCTGATCCTCAGCACCGCGGTCACGAACAAGCCAGCGCAGACCTTGTACGAATCCTGCGGCTGGCAGCGGGACGACGAATTCCTGCACTACAACCTGTTTTTTTGATCGCGCAATCCCTGTCCGTTTGACACCCGCCCCTAGCTATGTAATAAACCAGTTAGTTATTTAACCGGGAGGTACAGTAGCCAAGAATGGCGACCGACCACCTGAGCGCGACGTTCGCGGCCATCGCCGACCCGACAAGGCGAGCGATCCTCGCGCGCCTCGCGTCCGGAGAGGCCACGGTCACCGAGCTCGCGAAGCCATTCGACATGACACTTCCCGCAGTCTCGAAGCATCTCAAGGTGCTCGAAAACGCAGGGCTCATCTCGCGCGGGCGAGATGCCCAGTGGCGCCCGGCCCGGATCGAGGCGGCTCGGCTCCGCGAGGCCGCGAAGTGGATGGAGCGGTACCGCATCTTTTGGGAGCAAAGCCTCGATCGACTGGATGTCCACCTTCGCGCACTACAAGGGGAGGAAGCAAAGCATGGCCGCAGGAAATAGCGTGACCGCGCCGGAACGGACGATCGTCGTGACCCGCGTGTTTGACGCGCCGCGCGAGCTCGTGTTCAAGGCGTGGACCGATCCCAAGCAGGTGGCTCAGTGGTTCCCGCCGAAGGACTTCACGGCACCCGTATGCGAGCTGGACCCGCGGCCAGGCGGTGTGTTCCGTATCGTCATGAAGGGCCCGGAGGGCGAGCCCTTCAACGGTCGGGAATTCCCCGGCGAGGGCGTGTTCGAAGAGGTCGTCGCTAACGAGCGCCTTGCGTTCACCTTCGCGGGTGAGGGCGATATTCCACCCCCGATCCTCATGACGGTCTTGTTCGAAGACCAGGGAAACGGCAAGACGAAAGTCACGGTCCATCAGACCGCGCGGACGGTCGCCGACTACGAGGCGCTCCGTAAGACGGGCGCGGAAGAAGGGCTCGGTCAGAGCTTCGAAAAGCTCGACGAGCTGCTCGCTCGCGTCAAGGGGAAGGCACGATGAGTACGAAGACTCGAGTCCTCACTTTGACTCGCGTGTACGACGCGCCGCGTGAGCTCGTGTGGACGGCCTACACCGATCCGAAGCAGATCGTGAAGTGGTCGTTCGCGAAGGACTGGGAGTCACCGTTCGCGAAAACGGATGTCCGTCAGGGCGGTGCGTTCCGGATCGGCATGCGTCCCGCCGACCGCAGCGAGGAAGGCTTTACCTTCGAGGGCACGTATCGCGAGGTCGTAAAACCCCAGCGCCTCGTTCAGGATCTCGGCGACGGTCGCGTGATGACGACGACGTTCGAGGATCAGAACGGGAAGACGAAGCTCACACTTTCGGTCGAGATGGCCGAGAGTGAGGAGCAGGAGCGGACGGGCTGGACCCAGATCCTCGACAACCTCGGCAAGCACGTAGCGTCGCTATCCGGGAGGCGGCAGTGAGAACCGAGACGATCCCACAGCTCCAGGGCATTTCCGGCCGGGTGATTCGGCCGGACGATCCCGAGTACGACAAGGCGCGGACAGCGTTCTACGGTGGCTTCGATCGCCGGCCCGCGGCGATCGTCCGAGTTGCGAACGCGAACGACGTGTCACGGGTGATCTCGTTCGCGCGTGAGAGTGGGACCGAGTTCGTCGTTCGCAGCGGGGGCCACGGCGTCGCGGGCTACGGCCAGCCGGACGGCGGGATCGTGCTCGACCTGAAGGACATGCGCTCGCTCGAGATCGACGCGGAACGACGCACCGCGTGGGCCGAGACGGGCTTGACCGCTGTCGAGTACACCGGAGCCGCCGACGCGCACGGCCTCGCGACCGGATTCGGCGACACCGGCTCGGTCGGCATCGGCGGGATCACCCTGGGTGGTGGCGTGGGGTACCTCGTGCGCAAGCACGGGCTCACGATCGACGCTCTTATCGCGGCGGACATCGTGACCGCCGACGGAGAGCTCGTACGCGTTGACGCCGAGAATCACCCGGACCTCTTCTGGGCGATCCGCGGCGGCGGCGGAAACTTCGGCGTCGCGACGCGCTTCCAGTACCGCCTGCACGACGTCGGCACGATCGTCGGCGGAATGATCATGCTTCCCGCGACCGCGGAAGTGATTCGCTCCTTTATCGCTCTCTCCGAGGCTGCGCCCGAGGAGCTTTCCACAATCGCCAACGTCATGCCCGCCCCGCCCATGCCATTCGTGCCGGCGGAGCAGCACGGCAAGCTCGTTATCTTCGGGATGCTCTGTTACGCGGGACCGGTCGAGGCGGGGGAGCGGGCCGTCGCGCCATTCCGCGCGCTCGCCACACCGATCATCGACATGGTCAAGCCGGGCCGATACCCGGAGATGTATCCGCCCGACGACGAGAACTACCATCCGATCGGCACGTCCCGGACGATGTTCATCGACTCCGTCGATCGCGGCGTGGCCGAGACGATCGTCGAGCATCTCGGCGCGACGGACGCGATGATGCGCGTGGCTCAGCTCCGCGTGCTTGGTGGCGCGATGGCGCGGGTACCGGTGGACGCCACCGCGTTCGCGCACCGGAAGTCGCGGATCATGGTGAACTGCGCCGCGCTCTACGAGCGCACCGACCAGGAGGCCGTCTACGGGCCGTGGGTCACAGGCTTCGCGGCCGCGCTAAACCAGGGCGACAGCGGGGCTTACGTAAATTTCTTGGTCGATGAGGGCGAGTCGCGGATCCGCGCGGCCTACCCGGGCAAGACCTGGGACCGGCTCCGCTCGATCAAAGCTCGCTACGATCCGACCAACCTCTTCCGCATCAACCAGAACATCCCGCCAGCGAAGGGGTAGCCGCGTAACAAGTAGGGGAGCTGACCGAATGGCCGCAGCCAAGACGCCCGCAAAGAAGCCCGCGCCAAAGAAAACCGCAACGAAAACGGGGAGTGCGCCCGACGATCGCTATTTCGCGGACCAATCGCCGGAGAAGCGCGTGCTGCTCGAGAAACTTCGGGCGCTGGTCATCAAGACGGTGCCCGACGCCGATGTCTCGATCAAGTGGGGCGTCCCGTTCTATCAGCGCAACGGAAAGGACGTCTGTGCGCTGGCGTCCTTCAAGGACTACGTCGGCATCAACTTCTTTGCTTCGCCGAGCGCCCTTCCGGATCCGCAGAAGAAGCTTGAAGGCGGCGGCAAGAGCAATCGCATGCTCAAGGTCTACAACGCCAAAGACATCGACAGCGCGAGCATCACGCGCTGGCTGAAGGCCGCCGCGGCCGCTTAGTCGTCCTCGAATAGGTGATGGAGAAACGCGCCGCGATCACTTAGGAACGAGCGTGTCATCTCGACGACCTCGGTTTGCTCGTACGGCGTTTCGATGATCCCGTCGTCCGAAAGGACGTAGATCGCGGCCTCCGGATAGCCGAGGAGGATCGGCGAGTGGGTCGACACGATGAACTGAGAGCCCTGCGCGGCGAGATCGTGCATCCTCCGCATCAGGGCCAGATTTCCGCGCAGGGACAGGGCGGCTTCAGGTTCGTCCAGCACGTAGAGCCCGTTCGGTCCGAATCGATTCGTCACGAGTGCGATGAACGACTCGCCGTGTGAGCGCTCGTGCAATGGGGCGCCGCCGTAGGCGGCGCTGATCTCGGGATCGTGAAGGTCCTCGATGTACGTAGCGACGTTGAAGAAGCTCTCGGCGCGCAGGAAATAGCCGGTCCGCGGACGGTGGGTGCCACGCACCAGACGCAGGTGCTTGTGGAGCACGGAGTGCGAGGGACGGGTTGAGACGGTCACGTTCCGGCTGCCGCCCTCGGGGTTGAAGCCCGCGGCGACGGCGATGGCCTCGACGAGCGTCGATTTGCCGCTGCCGTTCTCGCCCGCGAGGAGCGTCACACGCGAGTCGAGCTTCAGCTCGTCGAGCTGCCGGATTGCCGGGATCGAAAACGGGTACGCGTCGAGGTCCTCGATCCCGTCTCGCCGCAGAACGATCGAGCGGACGAAGAGATCGTCGCCGCCTCGGGTCAGCGATAACCCCGCTTCCGGTTCTCGGCGATGCGGGCCCTGACGAGCTTCGTCACAGCCGCCTTGATGGCTTTGCGAAGCTTCACGAGCGCGGCGCGCGCGTCGGGCCGCACCGCTGCGAGGTAGTCCTCTACGGTCTCGCTCCGCGATCGCACTTTCAGCGGGCCGGTCTTCTTTGCGGGCGTCATCGCCCCAAGATTAGGCTCGGGCGACGGGGCCGACGGCGCGATCGTCGCCCGCTACGCGTGGCTGCGCGAGCACGGAAAGCAAGCGGGCGAGATGCCCCTCACCCCACGCGGGGCGAATCCTTAAGCTCATCGTGACGTTCGGCTAGTCTTGACCTCACGACCGAACCACTCAAAGGGGAGACCGCAATGAACTTCAACAGCATCTTGATCGGATCCGAGAACCCGCAACGCCTCAAGGACTACTACACGAAGCTCTTTGGCACGCCGACAATGGATGATGGCGGCTATGCCGGATGGCTGATCGGTAATGGCTTCTTGAGTATTGGCCCGCACGATCAGGTGAAGGGAAAGAACACCGCCCCAGGTCGACTGATCTGGAACATCGAGACGCCTGACGTGAAAGCCCAGTTCCAAAAGCTCAAGGCCGCCGGCGCGACCGTTGTGAAAGAGCCCTATTCAATGGGCGAGGCTCCGGGCCAGGACATGTTGATCACCACGTTCTCCGACCCAGACGGCAACTACTTCCAGCTCATGAGCCCGATGGAAATCCCGACGGAGGCTAAGAGCGAGTCGACCGCTACGGCAGGTCGAACCTAATCCTCCAGAGCGCTGCTTAGCCCGCCTCGTCGATTTCGGCGAGGCGGGCTTTGACTATCTTCGTCACAAGTCGGTAGGGCACCGGCTTGTCCGCCGGGAACCGGACCGTGCCCTTTCCACTTTGGTCGTAGCGGTTGAGCTCCGTGGTGAACTTGTCGAAGCTCCCATATATGGCGAAGTGTTCCTTCCAGTAACCGAAGGTCATCACGTACTTCCCGTTCTGCTTGTAGCCGGCCATGCCGTAACTGACGCTTTCGGTCGCCTTCGGCGCAGCCGCCTTGATCGTTTGCCGGAGCTTTATCAGCGCTGGGCGGTGCTCCTCCGGTGCCGCCGCGAGGTACGCCTCGACGCTCTTCGGCTTCGTGGTCTTCGCGGCGGGCCTCTTCTTGGTCTGAGTCGCCATGGAATCCACCTCCCCTCGAAGACTCTACTTTCCGCTATCGGCTCGCGAGATCGGCCTCGATCGCCCGATCTAGAGCTGTGGCCCGCGCCTCTCCCAGCTGGGTAGCCGTCTGGGCGGCGCGTCCACAAGAGTCGTTGAGCGAGTGCGCTGGCGCGTCGACATCGAGTGCGCTCGACTTCCGCTTTGGCGACTCCAGCGTCCTCCTCCAAGCGCGCCAGCACGGGCGCGAGCCGCGAGCCTCACCCGAGGCCCGGTGCTGCGCTTCAGGGCGGCATTTACCGCGAGATCGTGCAGCCGGAGCGTCTCGTGTACTCACAGACATTCGACCTTGAAGACTTTCCGGGTGAGTCGCTCGTCACGATGACCCTGGTCGAGGACCGCGGAAGGACGACCCTGACGCAAACGGTCCTCTACCCGTCGAAGGAGCTTCGCGACGCGTATGTCGGGCCTACTGAGCACGGCGCGACCGAAAGCTTCGAACGGCTCGATGAGTACCTAGCGTCGATCATCTAGCGCGGCGGTCGAGGGCCAGCAGGATCCGGCACACGCGGTCGACGCGGCGCCGCGACCAGCCGGGCTCTCGCTCGTGCGTGTCGAGTCCCGGTGCCGAGTTCATCTCCAGGACGGTGCATCTCTTTGGCGACGCATCGGATGGCTGGCTGAGAACCAGGTCCACGCTGGCGAGGCGCAGGCCCATGTCGCGAACCATTCGGATTGCGAGTGCTCGTAGCGTGGGGTGCAGCACGTCGGTCACCACTCGAACGTCACCACCGACGCCGAGATTGCCGCATGGCAGTAGCTCGACGCGCTGACGCACGGCGGGCACCGTCTCGAGCTTCTTGCCGTCGTGGGCCAGGTGTCTGCCGACCCGCACATCCTCTGCGCGTAACTCGGTTGGGTGCCCCGTCTCGCGTCGGCTTCGCTGGCTCGTCGCGATCAGCTTCCGAATGCTGGAGTGGCCATCGCCAACCACGTACGGCCGCGTCTTCTCGCTCGCCATGAGAACGTCACCATCGAGGACGACGATCGAGCAGTCGCGGCCGCGTGCGATGCGCTGCACAAGCAGCTTCTTGGATGCGGCGAAGACCTCACGGGCAGCCGCGTAAAACTGCGCGCGGGTATAGACGACGTGCACGTGCTGGTCGCTGGAGCGGTCGTTGGGTTTGAGCAGCACCGGCAAGCCGAGCCTTTGCGCGTATGCGTACGCGCCTCCAATTTCGCGCGCTCTATTCAGCCGTCCGACATAGGAGAAGCTACGTCCGGTCGGGACCGTGTAGCCCAAATGCTTGAGCACGCGCGCGGTGGCGTCCTTATCGAGAGCGATCGCCGCTGCACCCAGGGTGTTGAGGTCCCAGTGGAGCCGATGGAAATAGCACACGCGACCTGAGGGAAGCGTGATCCTGCCGGAGTTCTCCGCGCCCGATATGACCTCCAGCTTGGCACCGACGAGATCACAGGCATCCCTCAGCCGCCAGAGGAACGGTGTTTCCATCGCGCGACCTATGGCCGCCTGAGGCGATCGAGTTCGCGGCGCTCGCGCTTTGTCGGGCGGCCGCTGCCGCGCTCCCGAACGAATATCCGCGGCTCTCGCTTTACGACCGGCACAGGCGGACTGTGGTCGACCAGGCACTTCGCCGCCGCTGGTGCCCCGACCCGCTTCTCGATGATCGCCGCCACCTCGAGAACGCGTGGGCGCTCAACGTACGCGTCGATCCGGTCGCCCACCTTCACGTGTGTCGACGCTTTGGCCGCCGCGCGGTTGACCCGAACGTGCCCGCCGCGGCAGGCGGCCGTCGCCGCGGACCGGGTCTTATAGATCCGGACGGCCCACAGCCAAACGTCTACCCGGGTCGCGTCGATGGGGTCATCGTGCCACGAGAATGATGCCGATGGCGGAGACCTTCGTCGCGCATGTGTCGGTCACGATCAGAGCGCCGAGCGCGAAGGTTTGGGATGCGCTCGTGAATCCCGAGAAGATCAAGCAGTACATGCCGGTAACCAATGTCGTTTCCGAGTGGCACCAGGGCAGCACCATCGTCTGGACGAGCGAATTCCTCGGCAAGACCTTTGAGGTCAGAGGGACCGTCCTGCGGCTCGAGCCCGAACGCCTCCTCGAGTACGACCACTCCCGCCCGATTTTTCGCTCGTCTGGAGCGGGTCATTCGCCCGAGAACTACTACCAGCGCGTGACGATCGAACTCAGCGGGGAAGGGGCGCAGACGACGCTTTCAGTTACCGAACGAAACAACATGAACAAGCGGGAGCTCGAGCACTCCGAGGGAAGCTGGCGGATGGTGCTTCACGGGATGAAGGCGCTGCTCGAAGGGACGTCGGTCGTGCCGATGCGCTGAACGGTGCTACCGCTGCGCTCTTGCTCCGGGCGTCTGCGATCGGTCGCGATCCTTTGCGACGTCGCCGATGATCTCGGCGAGCTCCCGCGGGCGCGACCACATCGGCCAGTGGCTCGTCGGCAGGTCCACGTAGGTGACATCGCGCAACTCGGTGAGACCCCCGAGCCACGATTGGCCCTCTTTGACGGCGTCCTTGTACTGATCGGACGTGTACCCCGTGCAGATGACCGTGCTCGGCACGTCGAGGCGC
>Ga0184608_10000581_pt1 | contig 9988 bp, 19 predicted proteins | sample PLM1_30_coex_FD_133010 | JGI IMG/M metagenome (GOLD analysis project Ga0184608, IMG submission 133010) | Groundwater sediment microbial communities from an aquifer in East River, Colorado, USA - PLM1_30_coex | ecosystem: Environmental > Terrestrial > Soil > Riparian zone | place: USA: East...
CCGCCACGATGCCCGCGAGGATGATCAGCGAGATGCCGTTGCCGATGCCGCGCGAGGTGATCTGCTCGCCCAGCCACATCAGAAACATGGTGCCGCCAGTGAGCGTGATCATGGTCCCGATGCGGAAGAACCAGCCTGGATCGCTGACCACGCTGCCCGCACCTTCGAGGCCGACCGCGATGCCGTAAGACTGAAAGCACGCGAGCAGCACCGTGAGGTAGCGCGTATACTGGTTCATGACCTTGCGGCCCTGCTCGCCCTCCTTCTTGAGCTGCTCGAGCGTGGGCGAGACCGTGGTCATCAACTGGATAATGATCGACGCCGAAATGTACGGCATGATGTTCAACGCAAAGATCGCCATGCGGTGGATGCCACCGCCGGAGAACATGTTGAACATGCCGAGGATGCCGCCGGCCTGCGAGCGAAAGATCTGATCCCACGCCGAAGGATCGATACCGGGCAGCGGGATATAGGTACCGAAGCGATAGACGAGGAGCGCGCCGAGGGTAAACCAGATGCGCTTCTTGAGCTCCTCGGCCTTCGCGAGGGCCGAGAAATTGAGATTGGCGGCGAGTTGTTCTGCTGCAGAAACCATGGGATTGAAGCTCCCGTTCCGCCCCCCAGAAACGTTCCTTTGGGCGCCCCGACCTATATAGGGATCAGGCCGGCTGTTCGCCCGCCTCGCGCTTGGGCGCCAGGACCGTGACCGAGCCGCCCGCCTTCTCCACAGCGGCCACCGCCGACTTGGATGCTCCCCACACCGTGAACGCGACCTTGGTCTTGATTTCGCCGGAGCCGAGCAGCCGGACCCCGTCGCGGGCCCGTCTCAGCACGCCCGCCTTCACCAAGGCCTCGGCATCGACCGGCGCGCCGGCATCGAGCTTGCCGGCATCGATCGCCGCCTGGATGCGCTCGAGATTGATTTCGTTCAGCCTGAGCGCGAACGAGGTGTTCTTGAAGCCGCGCTTGGGAAGACGACGGTGGAGCGGCATCTGGCCGCCTTCGAAGCCCTTGATCCGCACGCCCGAGCGCGCGGTCTGGCCCTTGCCGCCGCGGCCGCCGGTCTTGCCGGTACCGGAGCCGATGCCGCGACCGATGCGAGAGCGCTTCTTGCGCGCCCCCGGGCGGTCGGCGAGTTCGTGCAACTTCATTGACGCTCTCCCTTTGCGTCCACCACGCGAACCAGATGCCTGACCTTGGCGATCATGCCGCGGGTCTGCGGTGTGTCCGGCACCTGCGCCACGCGCCCGATCCGGTTGAGGCCCAACCCAATGAGCGTCTCCCGCTGGGTATGGTGGCGGCGTATCGGGCTGCCGGTCTGTTCAATCTTGATGCTTTTATCGGTCTTGCTCATTTCGGCCTCCCGGCACGCCTGACGAGGTTCAGTCGGCGGCCTGCTCGCTCTCGCCCGGCTCGCGCCGACGCGCCTGCAGGGTTGACACCTTGATATTGCGGCGCGAAGCGACGGAACGCGGCGAGTCCTGATGCTTGAGTGCGTCGAACGTCGCGCGCACCATGTTGTAGGGATTGGACGAGCCCAGCGATTTCGCCACCACGTCCTGCATTCCCAGCGTCTCGAACACGGCGCGCATCGGACCGCCGGCAATGATCCCGGTGCCGGGGGGTGCCGCCCGCAGATACACCTTGCCGGCGCCGTGACGGCCGGCCACGTCGTGATGGAGGGTGCGGCCTTCGCGCAGCGGAACGCGGATGAGGCCGCGCTTGGCGGCGTCGGTCGCCTTGCGGATCGCCTCCGGTACCTCGCGCGCCTTGCCGTGGCCGAAGCCGACCCGGCCCTTTTCGTCGCCGACGACCACCAGCGCTGCGAAGCCGAAGCGGCGTCCGCCCTTCACCACCTTGGCCACACGGTTGATGTGGACCAGCTTGTCGGTGAATTCACTGTCGCGCTCATCCCGGTCGCGGCGATGTGGTTCACGTGCCATGATCTTGTTCCAACTTGTTCCAGTTCCGCAGTTTCAGTGTGTCGTTCGTGGTCAGAAATCGAGGCCGCCCTCGCGCGCCGCCTCGGCCAGCGCCTTGACTCGGCCGTGGTAGAGATAGCTGCCGCGATCGAACACCACCTGTTTGATGCCCTTCGCCGACGCGCGCTCGGCGAGCCGTTTTCCGACCGCCTTGGCCGCCTCGACGTTGGCGCCGGTCTTGAGGCTGCCGCGCATGTCCTTTTCCAGCGAGGAGGCGGACGCCACCGTCTGGCCTTTCGCGTCGTCGATCACTTGCGCGTAGATGTGCTTCGACGAACGGAAAACCGAGAGCCGCGCGCGGTCGCCGGCGGCGCGGCGGACATTCCGCCGCACCTTGGCCATTCGCCGCAGCGTGCGATCAACAACTGTCGCCATCGTGCGCTCCCATCACTTCTTCTTGCCTTCCTTGCGGAAGATGTATTCGCCCGCGTATTTGACGCCCTTGCCCTTGTACGGCTCCGGCTTGCGGAAGCCACGGATTACCGCGGCGACGTGCCCGACCTTCTGGCCATCGATGCCGGTAACGACAACCTCGGTAGGCTTGGGCACGGCGATCGTGATGCCCTCCGGAATCGGATACACGATGTCGTGGCTATAGCCGAGTTGGACCTGCAGGTTCTTGCCCTGCAGCGCGGCGCGATAACCGACGCCGTTAATCTCTAGCCTGCGCTCGAAGCCCTTGGTCACGCCCGTCATCACGTTGGCGAGTAGCGAACGGTAGGTACCCCACATGGCGCGGGCGCGTTTGGTGTCGACGCGCGGATCGACCTTGATCTCCGCGTTCTCCACCTTGGCCGCGACGTCGCCATGGAGGACAAGCGAAATCGCGCCCTTGGGCCCTTTCACGTTGACGACTTGGCCGTCCACGCTGGCGGTGACGCCCGAGGGGACCGCGACAGGCTTTTTTCCGATACGAGACATGATCTTATTCCATCGGCATCGGACTAGAACGATCTCCCGATCGTCGTGCCCGGGCCCGTTCGTTGCAAATCAGAAGACCGTGCAGAGGATCTCTCCCCCCACATTGTTGTCGCGCGCGTCGTGATCCGCCATCACGCCCTTGGGCGTGGACAGGATCGCGACTCCCAGTCCGTTGTTCACGCGCGGCAAGGCTTTCACCGACGCGTAGACCCTGCGCCCGGGCTTGGACACCCGCGAAATCTCGCGGATGACCGGCGCGCCGTCGAAATATTTCAGCTCGATCTCGATCTCCTTGTGCCCGTTGGAGTGCTCGACCGCCGCGTAGCCGCGGATGAAACCCTCGGTTTTCAGCACGTCCAGCACGCTCTCGCGCAGCCTGGAGGCCGGCGTCGAGACCTTCGACTTGTTGCGCATCTGCGCATTGTGAATGCGCGCGATCATGTCGCCGAGCGGATCGTTCACACCCATGCTCGACCTCCTACCAGCTCGACTTGACCAGGCCGGGGATCAACCCCTTGGAGCCCAGGTCTCGAAGCGCGATGCGCGAAAGCTTGAGCTTGCGGTAGTAGGCGCGCGGGCGTCCGGAAATCTCGCAACGGTTGCGAATGCGGGTCGCCGACGAGTTGCGCGGCATTTCCGCGAGCTTGAGCGTGGCCGCAAACCGCTCCTCCATCGGAGTGTTCTTGTCACGCGCAATCGCTTTCAACCGGGCGCGCCGACTCGAATACTTCTTGGTCAGCTTGCGCCGTCTATTGTTCTTCTCAATCGAACTTTTCTTCGCCATCAATATCTCCTGGATTTCCGCGTCTGAGGATTCACCCTCACTGCCGGAATGGGAAGTTGAACGCGCTCAACAGCGCGCGCGCCTCGTCGTCGTTTTTCGCGCTGGTGCACACTGTGATGTCCATTCCCCAGACATCGGCCGCCTTGTCGTAGTCGATCTCGGGGAAGATGATGTGTTCCTTGATGCCGATCGTGAAGTTGCCGCCGCCATCGAAGCTTTTCGGCGACAAGCCACGGAAGTCGCGCACGCGCGGCAGGGCGATATTGATCAAGCGATCGACGAATTCGTACATGCGCGTCTTGCGCAGCGTCACCTTGCAGCCGATCGCCTGGCCGTCGCGCACCTTGAACGTGGCGATCGACTTTCTGGCCTTGGTGATCACCGCCTTCTGGCCCGCGATCAGGCTGAGATCATTGGCGGCGGCCTCGACCTTCTTGCGGTCGTTGACGCCTTCGCCGATGCCCATATTGAGCACCACCTTTTCGATCACCGGCACCTGCAGGGCGCTCTTGTAGCCGAACTCCTCGGACAGCTTCTTTCGCACCACCTCTTCGAAATACGTCTTCAGGCGCGGCGTGACGCGCTCCTCCGGCTTCCTTGCCTTCGGCGCCTTTTCCGCGGCCTCGCCCTTGGCAGCCTTGTCGCCCTTCTCGGCCTTCGCGACCTTTGGCGCCTGTTGGCCCTTGTCGCCCTTTTCCGGCCGCGGAGCCTTTTCCGATTTCTCGGACTTTCCCGCCTTGGCCTTGATTTCGGTATCAGCCATCGATCTCAACTCCTGAACGCCTGGCCACCCGCACCTTGCGCCGATCCTCGCCGGTGCCGACGAACTTGAAGCCGATACGCGTCGGCTTTCCGTCCTTTGGGTCGGCAAGCGCGAGGTTGGACAGGTGCACCGTCGCCTCCTTGGAAACGATGCCGCCCTCCTGCTGCGCGCTCTGCTTCTGGTGGCGCTTGACCATATTGACCCCGCGCACCAGCGCGCGATCATGATCGGGGCGCACCTCGATCACCTCGCCGGTGCGACCCTTGTCGCGGCCGGTGAGCACGATCACCTTGTCGCCCTTGCGGATTTTCGCCGCCATCACAGCACCTCCGGGGCGAGCGAGATGATCTTCATGTGGTTCTTCGCGCGCAGCTCGCGCGGGACCGGTCCGAAGATGCGGGTGCCGACCGGCTCCATCTGCGGATTGATCAGCACGGCGGCATTGCGATCGAAACGGATGATCGAACCATCGGCGCGCTTGATGTCCTTCGAGATCCGGACCACCACCGCCTTCATCACCTCGCCTTTTTTGACGCGCCCGCGCGGAATGGCCTCCTTCACCGACACCACGATGACGTCGCCGATGGTGGCGTATTTGCGCTTCGAACCGCCCAGCACCTTGATGCACATGACGCGGCGCGCGCCGGAATTGTCCGCCACGTCGAGGTTGGTCTGCATCTGAATCATGACGCCACCCTCGTTCTTTTGAATTCCACGCGCATGGCGCTCACACTACTTTCTTCTTCTCGCCCCGGACGACTTCCCATCGCTTGAGCTTGGAGAGCGGCCGGCGCTCCTCGATCCAGACGATGTCGTCGACGTGGTACTCGTTGGTCGCGTCGTGGGCATAGTATTTCTTGGTACTTCGTACCGTCTTCTTCATGACCGGATGGGTAAAGCGGCGCTCGACGCGCACCACCACGGTCTTGTCCTGCTTGTCGCTCACGACGACGCCCTGCAGCGTGCGCTTCGGCATCTCTCGCTTACTCCGACTTGGATTTCGAGCTCGCGGCGCGCTTTTGCGCTGCGATCGTCTTGATACGCGCGATGTCGCGACGGACCTGCCGGACACGCGCGGTGTTCTCGAGCTGCCCCGTCGCGCGCTGGAAGCGCAGGTTGAAGCGCTCCTTCTTGAGTTTCAGGGCCTCGTCGTCGAGCTGGTCGACGGTCATGGCCCGAAAATCATCCGCCTTCATGGTCGCTCCTCAACCTACTCTGCGATGCGCTCGATGAAGCGCGTCTTGATCGGCAGCTTGGCAGCGGCAAGCGTCAGCGCCTCGCGCGCAGTCACCACCGACACCCCGTCGATCTCGAACAGGATGCGCCCGGGCTTGACACGGGCGACCCAGAATTCCGGCGCGCCCTTGCCCGAACCCATGCGCACTTCGAGCGGCTTCTTCGATACCGGCACGTCCGGATAAATGCGGATCCATACCCGCCCTGCCCGCTTCATGTGGCGGGTGAGCGCGCGGCGCGCAGCCTCGATCTGGCGCGCGGTGACTCGCTCCGGCTCCAGTGCCTTGAGTCCGAACTGGCCGAACGCAAGGTCCACCCCCGAGGTCGCGAGGCCCTTGATGCGGCCCTTGTGCGCCTTGCGGAATTTCGTCCGCATCGGTTGCAGCATGGCTCTTCGCCTTTCTTATCCGTCGATCTCGATCGCTCAGGGTGCGTCGCGACGCGGCCGTCCCGCTTCGCCTTCCGCCATCTTCTTGTCCTGCGCCATCGGGTCGTGCTCCATGATCTCGCCCTTGAAGATCCACACCTTCACGCCGCAGGTGCCATACGTCGTGAACGCCGTGGCGACGCCGTAATCGACGTCGGCGCGCAGCGTGTGCAGCGGCACGCGGCCTTCGCGATACCATTCCATGCGCGCGATCTCGGCCCCGCCGAGACGTCCCGAGCAGTTGATGCGGATGCCGCCCGCGCCGAGCCGCATCGCCGACTGGACGGCGCGCTTCATCGCGCGGCGAAAGGCCACCCGGCGTTCGAGCTGCTGCGCGATCGATTCGGCGACCAATTGGGCGTCAAGCTCCGGCTTCCTGATCTCGACGATGTTGATCACGACGTCGGACTTCGTGAGCTTGGTCACTTTCTTGCGCAGCTTCTCGATGTCGGCGCCCTTCTTGCCGATGACGACGCCCGGCCGAGCGGACTGCACGGTGACACGGCACTTCTTGTGCGGCCGCTCGATCACGATCTTCGAGACCGCCGCCTGCTTGAGATCCTTCATCAGCGCCGCACGGATCTTCATATCCTCGTGCAGCAGCTGCCCGTACTCGCTCTTGCCGGAGTACCAGCGCGAATCCCAGGTGCGGTTGATACCGAGCCGTAGCCCGATCGGATTGACCTTTTGACCCATCTACTACCTCTTAAGACGCCGCAACCTCGACCTCACGTACGATGATGGTCAGGTTGGCGAATGGTTTGAATATCCGGCCCATGCGGCCGCGGCCGCGCGGGTGAAAACGCTTGATCACGATCGCCTTGCCGACATGCGCCTCGGCAACGACGAGTTCGTCGACGTCGAGGTCGTGATTGTTCTCGGCGTTGGCGATCGCCGACTCCAGGCACTTGCGCACGTCGCGGGCGATGCGCTTGCGCGAGAATTCAAGATCGGCCAGGGCGGTGGCGACCTTCTTGCCGCGGATGAGTTGCGCGACGAGATTGAGCTTCTGCGGGCTCACCCGCAGCATGCGGGCGACCGCCTTCGCTTCATTCTCGGGAAGCTCGCGTTCGCGTGCTTTTTTGCCCATGTTCGCCTCTCAACCTTAAGAACTGCCGCCGGGCGCAGCTGCGGCCGGCGCGGCGGGGCCGGAGGCGCGCTTTGCCTTGCGATCCGACGAGTGGCCGTAGAACGTCCGCGTCGGCGCGAACTCTCCGAACTTGTGACCGACCATCTCCTCGGTCACCAGCACCGGAATATGCTTTTGCCCGTTGTAGACGCCGAAGGTCAGCCCAACGAATTGCGGCAGGATGGTCGAACGCCGGCTCCAGATCCGGATCATTTCGTGGCGGCCGGACGCGCGCGATGCCTCCGCCTTCTTGAGCAGATAGCCGTCGACGAACGGGCCCTTCCAAACCGAACGCGCCATGATGCGGTCCTTGTCTACTTTTTCTTCCGAGCGTGGCGGCTCGAAATGATGAACTTGGTGGTGGATTTGTTCTTGCGGGTCTTCTTGCCCTTGGTCGGGAAGCCCCACGGCGTCACCGGATGCCGCCCGCCCGAGGTCCGGCCCTCGCCGCCGCCATGCGGATGATCGATCGGGTTCATCGTGACGCCGCGATTGTGCGGCATGCGCCCCATCCAGCGCTGGCGTCCGGCCTTGCCGATCGAGATGTTCATGTTGTCGGGATTCGACACCGCGCCGATCGTCGCCATGCAGCGGCCATGCACCAGGCGCTGCTCGCTGGAGTTGAGCCGCAGGATCACGTATTCGCCGTCGCGGCCGACGATCTGGGCATAGGTGCCGGCCGAGCGCGCGATCTGCCCGCCCTTGCCGATCTTGATCTCGACATTGTGCACGATCGTGCCGATCGGAATGTTGCCGGCCGGCATCGCATTGCCGGGCTTCACGTCCGCATGCTCGCCGGCAACGACCGTGTCGCCCTGGGAGAGCCGCTGCGGCGCCAGGATGTAGGCGAGTTCGCCGTCCTCGTACTTGATCAGCGCGATGAAGGCGGTGCGATTGGGATCGTATTCGATGCGTTCGACCTTGGCCGGCGCATCGAACTTGCGGCGCTTGAAATCGATCGTGCGGTACGCCCTCTTATGGCCGCCGCCGCGGAAGCGCACGGTGATGCGACCGTTGTTGTTGCGCCCGCCGCTCGAATGCTTGCCCTCGGTCAACGTCTTGACCGGCTCGCCGCGATAGAGGCCCGAGCGATCGACCAGAACGAGCTGGCGCTGGCTCGGCGTGACGGGGTTGTAAGACTTGAGTGCCATGGCGCCGCTCCTTACAAGCCCGTCGTCACGTCAATGGTGTGACCCTCTTCGAGGGTCACGACCGCGCGCTTGACTTCCGATTGCTCGCCGACCGTCCCCTTGAAGGCTTTGACTTTGCCCTTACGGATGTGGGTATTCACGCTCTTGACCTTCACGTCGAACAGCTTCTCGACCGCCTCCTTGATCTGCGGCTTGGTCGCGTGCTTCGCCACCTTGAACATCACCTGGTTGTGCTCGGAGCCAAGTGTCGCCTTCTCGGTGATGACGGGCGAGATGATCACGTCGTAGTGGCGCGGATCGGTGGTGCTCATTTGAAGCGCGCCTCCAACGCCTCAAGCGCCGACTTGGTCAGCACTAGCATCTGGCGCCGCATGATGTCGTAGACGTTGATGCCCTGCACCGGCAGCACATCAATGTTGCGGATGTTGCGAGCGGCAAGGGCGAAATTCGCGTCGACTGCGGCACCGTCGATGATGAGCGCGCTCTTGAGCCCGAGCTTGGTGAAGTTCTTCTGCAGCGCGCTGGTCTTGCCTTCCTGTACGGTCGCCTTGTCGAGCACGATGATGCCGCCATCCTTCGCCTTGGCGGACAAAGCGTGCTTGAGGGCGAGCGCGCGCACCTTCTTCGGCAGATCGATCGCGTGGCTGCGCGGCGTCGGTCCAAACGAGCGTCCGCCGCCGCGGAACAGATTGACCCGAGCGGGACCGTGGCGGGCCGAGCCGGTGCCCTTCTGCCGATACATCTTCTTGCCGGTGCGGTTGATCTCGGCGCGATTTTTGACGTCGTGGGTGCCGCGCTGGCGCTTGGCGAGTTGCCAGCGCACGCAGCGATGCAGGATATCCGCCCGCGGCTCGAGACCGAAGATCGCGTCCGAAAGCTCTACCGAACCCGCGTCCTTGCCGTCGAGCGACATGATTTTCAGTTCCATGTCACGCGCCCTCCTGGTTGGCGGGCGCGCCCTCGCCGGGCGCCGCCTCGGCGTTGCCCGCGGCCACCGCCGCATCGGGCAAGCGGAACTTGCCGGGCTTGGGTGCGTCCTTCGGCAGCTTCTTCTTCACCGCGTCCCGGAGCGTGATCCAGCCGCCCTTGGCACCGGGCACCGCGCCCTCGACCAGGACCAGGCCGCGCTCGACATCGGTCTGCACCACCTTGAGATTGAGCGTGGTGACGCGATCGACGCCCATATGGCCCGGCATCTTCTTGTTCTTGAACGTCTTGCCCGGATCCTGACGGCCGCCGGTCGAGCCGATCGAGCGATGCGAAACCGACACGCCGTGCGAGGCGCGCAATCCGCCGAAATTCCAGCGCTTCATGCCGCCGGCAAAACCCTTGCCGATCGAGGTCCCGGTCACGTCGACGAATTGTCCAACGACGAAGTGATCGGCTGTGATCTCGGCACCTACCGGGATCAGGTCGCCCTCCGCCACGCGAAACTCGGCGAGCTTGCGCTTAGGCTCGACCTTAGCCACGGCGAAATGACCGCGATCCGCCTTGGTCAGATTCTTCGGCTTGCGAGTCCCGGACCCGAGCTGCAGCGCGACGTAGCCGTTCTTGTCCATGGTGCGGTGGGCCACGACCTGGCATTTGGCAAGGCG